>Ga0209809_1000240_pt1 | contig 53285 bp, 37 predicted proteins | sample YNPMSTMetaG_FD_186172 | JGI IMG/M metagenome (GOLD analysis project Ga0209809, IMG submission 186172) | Anoxygenic and chlorotrophic microbial mat microbial communities from Yellowstone National Park, USA - YNP MS-T MetaG (SPAdes) (version 2) ...
GTTGTACTAATACATCATCTACAAATGTGACTGTAAATCCTACTCCTACGGCTACGGCATCAAATACAGGTCCGTATTGTGAAGGTGCGACGATACAGTTGAATTTAACGACGACAGGAACGAGTTATAGTTGGTCAGGTCCAGGAGGCTGGACGAGCACTTTACAGAATCCTACACGTGGTCCTGCAACGACGGCTATGGGTGGGACATATAGTGTAACAGTTACAGGTACTGGTGGTTGTACTAATACATCATCTACAAATGTGACTGTAAATCCTACTCCTACGGCTACGGCATCAAATACAGGTCCGTATTGTGAAGGTGCGACGATACAGTTGAATTTAACGACGACAGGAACGAGTTACAGTTGGTCAGGTCCGGGTGGCTGGACGAGTACTTTACAGAATCCGACTCGTGGTCCTGCTACGACGGCTATGGGTGGGACATATAGTGTAACTGTTACGGGTACTGGTGGTTGTACTAATACAGCTTCTACTAATGTAACTGTAAATCCTACTCCTACGGCTACTGCATCAAATAATGGTCCGTTGTGTGAAGGTTCAACTTTGAACTTAATATCCACTCCGAATGGTATGATTTCATACAGTTGGTCAGGTCCAGGTGGTTGGACAGCAAACGTTCAAAATCCTTCGAGACCGAACATAACTACAGGTCAGGGTGGTATATATACAGTAACAGTAACAGATGGTAATGGTTGTACAGGCGTAGCGACTACTAATGTAGTAGTAAATCCCCTCCCTAATATTACAGATGTTAGCCATACCGATGTAACTATATGTGGTGGTAGTGATGGTAGTATAACAATTACTGCTAGTGGTCAGCCACCATTAACATATTCAATAAATGGAGGAACAACGTATGTTTCTAATAATACTTTTACAGGATTACCTGCTGGTAATTATCCTGTAGTAGTTCAAAATGGTTATGGTTGTACTACGACAGGTCCTGTTGTTCAAGTTCAGAATGGTGGTGCTCCTCCTGCTCCTGTAGCTGGAAACAATCAGACTATATGTCAGGGTGTTACTGCATCTAATTTAACAGCAACAGCAGGTCATGGTGGTACTTTAACATGGTATTCTGACCCTGCATTAACGAATGTAGTAGGCACAGGAACGACTTTTAATCCTAATTCATATTTGAATGTTGGAACGAATAATTTCTATGTAACCGAAACTGTTTCAGGTTGTGAAAGTCCGTCAACAACAGTTACGATAACGGTAAATGCATTGCCTAACATTACAGTTTCGAGCAACAGTCCTGTGTGTGGAAATAGTGTATTGAATTTATCTGCTTCAGGTGGTACATCATATCAATGGCAAGGTCCGAATGGATTTAGCAGTAATCAACAAAATCCATCAATACCAAATCCAAGTGGGTTAAATGCTGGAACATATAGTGTAACAATAACAGATGCAAATGGTTGTTCGAAAGTAGGTCAAACCGATGTGATAGTAAATTCTATACCTGAGTTGACGGTTACATCGAATAGTCCTCTTTGTTCAGGTCAGGACATTCAGTTGACATCGAGCAATGCTGTAAGTTGGTCGTGGAGTGGTCCGAATGGTTGGTCGAGCAATGTTCAAAATCCTGTGATAGTGAATGCTCAGACATCACATTCAGGGATATATTCAGTAACAATAACCGATGTAAATGGTTGTACTAATTCTAATTCTGTGAATGTGACAGTAAATGAGGTTCCGATAGCTGATGCAGGTATAGATCAAACAATTCAATATGGAACAAGTACAACATTATCTGGTTCAGCGTTGGGTGGCTCTGGGGACTATTCTTACAGTTGGCAACCTTCAGATTCTTTATTAAATGCAAATATTGCTAATCCGATAACTGTAAATTTAGAAGCAACAACAACATTTATTTTGATGGTTACAGATAACGTAACAGGTTGCAAAGGATACGACACAGTTATCGTAACAATTCAAGGAGGTCCATTAACTGTTGTAGTTAGTGCAAATCCAAGTTCAATTTGTGAAGGCGAAAGCGTACAACTCGATGCAACTGCTTCAGGTGGTAGTGGTAGTTATACTTACACATGGTCATCAAATCCTGCAGGATTTAGCAGTAATTTGCCAAATCCGATAGTTAGTCCAACACAAACAACAACATATTTTGTTACCGTAAATGACGGATTTAATACAACAATTGGCTCTGTTGTTGTAACGGTTAATCCAATTCCTAATGCTACAATTATACCAAGTAATGTTTCAATTTGTTATGGCAGTAGTACTACACTTACAGCGAGTGGTGGTGCAACATATCAATGGAGTAATGGTGCGACGTCAGCTTCTATACAAGTTACTCCATCTTCAACAACAAATTATACGGTTACTGTTACAACAAGTGCTGGTTGTAGTGCCACAGCAAATGCAACAGTAACAGTTAATGAGTTGCCAAATGTAACAATAATCGCATCTAATACAACAATATGCAACGGACAAACTGTTGTTTTAACTGCCGCAGGTGCATCTACTTATATTTGGAGTAATAATCTTGGTACAAACAATCAGGTAAATGCTAATCCGTCAAATACAACAACTTATTATGTAACTGGTACAGATGTTAATGGTTGTTCTGCAACAGCTAATGTTGTTATAACAGTTAATCCTTCATATATATTTAATGAAACACATAATATTTGTGAAGGCGACATTTATGTATGGCACGGACAAAACTTAAATACATCTGGAACATATTATGATAGTTTAACAACTTTGCTTGGTTGCGACAGTATATTTATTTTAACACTAAACGTTCAGTCTTTACCTAACGTTACAGTATCTGCAACATCTACATCTGTTTGTTCTGGTAATTCGACAACTTTAACAGCTTCTGGTGCTAATTCTTATTTATGGAATACAGGTGAAACAAATGCTTCTATTACTGTAAGTCCAACTTCATCAACTACTTACACAGTAACCGGAACATCTAATGGCTGTAGCAATACTGCAAATATTTTAATTACAGTTCATTCTTTACCAAATGTTATAGCAACAGCAAATCCGTCTAATATTTGCTCAGGAAGTACAACAACACTTACAGTAACAGGTGCCAATACATATATATGGAGCCATGGTCTTGGAACGAACAATTCTGTTAATGTAAGTCCGACATCAACTACTACTTATAGCGTAACAGGTACAGATGCAAACGGGTGTACAGCTTCTTCAAATATTACGGTAAATGTTTCTCAAGCATATAATATAGTTCAAAACCATTCAATATGCTATGGTGAGACTTATATATGGAATGGAAACAGTTATAATAGTACAGGCACTTACACTTTACAGTTACAAACAACAAGTGGTTGCGATAGTACATTAACATTAGTTTTGACAGTACATCCAAAGCCACAATTGCAATTAAGTGTTTCTGATACTTTAATTGTAATAGGTAATTCTACAAACATAACTGTAAGTGGAGCAGACAATTATCTATGGAGTCCTTCGACAGGATTAAGTTGTGTTAATTGTAGCAATCCTGTGGCAAGCCCCGAAACTACAACCTCATATTGTGTTGTAGGAACGACCAATCAAGGATGTTCCGATACAGTTTGTATAACAATACATGTAGATACCGATTGCGGACAATTGTTTTTACCTCTTGCTTTTAGTCCAAATGGCGATGGCAATAATGATGTATGGAAAGTTTATGGACATTGTATAAAGTCAATAGAGTTATTGATTTTCAATCGTTGGGGCGAAAAAGTATTTGAATCGTATGATGCTAATGAAGGCTGGGATGGAACTTTTAGAGGGAAAGCGTTAGATACCGATGTATTTGTTTATATGGCAACCATTACTATGCGTGATGGTGAAGTAAAGAAACTTAAAGGAGATATTACTTTACTAAGATAAAATTTTAAATTTATGATAAAAAAGATATTTACTGTTTTTGTTTGTTTATTGTCTTACTTTTTTTCAGTAGGACAAGATTATTCTTTGTCGCAGCCATTTGAATCTGCTGTAATGTTGAATCCTGCTAATGCTGGTTTAACTTATCCATTAAGGACACAACTGAATTATCGTCAGCAATGGCGTAGTATAATAAATAAACCTTTTACAACAGTCATAGCATCGGCAGATGCAAAAATTTTTTCGCAAGGCAAAACAGGTTCTTCATTAGGTTTAGGTATTGTAATAGCAAACGATCAAGCTGGTACTGGAAAGTTAAATACTTTGAATGCAAATTTGGCTTTAATGGGGAAGGTTATGCTCTCTGAAATACAAACATTATCAGCAGGGATAATTGGCGGTGTAATGCAAAGAAAAGTTAATTTAGATGCCTTAACCTGGGGCAATCAATTTAATGGATTAGAATACGATGCTACTATTTCAAGCGGAGAATCTTTTTCGACCGAAAGAACTTTATCGCCAGATATAGGTGCAGGGATGCAATGGAGCTATGGAAAAGGTGCATCTACTCTTTCATCAAACGATGCTTTAGGTGCACAAGTTGGCTTTGCTGCTTATCACATTAATAGTCCAAAAGCTGGATTTCAAGGAGATGTTGACGGCCGTTATATACGACTTTTATTCCATGGTAGTTTTTCGTATAGTTTAAAAAATACTCCATTTCAGATAAATCCTAATTTTCTTTTACAAATGCAAGGTCCTTCAAGGATGTATTTTGTAGGAGCATACTGGAAATATCGTTTACAAGAATCTTCAAAATATACAGGATATTTATCATATAGAAGTTTAAATTTGGCTACTTTTTACAGAGTTGGCGATGCTTTTATTACTGGTTTACAATTAGAATGGGATGATTTTGCTTTTGGTATTAGTTATGATATTAATTTATCTTCATTAACTAAAGCTAGTAAAGGACGTGGTGCAACAGAAATTTCTTTACGATATATACCTGTTAAATTACAAAAGTCGCGCAGTTTAATATAGTTTTCTACATTATACTTTATTATTGTATATTTTTTGATAAGTTAGTAAATTAGCTTTTTCTTTAAAAGTATTTTTTTGAATTATTTATGGATATTTATGAATTTATACTTGAAGCACGCAAACAAAATAATCCTTGTGTTTTATGTACGTTGATTAGAATAAATGGAAATGGTTCAAGTCCGCAAAAACCTGGTGCAAAAATGCTAGTTTATGAAAAAGGCAATATTATTGGTACAATAGGTGGAGGAGTTACAGAGTTTGAAACAATTAAAGAAGCACAAAAACTTTTAGCAGATAATAAAATTAGTTCTACATTATTAACAAGCGAAGGGAAAGAAATTTTTCTTGAACTTATACTTCCAATACCTAAGTTATATATATTTGGTGCAGGGCATGTTGCTATGGCGTTAGCAAAATTTGTAAAGTGGTTCGATTTTCAAACTACTATAATAGATCCACGTGAAAATATATTTAAAAACTGTACATTAGATAACGTTATAATTAAAAATTCTGATTATTTAGAAACTATTTCCTTCCTACCTTTTAGTAATAACACTTATATAGTAATTTCAACTTTATCTCATGAAACAGACAGAGAAGTTTTAATTAACGTTGCTTCAAAACCACACTCATATATAGGAATGATTGGAAGTAAGAGCAAAATAGAAAATATAAGAGAATATTGTTTAAAAAATCAACTTTTAACTCAAGAACAATTAGATAAAATAGATATGCCTATTGGAATAAAAATTGTAGCACAAAAACCAGAAGAAGTTGCAATAAGTATTTTAGCAAAACTTATAGATGAAAAAAATAAAAAGACCATTTAGTGAAATTTTACTTTATTCAAATTTAATTTACTTTTACTGGTAAATGAAAAGACTATTTTTAATAACATTTATATTTTTTTGCTTTCTTTTCAATTATTCAGGGGCTCAATATAATCGTTATTTAATAGATAGTGAAAAAAGATTAAAAAATTTATTTGATACACTTTTTAAAAGAGACGATGTTCGTTATATTTTGTTGGATAGTTTAAAAATAGTTTATTCAGATTCTATTGCTAAAGAACTTTTAAGTGTATTGCATATTGATAATTCATTTAATTATCCTTTTGATTTATTAGAACGTCTTGGAAAAATTACTTCTGGTGATAGTTTAGTAAGAATATTTACTTGGAATATAAGATTTAATGATGGCAGTTATAAGTATTACGGATTTATACAAAAACGAGCATCAAAAAACGAATCAAAAACGACAATTTTTGTATTGAACGATTATTCCGATTCTATTCCGGAAAAAGACTTAGAACAAGTGATACTGAACCATAAAAAGTGGTACGGAGCTATATATTATCAGATAGCACATTATACATATCAAAATCAAACATATTACATACTTATAGGTTGGGATGGATATAGCCGCTATATTAACAGAAAAGTTGTTGAAGTGCTTTACTTTAATGCAAAAGGGAAACCTGTTTTTGGCAAATCTGTATTTAAATCAGATGAAAAAACAGTAAAACGATTAATTTTTAACCATAGTATTAAAGCTTCAATGACTTGCAGATATGAAGAAAAATTAAAAGCTATTGTTTTCGACCATCTTGTACCTTCTTCGCCCGTATTTAAAGGAATGTATGAATTTTATGGACCAAATGGCACTTACGATGCATATTTTTTAAAAAATAATTTATGGATATATAAACAAGATATAGAAGCAAAAAATCCACCACCTAAAAAGTGAATTTTATCAAAATTTTTAAACTTTTTCTTTATCTATTATTACTTTTGTGAAAATATTTTTAGGAATGGTAAAATTTAAAGAAAGCGACATAAAAATATTTATTGTTGACGATGATGAACTTCTTGTAAAAATACTTAGAACAAAATTTCAACAAAATACAAATTACAAAGTATATAGTTTTTCTTCAGGAGACGATTTCATTTCTTTCTATAAAAATATGCCACGATCAAATAAACAAATTCACATACTTATACTCGATTATTTATTAAAACCAAACGAACCAATAAAAATAAGTAAAAATGGAATAGATTATTTAAAAGAAGTAAAAAGTATAAATCCGCAAATACAGGTAATTCTTATCTCGGCAGTTGATGATCCCGATATTGCAGTTGATGCACATAATAATGGTGCAACTAGTTTTATTAAAAAAAATGAAAATGCTTTTTTGCGCATAAACAATCAAATAGGATATATTGTAAGTGAAATACAACTTCAAAGAGCTCATAACCGTAGCAAACGAGTAAGACAGATTTTTTATTCATTACTTATAGTTTTTATTTTATTTGTTTTTTATATTTTTGTATCAGAGATGCTTCATACATAAAACTGACTTATTGTCACTAATGCTTTTTATGGCATTTACTTTGTAAATTTTTTCAAAAAAATTTTTAAAACTATGCAAAGAGGTAATATAGGTGTAACAACCGAAAATATTTTTCCAATAATTAAAAAATTCTTGTATTCAGAAAATGAAATTTTTTTGCGTGAACTAATTTCAAATGCTGTAGATGCAACGACTAAATTAAAAGCACTTGCAAGCAGTGGCGAGTATAAAAACTCGACCGAAAACTTACGAATATATGTAAAGATTGATAAAAATAAAAAAACACTTACCATATCCGACCAAGGAATTGGAATGACAGCAGATGAAGTAAATAAATATATAAATCAGATAGCTTTTTCGAGTGCAGAGGAATTTCTTGCAAAATACAAAGATAAAGCAACGTTAATTGGTCATTTTGGTTTAGGTTTTTATTCGGCTTTTATGGTTGCAAATAAAGTCGAACTTATTACAAAATCTTATAAAGAAGGAGAAAAAGCTGTAAAATGGACGTGTAATGGTACACCTGAATATAGTATAGAAGAAGCAAACCGTGATTATCAAGGAACTGACGTTATTTTGTATATTGAAGATAAAGAAAATGAAGAATTTTTAGATGAAAATCGTATAAGAGGCCTTTTAAATAAATACTGTAAGTTTTTACCAGTAGAGATTTGTTTCGGTAAAAAGAAAAAATGGGAAAAAGATAAATATATTGAAACCGACGAAGATGAGGTTGTTAATAATACTAAACCTTTGTGGACACAAAAACCTGTAGATTTGAAAGATGAAGACTATAAAAAATTTTACAACGAACTTTATCCCGATATTTTTGAGGAACCTTTATTTAACATACATCTTAATGTTGATTATCCGTTTAATTTGACGGGAATTTTATATTTCCCGAAAATTAAAAACAACTTTGATATACAAAAAAATAAAATTCAATTATATTGTAATCAAGTTTTTGTTACCGACCAGGTAGAAGATATAGTTCCCGATTATTTGATGCTTTTACACGGTGTTATAGATTCGCCCGATATTCCATTAAATGTTTCACGTAGTTATTTGCAAAACGATAGCAACGTTAAGAAAATTTCGTCGCATATAACAAAAAAGGTTGCTGATAAACTTTTTGAAATTTTTAAAAATAACAGAGAAGAATTTGAAAAAAAATGGGACGACCTTAAATTATTTATCCAATATGGAATGATCTCAGACGAGAAGTTTTATGAACGTGCAGAAAAATTTGCATTGTTCAAAAATATTGATGGTAAATACTTTACATTTGAAGAATATGAAAAACTTGTAAAAGAAAACCAGAAAGATAAATACGGAACAACTGTTTACTTGTATGCTACCGATAAAGAAGAACAATTCACATACATAGAACAGGCAAAAAATAAAGGTTACGATGTTTTGTATTTCGACGGACAATTAGATATGCACTTTATTAATCATCTTGAACAAAAGTTTAATAAAACAACTTTTAAACGAGTAGATGCCGAAATTATAGACAAACTAATTGAAAAAGAAGAAACTAATAAAATAGAATTAACAGAAAACGAACAAAATAACCTTAGACATGCACTTTTTGGAGCTTTAACCAATAAAGATTCTTTTTTAATCAGTTACGAAGCATTAACAAAAGAAGATATGCCAATTATTATTACACGAAGCGAATACATGCGAAGGATGAAAGATATGGCAAACTTTGCACCTAGAAGTTTTTACGGAAATATGCCCGATATGTACACAATGGTAGTTAATACTAATCATCCAATTATAAATAAAATAGTTAAAGAAATTGAAAATAAGGTAAAACCAGATATTGAACAATTAGATCAACAAATTGAACCACTGAATAAAGAAATTCAGGAATTAAAAGAAAAACAAAAAAATAAAAAAGAAGAAGAAATTGATACGGTAGATAAAGATTTATTGAATGAAAAAGAAAAACAACTAGAAAAACTTAAAAACCAAAGAAAAGAAAAATTAGAAGCATTCGGAAGTAATAACAAAACAATACAACAAGTGATTGATATAGCATTGCTATCGCATAATTTGTTGAAGGGCGAAGCTTTTAGTAAGTTTATTAAAAGAAGTGTAGAATTAATAAAATAAACGTGATTTTTACTTACTGAAACTTACTTTTTACTATACATTTAGAAAATTTTCATATATTTTTGTAAATCAAAAATTTGTATTATCTTTACATTCCTTTTTAAATGAATTGAAATGAAAGAACCATTTGAGATAGAAGTTTTATTACAAGTATCGCCTAAGTTATTGTATAAATTTATTTCTACAGAAGAAGGGCTTTCGAAGTGGTTTGCCGATAAGGTTAATATCTACAACGATACTATTGAGTTTTATTGGTCTAAAACTAAACACGAAGCAAAAATAATTTCTCTAAAAGAACCAAAGTATTTCAAATTTAGCTGGTTAGAAGATATTAGCGATGCTAATAATTACTACATAGAAATGAATATTTTACCTACTACACAAGATAATATTACTTTGTTGAAAATTAAAGATTTTTCAGAATTGGAAGAAAAAGAAGCGAATATTTTACTTTGGCAAACACATATAGAACAGTTAAAAAGATCTTTAGGAATACTTAGAGAATAAAAGTTTTCTCATTTTTAAACATAATAAATTAAACAATCAAAATTTTTTTAGTGTTATTTATGACAGTTTTATTTTTTATATAGACTACAAGTATATTAAAATCTTTTTAATTGGATACTATTTAGTCGCCCCTTAGATAGTTGTTTTCAATTATTTTTACTTTATCACCGTTTTTCAATTTTTTACTTAATATATTGAATGGTCCTCTAACAACTTCGTCGCTTTCATTTATACCACTTTTTATGTGAATCCACTGATCGTCTTGAATACCAGTTTCTACACGAGCAATTTCAACAGTTTTATCGGCTTTTACTTTAAAAACGCATTCTACAAGTTTCTTTTTTTGTTCATATAAGCTGTCTGTATTTTTGAATATAGAATCGGGACGAGTTGTAACTGCTTGAACTGGAATGGCAAGTACGTTATATTCTGTTCTAGTATGTATTTCAACCGTAGCAGACATTCCTGGACGGAATGGATATTTGTTCGATGAATTAACTAATTTTTCATACGATTCAGGCAAAACACGTATTTTAATTTCATAACTTGCTACTTGGTCTGTATTAATTGTTGAAGTCAGGTTTGTATTTGTTAATGATGAATTTGAAATAGAAGTAACTATTCCTTTAAATAATTCGTTGGGATATGCATCTACTTCAATATAAGCAGTATCGTACATATGAATTCGCACAATATCGTTTTCGTTAACTGTTACAATTACTTCCATAACGTTTAAATCGGCTATACGCATCATTTCTGTTCCAGCCATTTGCATAGTCCCTACTACACGTTCTCCAAGTTTAACATTTAGTTTAGAAATCGTGCCAGACATAGGGGCAAAAATGTTGGTTTTAATTAAGTTGGCGTTTGCTTCATTTAAGGATGCTTCTGCACTTTTTACTGTGTATTCTGCAGCTAAAACGCTTTGACGAGCAGCTTCAACTTCTGCTTTTGCCATTTTATATGCAGATAACGAATTATCGTATTCGGCTTGTGAAATTGCACCTTGTTCAAAAAGTTTTTTATTTCGATTGAAAGTAAGTTCTGTTTGTATAAATTGTGCTTCTATCTGTGCTAATCGAGCTTTTGCATTACCTAAATTTGCTTTTGCCGATTCTAAAGATGCTTCCATTCGTTGAAGTGATGATATATATACATCAGGTTTAATTTTTGCTAATAGCTGACCTTTTTTTACTTCGTCGCCTTCTTTTACAAACAATTCAACTATCTCACCCGAAACATCCGAGCTTATTTTTACTTCTATTTCTGGTTGTATTTTTCCGCTTGCTGTTATAATTTCGGTTATTGTTCTTTTTATAGCTTTGGCTGTTTGAACTTCATAAGCTTTTCCTTTTTCCATTAGTCCAAATTTAGGCCCTATAATTACCAGTATAATTAAAATTATAGTACCTGAAATAAGCCAGCCCCAGATTTTTTTAAATTTCATAAAATTATAGTTTTAATGGTTTACCCATATAAAAGTCTAAAACTTTTATTTTGAATATATACTCGTATTTCGATTTTATTAATTCAGACTGTGCTCTAATTAGGTTTGTTTTAGAAAGATGAAAATCGTAACTACTAGCTAATCCAACATTAAATTTTTGTTCAACATATTTAAACGATTCGTTTGCAGCTTTTTCTGCTTTTTTTGCTGCCACATATTTTTTATATGCCGATAATGCGTCGTTATAAGCTTGTTGTACTTCCATTACTAATTGTTTTTTTGCTAATTCAAAATTATATTTTGATTGTAAAGCGTTAATTTTAGCAGAGCTTACAGCATAATTAGCCTGCCAATTATTAAATATGGGAATAGTTAGGTTTATGGTTAAACTTTTACTTATGTTGTCATTCAATTGTTTTTTAAAATCGGCTGTTCTATAATCGTACTTAACATTATAAGAGTAAACAGGGTATTGATTACCATTGCCATCAATGGTATAGCCACTAATGTATGGTGTATCAAACGAAAAACCATCAATTTCTTTTCTTTGCGACGAATACCCTGAAGCATAAGAAGCGCCAAGTGAAATTCTTGGACTACGATATCCTTTTGCTGCTTGAAAACCTTTTTCGGCAGCTTTCATTTTAAGTTCTGAACTTTTAATAGCTGGCATAAATTGTAAGGCTTCGTTGTAAACTTGTTCGGGAGAAAGTGGCGGCATAATGGAATCGGGGTCTGATAAGGTGGGAAACTCTAAATCTATACTATCGTTGATATTTAATTCTAATAGTTGAAAAAGATTTAATTTGGCTAATTCTAAATTATTAGAAGCAACAACAATCTGCAAATCATCTGATGCAAGTTGCGATTCCATTTCTAATACTGCACCTTTAGAAACATTTCCTGCTGCTAAAAGTTTTGATGTTCTTTCAACTTGCATTTTTGATAAATCTCGCTGAAATTTTGCAACATTTAAAAGCTCGTTTGCCAATATAATCTGTAAAAATGCAGATGTTACATTCAATAAAATATCTGTTTGCACTTTTTCGTAGTCTTTTTCAGAAGCTTGTAGCATATAGTAATTTTGTTGCAATGTGTTTATATTTTGAAATCCACTAAATAAAGTCCAGTTAGCTGATATAGAAAAATTATTTGAACGAACATTATTTTCTGCAAACTCATTGGTAAGTGGATCTATTGTTCGTCCAATAGTATAACCTTGATTTGCGTTTGCGTTTAATGAAGGTAATAATTGCATTTTACTTTTTAAATATTGTTCTTTTGATTGTTCTAACGATAAATTCTGCATTTTAACTTGTAAATTGTTTGAAATAGCGTATAATATGCATTGTTCAAAACTAAGCTTTTTTGTTTGAGATATAACAGCGAAGTTAAATATTAATAACAGCAATGAGATTACAATAAATCTAAACATAGAATTTTAAAATATTTGACACGTAAAGTTATGTAATATATTTTTAAAGCTATTATTTTAATTGTAATTTTTCTTTTTCGAAATCTAAAAAAGAATATCTTTTTTCTAATGATTCTATTTTCGATAATAAATTATTTTTGAATAAATCATAAGTCTTAGATTCCCGAAACATTGGACGATGTTTACAACTGTTTATTATATTTTGTATTTCTTTATATAAAGTTTTGGTATTGTTGTCGAAAGTTGTATCTATCAATCTGTTCCATACGTATTCTATTCCTATATCAGAAGGATGTAGTAAATCTGCTGCATAATAGCGATAATCTCTAAGTTCATCAATAAAAATTTCGTATGAAGGAAAATAATTTGTTTCGGGATAGTTTTTTCGCAATTTATTTAAGGCTATAAACAGTACAGATTTACTAACCTGATTTTCAAATGCACCATATTTTAGATATCTTACAGGACTTATAGTAAAAACAATATTTGTTCGAGAATTAAAATTTTTTATTAAACTAACAGTTTTTTCAATATATTCGTATGTTTCATTGAAGTTTAACATTCGATTTATAAATTCATTAGAAGGTTTTTTATGACAATTAGCTACTATTTTTTTTAACTGTTTATGTTCATACACATAAGAAGTTCCGTAAGTAATAAATATCCAGCTAACATCTTTTAAAAAAAAGTATGATTTATTTATAATTTCATTAACTTGTTTGGTCAGTTCATCTATTTTTATGCCTGCCAGAGTACTATGAAAATCGTATGATTTATATATATCTTCATCTAAAAAGAAATCGTTTTCATTTACAAATTTTTTGTCAATAATTCGTTCTATGCTTTGATATATCGAAACTGGATTATATAAAGTGCCAAAGGGATTTACAAGTACATTAAATTTGTAAAGGCTAAATTTTTGTGCTATTTCATTCGAAAAACAAGAACCAATAAAGAAAAGCTTATCGTCGTAATTAATTTTTTTGTCAAACTGTTCGATATTAACAATTGTATAAAACATTATTTTTTCTTTTTAGAAACTTTAATTGCTAGTTTAACTGCCTTTTCGGCATTAACAATACCACCAGAAACACATAAATCTTTGAATTTCACATAAGATTGTGAAGAAAAGTCAGTGTTATTTTTTTTAGGAACAATAACTTTAACGTTTTTTATATTAGTTACAGATTTCATTATTATGTCTTTAATCTCGTAGGGTGTAAGTTCAGGAAAATATGACATCAACAAAGCTGCAACACCTGTAACAACAGGAGCAGCTGCACTTGTGCCATTAGATGAAGAAAATCGGTTTTCGGGGCTCGTTGAATATATTCCAACACCAGGTGCAAAAATATCAACAGTTTTTTTCCCGTAATTGCTAAAGTAAGCAGGGATATTTTTTCCTTTATTTTGAGTAGAAGCTCCAACATTCAACCATAATTCTGAAATTTTATTTCCGTTTAAATCGTAAATGCTAGGATACCGTATATAAATATCGTTATTTTCACCTTCATTTCCTGCAGCATGGATAAGTAATACGCCTTGTTTTGTAGCATAACGTATAGCATCATCAACAAATTGTTTTTCGGGCGAGTAAGGTTTGCCAAAACTCATATTAATTATCTTTGCACCTTTTTTAACTGCATAACGAATTGCCAAAGCTATATCTTTATCTCGTTCGTCGGCTCCAGGAACTATCCTTAACGACATTATTTTAACATTATCGGCTATTCCGAAAGCATCGTTATCGTTTTTTCTGTATGCAGCTATAATTCCAGCTACAAAAGTTCCGTGACTAGGGCTTGGTCCCTTTACATCAGGATTACCGTAAATAGAATCGTTAATGTTGTATGGATCATCGCCAACTAATGCACGTATATTGGTATCGGGATTGTAATATGTTAAAAGTTCTTTCTTAATGATATTCATTTCTTTTTCCAAATCATTTATTGAAATATTATTTTTTCTGTTTAGTATATAATTTCCAGCAGCAATGCGTAAAGAATCGTTTTCCGACCTTAATAATTTTCTAACTTCACTTTCGTTTAATTCGGATGTTCCGAAATAATTACGTAAATACATTTCGCTTTTAACTACTTTATCGTAATATGCTTTTATATTTTCATATTCTAATTTATTTTTTTGGTAGTTGGATGTAACTTCTTCTTTTACTTTTAAATATAGATCGTATTCTTTTTTTTCTTCTTCGGAAAGCAAATTTTTGTCCTTAATAGAATCGTACTTTTTACGAAGTTTACTGTATATCCTTGTTGATTCGTATGCTTCGTTATCTATGTTTTCACCTTTTGAATTGCCCAAAAAGTTCCATCCATAAATATCATCAATGTAGCCGTTCCCATCATCGTCAATGCCATTGATTTTTTCATCAGGATTTCGCCATAGCACAGGATTTAAATCAATGTGAGCTGTATCAATTCCGCTATCGAGCACTGCCACAATAACTGTTTGTGATTTTCGGCCTTCTAATAGTTTATATGCTTTATCGAGACTTATGCCTAAAAAGCCTTCTTTTGTGTCTTTTAAATGCCAATTTTTTTGTGCTACAATAACATTGCATATAAAAACAACTAAAAAAAACAGTAAATAATTTTTCATATTTCTAAATTTTTTGATAAGAGCCCTACTAGTATCCAATATCTAAATTTAATTAACATTATACCTTTTGCAGGATTGAAACAAATTGTATAAAATAATAACAATAAAATACTTATAGCCCATTTATAAAATTCACTAAAAATTTTTGTTAAAAATCCAAATTTTTCGTTTTTAAGTCTTAGTTGCTCGCTTAAGCCTACACCTATTGATTGTTTTTTTATAAAATCGATTTGAGTTCTATATTCTGGAACTAAATGATAAATTACAATAGTAGAAAGATAATAAACTTTTTCTTTTCCTTTGTATATTCTTTGAAACATATCTTTTTCTTCACTTCCCAGCATATTTTTTCTTATTCGTCCAAGTTTCGGATTAAAATATCCGTATTTTTCGAATAAAGAACGATGGAAAATCATATTAGAGCCACGTGGATAGTATGTATGAGAAAATTCGCGGCTATGATTATATGGCTTAAAATAGCCAAACAACGAGCCTAATAAATTTGTGTACCAGTGAGGTGGTTTTTTCTCGAAATCTAAAAGTATTGGTCCTCCAATTGCTTTATAAATAGTACCAAGATTTTGAATAAAGTTTATTAAATTGCTTGTGTAATCGTTGCTAATATATGCGTCGTCGTCTAAAAATGCTATCCATTCGGAATTAGAAACTTCAATTCCCTTGTTCCTTGCATTAGAAAGTCCTTGTTTTTGTTCTTTTTCGTATATTAGCTTAATGTGTGGGTTTTGGTTTTTAAACTTATGTACAACTTCCGACGTTGAATCTGTCGAATTATTATCAATAATAACTACTTCAAAGTCGTTATAATGGTTTCCATTTTGTGTAGTAAATGCTTTTAAAGCAATAGGTATGTAGTTAGCTCTATTATAAGTGCAGATTATGTACGAAACAAATGGTAGCATTACTATGTATTTTTATTTTGATGAATTGTTTTACGCAATTCGAAATTTTTTCCTAAATATAGCTTTCTAACTTGCTCGTCTTCACTTAATTCGTAAGCAGTACCAGATTTAAAAATTTTTCCTTCAATAAGCAAATAAGCTCTGTCTGTTATAGAAAGAGTTTCGTGTACATTATGATCTGTAATTAGTATTCCTATGTTTTTTTCTCTAAGCTTACTAACAATTTCCTGGATATCTTCTACAGCAATAGGGTCAACGCCTGCAAAAGGCTCGTCGAGTAAGATAAATTTAGGGTTAAGTGCCAAAGCACGTGCAATTTCCGTTCTACGACGCTCGCCACCAGAAAGCTGAATACCTAAACTTTTTTTTATTCTGTTTAAACCAAATTCCGATAATAATGTTTCTAAGCGTTCTTTTTGATATTCAACAGGAAATTTCGACATTTCAAGTACTGAACGTATATTATCTTCAACTGTCATTTTGCGAAAAATAGATGCTTCTTGTGCTAAATAACCTATGCCTATTTGTGCTCTTTTATATACAGGATAATTTGTTATTTCTATATCGTTGAAAAATATTTTACCATCGTTTGGCTTTACTAAGCCAACAATCATATAAAATGTAGTTGTTTTCCCTGCTCCGTTAGGACCTAATAACCCAACTATCTCTCCTTGTTTAACTTCAACGCTTACATTATTAACAACTGTTCTATTTTTATATTTTTTTACAAGGTTTTGAGCATATAAGACAGAAATATTATTCATATAAAGTTATTTTAAACCAAACCTGCTCTTAATAAATCGTGTAAATGAATCATACCTATGTAATGATTATTTTCATCAACAACCAGAAGTTGTGTTATTTTATTATTTTCCATCATATAAAAAGCTTTAACAGCTAATTCTTCGCAATAAATTGTTTTAGGTGTTTTGCTGCAAATATCTATTGCTTTTAAATTAGTATAATTTTCATTTTTTTCAAGCATTCTTCTTAAGTCTCCATCGGTAATAATTCCAATAATTTTGTCATTGTCTATTACTGCAGTTGCACCTAACCTTTTAGAAGATATTTCAAGGATAACTTCTTTAATATTGTCGCTTGGTTTTACAATAGGAATTTTATCTTTTTGTAAAATATCAGAAACTCTCAAATATAATTTTCGTCCGAGTGTTCCACCAGGATGAAATTTTGCAAAATCACTAGCTTTAAAGCCTTTGCATTCGACTAGAGCTATTGCAATTGCATCACAAAGAACTAATTGAGCTGTAGTACTTGTAGTTGGTGCTAAATTATTAGGACAAGCTTCTTTTTCAATTTTTGATAAAATTACATAATCTGCATGTTGAGCCAAATAAGAATTTTTATCACCAACAATAGCAACAAGTTTATTTCCAAAATGTTTTATAAATGGAACTAAAACTTTAATTTCAGGAGTATTTCCACTTTTAGAAAGGCAAAAAACAATATCGTTTGGTAAAATTACTCCAAGGTCACCGTGGATAGCATCGGCTGCATGCATAAAAACAGCAGGAGTTCCGGTGCTATTAAGTGTTGCAACAAATTTTTGAGCTATAATTGCACTTTTACCAATTCCTGTTGCAATAATTCTTCCATTAAATCTTAAAATTTCTAAAATTACTTTTTCAACAGAATCGTCAAGATATTCAACTAAACGCTTAACTGCCTCAGACTCTGTCAAAATTGTTTGTTCAATAATATTACGTATATTATTATTCATAAAAAAAAAAAGTATTTTCGTCAAAATATGTCTTTTTGCATAATTTAATTCGAGAAAAGTATTTAATTTAGTTTTGCAAAATTATACAATAATTTTACATTTAAAGAGATTTTGAATATGGAATTAAAAACAAAAATAAATTCAGCAAGTTTGCATGAACTATTAAAAAAACATTTTGGATTTGATACTTTTAAAAATAAGCAGGAAGATGCTATTAAAAATATTATTGCAGGTCGGAACACTTTTGTATTGATGCCAACAGGTGGTGGAAAATCGTTAATTTATCAATTACCTGCACTTGCTTTAGAAGGAACTGCTATTATAATATCGCCTCTAATTGCTTTAATGAAAAATCAAGTTGACTCGATGCGAGCTTTTAGTATGGAAGAAGGAGTTGCACATTTTTTAAATTCACAACTTTCAAAGTCAGAAATAAACAATGTTCGTAAAGACATTATTCAAGGAAAAACAAAAATGCTTTATGTTGCACCAGAATCGTTAACAAAAGATGAAAACATTGAATTTTTTCAAAAAATAAATATTTCATTCTATGCAGTTGATGAAGCACATTGTATATCAGAATGGGGGCACGACTTTAGACCAGAATACCGCCGTATTAGACCTATGATTAATCAAATAGGCAATAGACCGGTAGTTGCTCTTACGGCAACAGCTACACCAAAAGTTCAATACGATATTTTAAAAACACTGGCTATTCAAGATGCAGATATTTTTAAAACTTCGTTCAACAGACCTAATTTATATTATGAAATAAGACCAAAAATCGGTGCAACAAAAGAAATTATTAGATACATTAAAAATAACCCCGGAAAGTCAGGTATTATTTATTGCCTTAGTCGTAAGAAAGTTGAAGAAATGGCAGAAAAACTGGTAGCAAATGGTATTAAAGCACTTCCTTACCATGCCGGTCTCGATGCAGCAACCAGAAATCGTAACCAAGATGCCTTTTTAATGGAAGAAGTGGATGTTATTGTTGCTACCATTGCATTTGGAATGGGAATAGACAAGCCAGATATCCGTTTCGTAATTCATTACGATATGCCTAAGAGCCTCGAAGGATATTACCAGGAAACAGGACGTGCTGGTCGTGATGGTGGCGAAGGTCAATGTATTTCTTTTTATAGCTACGACGACATTTTAAAACTCGAAAAATTTATGCAGGGGAAACACCTTGCCGAACAAGAGATAGGAAAACATTTACTTTTTGAAACAGTTGCATATGCAGAATCTTCTTTATGCAGAAGGAAAATTTTACTTAACTATTTTGGCGAAGACTATCATCAAGAAAATTGCGAAAACTGCGACAATTGCCTCAATCCTAAAACAGAATTCGATGGAAAAGAATATTTTATCAATTTATTCCAGTGTATATTAGAAGTTAATGAAAAGTTCAAATCCGAGCATATTGCCGATATTTTAACAGGAAATGCCACAGCAAACATAAAGAGTTATAATCATCACTTGCTCGATTCTTTTGGTGTAGGGAGCGATGAAAGCAAAAAATTCTGGCTATCAGTTATCCGACAAGCAATGATAAAAAAAATGATAGAAAAGGATATTGAAAATTATGGTCTTTTAAAATTAACTGATTTAGGCAAAAAGTTTTTAGAACAACCATACGAAGTATTAATGTTGCGAGATCACGAATATGAAGAAGGAGACGATGAAGACTTTATTGCACGACAAATTGGTGATGGTGCACTAGATTCTACTTTGTTTAATATGTTGAAAGACTTAAGAAAAAGTATAGCAAAAAAGCTAAATTTGCCTCCATTTGTTATTTTTCAGGATAACTCGCTCGAAGAAATGGCAATACAATACCCAATTAATATGGATGAACTTAAAAATATAGTAGGAGTTGGCGCCGGTAAAGCTCAAAAATATGGCCAACCTTTTATTGATTTAATAAAAAAATATGTAGAAGAGAACGAAATAGAGCGACCTCAAGATTTTGTTGTTAAATCTGTTGTTAATAAAAGTAGTCTTAAGGTTTATATTATTCAAAGTATAGACCGTCGTATGTCTTTTGATGATATATGTCGCGCAAAAGGCTTAGAATTTGAAGAATTGCTTGATGAACTTGAGTCTATTGTTTATAGCGGAACAAAAATAAATTTAGGATATGCTGTTGAACAATTAGTTGAAGAAGATAAACTTGAAGAAATTTATGAGTATTTTAAAACAGCAGAAACAGACAATATTGAAAATGCAATTCGCTCATTAGAAGACCCCGATATTACAGACGAAGAAATACGTTTAGTTCGTTTAAAGTTTATTTCAGAACTTGCGAATTAAAAAATATTAGATATTTGATAAATTAAATCTGTAAAAATAATGCGAGAATTTCCGTTTCGTTCAAGATGGAATAATGAGTTGCTTAATATTTTGTATGTTTCAAAAGAGTTGTTATAAGGCATAAAATTATAAAATTTTTCTGAAAATTTCTCTTCTTCTTTTGTCTGTGAAACTATATGTTTTAAATTGGAATTTATTAAAAAATTATCTCGTGTTAAACGTAAACTATAAACTAAAAAAGCTTTTTGATTTTCTTTTGATAATTGATTAACCTCATAAACCCATTTTATTAAATCTTCTGTTTTTGTTTTTTTGTGTTTTATTTCGTAAGCTAACCTTGCCATTCTAATGTATAAATCCAAATAAATTTTAATATTTTCATTTTCTTCGAGGATTTGAATTGCTTCTGGAACACTTCCGTTGGCAAGGAGAACTGATTGAATTATATCTTGTTCGTTATATTGTGGAAATTTTTCTTTTAAGAAGTTTTTTAAGCTAATATCATCAACAATAGGAAATTTTACAACCTGACATCGCGAAACTATTGTTGATAGTAATAATTCAGGTTGAGACGATATAAGTATAAATAATGTTGAAGCAGGAGGTTCTTCCAAAACTTTCAACAACTTATTTGCTGTTGCAATATGCATTTTTTCGGGCTGGTAAACAATAATTACTTTATATTTTGCTTCATAATTTTTAATGCTTAATTTTTTGATTATCTCAATAGCTTCGTCGGCATAAATAATAGGTTGCCCTTTATCTTCTGCCACTTGTTCGTACCATTGCGACGATTTAAAATATGTTGATAAAAGCAAAAAGTTACGCCATTCTTGAATAAAATCATCACAAATAGCATACGATTTATTTCCTTTGTAAATAGGAAAAACAAAATGTAAATCGGGATGTATAAGGTGAGAATATTTATGGCAAGAAGGACAAACATTACAAGAGTCTTTAGCAGAAGGTTTTTCGCAATTTATAAATTGTGCAAAAGCTAATGCTGTTGACAACTTACCTACACCTTCCGAACCTGTAAAAAGTAATGCATGAGGAATTTTTTCTTGAATAGAAAAGTATTTTAGTTTTTCAATAATTAGCTTCTGTCCAACTACTTCTGAAAATAACATCGAATAAAATTATAATGGAACAAAGTTAAGTGTTTAAAATTTATTTAAAAAATTTAGTTCAAAGAAGGATTTGATGGAATATTTAACCAAAAATGAAATTTTTTATCTAATAAAACAATACTTCTTTTCCACAATATTTTTGGATCTTCTTCAAAAATTTGTTCGGAACTAATAGTACTAACAACCCAGTAGTGTTTTTTTAATTCTTCATTAAGCTGATTTTTCCCCCATCCTGAGTATCCTATAAAAAATCTGATGTTTTTTTCTAGTATTATTCCTTTTTTTAAGCAATTAAGAATATCTTTAATGTCTCCGCCCCAAAATATATCTTCGGAAACTTTTTTGGAATTACTCAACGATTCATGATTTTTATATATGAAATGAAGTGTATTTGTTGCAACAGGTCCGCCGATGAAAACAGGTGTGCTAAAATTTTTAAAATCGGGAAGTAATTGTTGAATAGTAAAGCCCGAATTTTTGTTTAACACATATCCTATGCTGCCTTCATCATTGTGTTCTACTAAAAATACTACTGAACGTCCAAAAATACCTTCTAATAATAATGGTTCTGCAATAAGAACTTTACCGTGCGAAGGTTTCTCTTTTTGTTTTATGGTAAATATGTTAGGTAAAAGTGCCATAGTTAATAATTTTTAATTATTTTATATTCACGATATTTAGTATTTTTGAACATTAAATTTATTAAACATAAAATAAATATGCAAATATTTTGCCATTGTATTAAAATAAGCCTTTTTGTCATAATTTTTGCTTTTTTTTCATCTTGTAGTTCGTACCGAAAAATGACCTATTTACAGCATTTAACAGAAAAAGATAGTTTAATACATAATCCTTATGGGATTGAAACATATAAGATACAAAACGGAGATATTCTTTTTATAAGAGTTTCGAGCTTAAATAAAGATATAAACGAATTGTTCAACCCTAATGATTTTATTTCAACATCTTCTGTTAATGAAGCAGCAATGTATTATAAAAGTTATTTAGTAAACGATGAAGGAAATATTGAAATGCCTGTAATTGGAAAAGTTAATGTTGAAAATAAAACATTAAACGAGATTCAGCAACTAATTCAAAACAAAACTCTCGAATATTTTAAAGAAGTATATGTTACAGTTAAATATGGCGGATTTAAAATAACAATACTTGGCGAAGTTCGTAAACCTGGTGTATTTTACTTTTACAATAGTAAAGTTACATTGTTAGAAGCTATAGGACAATCTGGCGATTTAAATGAATTTGCCAACAGGGAAAATATTCTTATTCTTAGAACTACAAAAAATGGTGTTAAAACTATTAGAGTTAATCTCATTGATAAAAATTTGTTAAAAAGTCAAAATTTTTACGTTCAACCAAACGATGTAATTTATGTAGAAGCATTAAAATCTAAGGCATGGAAGCTTAATTCTTATAATGTTTCAATTATACTTTCATCTATTAGCACTCTGATTTTAGTAATAAGTTTTGTTTTAAAATTGTAAAAATATGGATTCAAATATACCTAATAGTCTTAATCAAGATAATATTGATATTAAAAAACTTATTTTTAAAATACAGGCAAATTGGTATTGGTTTGCATTAACTGTATTTATAACAATAAGTATAGCGTATTTTATTAATCGTTATTCTGACCCTGTTTACAAATTAAGTTCATTTGTTTTAATACAAGATAAAGAAAATACTTTGTCGGGGGGAATAGAAAGTATTCTCGAAGAACAAGGTATTTTGCGTAGAACACGAAAAAAAGTAGTTGAAAACGAAATAGCTGTTATAAAAAGCTATAAAATAATACAAGAAACTATTCAACAATTACCCGAGTTCTTTGTATCTTATTTTTCAGTTGGTAGAATTAGAACAATAGAACGTTACAAGTCAAGCCCATTTTATGTTGAATACGATACAACAAAAGAAAATTTATATGGTATTCCTATTTATGTTAAGTTACTTAACAACAAGGAATATCTTTTACAAATAGACAAGGATAAAATACTCAATAAAAAGATGAAATTTGGAGAACCATACGAAAGCAAAAATTTTTCTTTTACCGTAAACCTTAATCCTGATGTCAATGTAAACGAAATTCATTCAACACAAAGACAATACTTTTTTATTATCAATAGATTCTCCGATTTGGTTAAAAAATATAAAAGTAAGATATCTATTACAACAACCGATAAAAAATCTACAGTTATTGAAATATCTACAACAGGTTTAGTCCCTCAAAAAGAAGTTGATTTTATTAATAAATTGCTTGATGTGTATATACAAAATGGTTTAACTGAAAAAAATCTTATAGCTCAAAATACTATAAACTTTATTGATAATCAATTATTAGAAATTACAGATTCTTTATCTCAAAACGAAAATAATTTGAAAACATTTCGACAAACATTTAACTTAATAGACCTTTCAAAAGAAGGTTCGGCTTTATACGAAAGACTAACAGACGCTCAAAAGAAGAAAAGCGAATTGTTAATTAAAAAAAGTTATTTAGAATACTTAAAGAAGTATCTTACACAAAATAGCGATTTAAGCCAGATTGTTATACCTTCGTCTATAGGGATAAATGATCCAGCTTTGATGGAACTTATACGCCAACTTATTTCTTTGTATCAAGAGAAAAATAATTTTTTAATTACTGCGACAGAAAAAAATCCAGCATATGAAGCTGTATTAAATAAAATAGCTCAAACTCGAAAATTACTTATCGAAAATAACGAAATGCTTTTACGTTCAACAGAACTAAATCTTGAAGAAATAGATAAAAACATAAAAATTATTGAAAGTGGTTTTAAACAACTGCCTGCTACCGAAAAAGAATATATTAATATTCAACGTAGATATAAACTTAACGATCAAATATATACATACTTATTAACTAAACGTGCAGAAGCTGGAATTGCAAAAGCTTCTAACATTCCAGATAACAAAATACTCGATTATGCTTCGGTTGATACAAGAATACAAATAGCTCCAAAATATTCATTAAATTACATTATAGCTATTGCTATTGGTTTGCTTATCCCACTTATAATTATATTAATTGCCGATTTTTTTAATACAACAATTATAGACATTTCAGAAATAGAAAATAAAGTTAAAGTACCTTTAATAGGAATAGTAGGACATAATCATAAAAACATTGATTTTGTTGTTTCACAATCTCCTAAATCAACAATAGCCGAATCTTTTAGAACAATTCGTACAAATATACAATACTTACACCCTGATAAAAATTTAAAATCTCATGTTATAGCAATTACTTCAACTGTTAGTGAAGAAGGTAAAACATTTTGTGCTATTAATATAGCTTCTTCTTATGCTCTTTTAGACAAGAAAACGTTACTTGTCGGATTAGATTTAAGAAGACCCAGAATACATGAAACAATTCAAGTTTCTAATAATATTGGAATTAGCACATATTTATTAGGTGAAACAAAACTCGAAGATATAATAATTCCTACAAGTCAGGAAAATTTGTTTTTTATACCAACCGGACCTGTGCCTCCAAATCCAGCCGAATTGCTCGAAAGTAAAAAAATGCTAAATCTTATAGAAACTTTAAAAAACATGTTCGAAATTATTGTGATTGATACACCTCCAGTTGCATTAGTTACTGATGCTTTACTTATTTCAAGGTTTAGTAATACAAATATTTTCGTAATCCGACAAAATTACAGTAAAAAGAATGTTATAGAATTTCTTAACACTATAAAAAATAACTACTCGCACACACTTTTAACATTACTAATAAACGATGTTAAAATAAATTCCTATTATGGTAAAAGTTATAGCTATTACGGCACTTATGGATACGGATACAATTACAATAAAACAACGGGATATTATGATGATGAAGAAGAGATTGTTCCAAAATTTACTGTTAAACGATTATTTCAAATTTTATTTCCTTTTAAAATAACATCAATTAAAAAATAATTACTTTTGTGAATTAAAAATATATATTTATGTGTGAAGTAAAAGTATTTATAGTAGAAGACCATGAAATTTTCAGAAAAGGCTTAATATTATTACTTAAAGAAATTAATTATGTAAAAATAGTCGGAGAAGCTAAAAATGGTCAGGAATTTATTGATGTTATTCCCGATATAGATTGCGACATTGTATTTATGGACATAAAAATGCCTGTATTAAACGGATATGAAGCCACAAAAAAGGCATTAGATATTAAACCTAATTTAAAGATTATTGCTTTAAGTATGTATGGCGATGAAGAGCACTTACAAATTATGTTAGATTCAGGTGCAAAGGGATTTTTGTTAAAAAATACAACAAAAGATGAACTTGAACGAGCTATGAAAGCAACACTCGCAGGTAGAAACTTTTTTTCGGATGAATTAGTTTCGTTACTTGCCAACCTTTATTTTACTCAAAAAACACTAAAAGAAACCGAAAAAGAAAAACCAAAATTCACAAAAAAGGAATTGGAAATTTTAGATTTAATTTGTAAAGGTTATACAAGTGTTGAAATAGGCGAAATGCTTAACTTGAGCAACAGAACCGTTGATGGACATCGTGCCATTATGATGGAAAAAATAGATGCAAAAAATACTGTTCAATTGGTTATATATGCAATAAAAAATAAATTAGTAAATATTACTTAATTTTTTTTAACATTGCGTATATTTATTTGGCAACTATAAATTATCTTCAACGTCTATAAAAAAAATGTAAGAGATGAAAATGATTATCTTATTTGTGTTAATTTTTACTTTTGCCGAAAGTTTTTCTCAAAATGAGTATAAGCTTATTTTAAACGAGCAAGGTGTTCAAATTTTTGCAAAAGAAATTGAATGTAACGATAACCATAACGGTATTCATCAAGCATTTTATGCGTTGCAATTTGTCAACAATACAAATGAGAATATTGTAGTAACTTGGAACATAGATTATTGGATGAATGGTGTATGTATTACTTGTAATAAGCCTAAAACATCTGAAAACACTTATTTATTGCATTTATCTCCTGGCCAATCAGTAGAAGGTAATTGTGATAAAAATTCGGAAAAAGGGACAAAAGTTTATATCAAAGAATTATATAACACTAAAAGTTCTGTGTTATCGAAGTTTGAAATAGTGAATTTTAATGTAAAAATTCAGTAATTATGAAAAAAGTAGTATTTTATATTTTATTTTTTGCAGTTATTGTTTTACCTAAAAATAATAAAGCACAGTGTAATTTGTCTATTGATACAGTAATATACAATGGCGATATATTTATAACCCCCGATACTATTAAAATTTGTTTAGGCGATCAAGTAACTTTTAACTATTCAAATGCTGGTTGTCCGGTTTTTATGATGAATAACAACTTCAACAATGGTACAATAGGAAGTGGCTGGTCGTCGAATGCAAGCCCTATGTTTAATAACCCTTGTGGACCAGGACCCGACGGAACAACATATTTATGGATAGGACCTGCAACAAGTTTTCCTCGAAGGTTAACAACTGTCGGTTTTCAGGTAACTACACAATGTCAGATATGTTTCGATATGAAATATGCTACTCAAGGACAGCCTTCACCTTGCGAAGGACCTGACGAACCTACAGAGGGAGTTCATTTACAATATTCAACAAATGGTCCAAATGGACCGTGGATAGACATTAATTATTGGAATCCTAACGGGGGATATGATCCAAACCTAACTACGTGGAAAAATTACTGCGAAAATGTACCTGTAAACGGAACAGTTTGGTTTAGTTGGTACCAAGATGTAACTTCTGGAAATAATTACGATCACTGGGGCTTAGATAATGTAGAAATATTTTGTCCTCCACCTAATCAGGTATTACAGGGATTTTATCAAGGGAACCTTGTTTCAAATAATGTTTATTCTACAACAATTACACCTCAGTCTAGTGGATATTTTACTGCAATTGTTTCTGCAGATGGAAACTCTGCTAAAGATAGTGTATATGTGAGTGTTTATCCACCGCCGAATATGACTATAAATGGTTTGAATAATTCTTATTGTGTTACAGATCCACCGGTTAATATTAGTGGAAGTCCTGTACCAGGAGAGTTTTCTGGACCAGGAATAACAGGAAATACTTTTAATCCTTCAGTAGCAGGAGTGGGAAATCATGTTATCACTTATCATCATTATTATGTAACTACAAACACAGCAACTGGATTACTTACAATATTTTACGACGATTTTAGTACAGATAAAGGATGGACTGGCTATGGAACTCAATGGTCGAGAGGACCGGCAGTTGCAAGTACGGGATGTTCAGGTAGTCAAGATCCTTCGTTAGATTATACACCTACACCAGATAATTATATTATTGGAAATTGGATTGGAGGCTGTTATCAAAATAATATGAATCAAACATTTTGGCTAACAAGCCCTGTTATTAACTGTGCAAATATGAGTCAATGTAGTATTGAGTTTTATAGTCATAGTGGTGTTGAAAGTCCAACTTACGACAAATTATATATACAGGCATATAATGGAACAACATGGCAACAAGTTTGGGTTAACCCTGCTGTTGTTAATGAAACATCGTGGACATTAAAAACATATCCTGTTCCGCAAGCTAACAATAATCCTAATTTCAGAGTTCGTTTTGGAATTGGACCTACTGACGGAAGTATTGTTTATAAAGGCTGGAACATAGACGATTTTAAAGTAAAATGTCATGGAACAATAACTGTTACTGATACTTTATGCGATTTTATTACTACACAAAACGTAACTGTTTTATCACAACCAACTTCTACTTTTACGTATATTGACTCTATTTGTGTAAATAGTACAACAACAATACAATATACAGGAAATGCTCCTCAAAACGCTACTTTTAATTGGAATTTTGGAGGAGGAACAGTTATTAGTGGAAGTGGATCAGGTCCTTATGTTGTTCAATATTCTAATGACGGTGATTATAATATTAGTTTAACTGTTATAGATAATGGATGTAGCTCAACAACAACAACACATACATTAACTGTATTACCTAACGGTCATCCATATTGCTGTATATTGCCAAATACAAATGCTGGTTCTGATAATAGTGTATGTGGAATGACATATTCATTAAATGCAATACCTTCTGTTGGTACTGGTACATGGTCGCTAATTTCTGGACCGGGTAATTCTCAATTTCAGAATATAAATTCTCCAACTTCAAGTGTAACTGTTACACAACAGGGCACATACTTGTTTCAATGGGCAGAATTTAATGGCGTTGGATGTGAAAATAAAGATACAGTTGCCATTACATTTATTCAACAACCAATTGCCGAAGCAGGCCAAAATATTAATCTTTGTGCTTTAAACACTTCTTTAAATGCAATACCTTCTGTTGGTACTGGTACGTGGTCTCAAGTATCTGGTCCTGGAACAATAACATTTAATGATGTAAATAATCCGCAAACAACTATTTCTACTAATGTTCAAGGTACATACTTATTACAGTGGACAGAGAATAACAACGGCTGTACATCTTCCGATCAGGTTACGGTTACACTTACACAACAGCCTGTAGCCAACGCTGGGATAGATGCATCACTTTGTTCTTATACTTACACTATGACAGCTGTGCCTAGTGTTGGAACAGGTATGTGGACAATGATTCAAGGAACTGGAACTGCACAGTTTGCTAATGCTCAATCGCCTACAACAAATGTACAAGTGAATACTCATGGGACATATACTTTTGTTTGGACAGAAAACAACGGAAATGGTTGCATTAGTAGTGATACCGTTCAAATAACTTTTAATTATGTTCCAACATCTACTTTTACAGTAAATCCTATTTTGTGTTTTGGTGATACAGTTGTTGTAACATACACTGGCAATGCACTCCCAACAGCAACGTTTTCTTGGACATTTAATAATGCTAATGTTATATCTGGTACAGGAGCAGGCCCATTTACGATAAACTATAATCAACCTGGAAATTATAATATTAGTCTTCAAATAACACAAAACGGATGTCAATCGCAAATAACAACTGTATCTATAACTAATCCACAACAATTATCTTTATCGCTTTCTAAACAAGATGTTAGCTGCTTTGGATTGAATGATGGTTTAATTAGTAGTATTGTACAAGGCGGAACAATGCCTTACAATTACTTGTGGAATACTGGTGCAACCGTAGCTAATTTAACACAAATAACAGCGGGCAATTATCAACTAACTGTAACAGATGCAAATGGTTGTAAAGTATTTGATAATATTATTGTTAATGAACCTGCGAAACTTTCTATTGATATGTTAGACTCTATTGCTGTATGTAAAGATACAACAATAACAATTACGACATCTATTACAGGTGGAACTTTTCCATACAGCTATTTATGGAATAATGGTTTCACTTCTCAAAATATTACAGTAACACCATCTCAAACTACAATATATACTTTACAGGTAACCGATAGTAAAAATTGTACTGCAACAAAAAGCATTAAAGTTTATGTATTTCCTCCAATTGTTTTATCTGCTTCAGCCAATATTGATAGCGTTTGTTTAGGCGAAAAAGTTACAATTACTACAAATGCCTCTGGTGGTAAACCACCATATACTTATTATGTTAATAACTTACAAACATCTATTCCCATACATATATATCCAAGTTCGTCTCAATTTTATCAGATAATGGTTAAAGATGGTTGTAATTATTCTGCAATTGTAAATATTCCAATATTTGTTTATCCTTCGCCTTCAATAAATCCGAGTAGTAACGTTATTGCTGGTTGTGCTCCGTTAACAGTTCAATTCAACGAAGGAAGTCCCGACGAAGGTCAAACTTATATTTGGAATTTTGGCGACAATTCTTCGGCATTTTCTAAAAATCCGTTACATACTTTTAAAAATCCTGGAACATATACAATTACTATTACAACAATTACTCAGTACGGTTGTCAGGCAGTTAATGTTTTTCCGAACTGGATTACTGTTTATCCTTTGCCCAAAGCTCGCTTTTTAACAGATCCTACAATTGCAACCGTTATTAAACCAGAGGTGCATTTTATTAACATATCTACTTTAGCTGATAGTGTGATGTGGTTCTTTGGTGATGGCGATTCATCAAAAATTTATAGCCCATTTCATAAATATCCTGCTTTTCAGCCACAAAAATATAATGTAACACTTATTGTTTATACCAATAAAGGTTGTAGCGACACAACTTATGGTGTTGTTGAAGTCAGAGATGTTTACACGTTTTATGCACCATCGGCATTTAGTCCTGATGGTGATGGTGTAAACGAAGTATTTAGAATATATGGTCATGGGATAAATGTAGAAACATTTAATATGAAAATATACGATCGTTGGGGTGAAATCGTTTTTGAAACAAACGATATTAATTTAGGTTGGGATGGCAGAATTAAAAATGGTCAAATAGCACCTGTGGGAACTTATACATGGATAGTACGGTTTAAAGATGAACAAAATATTGTTCACGAAGAATACGGTAAAGTGAATATAATTCGTTAAAAAAAAAATCAATAACAAATTTATTGAGGTAAGTATATCTTACCTCTTTTTTTATCATCTTTGCAAAAAAAAATATTATGAAGACATTAATTTATTTTGTTCTAATGTTTACAGTTATTTTATTAGTTCAATGTACAAGTGAAACTAAACAAGTAGATATGAAAGCAGAAGCCGATAGCGTTATTAATGAATTTGTTAGTAAAGTAAAACCACTTTACAAAGAGATGTCTCTTGCTTATTGGAATGCTTCTATTACTGGTAGCGACGAAGATTATAAAAAATCTTTGGAAGCAGAATTAGCTGTTAATAAAGTTTTAGCCGATACAGCATTGTTTGCAAGAGTAAAAAAAATTCGTCAATCAGGAAAATTGACAGATTCTTTGCAAATAAGACAAATTGAAAAAATTTATGCTGAAATGTTGCCAAAGCAAGTAGATACAAATCTTTCAAGACAAATATCTGAACTTCAAAATAAGATTGAGAAAAATTTTTCAACATTCCGTTCTGTAATTGATGGAAAGAAATATACCGACAATGAAATAGAAGAAATTCTAAGTAAATGTACCGACAACAAAAAATTAGAAAAAGCCTGGGTAGCTGTTAAGGAATTAGGTCCAATTGTAGCCGAAGACATAATAAAATTAGTAAAGTTAAGAAATCAGGTTGCTCAATTGGCAGGTTATAGGAATTATCACGAAATGAAACTTATGCTTGATGAGCAAAATCCTGCTGACATAGAAAACCTTTTTGATGAACTCGATAAACTGACATCAGAAGCTTATATTAAATTGAAAAATGAAATTGATGAAAAATTATCAGCACGTTATAAAATAAAAAAGGAAGAATTAATGCCTTGGCATTATCAAAATCGTTTTTTTCAACAAGCTCCTGCGATATATAATGTAGATTTGGATAGTTATTACAAAAATCAGAATATAGAAAAACTTACGGAAGAATTTTTTACAAGTATTGGAATGGATATAAGTGATATTTTAAAAAGAAGCGATTTGTACGAAAAAGAAGGAAAGAATCAACATGCATATTGTATTGATATTGATAATGAAGGCGATATAAGAATATTATGTAATATACGTCCGAACAATCAATGGATGGGTACTATGTTACACGAGTTTGGACATGGGGTTTACGATAAGTATATAGATATAAATGTTCCTTATTTATTAAGAGAACCAGCACATACCTTTACAACAGAAGCAATTGCTATGATAATGGGACGACTTTCGACAAATGGCGAGTGGATGAAATCTATGAAAATTATCAACGATAAAGAAGCAAATAAAGTTAATGAAGAAGGTTTTAAAATGTTACGTCTCGAACAATTAGTTTTTAGTCGTTGGTCGCAAGTAATGTATCGCTTTGAAAAAGCAATGTACGAAAATCCAGACCAAGACTTAAATAAGTTATGGTGGGATTTGGTTGAAAAATATCAAATGATGAAAAGACCAAAAGATAGAAATATGCCCGATTGGTCAACAAAAACTCACATAGCAAGTTCGCCATGTTATTATCACAATTATTTATTAGGAGAATTACTTGCTTCTCAGCTTAATGCTTATATTGTGAAAAATATTTTAAAATCTGATAATTACAAAACTCCTAACTATACAGGAAATAAAGAAATTGGCCAATATTTTATTGATAAAGTTTTTAAACCAGGAAGAACTTATCACTGGAACGATATGATTGAAAAAGCAACAGGCGAAAAACTAACAGCTAAATATTATGCTGCACAATTTGTTGAATAGTATAGATTTTTTATATATTCACTGGAATCCTAATCCTGAAATTTTTAATATTAGTGGTTTTGGTGTACGCTGGTACGGACTTCTGTTTGCTTCTGGCTTTTTTTTCGGCTACATTATAATGCAAAGAATTTTTAATCAAGAACAAATATCTCAAAAAGTACTAGACCGATTAAGCATTTACATGTTAATAGGTACAGTTTTGGGAGCACGTCTTGGTCATTGTTTGTTTTATGAGCCGGAATATTATTTATCTAATCCTATTGAGATTTTTAATATACGACAAGGTGGGCTTGCAAGTCATGGAGCAGCAATAGGAATAATATTAGCATTATGGTTTTTTGTTAAAAAGGAAAAACGCCCTTTTTCGTGGATACTCGATAGAATAGTTATTGTAGTGGCATTAGCAGGTGGTTTAATTAGAATAGGAAATTTAATAAATTCGGAAATTTATGGGGCCCCAACAACATTACCTTGGGCATTTATTTTTGAACAAGTTGATCAAATACCGCGACATCCTTCTCAAATATACGAAGCATTGATGTGCTTTTTACTTTTTGCTTTTTTATTGTGGTTATATTTTAAAAGAAACGCAGCATCGAAACCTTATTTTCTTTTTGGTATATTTTTAGTTGTTTGTTTCGGTTTTCGTTTTTTTGTAGAATTTATTAAAGATGTACAGGTTGCTTTTGAGAACGAAATGATATTAAATATGGGGCAGTGGTTAAGTATTCCTTTTGTTGTTTTTGGCAGTATTTTGATTTATAGAAGTTTAAAAAGAATAAAATAGTTGTTTGTTTGTGAACACATTAAAAACTTTAATTTCTTTTTAATAAAATTGTTCACTTATTAGTGGTTACTTAAAAAGTTAATTTATATTTTTTTTATTAACCACAAAGCATCACAGAGTATCACAGAGAAAAGCCTCTGTGTATCTCCGTGTTCTCTGTGGTGAAAAAAAATTACATCTCTGTTTATTAAACTTTTTATATTCAACAAATTGTTAATAAGTGTGTTAAGTAGTTTTTAGTAGATAAGTGGTTAATAATTTACAAGTTTGAGATTTTTTCATTTATTTAGTACTTTTGAAATGAATAAATATGAAAAACGTATTAATCATTGGGGGGTTAGGTTTTATAGGTTTTAATATAGCGAAAAAACTGTCAAATAATTTCAAAGTTTTTATAATAGATGCCCTTATAAATTATATTCCAAATAATTATAAAGCGTGGTCTTATTATATTTCGTATAGACAAGAAAAATTGAAAAAACTTAATATTCCTATTTTTATAGAAAATATAAAAAATTCAAATTTTAAAAATATTTTGATGAATATAAATCCAGATATTATTATTAACGCTGCTTCTATGCCAGTTGCATTATTGGCCGATATTAATCCGTTTAATGCAAAAGAAGATATTTTCGATAGTCATTTTCAAGTTCTTGAATACATAAGAGCTTCTACTTTAAAGATTGACCGTTATGTTTACATAAGTTCTTCTATGGTTTACGGAAATTTTTTAAGAGATAACGATGGTAAAATAATTCCCGCATCAGAAGAACAGTTTTGTATGCCAATAGATACATACGGTGCTCTTAAATTAAGTAATGAAATTTTAATAAAACAATATGCTTATAAATACAACATTCCATATACTATTATTAGACCTTCTGCTGTATATGGTCCTACTGACTGTAATTTAAGAGTTACAGAAATATTTTTGCGAAAAGGTTTCGAAAATGGGAAAATAGAATTAGATAACGGTGGTTTACATCAACTCGATTTTACTTATATAGACGATCTTGTAGAAGGAATTAATTTGTCGTTAACTACACATAATGCTGTTAATCAAACATTCAATATTTCTTATGGACAAGGACGTACAATAGCGGAATTAGCTTTAGTGGTTAAAAATATCTTTCCACAGGTGCAAATTTTTTCGAACGATTGTAAACCTTTTAGACCAAACAGAGGTTCTATGAATATTGAAAAAGCTAAAGAATTGTTATCGTACAAGCCAAAATATACTTTAGAAAAAGGAATATTAGAATATTATCATTTTCTTAAAGAACACATAAATAACTATTAAATAATGAATTTTAAAATTCCTTATTACGGATTAGACAGATTTTATAAGCAAAATAAGGATATTATTTTACAATTAACAGATATTTCCTTTAACGAAGGACAATTTTTAGATGGTGCTGAAATAAAAGAATTTGAAACATTAATTTCTTCTTATTGCAATAGAAAATATGCAGTTACAGTATCGAGTTGTAGCGATGCATTATATTTTAGTCTTTTATCATTAAATATTGGTTTTGATGATGAGGTTTTATTGCCATCATTTTCTTTTATAGCGACTTTAAATTCAGTTTTAAGAACAGGAGCTACACCAGTATTTTTAGATGTTGATAATATTAACTTCACTATTAGTTTAGAAGAAATAAAGCAAAAAAGAACGGCAAAAACCAAAGCTCTTATTTTAGTTCCCTTGTTTGGTTTAAGTTACGATTATACTGAAATTGAATTATGGTGCAAAAAAGAAAATATTTTTGTTATAGAAGATGCTGCACAAGCTATTGGAACAATGTATAATGGTAAGCCTTCGGGAAGTTGGGGAGAATTAAGTTGTTTAAGTTTCGATCCGTCAAAAATAATTCACGCATTTGGGACAGGTGGTGCTATTTTAACAAATAACGAACAATTATATTATAAATTAAAACGAATTCGTTATCAAGGAAAAGAAAAAGACGATTTTATAGAAAAAGGATTTAACAGCCGTATTTCTACACTTCAAGCAAAATTGTTGTTGTGGCAAATGGATAATATAGAAAAAATCGTAGAAAAACGGCAAAAAATTGCACAAAAATATTTTAGCGAATTAGCAGAAATTAATAAGTTATCTTTTCCTGTTATTAACTCAAAAGTTTTTCCTACTTATCATAAATTTGTTATTTTTAGTCGGCAAAGAGATAAGTTAAAATCGTATTTACAACAGAACGGAATACAAACATTTATTCATTATCCTAAATTATTATTCGAATATTCACTTATGAAAGACTGTTTTTATAAGGCAGAAAATATTGCACAAGCTAACGATCTTTGTAAAAAAGTTTTGTCTTTACCTTTGTATCCTGAATTAACAGAAGAAGAAATACAATTTATCTGTAAAATAATAAAAAGTTTTTATTTATGATAATAGTAGGTGCAGGAGCTTTAGGTTTAGAAACTTTAGGTATATTATTAGACAATAATTATACAGGCGACATAATTTTTTTTGACGATAATCCCCAAAAAAACAACTTGCTTATATTCAATAAATATAAAGTTATTAATGATGAAAACGAATTGTTAAACTATATGCAAAATGATCGTGATTTCATTGTTAGTATAGGTCATCCTCGTTTACGCGAAAAGAAATATCTTCAAATGCTAAAATTAGGCTGTAATCCTGTAAATCTTATTTCGAAAAAAGCAATTCTATTTCCTTTTATAAAGCCTTTCAGTGGTTGTATTATAGAACCATTTGCAGGAATTTCGCACGGTGTTGAAATTGGCGAAAGTTGTGCTATTCATATAAATTGCACTATTGGACACGAAGTAAAAATGGGAAAATTTGTAAATGTTGGACCAGGTGCAAATATAGTAGGTCCTTGTAAAATAGGTAACTATGTTTACATTAGTGTAGGAGCTGTTGTTCATCCACATGTTATAATAGGTGATTATGCTTTTATAGGTTCTAATGTTGTTGTAAATAGAAATATCGCTGAATTTGAAACTTTTTTAGGATAGATTCAAACGAGTTTTGTTTATTTCGTTCATCCTAACAAAATTTTTAAAATGTTTACGTGTTTTTAATTCTAATTCGTATAATTCTTCTGTGCTTAACTCATCTATAAAACAAGTAGGATCTTCGTCAAAAACATCGCCCGAATTATAATATGCCATAACCCTGCATCCTCCACAAGTCCAATTGTATTTACAAGTTTTACATTTACCTTTTAAATTACTTCTATCAATTATTTTTTTCATTAAATCCGATTCGTACAATATTTCTTTTAGTGGTGTTTTATATACATTACCGACAGATATATTATCTGAAAGTAAAGGACAAGGAGCGACCTCGCCTGATGGATTTATAGCATAAAACGAACCTACCCAGCAGCCAATAGACGGATTAACAGGAACAGCTGTGTTTATATTAGTTCTTGTTATTTGCTTATAATCTTCGGGATTTAAAAAAAATGGTATAAAACTTACAAAACCATGATAACTTTCCATCAATGCAGCGTGAAAGTATTGTTTCAGAAGTTGTTTGTCGAACATAAGTGAGCTTTCTTTTGAGTTTCTTGGGGCATAAGGTATTCTGTTAAAAGGTAAACTCAATTTTCTTATGTTTTTACAGCTTTCGGCAAACGTTTCAAAATTAAACCTCCCCATTGTAATGGAAATATTTACGTTTACACCGTAATACGTCAGCAATTCTAGCTTTTTTAAAAAATAATCAGTTTCTTTACACCTAGTTTCTGCATTTTTATTATCGAACGAATTTATTCCAAGCGAAATTAATAAGTTATTACCAAGAATTTTTTTGAGCTTTTCTATCAATTTAGAATTTAATAAAGAGCCATTTGTAGAAATTCCTATTTTAAAGCCCATTTGATTAGCAGTGTTAAGTAAATGAAGAAAACTCGGATAAAGAAAAGGCTCGCCACCAGAAAAATCAATAAAATTTGTACCTATTTGTTTTGCTGGTAACAATATATATTTTTCTATTTCATCTATTGTTTTTGTTTGTTCCCATAATGCTTTATTATTTGATCCGCTTGAACAATATGCACATTTAAAGTTGCACTTACGTGTAACTTCTAAATATAATGTGTGAAAAAGCATTTTTTCTCAAAAATACTAACTAACAATAAATGTTCATCTGAAATTATAACTTTTTTAAAAATTGTTAATAAAATTTTCAAACCCTTTTACATAATCATTCGTATAAGACTAATCAAACAGTAATTTTGAAACCAAAAGAAATAATATGAATAAAACAAATGTTTTGCCCGATTATTTATTCGAAGTAAGTTGGGAAGTATGCAACAAAGTAGGTGGTATATATACTGTAATTTCTACAAAAGCTAAGTCGTTATCAGATTTATTAAACGATCGTTACATTTTAATAGGTCCAGATGTATGGAAAGAAGGACATCAACAATCTGAATTTATTGAAGATAAATTTTTATTCAGCTCTTGGCAACGACAACTTGAATACGAGGGATTGAAATGTAAAATAGGAAGGTGGAATATTTCAGGCAGTCCGGTAGCAATTTTAGTAGATTTTACTGCTTATTTTTCTCAAAAAGACAAAATATTTTACGAGTTTTGGGAAAGTCATCGTTTAGATTCTTTGCAAGGACAATGGGATTATATAGAGCCAGCTTTGTTTGGTTATGCATCGGCAAGAATTATTGAAAGTTTTTACGAATTTTTTATCACTTCGCAAGATAAAGTTTTAGCCCATTTTCACGAATGGATGACAGGTACAGGTGTTTTATATTTAAACAATAATGTACCCCAAATAGGAACTATTTTTACAACTCATGCTACAGTTTTAGGACGTTCTATTGCAGGCAATAAACTTGCCTTGTATTCAAAAATTAGCGAATATAAGCCAAAAGAATTTGCAAACAAATTCAATGTTTTTTCAAAGTTCTCTCTCGAAAAAATAGCAGCTTTAAATGCCGATGCTTTTACTGTTGTAAGTCAGATAACAAACGTAGAATGCGAACATTTTCTCGAAAAAAAAGCTGATGTAATAACGCCCAATGGTTTTGAAGATACTTTTGTGCCTAAAAACGAAGATTTTATAAATAAAAAAAATATTGCTCGCAGAAAACTAAAGGTAATAACAGAAGCTCTTACCAATAAGCCGGTTGAAGAAAATGCAATATTTATTGCTAACAGTGGTCGTTACGAATTTCATAATAAAGGAATAGACATTTTTATTGATTCTTTAGCTCAATTAAAAGATAATTCAAACTTAAATACTACCGTTTATGCTTTTATACTTGTTCCTGCTAACCACGCAGGTCCAAGAACTGATATTATAGAAAATATACATAATAACGATTTTATTGAACCGCTTGAAGGAAACTTCTCAACGCATCATTTGCATGAAGAAGAATTTGATCCTGTTCTCAATAGAATGAAAGAAAAAAACATTTTAAACAAAGCCAATGACAAGGTTAAATTGTTTTTTGTTCCTTGTTATCTCGATGGTGCCGATGGTATTTTTAATTTAACATATTACGACTTGCTAATAGGATTCGATTTAACTGTTTTTCCTTCTTATTACGAGCCTTGGGGCTATACTCCACTCGAAAGTTTAGCTTTTCATATACCAACTATTACAACTAATCTTGCCGGATTTGGATTATGGATACAAAATCATTTCAATGATTACAAAAACAGTGTTTATATTATAGAAAGAACCGACGATAATTATGATGAAGCTGTTACACAATGTCATAATTTTATATTGAAATTTATTCAATTACCCGATAATGAAAGAATTTTAGCTTCTCAAAAAGCTCAAAATATTGCACAAAATATTTTATGGGAAAACCTTATACAATATTACATTGAAGCGTTTCAAATAGCAATACAAAAAGCCAAATCGAGATATTCTTTATATAAAGATAAAAAATTACCCGATACACTGTTTGCAGAAAGCAATAATAATAAACCCGTATGGAAAAAAGTTTTAGTAAAATCGTTTTTACCCGATGCATTGGTCGGATTGAGAGAAATGTCTCAAAATTTATGGTGGTCTTGGAATTATGAAGCACAGGACATGTTCGAGTCAATTGACCCATTTTTATGGAGACAATCGGGAAAAAATCCAATAATTTTACTTGAATCTCTTACCCTCGACCAATACAAGCAATTGTGCAACAATAACGAATTTATGATTCGTTATGAAAAGGTTTACAATAAATATAAAAATTACATGTCAAAAAAACCTTCGAACGACGAACTCATTGCTTATTTTAGTATGGAGTACGGCATAAACGACACTCTAAAAATTTATTCAGGCGGCTTAGGTGTTTTAGCTGGCGATTACCTGAAACAGGCCAGCGATTCTTGTAAAGCAATAGTTGGTGTTGGACTATTATATCGTTATGGCTATTTTACACAGTCCTTAAGTGTAAATGGTGAACAAATTGCGCTTTATCAACCACAAAAATTCACCCACATGCCTGTATTACCAGTTCGTAACGAGAAAGGCGAATGGTTAATGATTTCGATACCTTTTCCTGGTAGAACAGTATATGCAAAAATTTGGGAAGTTAAAGTTGGAAGAGTGTCGCTTTATTTGCTCGATACGGATATTGACGAAAATTCTACCGACGACCGAAGTATTACTTATCAACTATATGGTGGCGACAATGAAAACCGCTTAAAGCAAGAAATATTATTAGGAATAGGTGGCATTAAAATGCTTGAAACATTAGGTATAATGCCAAAATTATATCATTGCAACGAAGGCCATGCTGCATTTATAGGCTTTGAAAGATTAAGACGCCTTATTGAAGTCAGACACCTTAGTTTTAATGAAGCACTTGAAGTAGTAAGAGCAACAACTTTATTTACAACACATACGCCTGTTCCTGCCGGACACGATGTTTTTTCAGAAGATCTTATAAGAACATATCTTTCTTACTATGCCGATAAATTTAATATAAGTTGGGAAGCGTTTATTGGTTTAGGTCGCATAAACGAAAAAGATTCGAACGAAAAATTTTCAATGAGTGTTCTTGCATGTAAGCTCTCGCAAGAAATAAATGGTGTTAGCAGAATTCATGGTAAAGTATCACGCAAAATGTTTCAACCTATTTGGAACAATTATTTTGCCGAAGAAATTCATATTGGGCATGTAACAAACGGTGTTCATTTTCCTACATGGGTAGCTAAACCTTGGTTTGAATTATATAAAAAATATTTACCAGAAAATTTTATAGAAGATCAATCCAATAAAAATTTATGGCAAAAAATAGAAGAAGTTCCAGATGAAGAAATATGGTCAATACGTAACAAATTAAAACAGGAATTATTTGTTTATATACGTAAACGTTTAATGGAAAATATAGAAATTCGACAAGAAAACCCAAAGTTTGTTTTAGAATTGATAGAAAAGATGAACGATAACGTTCTAACAGTTGGGTTTGCTCGTCGTTTTGCAACATACAAACGCGCACATTTATTATTTAGAGATTTGAATCGTTTAAGCCGATTAGTTAATCATTCACAATATCCGATGATTTTCATTTTTGCAGGTAAAGCTCATCCTGCTGATAAAGCTGGACAAGATCTGATTAAAATGATTTATGAAATATCGCACAAACCAGAGTTTGTAGGTAAAATTTTATTTCTCGAAAATTACGATATGGAATTGGCAATGAAGCTTATTCAAGGAGTTGATATATGGCTAAATACACCGACACGACCGTTAGAAGCATCAGGAACAAGTGGCGAAAAAGCTATAATGAATGGAGTTGTAAATGTTAGTGTTTTGGACGGATGGTGGGCAGAAGGTTATGTTAAAGGGGCTGGATGGGCATTAAAAGAAGAACAAACTTACACAAATCAAAATTACCAAGACGATTTAGATGCTGAAACATTATACTTTTTATTTGAAAACGAAATAGCACCTACTTATTATCAAATCAACGAAAACAACATTCCTACCAAATGGATTGGGCATATTAAAAAAACAATATCTTCTATAGTTCCTAATTTTACTATGGAACGTATGCTAAATGAATACTACAGCAATTACTATAATAAAATGTTCGAACGTAGAGAGATATTGTTACAAAATCACTTTGAAAAAGCAAAAGCTATCTCGGCTTGGAAATTGAGAATACTTCGTTCTTGGGATAGTATAGAAATTGTTGATGTAAAAGTTCCAGATTCTACTCAGAAACCTTTAAAGCTTGGAGATGATTTTATTGTCGAAATTACACTTAATTTACATGAAATAAGATCAAATGAAATAGGAATCGAGGTATTATTCGGCAGAAAAGAACTTGACGAAATTAAAGAAATTATATTTATCGAAAAATTAAAACCTATTTTTGAAGAAAAGGGTATAGTAGTTTATCGTTGTCAAATACCAACAAGAAAAGCTGGGGTTTACGATTATGCCTTTCGAATATATCCAACACATCCATTACTTCCTAATAGAATGGATTTTCCGTTAGTAAAATGGATATAAACTTTTAATCATTTTGTGAACGTTGTTAATTGAGTTTTTATTAGAATTTGTAAAATTTTTATAGAAAAATTTAAACAGTTATATTATATTTGTCGCACAATTGTTTTCATAGTTTGTTGTATTTGGGTTAATGAAATGGGGAACTATAATAGTTCCTCATTTTTCTCTTTTTGGGAAATAGTCTTTTGTTAATTGCCTTGCAAAAGGTTTCAATTTGTTAAAACGTTTAAATTTCTTTTTAATAGCACATAACGGTTGAGGCTATATGCAGTAAAAGATTGTGGGATGCTTTCCTGTTCAACTACACTGAAGTTTGAGTGGGGCAGAATGCTTGAATTACCACTGAACCCCTTATTGCATATAGCCTTTGTTAGCGGTTTGTGGTTCTTCTTCAATTTTCGTAAGGCTAAACGCAATCTTTGTTTGTTTTAATAAGCAATCTTTGTTTGTTTTAATAACGGTTCTACTCTTTTCTTTGCAAGATAAATATATTCTTTATTTATGTCATAACCCACAAACTTTCTGTCTGACTTCAATGCTGCTACTGCCGTTGTTCCACTACCCATAAATGGGTCAAGAACTATGTCACCTTTAAAGGAATAAAGTTGAATTAATCTGTAAGGTAATTCTTCTGGGAATGGGGCAGGATGTCCAACCCTTTTAGCACTTTCTGCATTCATTGTCCAAATAGATTTTGTCCATTCCATAAATTGCTCCTTTGAAATGGTGTCTTCTTTTTTTCCTTTTTCTCTTTTATAATCACCTTTAGAAAAAACCAAAATATATTCGTGTATGTCTCTCAATATTGGATTTGCTGAACTTTGCCAACTACCCCAAGCTGTCGATGGACTTGCACTTGCAGCTTTATTCCAAATAATTTCACCACGCATGTTAAAACCAATATCTATCATCATTTTTGAAATATAGTCTGATAAAGGAATGTAGGGTTTTCTTCCAAGGTTCGCAACATTCACACAAGCACGACCACCATTTACTAAAACTCTATAACTTTCTCTAAAAGCCTTTTCTAAGAGTTGCAAGTATTCATTTAACGATAAGTCTTCATCATACTCTTTTGAAACATTATAAGGTGGTGAAGTAATCATTAAATGAACGGAGTTGTCGGGCAACTCTTTCATATTCTCTGCTGTACCTAGAATAAATTTGTTTTCAAATTCTTTAGGAAAGTCATTCTCTTTTTTGTCAAGGATTTTTTTATTGCCAAGCTCCTTGTAAAGTTTAGAATTATAAAATTTTGAGCTGTCGTGGTTAATTCTTCCATTTGTCCCGAAAGCACTTGTTTCTGTTCCCTTTGGTCTTTTCATTTTAGCCTCGGATTAAAGTTAAAAATTTTTCTGCTTTTGCAATGTCTGTTTTTTCTTGACTTGCAATTCTTATAATTTCTCCAAGTTTAAATTTTGAAATCATTGAAGAAAAGTAGTTCATATCATTGGTTACAAGTTCTTTGCAATTATTTAATAGTTGCTCTTTGTTTATAATCGTTTGGAAACCTAATTTCGGTGTGTTTTTGATGTAGTCAGAGTCTGTAGGATTAGGATTTAAAGACCAAAAACCTTGTAATACTCCCGAGGTTTTAAGAAAGTCCACTTTATTTATATAGCTATCAGTTATCGGACTGTTACCTAAAACAACTATGGGAATTTTTGTTGAAGCGATTCCGGAAACACGAATATTGATTGATTTGCCAATGGCTTTAAGCATTGAGTCAGAACGTAGTAAAGATGGATTTCCTTTGTGTTGTTTGTAATCGCCTACATATTCAACTTTGTTTGGATGAATGTATTTGTAATTTGATACAACACTCATTATTGATTTCAAAAATTAATTTTATGTTTTCTGATTTTTGAAAAGCGTTATTTGTTGTGCAGAAGGCAAGGTCTGCACTTGATTGTTTTGATAACCCAATTTCCTCGCATACCACGCTGTTGACAGCAAAAAGTCCAAGTTCTGCTGCAATCGGTTCGAAGATAGTTTTACACCATTTTTCAGTATACTGTCCAATTAGGGAGTTTCTGCTTTGTAAAGTCTGACCTTCTGCATCTGAACCTTTTGGCACATAAGCAAAATATCCTTCTTTCAGGTTATAAAATAATTGTTCTGGAGAAGCAAAATTCTTTAGAGCTTCAGTAAAAAATTGAATTTCGGTATCGTTATTCCAAAGTGTCATTATATTTCCTTTTCTTTTTTACAAAAATAGTAATTTTATCCTTTCTCAATGCCGATTTTTTTGGCCACAACCGTCAACGTTTTGAGCATAAAAGAAGTTTTAGCGAAGCAAAAATTTGGGTGAGCCCAAAGGGCGAATCTTTTATGCTGTGTTATCGGAAGTTTTGCGATTATTATCATACAATATCAAATAATGTTTTTTGTTTTTCAGTCTCAATTTTTTTATTTCTTTTTATTTCTTCAACTTTACCATCTAACCTTTTTAATATAACATTATAATATTCCACAGATATTTCAATTGTTATGAATTTTCGTTTTAATCTTTTGGCAACTGATACTGTTGTTCCTGTGCCACCGAAAGGGTCTAAAACTAAATCCCCTTCGTTAGAACTTGTTTTTATTATTAGTTCTAATAAATCTTCAGGCATCTGACATGGATGCTTTTCTATTCGCTCTTTAAAAGTTCCACAAACTCTTGAAAATTGCCAAACATCATCTGGAATCTTTCCAATAGGATTTGCTCGTTTATCTTTATAGATAAGTTGTCTTGCAGAAGGAACTCTTATGTCTTTATCGTTAAATGTAAACCGTTCTTTGTTTTTAGTAAAATATAAAATATGGGTATGAGCACGATTAAATTTTTTCCTCTGGTTTTGCCCAAAGGTGTAATACCATATAATCCAATTTCTAAAATGGAAACCAGTTCTTTTTAAAATTAGATTTATTTCCGCTGCGAATTCATCACCAATAGCAACGTATATCGTTCCATTATTTTTAAGTAATCTGTAAGTTTCTTTTATCCATTTTTCAGACCATCTGTAATACTCCTCATATGGCATATTATCATTATGTACATCGTATTTTATTCCAATATTGAATGGTGGATCTGCGAATACTAAATCTACAGATGCATCTGGCAATGTTCTCATAATTTCAATGCAGTCGCCTAAATATACTTTATTTATTTCCATTGTTACCCTCCTCCAAGTTCAAACAACTGACAAGGTTTTATTTTGAATTGTAATTTTGTAGGGTCTGGAGTTCCACCTTTTCTTTGCATAGTAATTTTTCCAATATATAGACTTCCTCTTGGTGAAACACAAACTTCACCACTTCCAAAGAAATTCATAACAACATTTATATCTTTAAGTGTCCAAGTGGTTGTTTTGTTTTCTTTGTTAAGTCTCGTTACTAACATCCAATTAGCAGATAATCCTCCTCTTCCCATGATTATATCACTTACTATTACAATTCGGTTACTCTCATAGAAGCTAATAATTTTCTTTTGAACATTTTCTGGCATTTCATTCAAAAACAAACGTCGATTATCTCTAAATTTTTTAATACCCGTTTTTCTTGTGTATTTCTTCGGATCCAATTCCCCAGTAAAAAGTCTAAGCCAAAATGCAATTTCATCATCAAATTTCCACATTTCTTGATAATCTGCATCTGAGTTGGCTTTCTTTAGTGATAGATTTTCAATTTTTAGTATATTTCCAATCTTTATGATAATTCTTATCTGAGCATCTGCCTTTTTAAATCTCACAAACTTCTCATACTCTTCTTCTTTAACTTCAAACTTACTTAAGTCACTTTTCTTTATTCTTGTAGGAACTTGAATTGCTTTTACAGAAACAAGTTTTTTAATATCATATCCCATTATTTTAAGCCATTCCTGTGCCTCTTTATCATTTTTCCAAGCATTAAACTTCTTACAAATTGCTTTTTCGTTTGCAAATCCACCTTTTGCAGTTTTCGAGCCAAGTTCTGTTTTATCCATATTTTACCAATTTTACAGCAAAATTTCACATAACGTTTTGCGTGTAATAGAAGTCTGCCGAAATCAATTTGGGGACATCGTTGATTTTACTTTTTCTGTTGGTTAAATAGTATTTAGCGCGCTCGAAAGTTTGTGATTTTAATATCTGTTCAAGTTCAGATATTAAAGTGTCTTTCCGAAAAGAAATTGCTTCGTTTCGTTCTTCATTACCTATTTCTTCAAAAATATTCTCTTTTTGGTTCAATAACCAATTTTCGAGCTTGATAACTTGTTTCTTTATTTTGTGTAAATCGTTTAAATCCGAAATTCCCTTGATTATTTGCAATAGATTTTCTTTATTGAAACTATCAATATCTTTAAAATTTTCATCATTATCAAAACTTTCAAATTTTAACTGGTTGGTTTTAATTTTAATACTGCTTTGTTCTTTCATTGGAAAAAAATTATCTATGTTAACTCACAAATTTACTAAATCATTTGCATTATGACTACATACAAATAGTTTCAGTTATTTTCCGCAGGAAAACTAAACCCTTGCTAACTGCGAGCAAGGGTTTGAAACGAATTAAATTTATTCCTCTGCGTGTTATTTTAATTACTTTGTGGCGTTGCCTGTGGCTCGCTCCAACCGCTTCATTATCGAAAAGATGAACGTTGCTGAAATCAAACAGCAGATGACGAAGATTAACCAGACCTGCCAAACCTCGACTCGTGCCCACATCGTGGAGCCAACGAATAGAAGCTGATTCCCGATTGCGGTCGCCCCAAGCCATCCGCCTTGCATTAGTCCTTGGTAGCGCGGCGGAGCAACTTTGGAGACAAACGATAAGCCCATCGGACTCAAAAACAGCTCGGCAACCGTCAGAATGAAATATGCCAAAATTAACCAATAGGGTGAAACTCTAACGGGGGAGGGCAATCCTGCAAGTTCCGCTGGCGACGGCAATCCAATGGAGCCGAATATCATCACTGCGAAAGCAACTGCTGCTAAAAGCATCCCTATACCTATCTTTCGCGGGGTCGAGGGTTCTTTGCCTTTCTTTCGCAAGTATCCAAAAAAGCCGACAACGACTGGGGTTAAAACTACAATGAATATTGGATTGAACTGCTGGAATGTCTCGGGTTCAATAAGATTTTGTTCGGGGAAGCTTTGGTATTGGAGATATGTTAACACAAATCCTGCCACCGATACAATTGCGCCAATAATGCGGGTCGGCGTCTTTGCATTTTTCTTGAAAAGAAAATATAATCCATAAAATCCAGCAAGCAAAGTTAGGAACGAGAAGATATTGAAGAAAATAAAAGTAAATTTATCGACCATCTTAACAGTGTAATCTCGGGCAAAGAATGTAAGAGTCAAACCATTTTGGTGGAACGACATCCAGAAGAAAATGACAACGAGGAAAACCAAACCCAAAGCCACAAGCCGTTGTTTTTCTTCTTCTTTCGAAAGAGTTGGGATTTGTACATCACCTTTCTTTTCCGCTGCTTTGCGGTCGGGAATATGATGTTTGAACAGCAAGTAAATAATTAGCGAAGCAATCATTGCCAAGGCAGCAATCCCAAATGCATAATTGTATCCAGTAGTAAAGACATCGAGATATTGGCGAGCGAATGTTGCCAAGTCGGTAATTGGATTGATACTGGCGGAAGTTGCAAGCTCTTTGAATTTACCGACATCTTTTAGTGTGCCGTCCAGAAACTGATTGCAAAGGCTGGGCAAATCGGCATCGTAACGAAAACCGTGACTGCTCAAGTACCAAGTTCGAATACCTCGGGCTGCGTTCGGAGCAAAGAAAGCTCCAATATTGATTCCCATATAAAAAATGCTGTAGGCAGTATCGCGAAGGTGCGAATATTGGGGATTGTCGTAGAGTTGTCCGACAAGAGCCTGCAAATTGCCTTTGAACAAGCCATTCCCGAAAGCAATCGTAAACAAAGCAAGAATGGCAAACGAAAGCCCGAGCCCCGGAATCGCCAGCAATACGTATCCTACAAACATTACAATTAATCCCGTAAGCACAACGCCTTTATAGTTTTGCGTTCGGTCGGCAATAAATCCTCCAACTAATGCCAATCCGTAAATTGCAAAGTAAAATACGCTGTATATCAAGCCAGCGTTCCCGCTCCCAAGATTATACTTCGCTTGGAGATACATCACCAGAATAGCCATCATTGTGTAGAAGCCGAAACGCTCTCCCATATTGGAGAAGAACATCACAAATAAGCCTTTGGGATGGTTTTTGAACATATAAACCTAATTTTTATTTAACATAAATTTTTATTCTAAATTCAAAATTGGTATTATTTCTTTCTGAATGTCCCCAAAGACAACGACTTCCGACTTGTTCGTTATTACGACATCAATTTCCGAGCGGAATCCGATTTTTCTTTCAGGAAGGTAAATTCCCGGCTCAATCGAAAAGCAACTTCCGGGAATGATTCTTCGCTCGTCGCGTGTTTCTAAATTGTCCATATGAGTGCCGTTGCCGTGGACTTCTTCGCCAATGTTATGACCAGTTCGGTGCGTGAAGAAGCTCCCGTAGCCAGCGTCGGCAATAACTTTGCGCGCTGCGTCATCGACCTCGAAACCAAAGACCGGTAAGCCTTTCGAAAACCTTTCCCGCACCAGTCGAAGTGCACTATCCCTTGCAGAAGTTACGATGTTGAAAATTTCCGAAAGTTCCTGTGGAACGCTTGTTCCAATGTAGCCCATCCAAGTAATATCGTAATAAATAGTTTTTTCCCCGTCGAGCTTTGCCCATAGGTCAAGTAGAACTAAATCGCCTTCCTTCATCACAAAGCAATTTTCGCTGGTAGGTTCAAAATGCGGGTCGGTTGCGTGTTCATTGATTGCCACAATTGGACCATCGTTTGCCACCAGATGGAATTCCTTGTAAAGGTCGAGCATAAAGCGGTGGATTTCGTATTCAGTCGGGTAGTTCTTTTGGCGTACTCTGCGAGCAATTTCGCGGAAAGCGAGGTCTTTAACTTTGTGCATAAATTCACCCGCACGCGCGTGGCTGGCAATTTCTTCGTCGGTTAAATGGGATTCGAACAAACTAACCAGATTTGAACTGGAAACCACATCTATCCCGAAACTGCGAACCAGTTCGACCGTGCCTGCGTCGACCATCGAGATGTAGGGGATTGCATTGCGTGGGGAATATTGCATTGCCACTTTCTTTGCCCCCGCAAGGATTTGACGTAGATTGCTTTGCAGTTCTTCCCACGGTAGGTAGGTGAACTTCTCTCCCGGCAAATGGTCTAGTTTCCACGACTCAATCTTGTGGACAAGTTTTTTGGGGGTGCCTTCGGCGGGGATAAAATAGAACCAACGGCGCGAGGTAAATCGTTTCGGGTCGATGTTCAATATTCGGATTGCGATTGGGTCGCGATTGTGAAAATCGTAGAACAACCATCCGTCCAGCCCTTCGGCTTTCAATTCCTTTTGAATTTCTTCGATACTCATATGTTTATTCTTTTCCCCAATAAAAAAATACAATTTTAATAAAAAAAATATCACATAAAAAAGTAATTTAGGTTAAAATTTTTTGAGACTTTTTGCAAATTTATGTGTCTATAACGTATGTAGAAGTGCAAAAATGGAAAAAGTTTTTGTGAGGATTTATGGCGAGGCTAAGTAATAGCAGGACAAGGGGATATGAAATTGGAACGGGGGGGGGGAATATTCGTGCTCCACCTATGATTTCCTCTTGCAACTTTTTTTCTTCGCAAATGCTAATAATGGCAATTCTCTTAAAAAAGTTTTCTATTTAAAATGTTTTTTGAAAACAAATAAAGGAGAAAAAAAGGAGGATTGTATGAAAAAGCAAATACTATTTTCTGTTATTTTCTTTTTGCTTGTTTTTTTTCCAAAAGGAACAATAAATTGCTATGTTTTTAAAGCGAATGATATACCAATACTCTACTCGGTAGATAATTATTGTTGTAATCAATATATATTATTTTGGAATTATTTTTTCAGGCATTTTAATGGTAAAAATTCTGTTACCGAAACCTATGAGCAAAGAAATATTTTTAATAAGAAGAACTTTACAGTTGTACCGCCTTTTCCCCATTATCAGGATATTGAAGTTTTGAGTACGTTGGCGGCGAAATCTTTTGTTTTCGATAGAAAAGGGAATATTGCTTTGATGAAGAAAAGTTTATTTTTTTATGGGTTATTTGAAAGTTTATACTCATATTCGTGGTTACTTTTTTCTCCAACTTTCGATAGGAAAGGAAGGGTAATCGATGTCGATACATTCTTCTATGGTTCTCAACAAATTCCATTTTCTTTATTTTTTCCGAGTTTAATCAACGAAGGTAAATATTTTCAACTTAATTATGAGCTTGATACTAATAGTGCAATTTCATATTTTAAGATAAAGACATTTGTAGAAGATTCAGCAAGTGGTGGGGTTATAAAATTGAAGGAAAAAATAATTTACGACCCTTATTCAATTAAAGACCCCGGTTTTATCTTTTTAAGAAATATAAAACCCGATAGCGTAAAACTATATCGACCCCCAGGGCTCTTTCCATCTATTAAGATGTTAAGGGGGGAGAACAATAGAGAGTGGTGGGTTTTTAAGTTTTATAGTCGTAGTTGTTTTAGTAGTAATGGCAATTATTTTTTAACCACCGATTCCGGACCTGCTGTAACAACTATAGCATTGTATAAATTCACGGATGATGACAAGGACTCGATAGAGTTGAAACCGATAAAAGTTTGCAAATTTAGACCTAATAAAGATACTTTATTTTATCCCGGTAATGTAGACATGTACTTTTCCCCAAATCTTGATTTGGCTTTGTTTTTGACTGTTGATAGAATTACTTTTAGTCGAAGATTCTTTCACCTTCATTTTTTAAGATTTGATAGGGAACGAGGGGACTTTCTGCCAATTGATGGTGTAGATAGTATGGGTGGTTCTTATGTTGATTTTTTTTATAATATTGATTCAATCCCTGATACAACAAATATCTTAGATATTCCTTTTTTGGCAGAGAATTTTATAACCGTATTTCATAATGGGTTACCCGCCATATATTCCCTTTTGCCAATTCCCTTTTTTTCCAATGATGGTAAAAGGATTTATGTATTTCGATGGCAAATAAATTTAGATAGCCTGAACATTAATTATATCAAATCGAATGTTCGTCAATGGTTACCTAACGAATATACATCCTTGGATATTTACCAGAGACTACGTGCAACGCGTAAAACTATTTTTTTAAACCAGCCCGAATATTTTGTGGGTCTTATGGGTTCTCCTCTTTTTTATTCTTTTTTCCCAACTTATACTGGGAAATGGTATTTAATGACCTTTTCCTTTGCCGACTCATTATCTCCTTCTTTTTTAAGGAGCAAGCCAATTTATTCAACCTATGCCCTTCGCCTTTATGAATTAAAAAATATGGATAGTTTAGCGGATAAAATAACCATTAACTTGATAAGAATCGACACATTAATTTACCCCCGAGCTCCCGCGAATGATTCCGATTATGTTCCTTATGTACCACCATTTACAGATTCTCTTATATTTCCTACTTTTTTTCAGAATTTTTTTTCGCCAAATGAAATCAACATCTACTTTGAATACTTTTACCCTCCGCGGGGAGTGCTTGCATTGGGACCGAGTGAGGTATGCGAAGGGGAAGAGATCCATCTCGAAGGGAGGATGCATTTGTATCCCGATACTTTTGCCCAATATTACTGGTATGGACCGAACGGGTGGCAGGACACAGGCAGGATTGTAATCATACGGAACGCCCAGATAAACAACAGCGGGAAATATATATGCAAAGCAGTGTTTGCCGACACGACATTTAGTTCGGAGGTTTATGTACAAGTGGTGCCCCGCCCCAAAATCACATTCGAAAGAGCAGTGCCAAGATATATTTGCAACGGGGAACCATACACTGTAAGGATAACATTTCCACGATGGGGGAGGCAGAATTATTGGATACTTTGGTCAACAGGGGATACGGTGGAAGCAGTAACAATCGGTAACAGTGGGGAATATTGGGTGAAGGTATGGGACGAGAATGGATGCACGGATTCGGTTGGGTTCAAGGTGGAATATGTGGATACAGCGGAGGTAAGGATCCTAAAAGAGAAGGAATACATTTGCACTGGGGAGCGCATCTGGCTGGAAGTAGAGGAGGGATGGGACAGCATCCAATGGTCGACTGGGGGAACAAGTCGCAGGATATATGTTGAGCGGGGCGGGAATTATCGAGTGGAAGTACGGAATAGATTTGGATGTGTTGCACAAGGGGAAACAACAGTGGAAGAGGTCAATCTTGAATTAGAGTTACCGAATTTGGTAGATTTTGGCAGGGTACATCTTTGGACGACGGAGGAGAGAAGAGTAGGGATAGTGAACACAAGTGGTAGGAGGATAACAGGGAGTATAAATTATGTTGGTTCGGAAGAGATAGAGGTCGAGCCAAGAGGAAGATTCGCAATAGATGTTGGAGATTCAATAGAAATAGTGGGGAAGTGTAGAGCGAAGGGGTATGGACTGAAGGAAGGGAAGGTGATGGTGGAAGTGGATAGTCCGTGTGTGAAGATTTGGGAGATTGAGATGCAGGGACGGGGAACAGGAGTTGTAAAAGTGTGGACAATCGATAGTGTTGTAGTTGTAGGGGAGAAGGATTTTTGCATACCGATATACAGCAAAGTTGAAGTAGGAGGAGAGGATACGGTAATGGGATGGCAAGGAGAGGTAGTCTTTGAGCGAGGTTTGATGGCAACGGGAGAAGGGAGCATAGTAGGAGAGGAGAGAGTAGTGAAATTCAGTGGGGAAGTGAAGATGGACACGATGGTGAAGGAGATAGGGCGAATATGTGGAGATATACTATTGCCGGAGCGAAGAGTAGTAGCAATAGACTTAAGGGGATTTGAATTTGGGGAGAATTACGAAGTAAACGAGGAGGATGGGCGGCTAATGGTGGTAGGTGTATGCGAGCCGGAGCTCAGTCAGGTAGAGATGCGAAATGTATTGAGGCTGACGATAATCCCAAATCCAGCGGGCGAGAAGTTCAAATTTAGGATAGAAGGAGAGCGAGGAAAGGAATACAAGATAAGGATAAATGATTTGTTAGGGAAGAGCATCGAAGAGGTAGAAGGGAAATTCGAGGGAAGCGAGGTGGAGATAGAGTTTGAGGGGAAGGAATTAGGTAAAGGAATGTTTTTTGGGCAGCTCTGCAGTGGTGGGGAATGCGTAATCCAAGCATTTTGGATATGGTAGCGGCGGTGAA
>Ga0209809_1000241_pt1 | contig 53099 bp, 58 predicted proteins | sample YNPMSTMetaG_FD_186172 | JGI IMG/M metagenome (GOLD analysis project Ga0209809, IMG submission 186172) | Anoxygenic and chlorotrophic microbial mat microbial communities from Yellowstone National Park, USA - YNP MS-T MetaG (SPAdes) (version 2) ...
TTGGTACAGAAATTTAAAATTCCTTTTGATTTGATTCTTTATTCCGATGAGGAATGGGAAACTCAAAACTATCTCTTAATATTAGAGGCAAGAGAAAAAGGTGAAGTAATTTATAGCCAGTAAAATCTATATTTTACTGTAGTAATTTTATTCTTGACTATTGGGCACAAATAAAGATAAATAAGAAAATTGGTCACTAATGATTTTATCAACAAACATTTAGTCTTTACTTACCGCTAATAATTTTTGTTTGCGTTTAAATAAGCTGTCAAATTTAAACTTTGCAATAAATTAAAATTGAATTTAAAACTTGTCTCATTTCCTTTTAGTGATAAAGAAAAAACTGTGTCGTAATAGTATTTGAAAATCATTTCAATAATTAATTAGCCTTCTTTATTTTTGTGTGAATTTTAATGATTGAGATATGAATTTCAAAAAATTAATTTTATACTTTATAATTTTTATTGGCATCGTAATTCTTTTTGATAGAGTTATTATGCCTTTTTATGTTAAGGGCGAGGAGGTTATCGTTCCAAATGTTACTGGTATGACTTATGAGCAAGCGCGTTTGGTTTTATCAAATGCTGGACTTGAGCCTGTTAATGGAGGTGAAAGATTTGACTCAAAATTTCCTAAAGGCACAGTCATTCTACAAAGACCATCGGCAAATAAAACTGTGAAAGCTGGTAGAAGAATTTATTTAATCATTAGCGGTGGAAATATTAAAGTTTCAGTTCCTGATATCAGACATAAAAGAGTTGAAGAGGCGACTATTTTACTTAACCGAGCTGGACTTTCACTTAGTGAAATTCTTGAAGATACTCTAACTGATATACCAAAGGGTCTAATCTCAGCTCAATCTGTTCCACCAAATGAACAGGTTGAAAAAGGAACATCAATCACTGTCTGGGTAAGCAGTGCGAGTAAATTTGGTAATGTCGAAGTTCCATATTTAGTTGGTAAGAGTCTTTCTGAAGTTAGACAAATAATTGAAACAAAAAATTTGAAGATTGGAAAAATTGTTTATCAGCCTTCGTTGGATTATTTGCCAAACACAGTTATTTACCAATATCCTTCAGCTGGTTCTTTAGTAGAGGAAGGGACTCAGGTTGATTTAATTGTCGTTAAAGAGAAATTGTCAGAAAAGGAGATTATAGAATAAAATGAAATTACTCTCTCCTTCTATTCTTTCCAGTGATTTTACTGATTTGAAATCTACAATTCGTATTCTTGAACTCGGTAATGCTGATTGGATTCATTTGGACATAATGGACGGAAACTTTGTTCCGAATTTAACTTTCGGTCCAATTATCGTTGATGCAATTAATCGAATTACTGATTTACCACTTGATACGCATTTAATGATTTCAAATCCAGATTTTTATATTGAAAAGTATATTGAAGCTGGCTCGGATATTCTCACGGTTCATCAAGAAGCGGTTGTTCATTTACATCGTACTATAATGAAAATAAAAGATTTTAATGTTAAAGCTGGAGTTTCTATTAATCCTGCTACTCCAATCAATGCAATTGAAAATATTCTTGATGAAGTTGATTTGGTGCTAATAATGTCTGTTAATCCTGGCTTTGGTGGACAAACTTTTATTAAAAATGCATTGAAAAAAATTAGCGCATTAAAGGAAATCAAAGAAAAAAATAATTTTAACTTTTTAATTGAAGTAGATGGAGGAATTGATATTGATAATATTCAACAAGTTCTCGAAGCAGGCGCTGATGTGATTGTTGCTGGTGCTTCAATATTCAAAGACACTGAACCAATTCAAAAAATATTAAAACTTAAAAATCTCATTTCTAAAGGCTAATTTAAGAGGAGATGTTAATGAAAATAGCTTTTGTAGGTGCAAAAATAATTACACCTTTTAGATGTATAGAACCTGCAACCATTATAATTGAAGGAAAAAAAATTTACGAATTAGGAAAATCTGAAGATGTTGATATTCCAATAGGGACAAAAGTTATCGATGCCTCCGATTTACTCATCACACCTGGTTTCGTTGATTTACTATGTCACGGTGGCGCTGGAAAAGGATTTGCTGATGAGGATGAAGAAGCAATCAAAGTCATCAGCAAGTTTCATTTTGAACACGGAACTACAACTTTATTAGCTGGACTCTACAGCAAACCTTTTAATCAATTGATTAAAGATATGAGACGAATTGCCCACTTTATCGAGAACAATGATGAAACGAATATTTACGGAATACATATGGAAGGTCCTTATATAAATCCTAAGCTAAAAGGTGCAATGAATGAAGAATATTTATGGAAACCAGAACTAGAAAGTTGGTTTAGCTTAAGGGACGCTGCTCGTGGTTATATCAAAATTATGACCATTGCACCTGAACTTCCTGGGGCAATTGAAATTATGCGACACGCAGCTCAAGATAGAATTGTTCTCTCAATTGGTCATTCCGAAGCTGACTACGATATAATTGAAGCCGCAATTGATAATGGTGCTTCTCATATAACTCATATCTTTAATGCGATGAGACCTTTACATCATCGTGAGCCAGGAGTTGTTGTCGGTGCATTTTTGAGAGACGAGTTAAAAATTGAATTAATTGCCGATGGAATTCATGTTCATCCTGTTGTAATGAAATTAATTTATAAATTAAAAAGTGCTCGTGGAATTATTTTGATTACTGATGCAATTCGAGCAGCCGGTATGCCCGATGGTGAATATGAATTCGCTGACCAAAAAGTCCTTATGAAAGATAAAAAAGCATATCTTGAAGATGGAACTTTAGCCGGAAGTACCTTAACAATGGAAGAAGCAATTAGAGTAATGTATAAGAAAGTTCAAGTTCCTTTGACTGATGCAGTTAGGATGGCTTCATTGAATGGTGCGAAAGTGCTTGGAATTCAAAGACAAAAAGGAATCCTTGCAGCTGGAATGGATGCAGATATAGTTGTAATGGATAAGAATTTCAATGTAATTGTGACAATTAAAGAAGGAAAAATCAAGCATTCCGAGATTTATGAACTTGAAGTTGATTAATTATGGAAGTAAGAATTAGATATTTTCACAATAACAATTCATTTAGGAGGATTTTCGGCGAGAATAAACTCGCCGAAAATTTTTTGTACCCAACTTTCGCTTTGTGTTTTAAGAGAAAAGATGATATCAAACTTTTTGATAAAGTTCTATACTTTTTTAAAAATACTTTATACGAAAAAATCTCTGTCTTTCTTAACGAAAAAATAATCCTATTTGGCGATTTGAATTTAATAAATAACTTTTCTGAAGAATTAAAAATTGTTGAGCAACCAGTTGCTAACAGAATATTAAATCTATTGAGTAATTATAGAGCAACAGAACATTTTGAATATCAAATTGGAGACAAAGTTTTTGATTCAAAAAACAAATATGTGATGGGAATATTGAACATCACGGAAGACTCATTTTTTGATGGCGGAAAATATTTTTCGCTTACACAAATCAAAGAGAGAATAAATCAACTCTGTGATTTGCAAATTGATATCATTGATATTGGTGGTGAATCTACTAGACCAGGTTCTGAACCCATTTCAGCTGAAGAAGAATTAAAAAGAATTCTACCAGCAGTTGAATACGCACTTTCAAAAAATATGATTGTTTCTGTTGATACATATAAAAGTTATGTCGCCGAAGAATGTCTAAAAGTTGGTGCTCATATTATTAACGATATAAGCGGATTAAAATTTGATTCCGAAATGGCTGATGTTTGTGCAAAATACAACTCATCAGTTGTTTTGATGCACATTCGTGGAACTCCGAAGACAATGCAGGAAAATCCATATTACAACGACACAACCGCTGAAATTTTTGATGAATTAAATCAATTAATAAATAAAGCAAACGAAGCGGGATTAAAACAAATTTTTGTTGACCCTGGAATTGGTTTTGGAAAAAGATTATATGATAATTATGAAATTCTTAATCGTCTTGAAGAATTTAAATTTTTAGGATACCCAATTTTAATTGGTTTAAGTAGAAAATCTTTCATCGGTAAAATATTAAATCAAACACCTGAAGAAAGATTAACTGGAACGATTGTATCCAATGCCGTTTCATTATTCAAAGCGGCAAATATTATTCGTGTTCATGACATCAAAGAAGCAATCGAAACAAAAAAAATTATTGAAGCAATCATTAAACCAGAAATTACATTAAAATGATTGAAATAATAAAACTAGATTTTCTAACAATAACCTTATTAGATTTAATCGATATTCTACTGGTAGCTTATCTATTTTTCATTATCTATAAGAATATGAGGGGCACAATCGCTTCTCAAATTTTTCTTGGACTTGTGATTTTACTTTTGTTATCATTTACTGCGAGAGCTCTCAATCTTAAAGTGATGGGATATCTACTGAAGCTTGTCACAGATATTTGGGTAATTATTTTTGTGATTTTGTTTCAACCTGAATTGAGAAGACTACTTCTGATTTTAAGTCGATACAGAATTTTTGGATTTTATTTTCAAAAAGAAACTGGTCAAATGATAAAAGAAGTAGTTGATGCATCATTTGATTTATCTGATAAACAATGGGGTGCATTAATTGTTTTATGTAGAACGACTGGTTTGAGAGGTGTGATAGAGACAGGAATTCCGATTGGCGCTAAACTTTCAAAACCTTTATTAATTTCAATTTTCAATCCTAGGTCTCCTCTACATGATGGTGCAGTTGTGATACGAAACAACATTATTGAGGCTGGTCGTTGCACTTTGCCATTGAGTGCTCAAACTATTATTGATGGCTTTCAACTTGGTATGAGACACAAAGCGGGAATTGGAATTACTGAACAAGCCGATGTGATTAGTATAATTGTTTCTGAAGAAAGTGGCTCTGTCTCTCTCGCAGAAGATGGAAAACTTTATCGAGGGCTTTCGAAAAGTGAATTAACTGAAAAATTATATAAAGCTTTCTCACAAAAGGTGATTGGACATAATATTTTCAAATTAAAAACTCTGGATAAAGAATAAAAATGGTTGATAAAATTCTGAATCAAATTCTATATTTGTAAAAAAACGAGGGAGGAGACTATGTCTAAATTAACTTACTTTGGTCATTCAGCATTTTTAGTTGAACACAACAATAAAAAAATTTTGATTGACCCTTTTATCAGTGGAAATCCACTTGCACCAGTTAAAGCTGATGATTTGTTTGCAGATTTTATAATACTTTCTCATGCCCACGGTGACCATTTTGGAGATACACTGGAAATTGCCAAGAGATGTAATTCAACAGTAATTGCCGTGAATGAATTGGCAAATTATGTTGCATCAAAAGGAGCTAAAGCTCACAATATGCACATTGGCGGTTCTTACGATTTTCCATTTGGTAGAGTGAAATTTACAATTGCTCACCATGGCTCATCTTCGAATGAAGGTGAATATATGGGCGAACCTGCAGGAATTCTTCTCTTCCTTGATGGAAAAATTTTATACCACGCTGGTGATACAGGGCTATTCTATGATATGAAATTAATTGGTGAATTACATAAAATTAATTTAGCTCTTCTTCCAATTGGTGATAATTTTACGATGGGAATCAATGATGCCGTGAAGGCAGTTGAGTTATTGAATCCAGAATTAACAATACCAATGCACTACAATACATTTCCTGTAATTCAAGCTGACCCAGACAAATTTGTTGAAATGGTGAAAAGCATTGGTAAGAATGCAAAAAAATTAGAAGTTGGAGAAACTTTTGGATTTTAGGAGTTATCAATAAGAATGGGAAAAATAATCGCTATTGCAAATCAGAAAGGTGGAGTTGGTAAAACTACAACAGCTATTAATCTCGCTGCAAGCATCGCAGTAAACGAAAAGAAAGTTTTGCTCGTTGACCTTGACCCACAAGCTAACTCCACCTCTGGTTTAGGTTTTGAAAAAAATAATCGTGGTGTTTATGATTTGCTCATCAATAGTTCTTTGCCAGATGAGTTAATCTTAAAAACACAAATCGAGCATTTGGATTTAATTCCATCTAATATTGACCTTGTAGGAGCAGAAGTTGAATTAGTTAATATTCATAACAGGGAAAAAGTTCTTGCTCTAAATATTCGAAGCCTCAAGCCCAAATATGATTTCATATTAATTGATTGTCCACCTTCACTTGGACTTTTAACATTAAATGGATTAACATCTGCTGACTCGGTTATTATTCCAGTTCAATGTGAATATTTTGCTTTAGAGGGATTAGGTCAACTTCTTAATACAATTAATATTGTAAAGAAACATTTCAATCCGCATTTAGAAATTGAGGGAGTTTTATTAACAATGTTTGACACTCGGTTAAGATTATCTCATCAAGTTGCTGAAGAAGTTAGAAAATATTTCGGTGACCGAGTTTATAAGACAGTTATTACAAGAAATGTAAAATTATCTGAAGCACCAAGTCATGGCAAACCAGTTATTTTATACGATTCTCAAGCACTTGGTTCGCAAAATTATTTACAGCTGGCTGTCGAAATTTTGAGTAAAAATAATAACAAGGAATTTTAATAATGAAGTCAAGACAGGCATTAGGAAAAGGACTTGGAGCTCTAATTCCCGGAGCAGTTGAAGAAGAAAAACCAATAGTTCAAACTGAGGAAGTTCAGAAGGAAGGCATTGTTTCAAAAATTCCTGTTGATAAAATTGACCCAAATCCTTACCAACCGAGACTCGAATTTGACAAGCAATCACTCGAAGAATTGGTTCATTCCATAAAGCAAGTAGGCGTAATTCAACCAATTACGGTTCATCGGAAAGATGGGGAAAGATTTGAGCTAATCTCTGGCGAAAGAAGATTGAGAGCTTCAATCTTAGCAGGACTTGAATTAATTCCAGCTTATATTATTGAAATTCATAAAAAAGAAGAACTTATTGAACTATCATTAATCGAAAATATACAGCGTGAAACATTAAATCCGATTGAAATAGCTCTTGGATTTAAAAGATTAATTGAAGAATGTAATTTGACTTTAGATGATATTTCAAAGAAAACTGGAAAAGATAAATCTACCATTTCAAACTTTATTAGACTATTAAAGCTTCCTGAAGAAATTCAGCGAAGTTTAATCAAAAACGAAATAACTCCAGGTCATGCTAGGGCATTGATAAATATTGAAGATAGAAATGAACAATTAAATCTCTGGAAAAAAATAATTGCAGAAAAATATTCAGTAAGAGAAGTTGAGAAGATTGCAAAACAAAAAAAGAAGAAAAACAATCATCAACCTGTGATTACTTATCTTCAAAAAGACCCCAACATAGACTCAATCATTTCTTCACTTCGTATTAAGTTTGGGACAAATGTAAAAATTCAAATAAAGCCTGATGGAAGCGGTGAGTTTCAGATTCAATTTTATTCAAGAGACGAAATGGAACGAATTCTGGAAATTTTGAATAATGTTAAAGAAAATTCTTCTGATTAATTTAATTCTTTTAATCCACTCAATATATTCCCAAGAAAAAGATACGATAAGTTTGGAGACTAAATCTCCTTGGGGGGCAGTCGTTCGTTCAGTAATTTTGCCCGGACTTGGGCAAGTTTATAATAAAGCTTATTGGAAAGTTCCAATTATCTGGGGATTTTTGGGCTGGTTTGGATTTAATTGGTGGCAGAATGATAAAAATTATAAAGAGTATCAGAAACTTTACAATGAGAGTGTTTGGAGAGGAGGGGAAAATTTCCTTTATAAAAGAATTCGTGAGTTCTATCGTGACCAGAGAGATTTGTTCGCCATTTATATTGGGCTTACATATTTTCTTAACTTGGTTGATGCTTATGTTGACGCTCATCTCTTTAATTTTGATTTACTTGTAAAAGATGATGAAATAAAATTAACTTTTAAACTCAGCTTCTAATATGATAAATTTCAATAAATTAAATTTTATCATTCTATTCTTAACATATCAATTAGTTTTTTCACAAAACAATTATGGGATACTTGAAACAGGGGAGTTCAGTGTTCACAAGTACTTTTATGATTTGTATAGGGAAGAAGAAAATGATAATTCAATCAATGTTTATGATAACAATGAATTCCGAGATGGAGCAGTAAATTTTAAAAAGGAACAACTCAGGTATAAAGTTTTTGGTTATTTTCCTTATTGGTTTTTAAGTCGATGGAATACAATTAGTTATGATTTAATTTATTTAATTGCTTTTCATAGTGCAGAAATTGATTCACTTGGAAATATAGTTAATAATCACGGCTGGTTAACAAATTCAAATGTAACAAACTTTATTAATACTGCTAAAACGAAAAATGTAAAAATAGTTCTAAGTGCAACTTTATTTTCAGGCTCGGCAATCACTTATTTTTTAACAAACAATCAATCAAGAATTAATTTTATAAGAAATATCATTCAACTTGTTAAAGCTAGAAATGTCGATGGTGTAGATATAAATTTTGAGGGAATTCAAACAGGTCAAAGAGATAATCTTACTTCATTTATGCGTCAACTGAGAGATTCGTTAAAAGCAAATGACTCGTCATATTTATTAACCTGTGCACCAACTGATTTTGATTTTCGACAGGGAGATTGGGATTTAGCTCAAATCACTCAAATTTGTGATTTAACATTTTTGCAATGTTATGGATATGCTTATTCAACTGGAAGTCAAGCTGGTCCAGTTGGAAGATTACAAGGTTGGTCAACAACAAATGCAACAAGTTTCATTAATAATGCTTTATCAAGCGGGGCAATTCCATCTAAGACTATTTACGGAATGCCCCATTATGGTTATGATTGGCCTACTAATTCACCAAACAAAAAGGCATTAACAATTGGAGCAGGTTCGGTTCTATATTATCCTGATGCTAAACAAAATGCGATTGAATATTCTAGATTATGGGATACAGAATCCTTGAATGCTTGGTATCGATATCAAAATATTGATGGTGTATGGCGTCAGGCTTGGTATGAGGACCCCGAAAGCGCCTTTCATAAATATCAATTCATAAAATCAAAAAGTCTTGCTGGTGTTGGTATTTGGGCTTTAGGTATGGATAATGCTAATAAAGATATCTGGAATGTTCTTGAAGAATTTGTGAGAGATACAAATCTTGTTTTCGCACCTGAACAACCAATTCTTCAATTTGTAAAAGGAATGAAGAAAAATAATTTAGGTGAATTAGAAATTAAATGGTCTCACTTATATCCAAATAAAATAATTGGTTTCAGATTATATATTTCAAAAGACTCTATCAATTTTTCTAGTCAGCCTTTACTTAATGAAACTTATTTGACAAAAGACTCAACATCAGTATTTATAAGTAATCTTGAAAGTGATAAAATTTATTTTATTAAAATCACTGCTATAAATTCAAATGGAATGGAATCAATTTCAAGTGATATTTATTCAGCTTCAACAGGAAATAGAAAGAGATATTTAATAGTTGATGGTTTTGATAGAACGAGTGGAAGTTATTCTCAACCATATCATTCATTTAACGAATTTTATGCTTTGGGAATTTATAGAGTAAATCGAGATATAGATGCGGTAGCAAATGAAGCTGTAATATCAAATCAGATTAACTTAAACAATTATGAAGGTATATTCTGGTTTCTTGGGGATGAGTCAACTGCAAACAAAACATTCAATGGAAGTGAACAACTGATTATAATGAATTTCTTAAAAAATGGTGGAAAAATTTTCGTAACTGGTTCTGAAGTAGCTTATGAACTATCCACATCTGCTCCGCAATTCTTGAGTAACTTTCTTAAGGCAAGATATATTGCTGATAACTCAGGTTCGCTTCTAGTTTATTCAAATGGTTCAATAGTCAGAAATTTACCGTCTGATATAAATTTAGGTGCAACTTATCCTGAAGATTGGCCAGACGCAATTGAACCGATTAATGGCTCTCAAACTTGCTTATTCTACCGTAATCAAAGAATTGGCGGAATTTATTTTAATGGGATTTTTCCAAATGGAACAACACCGGGAAAACTTGTATATCTTTCATTCGCATTGGAAACAACTAATAATCTAATAGCCAAAAATATTTTAATTGAGGATGTAGTTAAATTTTTTGAAGGCACAACTCAAGTTGAGCAAAGTTATTTTTATAATTTTAATTTTTCCTTGAGTACTCCTTTTCCAAATCCTTTCAATTCTACCACAAAATTTATTGCTAATATCCCCAGTGATGGTTTTATTAAAATACAGATATTTAATATCTTAGGTGAGAGAGTCAGATATGTGACCAAATTTCTGGTAAGAGGTGAGAACGAAATTGAATTAGATTTTGAAAATTTGAATTCAGGAATTTATTTAGTTAAAATGGAATATGAGAATAACTTTAAAACAATTAAACTAAACTTAATCAAATAGGAGAAATAAAAATGGCTCAATCTTTAAATAAAATTATGCTCATCGGATATGTCGGACGAGATGCGGATGTTAGATATACCAATTCTGGTATGGCGGTGATGAAGTTCAGTCTGGCAACCGAACAAAACCAAAAAGACCAGAACGGAAACTGGCAAAAGTCAACAACCTGGCATGATATTGTCTGCTTCGACAAGCTTGCTGAGAGCATGAAAGAATTTGTCAAAAAAGGTAGAAAAGTTTATGTCGAAGGAAGATTATCGAAAAGAGACTACACAGACAAACAAAATGTCAAAAGGTATGTTGTTGAAGTAATCGTTGAAAATATAATTCTTCTGGATAGACCACCAGCAAGCACAGAAGGAGGAGCAGAAGAACAATTAACAGACTCTCAAATTTCTGAACCACCACCAGCTGATATTGCACCTGAAACAAATCCAGAAGAAGATTTACCATTTTAGTTTGATTAAAAACTAAGTAGGAGAAATATAGTTTGGATACTGACTCGATTTTTAGACTATTGATTGTGTTGAGTTTATTTCTTGTATCCGCTTTCTTTTCTGGTTCTGAAGTTGCTCTTTTTTCGATTGATGAAAAAAAATTAAATATCATATCCAGGTCCAAACCGCTTGCGGCAAGATACATTAAGAGATTACTCGAATTTCCGAGAAATACTTTAATCACAATCTTAATTGGTAACAATATTGCTAATGTTGGGATTTCAATTTTACTTGCTTTTCTAACTGTAAAATTGGCTCATCAATTAAATGTAAATCCTGATTGGTTGATATCAATTGAAATTGTGATTTTGACAATAATCTTATTATTGATTGGTGAAATCATTCCAAAGATTATTGCGAATAGATTCCCGGTTGAATATGCAATCTTAGCCTGTTATCCAATTCACTGGATTTATACGCTTTTTGCACCAATAACATTTATATTCAATCAAGTTTCAAATATTTTTCAAAGACGCTTTTCAATCGATAAATCTAAAACTGTTATTAAAGTAGAAGAAATTAAAACCTTAGCTGACATTGGTGAAGAATATGGTGCAATTGAAAAAGATGAACAAAGTCTAATTCATGGAATAATTGAATTTGGTGAAACCACTGTTAAGGAAGTTATGACAAATCGAACAGAAATGATTGTAGCTGAAATTAATGAAGATTTTGAATCAATACTTAAGAAATTTTTGGATACGAAGCACTCTCGCTTGCCTATTTACAAGGGGAACATTGATAATATTGAAGGTTTTATTTACATAAAAGATTTACTTCCATTTTATATTCAAAGACATAGTTCGTCTACTCATGTTTATGAAGAATTCAGCATTTCAAAAGTTCTGAGACCAGCCATTTTTGTTCCTGAGAGTAAAAAAATTGATGAGATGTTTAGAGAGTTTCAGCAAAAAAACATTCACATTGCTATTGTTGTTGATGAATTTGGAGGCACGGCTGGACTTGTAACTATGGAAGATATTTTAGCTGAAGTTATGAGCAAACTTTCTTCTCCAGAAGACTCAGAAGATTTCTACAAAGAACTTGATGAACAGACTTACCTGGTAGATGCAAAAATTCCAATTGATACTCTTGAAGAATTACTGCAAACACAATTGAAATCAGAAGAAGATGATTACGATACCTTAGGCGGATTTCTTTTAAGCAAATTTGAAGATTTGCCTGAAGTCAACAGCTCAATTGAATATGAAGATTTTAGATTTATAATTAAAGAAGCATCAGAAAAGAAAATTGAAAAAGTTCTTGTGAAAAGAATCAAAAATGAAAAAGTATAAATTTTATATCACTTTAATAATGTTGACAATTATTTTAGGAACAATATTCTATTACTTTTCTGATTTTTCAAGACGAGTGAAAATTGTTTATTTAGTGATGAAGAAAGATGATAAAGAAAAAATTATTAATGGTTTAATTGAAAAAGTTGAAGCTGATTCTTTGAAAGAAAATTTCAGACAAACGCTCATTTCATTTGGTAATAAAATAGAAAATGATGGATATTCCGATGAACACTTGAAAGTTTTACTACAAAATATTGAAACATTTGTGAAAGATGATAAAATTACTCTAAGTGAAATAGAAGAATTTGCAAAGAAAGTAAATCAGGATTTTTGAAATGAAGGAAAATCGAAAAACAAATATTAAAGTTGGAGTTACCGTAATTTTTGCTCTTTTTATCTTTTTACTTATTCTTGGATGGGCAAAAAGGATAACGATTGCTGGTGATTACAATGTTTTAAAAATGAGATTTGACTCTGTCTCAGGTTTAGAATTAGGTGACCACATCACAATCAATGGCGTTAAGATGGGCAAAGTTCACGATATTAAAATTGAGGGAAACTCCGTTATTGTTGAAGGTTATATTCCTAAGAATGTCATCATTAAAAAAGATGCTAGAGCAACAGTCGAAATGCTGGATTTAATGGGTGGTAAGAAAATCGAATTAAAACCTGGTGAAAGCGATGAAATTTTTGATTTCAATGATATTCTGGAGGGAAGACTTTCGACTGACATTCCAGGGGCACTTGCGATGGTGGGAAATGTTGAACAGGATTTAAAGTCCATAATCTTAGACACAAGGGATTTACTTGAACAAATTAACAAACATCTTTCTGATGAGAATACAATCAATTCATTAAAAAATTCTTTGAGAAACCTTGAAGAAATCACAACCAATCTTAATGAATTCTTAATTAAAAATAATTCAAAACTTGAAAAGACAATCGATAACATTTCAAATCTGACAGACAAGTCAGAAAAGTTTCTAACTCAAAATGCTGATACTCTAATTGCAACTTTTAATGAGACAAGAGTATTAATTTCAAATCTTAATAAGGTTGTAAATTCACTTGATTTGATATTGAGTCAAACTCAATCAAAGGAAAACAATTTCGGAAAAATTTTATACGATGAAGAACTTTACGAAAAACTTAAACAAAGCATAATTAAGCTTGACATAATTAGCAATCTTTTACTTGAACAACTTGAAGCTAAGGGTATTAAAGTTGACGCAAAAATTAGATTATTTAAATGAAATTTTTATTTAAGATACTCTCGATACTTTTATTAGTCATTTCAATTGCGTTTGCACAACTCGCAAGGTCAAGAAATGGAATGGTTTCATCGGCAAGTGACATTGCAACTAAAGTAGGAATTGAAATCTTACAAAAAGGTGGAAATGCAATTGATGCAGCGGTGGCTGTTGGATTTGCATTAGCAGTAACTTATCCTTCAGCTGGTAATTTAGGCGGTGGTGGTTTCATCGTTTATTACAGGAATGATGGCTTTTCAACAACAATTGATTTTCGCGAAAAAGCACCATCATCTGCACATCGTGATATGTATTTAGATTCAACTGGTAATCCATTAACAAAACTTGCTCAAGAAGGAGCTACTTCTGTTGGTGTTCCTGGAAGTGTTGAAGGTTTAATTTACGCTCATAAAAAATATGGAAAACTAAAATTCAAAGAAGTAATTAAACCAGCTATTAAACTCGCTAAGAATGGTTTTAAATTAAGTTTCGACCTTGTAAAATCAATTAACTCGAATTATGAAAATTTTATAAAGTATGAATCATCAAAAAAAATCTTTACAAAGAATGGAGAAAAATTTCAGGAGGGTGATTTATTCGTTCAAAAAGATTTAGCTCGAACCTTAGAGTTAATTAAAAAATATGGTAGAAAAGGATTTTACGAAGGTAGAACAGCTGAATTAATCGTAAATCAAATTCAAAAATTCGGAGGTTACATAACGCTTGAAGATTTGAAAAATTATCACTGTGTTGAGAGAAAACCTGTTATTGGTTTCTATCGAGGCTACAAAATAATTTCAATGGGACCGCCAAGTTCTGGAGGAGTTGCAATCATTCAAGCCTTAAATATTTTAGAGAATCTTGATTTGAAAAAAGAAGATTATCAATCTTCAAAATATATTCATTACTTAATTGAGACACTTAAAAGAGTCTACTTTGACCGTGCTGAGTATTTAGGTGATTCGGATTTTGTTTATGTTCCTGTTCAAAAATTAATTTCAAAGGAATATGCCAGAAAGTTATTTGAACAAATTAATCCTGAAAAGGCAACAAATTTTGAAGAGGTTAACACTACAAGTGCCTTTGGATTTGAATCACTTGAGACAACTCACTATTCAGTTATCGATAAAGATGGAAACGCAGTTAGTGTAACGACCACCATTAATTCTTCGTATGGCTCAAGTATTGTTGTTGAAGGAGCAGGATTTCTACTAAACAATGAAATGGATGATTTTTCAATTAAACCTGGTGTCCAAAATCAATTTGGTTTAATTGGTAAGGAGGCTAATGCTATTGCACCAAATAAGCGAATGTTAAGTTCAATGACGCCAACCATAATTCTGAAAGATAACAAACCGTTTTTAATTCTAGGTTCTCCAGGCGGTTCAATGATTATTACTTCTGTTTTACAAGTGATTTTAAATATAATTGATTTTAAAATGGATTTATTTCACGCTGTTTCATTTCCGAGAATACATCATCAATATGTTCCTGAAGTAGTTTATTATGAAGATTATGCATTAAGCGAAGATGCAATTAAAAAACTTAAAGAATACGGGCATCAACTCAAAAAGAGGAATTACATTGGATGGATTAACGCAATTATGGTTGATGAACAAAACAAATTTTATTTCGGAATGTCTGACCCTAGAGGTTACGGCTTAGCAATGGGGTATTAAAATGAAATCAATCGGCGTTGATATAATTGAAATTGATAGAGTTGAAAAAATCATTTCAGAATTCGGAGTTAAATTCCTTAAAAAAGTTTATTCGGATGAAGAAATTAAATACTGTCAATCAAAGGCTAAACCTTCCCAACATTTTGCTGCTCGATTTGCTGCAAAAGAAGCAGTGGCGAAAGCATTAGGAACTGGATTTGGTAAAAATTTAATGCTTAAAGATGTGGAAGTAAGAAACGATATTAATGGCAAACCAATAGTCTACTATAAAGGGATACCGAACGATAGAGTATTAGTTTCGATTTCTCATTGTGACCATTATGTAGTTGCGTTCGCTGTTTTGAAAGAGTAACTTATCTTTTCATTTGCCAGATAGATTTGAGTTCATTTAAAAGTGCATTTTGATTATTTCCATTTTTAATTGTTGAATTTAATTTTATTTCAATTCCTTTTTCGTAATTATATTCATCGAATTTACTTCCATCAATCTCACCCCATTCACTTCTCCAAACATAAATTGCGAAGTGAAATCCATTTCGCAAAAAGAGTTTGTGCAAGTCTTTTATATAATTTACGATGCCTCTCTTAAAACGAATCCCACCATATTCATTAACAAAAACAGGAACGGTATGTTTTTTCTTGAACTCTATAACTGGACTCAAAAATTTTTCGAGATAAGTTGAATCAACATAGACTAAAGAATCCTTATCAAAATAAAATCCAGGGTAAACAGAATCATTTTTTTCGTTTGTAAATGCGTGAGGGAAATACATATTGAAACTATAAACAATTTTATTATCATTAAATTTTTTCATTGAAAGAAACTTATCAGGATAAGCCCAACTCTGAGGTTGAATTATAATAGGAATTTGACTATCAATATTCCTCACTTCGGTAATTAATCTATCCATAAAATTGAAATAAATAGAATCATCAATAGGTTCAAGATAAACAGGTTGATCTCCGTGTGGTTCTAGAATAAAATTTATTCCAACTAAGTGCTTTTTCTTTTTATATCGTTCCGTAATGAATTTGGACATTTCGATATATTTTTCTTGTGCCAAAGAATCATGAAATAAAAATTCATCTTCAAGATTTTTATCGAAAAAAGTTAAAAGTGATTTTCCTGGTCCACTTCGTATTGAAATAACAAGAAATAAATCTAACTTTTCAGTAAGTCGAACAATCTCATCAAGGTTTTTCAAATTCAATGAATCAATTTCGTATGGTGGAAAGTAAGTGAACACACCAGGATAATTGGCAACGATTAAATTTGCTCCAAGCTTCTTTAATTCAATTAAATCCTTTTCTTTTATTAGATCTCTCATTGAAAAAGGGGAGAAATGTTTATAAGGATGTAGATTTGCTCCTCTTAGAAACGAGGATTTTTTCCAGAGAACTATTTTAAAATTTTCATTTGTTTGAAGAGATTTAAAATTAGAATCTTTTGCCAACTTGGTTATTGTTTTTGAAAATGATGCCTTTGAAAACTGATTTTGTTTTAATTGCAAAGAAATCGATGAATTTTTTATAAGTAAAATTAAAGTTATTATTGCAATGAATTTTTTCATTTATAAATTTATAATTTTTATGCAAAGAATTTTTTTAATCTATTTGTTAGTATTATCGATTGGTTTATCTGCTTGTCAAGGGCAAGAGAAAATTTACATTGCTTTCTGGAATTTAGAAAATCTTTTCGATATAGTTGATGATCCAACAAATCCCGGCGATGATGAATTCCTTCCAGAGTCTAAATCAGAGTGGGATGAAAATAAATTTGATAGAAAATTAAGTAATCTTTCAAAAGTAATTAGAAGTATGAATGATGGAAATGGTCCTGATGTCTTAGGTGTTTGTGAAGTTGAAAATAGATATGTAATGGAAGAACTTTCTAAAAGATTTTTAAAGGACATGAATTTTGAAATAGTTCATTATGAATCCAAAGATCCAAGAGGAATAGATGTTGGTTTACTCTTCAAGAAAAATAAGTTCAAACTCGTTCATTCAGAGAAAATTCATGTTCCATTACAAGGAAATACAAGAGATATTCTATATACAGTTTTAAAATTTAAAGATGATACTTTACACATATTTGTGAATCACTGGCCATCGAGAAGAACAGGCGAATTGGAAACAGAGCCGAAAAGAATTAAGGCAGCATCCACTTTACGGAATAAAGTTGATTCCCTTTTTAGTAAAAATATAAAATCAAACATCGTTATAATGGGCGATTTCAACGATATGCCAGATAACAAATCTATTCTCGTTTACTTACAGGCAACTCCCTTTGAATGTGATAGTTTAGTCCCTGAATATACTTTAAACCTTTACAACACTGCATTTAAAAAATATAGTCAGGGAATTGGTACTTTTTTGTATCGAGGTAATTTCAATATGTTAGACCAGATTATTGTTTCAAAAGCCTTATTGGATAAGCAAAAATTAGATTATGAGTGTGAATCGTTTTCCGTAATTAGCAACGAACTGAATACAACGCGTTCAGGAAAATTCAAAGGTGCGCCTTATCCAACCTTTGGTTCTGGAAGATACTTAGGGGGATACAGTGACCACTTCCCCGTCGGTGTAAGATTAATTTACAAGGAAAGAAAATGAAACACTTATTGATTACTGGTGCTTCGGGAAATTTAGGTTTAGGTCTATTACAACATTTTAATTTCAATGAATATGGTAAGATATATTTGGTTGGAAGAAAAGAAAAATTAGAACAGCTTAAAATTAGTGAGGACAAATTTGTAATTTTTAATGGATTTGATTTATCTAATGAAAATTCAGTAAAACAAATCTTTGAAAACATAACTCTTTCAAGAGAAGATGAACTCTTTGTAATTCATCTTGTCGGTGGATATACAGGAGGAAAATTTTTCTGGGAATATGATTTGAATGATTTAAAATCTATGATTGACAAAAATTTAATTGCATCCTTTTTGATTTCAAAGCACACTGCCCAAAAATTAAAAAATGGTTCAGGAGGGAGTATTGTTTTTATATCAGCGAGATTATCTATTAAATATGAGCCTAAAAGAGCTGTCTATGCAATTTCAAAATCAGCATTAAACTTTCTTATTAAAGTGATTGAAATAGAAGGAAAAGAGGTGGGACTGACAGCAAATGCTTTAGCACCTAAAATCATTTTGACTGAAGAAAATAAAAAATGGATACAAGAAATAGATTACTCGAAATATGTTTCGCCAGAAGAAATATCAAACCAGATAGAGTATATTTTTCAAAATTATAAATGGCTTAATGGAAATTTATTTTTATTCAACGATTGAATTTAGCATTAATTTAACCAAAGATAAATTGACTTTAGATAGGCAAAATCTTAAAATTGTAACGATTTTTAATTAAAATGAAAATTAATAGAACAAATAATAAAAAAACTTCGGAGGTAAAATAAGTATGGAATTATCCGCAATTTTAGGAATAATTAATGCATTAATTGCACAAGCTCAAGATGCTGGAATTCTTAATTTCCTTCAAGAAAAATATAATGCGGGTGGGTTCTTTATGCATCCAATTCTAGCAAGCTTGATTATTGGCCTTGCATTTTCTATTGAAAGGTTATTTACATTAACTAGAGCGAACATCAACACCAAAAAATTCTTAGTTGAAGTTAAAAAAGCTCTTGATGAAGGTGGAGTAGAAAAAGCAAAAGAACTTTGTGCCAATACTCGTGGTCCAGTTGCAAGTGTTTTCCACGCTGGATTACTAAGAGTGGATGAAGGTATTGAAGCTGCCGAGAAGGCTATAATTGCCTATGGAGCTATTGAAATGTCTTTCCTTGAAAGAGGATTAATCTGGGTTTCAACTTTTATTACTCTTGCACCTATGTTAGGATTTACAGGAACAGTTCAAGGAATGATTCAAGCATTTGATGCTATTAAAGAAGCTAACCAAATTTCTCCAAGTATTGTTGCTGGCGGTATTGCTATTGCATTGTTGACTACACTATTTGGTCTTGTAGTTGCTATGATTTTACAAGTTCTCTACAACTATCTCGTTTCAAGAATTGATAAAATTGTTGTTGATATGGAAGAAAGTTCAGTTGAATTAATTGATGCATTAGTTACCTTGAAGAAAAATCAGAAATAATTTAAAGAGAGGATTTAAGAATGCCTCAAATTAGAAAGAAAAAGATAAGAGAAGCAGAAATTCCAACAGCATCACAAGCGGATTTAGCATTTCTTCTCTTGCTATTTTTTCTTGTCTCAACGACTATAGATGTTGATACTGGAATTGGTTTAACTTTGCCAGAATATGTTCCACCAGAAGAACAAGTTAAAGTTGAAGTTTCAAAAGATAGACTTGTTAATTTGTTAATAAACGAAGCTGGTGATATTCTGCTCGATAATCAGGTTGTATCCGTTACTCAAATACTTCCAAGAATTAAACCAAGAATTGAAGAAAAGATTGAACTTCCCGCAGCCAAGAAATTAATAGTATCAGTAAAAACAGATGCAAACACTAGTTACAATCTATATATCTTAGCACTAGACCAAGTTAAGGAAGCTTATTTTGAAGTTAGAGAGGAATACGCTCTAAAAAAATGGGGAAAGAAGGTCATTGACTTAAATGAAGAACAATTGAATGAAGTTAAAGAAAAAATCCCCATAATTATTTCAATTGCTGAACCTGAAGTCGTTAAAAAATAGATAATTAAGGTTTAATGATATGAAATTCCAGAAAAAATTAGCTAAAGCAAAACAAGGTATTCCAACCACATCAATGCCAGATATTGTTTTTATGTTGCTTTTGTTTTTTATGGTTACTACAACTCTTCGAGAACATGATGTAAAGGTTGTTTTCAACTTACCTGAAGCAAAAGCAATTGAAAAAATTGAGAATAAAAGAGTCATTTCTTATATCTGGGTTGGAAAAGATGGAAGAATCCAAATTGATGATAATATTGTAAAAGTTGAACAGATTCAAAAAATTATGTATGCAAAGAGACAGGAATTACCAAGCATAATTGTTTCTTTGCGTATTGATAAAAATACACGAATGGGCCTTGTTACCGATATTCAACAAGAATTAAGAAAAGCTTACTGTTTACGAATTAATTACTCATCTATTTTAAAGTCCTCCTGAAGTTTAATAATGTAAAATTTAAAGGCAGGATATTCTCCTGCCTTTTTTATTTCAAATGAAGGAGTAGTTTATGATTAAAGAAAAAATTAATGAACTTTTGAAAGAAGCTATGAAAACTGGTGATAAAGTTAAACTCGAAACTTTAAGGTCTATTCGAGCTGCATTTATCGAGTTTGATAAAAGTGGCTCTGGGAAAGAACTAAATGATGAAGAGGAAATTAAAATAATAAACTCACTTGTGAAGAAAAGAAAGGAGGCTATTGAAATCTTTGAGAAAGCTAATAGAGTAGAACTTGCCGAGAAAGAAAAAAAAGAACTCGAAATTCTTCAATCATTCCTTCCAGCACCACTAACTGAAGCAGAAATTTCAGAAAAATTGGATGAGATAATTCAGCAATTAAGTGCAAAAGATATGAAAGATTTTGGCAGAGTAATGGGTGTAGCGATGAAAGAATTTAAAGGTCGAGCCGATGGAAAGTTAGTCCAATCATTACTGAAGCTAAAATTAGAAGCTAATGCTTGAAATTTTTGATTACATCATACTTGGCTTAATATTTCTTGGCTTCATTCTCGGATTTAAAGATGGTTTAATAAAAAAAATTTTTTCTTTAGCTGGTTTTATATTAGCTATTTTTACCGCATTTACTCTTTCACCAAGAACTAGGGTTCTTCTAATAAATTACTTTAATTTTGAACCATCCACAGCGGTCTTTGTAAGTTTTATTATAATTTTTTTGATTGTAATTATTATTACGAAATTTTTAATTAAGATTATTCGTCCAAAGAAGACCGTCCTTGGTTTAATTGATAGAACACTTGGTGGATTAACAGGAACATTTCAAATGGGATTATTTCTCAGTGGAATTCTGATATTTCTCTCTTTATTTAACTTCCCCAGCAGTGAACAAAAATCCAATTTGAAATATTACAATTTCACTTATAATTTACTGCCAGAGACTTTTGGATTTGTAAAAAAGATTTATCCAGAATCAGAGATAATTTTTGATTTGCTTAAAGAACTTCAAAACAGATTTGAAAATAAGAATGGAAGCGATATTTGATAAATTAGATTTAAAGAAAATAATCGAACGAACTAAAAATTATTCAATTACGGAAGCAGGTAAGATCAGATTAATGAATGAAAAACCTACCGAAGATAAAAACGAGGCTATTTATTTACTTTCATTAACAAGCGAATTAAAAAATCTGATTGAGGAAAATGGAGATTTAAATTACATTTACATTCCCGATTTGAAAGAGATTATTTTGAAATCAAGAATAGAAAATTTTATTCTCAATCCTAAGGATATTATTCAAATAGGAAAGTTACTTTACAATTCAAGAATAGTTAAAAATTCAATTTCTAAGTTTAAGAATAGATTTGAGGCACTATGGAGTTTGGTTGAAAAAATTGCAGAGAACATATTTCTTGAAAAAAAGATAAATGAAATTTTTGATGACTATGGTGAGATAAAAGACTCTGCCAGTGAAGATTTAAAGAAAATTCGAGAGGAGATTAAAGAACTTCAATTTCAAATTCAAAGGATTAATGAAAAAATTCTTAAAAGTTTAAGTAAAGAAGGAATGGTTCAAGATGAGTTAATTACACTTCGTGACGGTCGGATGGTAATTCCCGTTAGGTCAGAGTTCAAAAGAAAAGTAAGAGGATTTATTCATTCAGAGTCAGCTACAGGACAAACAACTTATATTGAGCCAGCTGAAACGCTTGAATTAAATAATGAATTACTGTCGTTATTCTTTGAAGAAAAAAGAGAAATTCAAAGAATTTTAGGTTTGGTTACAAAAGATATTTCCAAATTTTCAGAAGCACTTCTCAATAATTTGGAAATCATTTCAATATTCGATGCGCATTATGCCAAAGCCAAATACGCAATTGAAATAAGGGCAAATAAAATTCAATTTTCAGAAGATAAAAGCTTTGATTTAATCGATTGCAGACATCCATTATTAATCCAAACATTAGGTTATAACAATACTGTTCCATTCAATTTGAAATTAGATAACTCAATTAAAGGTCTTGTAATTTCTGGTCCAAATGCTGGTGGTAAAACTGTTCTAATGAAAACAATTGGAACATTTGCTGTCTTACTTAGAATGGGATATTTGGTGAGTGCAAATATGGACTCAAAGTTTCCATTTTTTAAAAAAGTTTTTATTGATATTGGAGATGAACAATCAATTGATAATGACATAAGTACCTTTGGTTCACACATTAAAAATCTTCGTTACATTTATGAGAATGCTGACGATGACTCTCTTATTTTGCTTGATGAATTAGGAACAGGGACCGACCCTGTTCAGGGCGCAGCGCTTGCAGGATCATTTATTGACGAATTAATTAAGAAGAACTCTTTCTTGATTATAACAACTCATCATTCATTTTTGAAATTTTTTGCGGCGAATCATCAACAACTTATTAATTCGTCGATGGAATTTAGTTCAGAAACGCTAGAACCAACTTATAAATTTATTCAAGGTGTCCCAGGTTCAAGTTATACTTTCGAGATTGCTCGTAGAATGAAATTAAATGAAGACACCATAACTGGTGCAAAAAAATATTTGAAACGAAGTGATATTGAAATTGAAAATTACATTTCACAGCTCCAACAAAAAGTTCAATATTATTCGAAACTTGTAAGTGAATTGAAAAAGGAGAGAGAGGAAATTCACAGATTAAAGAATGAACTACAAACAAAACTAAGTAAAATTAAAAACGAGTCTAAGGAAATTAGAAAAAAAGCTTTGATTGAAGCCGAACAAATAGTTAAGACTGCAAATAAAATTATTGAAAACGCAATAAGAGAAATTAGAGAATCAAAAGCAGATAAACAGACAATTAAAACCGTTAAGAATCGCATTGAAAAAGAAAAAACAAAACTCGAGCAATTAATTACAACTATTATGGATGATAAATTATTCCATGATGAGGAGATTAAGGTTGGTGATTTTGTTAAGTTCAAGGAACAGGATACAGTTGGAAAAGTATTTGCAATCGACCATAAGAAAAATCAAGCTCAAGTTCAAGTTGAACATTTTAAAGTCACAGTATCGCTTGATAAGATTTCAAAATTCGAATTAAAATCTGATATTCAAAAAGAGACTACTTCTGAAAAACCACAAATTCAAATTGAAAGTAAAACAATCCCTTTTAGACTTGACATAAGAGGCAAAAGAGCTTCTGAGGCAGAAGAATTAATTTATAAATATATTGACGACGCCGTAATGTATGGTTTGTTTAATATAGAAATACTTCATGGGAAAGGTGATGGAATTTTGAAAGCAATTACTCATAAGGTGCTTCAAAGTCATCCATTTGTTGAATCCTTTCACTTCGCACCTTTTGAACAGGGAGGTGAAGGAGTAACTATAATAAAATTGAAGGATTAATATGTTTAAAAAAATTTTAATTGCAAATCGTGGTGAAATAGCAGTTAGAGTCATAAGAGCATGTAAAGAACTCGGTATTAGAACCGTTGCAGTTTATTCTGATGTTGATGAAACAGCACTTCATACAAGATTGGCAGATGAAGCAATTTCACTAAAAGGCAATACTGCAACTGATACTTATTTGAACTTTGATAAAATCTTAGACGCAGCAAAAAAAACAAATGCAGAGGCTATTCATCCAGGATATGGATTCCTTTCTGAAAATCCTGACTTTATAAAATTTGTTAATGACTCAGGATTAAAATTTATTGGTCCGTCGGACGAATCCGTTCGATTAATGGGAAATAAAGTTGCCGCCCGCGAATTAATGAAGAGACACAATGTTCCAGTTGTTGAAGGGACATCTGAACCAATATTAGACAAAAATAAATTGATACAAATTGCAGATGAAATTGGATTTCCTGTATTGATTAAGGCAGCAGCTGGTGGCGGTGGAAAGGGGATGAGAGTTGTTTATTCAAAGGATGAATTAATAAAAAATTTTGAATTAGCTCAGAGTGAAGCTGAAAAATCTTTCAAAGATAAGTCTGTCTTTATTGAAAAATATATCTTAAATCCAAAACACATTGAAGTACAGATAATTGCCGATGAATACGGAAATTATCGTCATTTATTTGAGAGAGAATGTTCATTGCAGAGAAGGTATCAAAAGATAATCGAAGAAGCTCCATCAATATCTATTACAAATCAACAAAGAGAAGAATTACTTGAAAAAGCAATAAACTCTGCTAAGGCTTGTTCTTATTTTAATGCAGGAACAGTTGAATTTCTTTTTGATGGAAAGAATTTCTATTTCTTAGAAATGAACACTCGCGTTCAAGTGGAGCATCCTATTACTGAAATGATTACAGGTATAGATATAATTAAAGAACAAATTAAAATTGCATCAGGTGAAAAGATTTCATTTGAACAAGAAAAAATTAAAATTAATGGTCATGCGATTGAAGCTCGTATTTACGCTGAAAATCCTTTTGAAAATTTCATCCCTTCGTTTGGAAAAATTCAAGAATATCGCCAGCCGTCGGGCTTTGGTGTTCGTTTTGATTCAGGAATTGATAAATATTCTGAAGTTCCTATATTTTACGACCCAATTCTAGCTAAATTAATAGGTTGGGGATTAAACCGAGAAGAAGCGCGAATTAGACTTATAAATGCTTTGAAAGAGACTATCATTGCTGGTGTAATTACCAATATTCCATTTAACCTTTGGTTACTTGAGAATGAAGACTTCATCGAAAATAAATTTGATACGCAGTATATAAATCGACTTAATCTTGAAACAGATGGTTTGAACTGGTTAAAATATGACGAAAACGATTTACTTACATTAAGCAAAATTATTTCAATTATAAAAATAGCAGATTCAGAAATAAAGACTAAAACCATCAGCAATAAATCTAAAAATTTATGGACCAGAAGAAGGTTAGTTGAATGATTACGAAAGTAGAAGTAATAAACTTAATTAAAGAATTTTTAATCATTAAAGAAGAGTTGAAAAAATTCAGTTCCAAATTATTAATTGAGCAAGTTTCCAAGAACTATTTTATTGGTAGAATAGATAATCAGGTTTATGAAATTGTTTTAGATAAAGATGAATTCGATAACATAGTGCTTTATTACAAGGGGCAAATATTTGTTTTCAAAACTTCCATTGTTCTTACTAATAAAAATATGAAAAATAAAAAGGATTTAAATACAGATGTATTGATTAAATCACCTATGCCGGGATTAATTTCAAAAATTTTAGTAAATGTTGGTGATAAAATAAATAAAGGTCAAAGCCTTTTAAAAATTGAAGCTATGAAAATGGAAAATGAAATTAAATCATCGGTAAATGGTATTGTTGAATCAATCAAAGTTGATGCGGGAGTGGTAGTTGAAAAAAATGCTGTCCTTATGATTATAAAATCAGAAAAATAATATGAATAAAATCTTTTGCTCAATTTGCGATTCGGAAAATTTCATATTAAATCTAAAGTGTTCAAATTGTGGAAGTCTTATTAGAGAAAATATTAGAACAATAAACATTGGCGAAACATTTCAAAATTTTTTACTCAATACTGATTTTGGAATTAAAAAAGTTTTATACTCTGAGAAAAAAAATTATCTTTTATTATTGATTTCATTATTAAGCATTAAATTAACAATTCTTACTTTTTTCGATATTTCAATATTAGACCAAAAATTAATTACTACATTATTAAAATTGAACTTACTAGTTTTTTCTTATTGGTTTTTATTTATTTTGTTATTGGGAGTGATTTTCAAAGTTTTAATTGAAATAATTGTCAGGAATAAATTTTATTACAAAGATTCACTAACTATCATTGCTTTTTCATTTTTATATTTTTCAGTAGTAGGTATTATCTTATTTTTACTTGAGTTAATGTTATTTGGAAAGTTCTTTTTTTCTAATAATCCATCCATTTTTCAAATAAATTTATATAAAGCTTTAGCAGTCATCAGCCTTGAAATGATAATATTTTTATACTCACTCTTTCTGCTTATTAGATTTCTAGTTTTTATATTACATAAGAAATTTTTAGCAACTTTACTGTCGGTCGCATTCTTAATATTTATTTTCATTGGTAATGAAATATTAAAAAACATTTTAGGGGCTTATTAAAATGGTAGCAAAAATAAAAGTTATAGTTGTAGGATTAGGTGAAATTGGTATTCAAACCTGCAACTTAATTCTTCAAAAAGAGTCACTTGAATTGCTCGCAGTTGTAGATATTGACCCATCAAAATCTAATAAAGATTTAGGCGAAATATTAAAAAAGGAAAAAATCGGGATTAAAGTTTATGATGACTTGAAAACAGCATTATTAGAACAAAAACCAGAAGTTACAATTTTAACTTCTAAGAGTCGTCTCAATGAAATTGCAAACGATATTTTCTTGTGCATTGAGCATCACTCAAGTGTAATCTCCAGCTGTGAGGAGTTACTCTTCCCATTCGAGAAATATAAAAAGTTGAGTGAAGAAATTGATTTGAAAGCAAAAGAAAATTTTGTTCATGTATTAGGTACTGGCGTTAATCCTGGTTTCATAATGGATACTTTGCCTGTTTTTTTAACAAGCATTTGTAGTAATATCAAATCAATTAAAATTCATAGAGTTGTTGATTTGAATAAGAGAAGAAAAAATTTGCAGGCAAAGATTGGACTTGGTATGACTAAAAATGAATTCAAAAAGCTCTCTCAAAATAAGGGAATTGGCCATGTTGGACTAATGGAGTCAGCAAAATTTTTGAATTATTACTCAAAACTTGGCGCTTCTAAATTTTCTGAACAAATTGTTCCAATTCTTGCAAAAAGAAATTTCAAAACAAAATTTTTCGAAGTGAAAAAGGGACAATTAGCTGGCTTGAAACATTCTATTTTGGCTAAATCAGAAAACAAAAAAGTTTTAGAATTAAGATTAATTCTGAGTGCGGATGTGAAAGAAGAATACGATGAGATTTACATTGAAGGCACACCTTCAATTCATCTTAAATTTGAAAAAGGTATTGCTGGTGATATCGCTACCGTTGCAATGATGGTTAATGTGATTCCAAACTTACTACACGCACGATATGGTTTAATCACTATGAAAGATATAATTATTCCATCCATATTGAATGTTTAACAAAAATGAGAACAAAATGTTAAAAGTTATTTCAGTAGGTTATTCCAGATTTAAAAAATTATTACATTCATTAAAAGAATGGGTAGAAAGTTTTGCACACAAACCTTCAGCAGGTATAGCATTATTTATTTTCGCTTTCATAGAGTCATCTTTTTTTCCAATTCCACCTGACGCTTTATTAATTATACTTGCAATCAGTTACCCAAAACGAAGTTTTTATTATGCTTTTATTTGTACAATAGGTTCAGTACTTGGTGCTTATCTGGGATATTTAATAGGTTACATTTTTTACGATGCTGTAGGAATAAAAATTATAAAGTTTTATGGAGTTGAACATCAAATAAATTATGTATTACAGAAATATCAAGAGAACGGATTTATTGCTATAGTTACGGCTGGCTTCACTCCTATACCATACAAAGTATTTACAATCTTAGCCGGATTTAATAAAACAATTGATTTATTCACTTTAACATTTGCCTCATTAATTGGCCGGGCTGGAAGATTCTTCTTAGTAGGCAGTTTAATATATTTCATTGGTCCTGGTGTAAAAACTTTTATTGATAAATATTTTGATAAACTTACGATTGCATTTATGTTTTTATTGATAATTAGTTTTTTTGTATTAAAATATCTTGTCTGATTTATGAGAATTAAAACTGATGTTCTTGTTATTGGGAGTGGTATTGCAGGATTGAGATTCGCAATTGAAGTCTCAAAATTTGTGGAAGTTTTTATCGTCACCAAAAAAGACAAAGCTGAATCCAATACTAATTATGCTCAAGGTGGAATCGCTTCTGTAATTTCACCTGACGATAATTTTGAATTTCACATACAAGATACTCTCAGGGCAGGAGATGGACTTTGTAACAAAGAAGCGGTTGAGTTGATTGTTAGAGAAGGCCCTGAAGAAATAAAAAAACTTATTGAATTTGGAACAAAATTTTCTACCAATTCTAATGGCTCACTTGACCTTGCAAGAGAAGGTGGGCATTCAAAAAATAGGATTGTTCATGCGAAAGATTTAACAGGTAGAGAAATTGAAAAAGCATTGTTAAATAAAATCAGTCAAATAGATAATATTCATTTACTTGAAAATCATTTTGCAATTGACTTGATAACAGAACACCACTTACCAGAGAGAGAAAGAACTCAAACTGATAAAATTCATTGTTGGGGTGCTTATGTCTATGATATAGAGAGGGGAGAAGTTCATACTTTTTTAGCTAAGGTAACTCTGTTGGCAACTGGTGGTTTAGGTCAAGCTTATCTACATACAACAAATCCACCAATTGCTACAGGAGATGGCTTTGCAATGGCGTTTAGAGCTGGTGCCTTAATGGCTAATATGGAATTCATTCAATTTCATCCTACAGCATTATATGAAGAGAACTTTCTTGAACGAACTACTCAACCAGCATTTTTAATAAGTGAAGCAGTTCGTGGTTTTGGTGCAAAACTTCGTCTTAAAAATGGTGAGGAGTTTATGCACAAATATGATTCAAGAGGTGAACTTGCACCAAGGGACATAATTGCTAGAGCGATAGATACGGAATTGAAAAAACGAGGGGAAGAGTTTGTTTATCTTGATTTAACTCATAAAAACCCAGATGAAATAAAAGAAAGATTTCCTAATATTTATAAGAGATGCTTAGAAAAGAAAATAGACATCACCAAAGATTTTATTCCTGTGATTCCAGCTGCTCATTATGCTTGTGGTGGAGTTGTAACTGATTTAAGTGGTCAAACATCTATTGTGAATCTTTACGCGACAGGCGAAGTTGCAATGACTGGAGTTCACGGAGCAAATAGACTCGCAAGTAATTCCTTGCTTGAGGCTCTTGTATTTTCGAAATACAGTGCAATTAATTGTGAAAAAACTTTAAAAGAAAATATAATTTCTATTCCTGACAAAATTCCAGATTGGATTGATACAAGCAGATTATCTTCCGAAGAAAAAATATTAATCGCTCAAACAAGACATGAAATTAGGGATATCCTGTGGGGTTATGTTGGAATTGTTAGAACGAACGAAAGACTATCAAGGGCATTAAAAAGATGCAATATGATTAAAGACGAAGTAAAACAAATGTACGATGTGTCAAAAATTTCTGAGGAAATTCTTGAGTTAAGAAATTTAGTTGAGGTTGCATTCCTTATTGCTTTTTCAGCAAGTCTTAGAAAAGAATCGAGAGGATTACACTACAATGTCGATTATCCGAATAAAGATGATGCCAACTTTCTCAAACCTACTTTCGTCCAAAATCCTTCTCTGTAATTCATCAATTCATTTATAATTAGGCCATATCTTATTCCACGGGCTGAAACATAAAATCCATCGACTTTGAGTTTATCAATAATAAATTTTAAAATTATCGTTCCGGGTAAAATCACATCTTCTCGACCTTCTGCAATTGATGGAAATATTTTTCGTATTTGTTGTGTTGACAAATTATAAAATTTTGAAATCAAATTATTTAAAAAATCAAGGTTGAGATAAGTTTTATCAACCTGTTTCTCATCAAAAACTTTTTGGTTATAATAAATTGAGGCAATTGTGGTTGGTGTTCCAGCAACTGCAATTACAATAGAATTTGATTTTGTTAATTCATCTTTGAAAATAAATTTTAACTTTTCATAAATAATTTCTTCAGAAACTTGATAAGGGAATGAATTGAAATAAAGGTCTTTGAGAATAACTGCCCCAACATTATAACTTTTAAGGAATTTTATTTCATTTAAATTTCCAGTAACAATTTCAGTGCTTCCACCACCAATATCAATCACAGTAAAATCCATATCGAAAAATTCCTGAAAATTACTAATACCACCGAGAAATGTACAGACAGCTTCTTGTTCAGAACTTAGAATTTTTATCTTAAGGCCAGTTTCAATTTTTGCCCTTTGAATAACTTCGTCAGAATTTTTTGCATCTCTAAAAGCGGCGGTTCCACCACAAATAATTTTTTCAACACCACAATCTAGAGCTATTTGCTTGTAATCATTTAATATTTGAATAAGTTGAATCTGAGACTCTTCTTCAATCTTTTGAGTTGTTGATAGTGATTTTCCAATTCTAGGAATACGAAATTCTTCTTTCAATGGAATTATTTTTGAGTTATGAATTTCAGCGATTAAAAGCAAAATAGTATTTGTACCAATATCAATAGAAGCGATTCTCATTTTCGAATTTCTTTTCTTGATTAGTAAAATTACTCATATTAATTTGCACTTCAAATGGAAATAAAAAAAACATCAACAAAAATATATTTGTTTATTCTAATTGTAGGAGTCTTATTTTGGTTGGGGGGCTCTATTTATCGAGCAATTGTTGCCTATACACTATTTGAACCATTTTCACTTGTAGTTAAGAGTGAAATAACTTATGATATTTTAAGGCAAACATTAAAGTTAATCGGAAATATTAATGTTTATCTTTTGATTAGTTATCCAATTGTATTAATCTTTTTTGGCTTATTCGTAAAGAGTTCTAAAGCAAATTTAAGGAATGAAGGCTGGCTTTTTATGATTATGATGATTTTAATTTTGTTTATGCCAATCGAAATTTATCTTAGTTATCTAGATATCAATTATACATTTTTAGTTCTTTTTGGAAATTTTGATACGAATATTGCGCTGAGTTTTTTAATCCAACGAATTGCTGCTCTGGGCGGATTACCTGTAATTGGTTTCCTTTGTTATTTTACTTCAATCTGGTTTGCAATCTTTCAACCACTCAAAAGAATAAAAACTTATGAAAGTAAATGAGAAAGAATATCAGAAACTTTTAGATGAACTTAAAGAAATTGCTTTACAAAAAGGAATTAAAGTAAGATTTGAAAAAGGAGACTTTAATGGTGGTTATTGCATTTTAAAATCTGAAAAAGTTATCGTCATTAATAAGCTGGCACAAGCACAAAGAAAATTATTTATTTTAGTTGAAGCACTAAAAGAAATAGGAATTGAAGATATCTACATAAATCCAAAAATTAGAAATATAATAGAGAATACATCGCTATGATAAAGGCAATCGTTTTTGATTTAGATAATACACTTGTTGATTTTATGTTAATGAAACGAAGGGCTATTGAAGCTGCTATCCCCGCTATGATAGATGCTGGTTTGAATTTACCGCAAGAAAATATTAAATCTCTAATTGATGAAATTTATCAAGAAAAAGGAATTGAATATCAAAAGGTTTTTGATGAACTGTTGAATAAGGCTCTCGGAAAAGTTGACCACAAAATCTTATCCGCAGCTATTGTCGCTTATAGAAGAGCAAGAGAGGCTTCATTAGTTCCTTACCCAAATGTTTATCCGACATTAATTAAATTAATTAAGCTCGGTCTTAAACTTGGAATAGTTTCCGATGCTCCAGCTCTGGAAGCCTGGCTTCGACTTTCGAGTCTAAATTTTCAATACCTTTTTGATGCAATTATTACTTTTGATGATACTCATGAACGCAAACCTAGTCCCATTCCATTTATCAAAATTCTTGAAGCTCTAAATGTAAAACCAGAAGAATCAATAATGGTAGGAGACTGGGCAGAGCGGGATATAGTTGGTGCTGCTCAAGTTGGTATGAAAACAGCATTTGCTCGATATGGTGATACTTTCAATACTCAAAATCCAAATGCAGATTATGAATTAAATGATATTTCTGAACTGATTGATATTGTTAAAAAAGAAAACAACTTAGTCTAATACCTTAATAGATTACTTTAGATGTCTTTATTATGTTATTCATATTTTTTATATTTGAATAGAAATTATTTGAAACACGATGAAAGAACTTTCAATTAAAAAATTATATTATTCAATTAGCGAAGTCAGTAAGATTACTGGTTTGGAGCAATATGTCCTGAGATACTGGGAAAATGAATTTGAACAACTTAAACCACAAAAAAATAGAGCAGGAAATAGAATTTATACCAATAAAGATATTCAATTAATTCTATTCCTTAAAAAACTTTTACGAGAGGAAAAATATACTATCGATGGAGCAAAGAAAGTTCTTCAAAACTACAACCCCAATGAAGAATTTAACATTGAAAATTTGACAAAAGAGGAAGTGAGTTCTGATAAAAAGGAAGAAATAGAAACAAAACCTAAGATTGATAATCAAACACTATTAAAAGTTTTAAATGATATCAAAGAACTTCTTCAAGATATTTACATTAAACTATGAAAATAATCGGAACGTGGCGCAGCCCGGCTAGCGCACCACTTTGGGGTAGTGGGGGTCGCGGGTTCAAATCCCGCCGTTCCGACTAAGTTAAAGTTATATTTCTCTCTATTAGCCTCAAATGATTAAATCAAATTCTGATAAACCTGAAAGCAATTGTGGAATATTTGGTATTGCAGGAAATCCTTCAGCATCACTTTTAACTTACTATGGTTTGATTGCTCAGCAACATCGTGGTCAGGAAGCTGCAGGGATTGTTTGTAATTCAAAATCTGGCAATAAGATTCTATTTAAGTCTAAAAAAGGAAAAGGTCTCGTTTCAGAAATCTTTGATGATGAAAAGATTTTTCTTGAAGAACTATCAGGAAATTCTGCAATAGGCCATAATCGATATTCAACTTCAGGTTCAAATAGTTTTGTCAATGTTCAACCATTTATTGTGAAGTATCGAAAGGGCAATCTCGCAATTTCTCATAATGGCAACTTGACGAATGCACATATTTTAAGAGAAAAATTAATTGACCAAGGAGCAATTTTTCAAACTACAAGCGATACAGAAATCATACTCCATTTAATTTCTAGAAGTAGGGAAGAAACTCAAATTGACCAGGTCTTAGATGCTCTAACTAAGATTAAAGGTGCATACTCACTTGTAATTTTAACAGACGAATATCTTTTTGCTTGTCGAGATCCATTTGGAGTCAGACCACTTTCTCTTGGAATTATTGGAAATTCGTATGTTGTTGCATCAGAAACTTGCGCCTTTGATTTAATCGATGCAAAATATATCAGAGAAATCGAAAGGGGAGAAATACTTGCAATAAAGATTTATGATGATCATTCTGAAATAATTGAAAGTAAATTTCTCGAAAATATTCCTGAGTATCCAAAGAAATGTATTTTTGAATTTATTTACTTTTCTAGACCTGATAGCGTTATATTTAATGAGAATGTTGATAAAATCCGTAGAAATCTTGGCAAAAAATTAGCTGAAGAAAGTCCAGTTAATAATGTAGGTGATAAAAAATTAGCTGTGATGAGCGTTCCTGATTCGTCAAATACAATTGCTATTGGTTATAATAATCAGCTTAGAAAGATGAACATTGAAAGTAAATTTGAAATAGGACTAATTAGAAGTCATTATATTGGACGAACATTTATCCAGCCTGAAATTGATAAAAGAAAGTTAGCAGCGAAGATGAAGTTCAATACAGTTAAAGGAGTTTTAAAAAATAGAGAGATTGTAATTGTAGATGATTCAATTGTTAGAGGTACAACATCAAAACAATTGGTAAGCTTAATAAGGGAAGCCAATCCTTCACAGGTTCACTTTAGAGTTGCATCTCCACCAATCACTCATCCTTGCTTTTATGGAATGGATTTTCCAACAAAAGAAGAATTAATTGCTAATAGGTGTATGAATGATATCGATAAAATTCAACAAGAACTCGAAGTTGACTCATTGAAGTATCTTTCATTTCAAGGAATGATTGAATGTACACCTGAAAAGGATGAAAAATTTTATTGCACAGCTTGTTTTACAGGAAAATATCCAATTCCTGTTGACAAGAATTTAACCAAAGATATTAATGAAATTTAATGGCAAATGTTAATATCAAGGACTGGAAAAAAATTCCAAACCTCATAAGTATATTTAGAATAGTTTTTATACCGCTAACTATTTATTTATTTGAAAACATCTCTGAAAATCGTTGGTTCGTGATTTTAATATTAGTCGTCTTTTCTCTACTGGATAATCTTGATGGATTTGCAGCACGAAAATTAAATCAAATAACTGAATTTGGAAAAGTAATTGATCCTTTAATTGACAAACTTTTTGTTATTACTATTTCAGTTCAATTGTTTTTAATCGACCTAATTCCTCGATGGTTCTTTTTTTTAGTCGTTGCAAGAGATTTGATAATTATGTTTGCAGGATTACTTTTTATAAAAAAATTTAAAAGTGTTCCGCCCTCTGATTTTATTGGAAAATTAACTGTTGGAGCTATAGGCTGTGTATTCTTGTTTAGTTTGTTAGATTTTCAAAAATTAAATATGATTTATAACTTAAGTTTAATAATTACGACATTCTTAATTAATCTTAGTCTGATTAATTACGGCTTCAAACAATTTAAAAGGTACAAATGAAAAAAATTTTTGGCTCTTTAGAAAAACTTAAACAAGGATTAATTAAAACTAAAAATAATATATTTAACAAAATCAATGATTTGTTCTTAGGCAATAAACCAATTGACGAATACACCATTGAGCAGTTAAGAGAAATTCTACTTTTATCGGATATTGGTTATGATGTAACTGAAATGGTTATAGAAGATTTAATGATTAAAACGAAAAAACAACCTATTCAAAACACATCGGAAATTTTTGAAATTATTAAAGCCAATCTCAAGGGCATTTTTGACAAAGCTATCAATAAGAAAAATAATATAGAGTTCGAAAGTTTTTTAATTAAAGATGAAATAAAACCAAAAACGATTGTAATTGTAGGGGTTAATGGAACAGGCAAAACAACTTCCATTGGAAAAATTGCTTATAACTTTAAACAGAGTAATTATGAGGTTCTAATTGCTTCAGCAGATACATTTAGAGCAGCTGCCAATGAACAACTTTCAATTTGGGCAAAGCGAGCATCGGTTGAAATCATTGGTAATAAAAACACCAAGGATCCAGGTGCAGTTGTTTTTGAAGCACTAGATAAAGCTATTAAAAACAATATTGATTTAGTTTTAATTGATACAGCTGGTAGACTTCATACAAAAACAGATTTAATGAATGAGTTAAACAAAATTATTCGTGTAATTCAAAAGAAACTAAATCGAGAAGTTGATGAAGTTTTACTGGTTGTCGATGCAACAATGGGACAAAATGTTATTGCTCAGATCGAAAATTTTTTGAAATTTGTTCCCGTTACTGGTTTGATTTTAACTAAACTCGATGGCACCGCAAAAGGTGGTGTGATTTTCCAAATCGTCAATAAATTCAAAATACCTGTGAAATTTATTGGTGTTGGAGAAGGTATCGAGGACTTACAGCCATTTGATAGCGAAAGTTTTGTGAATGCAATATTTGAAAAGTAAAATAGGAAAATTTTAATGAGATATTTATTTATTGCTAATCCTATTGCCGGAAAAGGAAAAACGAAAAGATTAATTAATTCAATTAAGGAATTTCTTGAAAAAAGAAAAGTTGATTATGAACTTATTGAGACACCTGGTCCTAATACAATTAATGATATTGTAAATAAGGAAGGTTATAAGTTTGATCGTGTAATTGTAGTCGGGGGAGATGGTACAATTCACGAATTAATAAATTCAACCACTATATTCAATAAAACCTTGGGTGTGCTCCCAACAGGTTCCGGAAACGATTTTGCTCTAGCCCTTGGATTAAGAAAAAATCTTTATAGAAATTTAGAAATTATTTTAGACGAAAAAACTATGGATATTGATATTGGGTATGCTGAATTAACAGAATTCTCGGGTAATCGTTTTTCATTTTTATTTGCAAACAGTCTTGGTATTGGATTTGACGCTGAAGTAGCTTCTTTGGCTAAAGATATTAAATTGCTTCGTGGATTATTTTTATATCTTTTAAGTGTTTTTATAACTTTAATTAAATATGAATGTAGAAATATAAAAGTTGAAACTTCTTCATTTCAATTAGCAGAGCCTTTATTTATGATATCTATTGGAAATGGTAAAACCGCTGGTGGAGGATTTATGTTAACTCCTTTAGCAAGTCCTATAGATGGAGAAATTGATATTTGTATAGTCAAAAAAATAAGTAAACATAAAGTTCTACAAATTTTACCTTTAGCTATTTTTGGTAAACATATTTCTAATCCCGCCGTTCATTACTTGAAAGCAAAAGAAATATTTATTAGTTCAAATAGTCCAATTTATGTTCATGCTGATGGTGAAATTCGTTCAAACAACATGAAATCAATAAAAATAGTTTTATTAAATAGACAAGCTAAATTTTTGCGAGACGGAATAAGTTATGTTAATGAAAAAACCTGAACATAAAAGATTTGAGTATCAACCGAGATATTATAAACCAGAAAAAGATAAATCTGAAAAGTTAAAAGAAAGGTTAGAGATTGCAAGAAAATCAAGTTTGTACAAAAAGAAAAACAATAAAGTAATCATATATTTCATCTTTATAATTTTTATAATTTACTTGGCTATTAAGATTGGTATATTTTAATTAGAGTAATGAATTAGTTTACATAATAGATATTATTCGACAAATACTTATTTATTGTTTAAGCAAATTTCTTCTAAAACAATTTTGATTTAAGATTCATCCCCATCTAAAATTAGGATGAAGTTCATTATATAATTAATAAAAAATTTTTTCTAATTAATACCTAAAGAAACCTTCTCCAGTTTTGCGACCTAATTTATTTGCATCTACCATTTTTTTAAGTAATGGACAGGGTCTATATTTTGGATCCTTAAACCCATCATATAAGACCTCCATAATCGCAAGACAAACATCTAACCCTATAAAATCAGCTAAAGTTAATGGTCCCATAGGATGATTCATGCCAAGTTTCATAACAGTATCAATATTTTCTGGTGTAGCTACGCCTTCATAAACACAATAAATAGCTTCGTTTATCATCGGCATCAATACTCGATTAGAAACAAAACCAGGATAATCATTAACTTCAGCTGGTATCTTATCAATTTTTAATACTAGATCTTTGATAATTTCAAAAGTTTCATTTGAAGTTAAGTATCCACGAATTATTTCAACAAGTTTCATTATTGGAACGGGATTCATAAAATGCATTCCAATAAATTTATCAGGTCGATTAGTTAAGTTTGCTAACTTTGTTATAGGAATAGATGAAGTATTTGATGCTAATATACAATCAGCATTTAATTTAAATTCAATTGTCTGAAAAACTTTTTTCTTAATTTCAAAGTTTTCATTCACTGCTTCAATTACTAAATCAACATTACCACTGAAATTTTCAACTCCTATTATAGGGGTTATATTTTTTAAGGTTTTATTTTTAATTTCTTCAGTAATTGTTCCCTTCTTAATCATCCTATCAAGATTAGTTGAAATAATTGAAATCGCTTTATTTAAAATCTCATCTGAGATATCTATTAAAAATACATTGAAATCATATTGAGCAAAAATATGGGCAATACCATTTCCCATTGTTCCAGAACCAATTACTGCTATGTTTTTGATTTCCATTTTCTTAACCTCCATTAAATTATGTTTTCAACAATTAAAGAAACAGCTTCACCTCCACCAATACATAATGAAACTAAACCATACTTTACTTTTCTTCGCTTCATTTCATATATAAGTGTTGTTAATAATCTTGCACCAGATGCACCAATTGGATGGCCTAATGCAACAGCTCCACCATTAACATTAACTCTTTCATGAGGTATACCAAGCTCTTTAATTACAGCTAAAGCAACCATAGAAAAAGCTTCATTAATTTCAAAAAGGTCTATATCTGAAATATTCAAGTTAGCTTTAACAAGAGATTTTTTGATAGCTCCAATGGGTGCAAGTGCGAATTTTTGTGGATTCATTGCGTATGCAGATTGCGAAATAATTCTTACCATTGGTTTCAAATTAAACTTTTTTATCGTTTCTTCATCTGCAATTAAAGTCATCGCTGCCCCATCATTTAACTTGGAGGCATTTGCTGCAGTTATAGTCCCATCTTTTTCAAAAACTGGTTTTAAAGAAGGAATCTTTTCAAATTTTACTTTTTTAGGTTCTTCATCTTCGTAAACCAAATTATCTTTAATTTGAATTGGTAGAATTTCTTCATTAAATAATCCTTTTTCTTGTGCGGTTAAAGCACGCTTATAACTTTCTATTGCAAAATCATCTTGTTCTTCTCTTGAAATATTTTTCTCTTTTACAACTAGTTCAGAACAGCTGCCCATATGAAGATTACTATAAACATCAATTAAACCATCATAAAGCATTGAATCGTAAAGAGTTTGATTGCCAAATTTAAATCCTTCTCTTATGCCTTTTAATAAGAAAGGTGCATTTGACATACTTTCCATTCCCCCTGCAAGAATAAGAAATGCATCTCCACATTTAATTGCTTGTTCTGCTAACATCACAGCTTTTAATCCAGAACCACACACTTTATTTATTGTCATACATTCAACTGATTCTGGCAAGCCACCAAATAAAGCAGCCTGACGAGCCGGAGCTTGCCCTATTCCTGCGCTAAGAACATTACCAATAATTACCTCATTAATATCTTGAGGATTTAATTTATTTCGTTCAACAATTTTCTTAATCAACTCAGCAGCCAATTTAGGTGCTGGAATAGATGAAAGTGCTCCAAGAAAAGAACCTATTGGTGTTCTTAGAGCATCACAAATAAATACTTCTTTCATTTTTGACCTCTTAATTTTTTTTGAATGAGTTTTTAATTAAAATCATTAGTCTTATTAATATCAAATTGATATTGATATAATTCTCCATTAAATTCTGAGTAATGGTAAGAAACTCAATAACTTTTTTAAAATTATCTTCATCAATTACATTTGCCAATTTTATCAAGTTCTGGTCTCTATTCTCTTCAGAAATTTTAGTTCTTAAAACAAGATAACAAAACTTTAATATCTCTCGGATGAATTCAGTTGCTTCTCTACGATTTGATGTTAAATTAAATTCTTCAAGATAATTTAGAGCTTTATAAAAATTAGATAGATAAATGTGTCTAAAAAATTCGATAAAGTTGAATTGTTTCTGCTCAAAATATTCTTCTGAAAATTCACCATCATTTGATAAAGTTATATCGAATAATTCTTCAATGATATCTGCTAAATTTTCACCGTTGAATTTGTTCAAAAATGAATTAATTACTTTACTGGCTACTTTACCTCCAAATTTATTTTCAAGAAAAACTTTAACTTCTTCTTTGTCCAAAGGAGAAAAATTAATTACCCAACATCGTGATTTAATCGTTGGAAGTAGCGGTTCTAATGTATGTAATTCAAGAATGAAGAGAATATCTTGTCTAGGTTCTTCTAAAATTTTTAAGAGAGCATTTTGAGATTCAATATTAAGCTTTTCAGCTTCCGAAATAATCACTACTCTTTTTTTTATTTCAGGAGTGGAAATAGAAAGGGCTTCTTTTAATTCTCTTATCTGGTCAATTATAATTTCATTTGCTTTAGGAATTTTTATTTTCAGGTAGGGATTTACTTTTTTTTTTCTAACAACTGTGCGACTTTACTGAAACTTTTATTTTTATCTACTTGAGAAGTTGGAGTTGCATATACTAAATAAATATCAGGAGATAAAAAATTATAAACATTTTTACATCGTTCACACTCACCGCACGGTTCAAAATCATTTTTATAGCAATTTATTGATTGAGCAAAAGCAAATGCATGTGCTTCTTTACCAAGACCTTTTGAGCCAAAGAAAATAATAGCCGCTGGAAATTGGTTACGATAAAAAATCTTCTGTAAAGCTAATCTTGCCCTCTCTTGAACAATAAAATTATTCCATAAGTTATATGACATTTTTAATATTCTTCATCTTCTTCGTCTGAATAGAAGAAATCTTCATTTGTTGGAAAATCGGGCCAAATGTCCTCAATGCCTTCATACATTTCGTCGGAGTCTTCGAGTTCTTCTAAATTCTCAATTACTTCTCTTGGGGCTCCAATTCTATTTGCATAGTCTATCAATTCAGCTTTGGTTGCAGGCCATGGTGCATCCAATAAATAAGATGCGAGTTCAAGTGTCCAAATCATAGCAACTTAACCCCCAATTTATTTGACTTATTTCAAAAAATAGTATATAGGATTTTGTTTTACACCATTAAGAGAAACTTCGTAATGTAGATGCGGACCCGTCGATAAACCTGTACTACCACATTCGCCAATCTTTTGAAATCTAGTAACTTTTTGACCTTCTCGTACATTAGCTCTTGACAGATGTCCATAAGTTGTTTCATAACCAAATCCGTGGTCAATTACAATGCACAAACCCAGTCCCCCGTTCCAGCCTACAAATTTGACAACCCCAGCTCCAGTTGCATAAATCGGTGTACCATAAGTTGCACTGATATCAATTCCTTCATGCATTTTCCATTGTTGCAAAATCGGATGGAGTCTTATCCCGAAGCTATGTTCTGAAAAAACACCTTCCATTGGAATAATTGCTGGGATTCTTTTAGCTAATTCTTGTTTTTCCTCAAATTTCTGAATGAGCAACTTGAACTTCTCTTGTTGGAAATTAATTCTCTCAAGAAGTTCATTTGTTTCTTCTTTTAGTAATTGAAGACTATTTGAAGAATTTTTAATAATACTTTTAAGATTATTACTTTCAGAACCACCTACTCCGTATTCAGTTTCTAAATCGACACCTGAGGCAAGCAAAAGTTTTCTTTCAGTTTCGTTAATTTTTGCAAGAGAATTTTGAATTTGATTTAATTTGTGAGTGACTTCACTAATTGTTTTTTTTAATCTTTTATTTTCACTTAATAATGAAGATGATGAACTATGGATTATCAAACTAATAATAGTTACAATTAGACCTAAGAAGAATATTGAAATGCCCGTTAATAAAGTTAGTATTTGAACTTTATTTAACTCTCTTACTTTTGATGATTTATTGAAATGTATTATTACTCTCATTTGTGTCGCAAAAATAAAGAAACGCTCCTATATTGTCAATCATTCGAAGTCGTGTTCAAAATAATCAATAATTCTTTCCGATTTGTCCTTTATTCCCTTTGTCACTCTATTTTTCATATCTAAAGCGGCATCATATCCATAATGTTTAAGCAAGTAGTTTAGTGCGATTATTTCAGCAATAACGGTTACATTTTTTCCCGGAAATATTGGTAGAATTACAGTTGGAATATTAACTCCAAGAATATTTGTTGTAATTTGTTCCAAACCTGTACGAGTATACTCTTTGTTAGAATCCCATTCTTCTAAAACAACTAGGACTTCAATTCTTTTTTGATAACGAATTGCTCTAACACCAAAAATTTTTTCGACATTAATTAATCCAAGCCCTCGAATTTCCATAAAATGTTTCATTAATTTTGAACCAGAGCCCATCAAAACACCTTCACCTTTACGAGTTGCAAAAACAATATCATCAGCAACCAGACGATGACCTCTCTCCACGAGGTCCAGAGCAATCTCACTTTTACCAATGCCAGACCTACCAACAAACAAAAGTCCAATTCCATAAACATCTACAAAAGAACCGTGAATCGTTACCTGCGGTGCGAATTGGTCATCTAAAAAATCACTAAGAAAATAAACGACTTTTGTAGTCGGTAAGTTTGAATTGAAAACTGAAATTTTTTTATTACTGGCAATTGATAAAAAATCACTATCAGGAATATGGCCATTGGAAAAAACAATACAAGGAATTTCATATTCAAAAAATTTTGTAAGCGCTTCTATTCTTTTTTCTCTACTTAATGAATGTAAGAATTTAATTTCGGTATTACCTAAAATTTGTACCCGGTTGTAACTAAATAATTCTAGGAAACCAGCTAAAGCAAGTCCAGGTCTGTGAATGCTTCTATCTCTAATTTTTTTTGAGAAGCCATCGTTCTCGGCAATCAAATTTAAGCCGAATAAACGATGGCAATTCTCATAAAAAAATCCTACATCAATAAATTCTTTCTGAAACTCGACCAGATTTTTAAGGTAATTCATTTTTTCCGTTTTAACGCCCTCTTTTTCTCTATTAATTTCGTTTTAAGTTTACCTAGCTGACGTTCAAGTTTAACTACAGCAAGGTCAATCGACTTTTTGAAATCATCAGTTGATTCCTTTGCAAGGAGACTATTGCCATTCATATGCAATACTATTTCAGCTGTTTTAACACTATCGTATGCTCTTTCGTAACTTAAAATTACATCTGCTTTATGGATATCATCATTAAATTTTTCCAATCTTTTAACTTCTTTAATTGCATAATCTTTGAGTGATTCGTGTGCTTTAAATCTTCTTGCTGTTACTTGAACGTTCATGGTTTCCTCCATGTTTATGATTTTGGATGTGTTTTTTTGTAAATGTTTTTTAGATGTTCAACGCTTACTTGAGTATAAATAGCTGTTGTTTCAAGACTTTCATGACCGAGCAACTCCTTAATAGTTCTAATGTCAGCTCCCCTATTAAGGAGGTGAGTTGCAAAAGTATGTCGAATTAAATGTGGATAAACTTTTCCATCTTCTGAAATTTCAGAAAGATATTTTTTTACAAGTCTTTCAATGTACTCTGGATATAATTTTCCTCCTTTTTTAGTCTGAAATAAATAATCATTAGAATTTCGATTTTTAGAAATTTCAATAAGAATGTTTTTCAATCTCTCAGTAAGTGGAATCAATCTTATTTTATTACCTTTGCCTAATACTTTAATAGAGTTGTTCTCAAAATCGATATTAGATTTTTTTAAGTTACATATTTCACTCACTCGCATTCCAGTTGAGTATAATGTTTCAATTATCACATAATCCTGAAAAATTTCTTCTTGGCTCTGGAGTACATTTAATGTATGATTCAAATAATCTTCATCTAAAAATTTTACGATATGTTTTGAGAGTTTGGGATTTTGGATTTCTTCCATTGGATTAAATTCAATCAAATCGTTAAAAATTAGAAAATTAAAAAAAGACCTTAAAGCACTAAGATGACGACTAATTGAACGAGGGCTTAAATTTTTTTCAGAAAGGTAAATCATAAATCTTTGTATTGTTCTTTTTGAAATTCTCCTTATTTCAAAAATTTTGTTTTCACTTAAAAATGAAAGAAAATTATTTAGGTCTTTCTGATATGAAACTAATGTATTTTTTGAAAATTTTCTATAGCCACTTAAATATTCAAAAAACTTATTAATGTTCTTTTCAATTTCGTTCAATTTGAACTCTCTATTTCTTCAATGTACTTACACGAATTACATTTAATTTTTTCCTTTTTGCCGAATTTGACGGTTACGAGTAAATCGTTATTGCATTTTGGGCAAATTTTCTCAATTGGTTTATTCCAATTGACATAATTGCACTCAGGATATTTTGAACAACTATAGAATATCTTTCTTTTCTTTGTAAATCTCGGAGTAATTTCTCCTTCCTTACATTTTGGGCATTTTATTCCAAGTGTAATTGGACGAGTATAATCGCAATCAGGATATTTCGAACAACCAATGAATTTGCCATATCTTGAATTTCGATAAACAAGAGTATTCCCACATTTGGGACATTGTTCATCAAGTTGTTCAACTGGTTCAGATTTTTCATCTTTAGTAGAAAATTCTTTTAATGATTTAACATTTTTGCAAGCTGGATAATTGGTGCAAGCTAAAAATCTTCCAAAACGACCAACTTTAATTTCCATATCAGCACCACATAAATCACATTTGGGCTTTTCAATTTTTTTCTCAACTTCATCAAGAATATTCTTAAAAGGAACATAAAAATCTGTTAGAACATTTTCATATTTGTTGACGCCTTCAGCAATTTCGTCAAGTTCTTCTTCCATTTGTGCCGTGAAGTTTACATTAAAAATGTGGTCAAAATTTTGAACAAGTAATTCATTTACCTTTTTACCGAGCTCAGTTGGAAACAATTTTCTATCTTCTTGAAATACATATTCTCTGTCATATAAAGTGCTGATAATGGTTGCATAAGTGCTAGGCCTTCCAATACCAAGATTATCGAGTTCTTTCACAAGCGAACTTTCTGTGTATCTTGCTGGTGGTTTGGTAAAATGTTGGTTCTTTTTTAATTCAATTACACTCAAATTCTGACCTTCACTTAATCCTGTAGGAACTCGATTCTCATCCTCGTTGATATCTTCATCAATCTGAGTTTCTTCTCCGTTTTCATCATAAACAGCAAGGTAACCTTTGAATAACATTGTTGAACCAGTAGTTCGAAATACAAAATCACCTCCGCTAACATCAAGCGATACTTGTTCAAACTGAGCTGGTTTCATTTGAGAAGCAACAAATCGATTCCAGATTAATTCATAAAGTTTATACAATTCCTTAGGCAAATATTTTTTTACATATTCGGGAGTATATTTAAGGTTCGTCGGTCTAATTGCCTCGTGCGCATCCTGAACATTCTGTTTTTTGCTTTGATAAAATTTTGGAGTTTCAGGCAAGTAATCATTACCATAAGTTTTCAAAATATACTCCCGAGCTGAAGCAATTGCTTCATCACTTACTCGAACCGAATCAGTTCTCATATAAGTGATTAAACCAACAATTTCATCTTTTCCTAATTCAACTCCTTCATATAATTTCTGAGCATATTGCATAGTTTGTCTAGGTCGATAATATAATTTTTTTGAAGCTTCTTGCTGTAATGTGCTTGTGGTAAAAGGTGGCGCAGGATTTCTATTAACAATTTTTTTCTCAATTCTAGTAATTCTGAAATTTTCAGCTCTACACTTTTCAATCAAAATATTAGCTGTTTGTTCGTCAGGAATGTAAAAATATTTTTCAAAAAACTCTTTTTTTGCTTGCTCGTCTTCTAACTTTTTATCGGGAATTTTGTAAGTTTTTCCTTCGAATGAAAAAAGTTTGCTTTGAAATCTATCACCATTTTCGGTTTCAAAAATTCCAATAATAGACCAATATTCAAGTGGAATGAAGTTTTGTATCGCTTCCTCTCGCTCGCAAATCAATCTAAGAGCAACCGACTGAACTCTACCAGCTGAAAGAGCACTATCCCCAGATGATTCAATTAAGTGAAGTGTATTCCATAAAATTGGACTGATTTTATAACCAATAATTCTATCCATTACTCTTCTTGCTCTTTGTGAGGCAACAAGATTTTGGTCAATTGCTCTTGGATTTTTCATCCCTTCTTGAATACCTTTTTCCGTTATTTCATGAAAGAGAACACGATAGACTTGTTTATCACCATTGACAATAGATTCACAAATATCCTGAGCGATTGCTTCACCTTCACGGTCTGGGTCGGTTGCAATGAATATCTTTTTCGAATCTTTCGCAATTGATTTTATCTTTTTGAGAATGTCGGACTTGCCCTTTATACTTACAATTTTAGGTTTGAAGCCATTTTCAATATCCACACCAAGCGAGGATTTTGGTAGGTCTTTGATGTGTCCTATTGTTGCTTCTACTATATAATCTTTGCCAAGATATTTTTTTATCGTTTTTGCTTTTGATGGTGACTCCACAAGAACTACATACTTTGCCATTTATCGTTAACCTTGAATTTTTTTATAAACTTAATCTTCTCAATTGAATTTAAAATTTTGTTTTCAGCTTTTCTCATTTTGATTTTTTCTTTTCTGGTATAATCGTTCAATCCAATAGAATGTAAAATTCCGTGAGAAATTAATCTTAAAATCTCTTCTTCATAAGTTGATTTGTACTTTTTTGAATTATCAAAAGCTCTTTCAAATGAAATAAAAATCTCTGTTGAAATTGGTTCATTCGAAAATTTGAAAGTCAAAATATCTGTATAATAATTGTGGTTAAGATGTTTTTTGTTAATCTCGAATAACTTTTCATCATCAATGAAATTAATTGCAATATTTTCAAATCTTTTATCAACTAAATTCAGAATTTGCTCGACCATTTTTTTTATTGCCTTCTTATCGATTACAAAATTTTTACTAGAATAAATTTCAACCTTTGCTTTTCTCATTTCGATTTTCTTTTAAGATATCTTCAGCAAGTGAAAGAGCGATGCTTGAAAGTGTAACTTCAGGTCCGAGCTTTGTAAAATCTCCGGACAAAATACTGCGGTCAACATTTGCATATAAAGAACAACCACCTTCTTTTTCTACAGTTAAACCAGATACTTTCCCATTATGTTCAGAAATAAAAGTTACTTCTTCTAATAAATCACTTATAACATATCCTGTACAAAAATGCAATTGTAAATGAGTGATTGGACCATACACTGAAATTAAAGAACCTTTTTTCTTTCCCATTTCTAATTCGGGATAAATTTCAACAAATAAAGAAAGTTTTCGTTCTAGATTTTTTACTTCAATTCTAAAGTGATTTTGATATTCTTTGAATTCAGCGCCAAGTGCATTTGAAATTTTCTGAATGTCCTCTTTTGTGAAAATATATGATTTCATTAACTTTCCTGACTTAATGAGTCTCTGGTATCTTTAGCATACTCAACATAATTTAACGCTGATTGATGAATTTGTTCAATCTCTTCCTTAGATAGTTGACGAATTATTTTTGCTGGCACACCAGCTACAAGCGAACCAGCTGGAATTTTTGAATTTGGAGTTACTACTGCACCAGCAGCAACAATACAATTTTCAGAAATTTCTGAACCATCCAACACAACAGCGTTCATCCCAATCAGAACATTATCCTTAATTGTGCAAGCGTGAATTACAGCATTGTGACCGACTGTTACATAATTTCCAATTATTGCGGGTAATTTTTTTGTTACATGAATCAAGCATAAGTCCTGAATATTTGTGAATTCACCAACTTCGATAAAATTTATATCTCCTCTCAAAACAGCATTAAACCAGACATTTGAGAAATTTTTCAATCTCACATCACCAATAATTTTAACTCCTGGTGCAATAAAAACATTTTCACCAATTTCAGGAGTCTTGTCTTTAAAATTGTACTTAATTAAATCATTAACTTCTTTTTGGTGGTTTCCAGCCATCTCTTTTCCAACTCTTTAGTTCAACATTAATATTTCCAATAATTACCTTGAGTGATGCCTTCACTGGAATACAAGCCTCATCATTTGTAAAATAACCTTCATAGTTTCCTGTTAAACCAAAAATTCCAGTGTAACCTAAAACTCCATCAAGTCTAACACAATCAATTTCATAATCTACAGCGTCAATTTTTACAGGATAAGTTTCATTATAAAAATTAATCTTAGTTGTTGTAAGATTTTCTCTGAAATAAGTTAAAATATCAAAAGAACCTTGCTGACGAGCAAAACCACGAGCATAATAATAAATTGATAAACCATCCTGAACGGGACCAGATATTTTCACAGTATCATGAAAATGAACTTGCCAACCATCACGAAATCCTCTTTGTGCAACTACAAATCCTCTTTTGTAATCGAAATCATATTTTGTGAATGTCCATCCATAAGAGTGTTTATCAAGTGCGAAGAAAAATTCTGAAAAATATTTTTCTGTTACATGACTTGTATAAATGCTCTGTAAATCAACGAATGGCAGTCCTTCATAAGAATCGATATTGGCTCGAGTCTCATAAATAGTCCTTCCATCTTTGTTGTATTTTCGTAAGATTTTCAATTTTATCTCGCCTATTGGAATAAAAGTATATCTAACAACATAAGTTAACTCTTCCCCTACTTTTAGAGCTAAAGGATTAACAGGATTAATGTTTTTTAATCTTTCATCAATTTGCGCAAAAATGACAATGTAAAAAAGAACAAAAGCGAAAACCAAAATATTTCTCATCCCTTTTACTTCATCCTTGCAAATTTTTCAGCTTCAGGAAAGAGAGTAATTGCTTTCTTGAATTGGGGGTCAACTTCAAGTAAAACCGGATACCAACCTTCGTTTCTCCAGTAGCTTCTTGCAATTTGAGCTTTCAAACGAGCAACGATATACTCTTTATCTTTTTCGAAATCTTCCTTATCGAACTCAACTCCCTGACTTTTTGCATAATTAATGAAATCATTTACTAAATTATCATCCACTTGAAAATCTCTCTTGAACGAATTGAAAGTTTTGTACTTCGATTGAATTGCTTTTCCATTTTTATCGAGATATGTTAAAATGAATTGGTAGAATAAATTCTTTCTTAAAAGTGATGAAGTATATTTAGTCAGAGGTGGAGATTTTACAATGTAATCTGGGGTAATTCCCCCACCACCATAAACTTTTCTCCCCTTCGGTGTAATGTAAACTGGCTTGGTAGTATCCTGTTCAAGTTTATGCTCAATGTTTTCACCTTCAGTTGTGTCTGTATCAAGTGATTCTCGATAATAGTCAATCTTGTCTTTCTTGATATAGTCTCTCTGAATTAATCTACCAACAGGAGTATAATATCGTGAAATTGTTAATCTCAGTGCTGAGTTGTCATTTAAAGTAAATTGTCTTTGAACAAGTCCCTTACCAAAAGTTCTCTCACCAACAATTAATCCTCTATCCCAATCTTGAATTGCACCAGATACAATTTCACTTGCAGATGCTGAACCATTATTAACTAGAACAATCACTGGTAATTTTTCATACTTAAATGGTCTCACTGCTCTATACTCTTCAACAAACTCTTGAATTCTTGATTTTGTATAAACAATCATTTTCCCTTGTTCTAAGAATAAATCAGAAATTTTGACCGCTTCACTCATATATCCACCTGAATTATTCCTCAAATCAAGAATCAATCGTTTCATTCCCTGCTTATCTAAACTATCCATAGCAGATTTTACTTCATCGAAGGTTGTTTGAGCAAATCTAGATAAACTAATGTAACCAGTTTCGTCATCTACCATAAAGTAAGCATCGACTGAGTACAGTGGAATTTTATCTCTCACAATTGTAAAATCAAGGAATTCACGAATTGACGGTCTAAAGATGGTTACCTCGACTTTAGTTCCTTTAGGACCTCGTAATTTCTTGCGAACATCTTCGTTTGTAATTTTTTTATAAGTTTCACCATTAATTTTCACAATTCTATCACCTGCTGTAATTCCAAGAGCCTCACTTGGTCCGCCAGGAATTGCCGATACAACAACAATTGTATCATTAATAATTTGAAACTCAATTCCAATTCCTTCAAAGTTTCCCCGGAATTCTTCTTCAACCTGTTCAAGCTGTTTCGGTGGAATGTAGACTGAATGCGGGTCAAGTTCATCTAACAAACCTTTAATTGCTGATTCAACAAGCTTTTGAGTATCGACTTCATCTACATAATACTTTCTTGTGAGACTTAAAACATCATTAAATTTTCTCAATTGCTCTTGAAAATTATCAGTCGAGATAGCTTTTTGAATCTGAATTCCTGTTAAAATTCCAAATACCAAAATTGTTAAACCAAAGAAATAAACAAATCTATTTTTCATTTTTGTCCCTTTTACTTTTTATTCTACAAAAAAGATATTAAACCAATTGATAAAATCAAAGATGAATTTTTGTTGCTTGATTTTGTGTAATTAAACATTGCTGAAAATTTTATGTTTCGTATAAGTTCATAATAAGTGAAAATTTTTAGGTTGTTGATAGTTTCAACATTACCATCGAGAAAGGAAACATAATCAGAATCTTCCGACCTTTTCCCAAAATTAATATCTCCACCTACATTAATAATTTTATTATTGGATAAAAAATTCTTTCCCCATTTTGTAAATGAATAAATTGCTAAAATTTCAAATTTAGGATTGGGAGCGAAATTTATTCCGTAATCAATTCTATATGAATTTGGTGGTTGTTCTGTTGCAAGTGAATAACCGAGATTTGTGTAATTCCTTTCAACAAGATGATGGGTAAAAGTGTATGGTTCAATTCGAGTATATTCAAACAAGAAACTTATGGGCAGTTCAGAAATCACATTATAATAATTAATTCCAAAATTAAAAGCAGTTTTGTTTCCATACCATTTAGTTCCAATTTTGGAGAAATCAATATCGTCAATTAAATAAGTTGAGTAAAACCTGACATTACTAAGAGGTATAATTTCTAAGTCAAAGAATAATAAAGCATTATCTTTATCTCCAAGACGATGTTCAATTGATTTGTAAAAATTAAGAGGATTGAGATAATCAATTTGAGGTGAAGTTCTTAGATAAATTACAGATTCCCCAAATCCAATTTTCACATTCTTTAAGGGAGAAAATGATAAGCGATGATAAACAAAATATTTATTTTCATTAGGCTCGTCGAAATACACTCTTCCTCTTGCTAATGGATGCTCTGATTGTTTTTGTAGCCAACCGTGTAGATATTCAAAGGAGAGGCTTTTATAATATATATTAAAATTTATTCTCTCAAAATCTGGCGGATAATCTGATAAAATTAATTTATTGAAACCATAACCTAATAATTGCCTGTCTCTTCCTATTTTGAAATCGACATAGGGTGTTTCAAGTGAAAGGTAGCCATATCCTCTATCAAAGTTTCTCGTTTCGGGTTTTTCATTCAATTTAAAGTTATAAGAAAGTTCATGAATTCTAAGGGCGCTCGCTTTATCGCCAATAATTCTTCCATTTTTTGCGTCTAATTCAAAACCTACAAGTCGAGAAAGACTTCCATAAAATCTTCCGCCAATTTCAATAAAATTTGATGGTCTCATATCATTTAAAATGTAAGAACCAAAATTTAAATGTGCCTTCAAAAAAAACGATAGATGTGATGGGTCTGAATAAGCATAAATAAATTTCTCCTTTTCGCTAAAAGGATTATAACTTTGGTCACTAAATAAAATATCATACTTATTCAAATTTCCCGTCACATCAAAGTAAAATTCTTCCAAATAATAATTTAGAAATTTTCTATCTGTTGAGTTGAGTTCAAATCTTTTGTTGAAAAGAATAGTTAGGTACTCGACTATTTTTGTTCTAAGTAATGGTTTGATTTCATTCTGATAATTTTCAATTAAACCAATTGCTTCCATTCTCTCTAAAAAATTATAAATGGTATGATTTGCGTGGACATACAATCCTTGGCTTCTTAAGTACTGACTCAATAAAAAGGAAAGAAAAAGAAAAAATACTATCTTACTTCTTGCCATTCTTTTACCTGAGTTTTTAAAACATTTAAAACTACTAATGAATTTCGAAGCCATAAATAAATAATTTTAAGGTAACCATATTTCCTGTACCTTCTTGGTGATTCAAAAATCTTTATCTTAAAATTCAAATCAATCTTTCCAATTTTTTTAATTCGAGAATAGAAATCATAATCTTCACCAGCGACCAAATTCTCATTAAAACCACCAACTTTCTCTAAAACACTCCTTTTAACAACCTGACATTCTCCCCTACCCATTCCATTTCCAAATAAATTAAGCAACAATACATAATAATTGTAAAGTGTATGAAAAATATAATCGCTCCATTTTTTTTCTTCAGGAAAAACATCGAACCAGAAAGTTGCTGCAAGATAATTTGAATTTTTGAATTTTGATACATAATTAAAAAACATTTCTGGATTTTCTATTCTGCAGTCAGCACAAATAAAAATTAAAATCTCACCTTTAGAAATTTTATAACCTTCGTTTTTTCCTTCAGAGATTTTTTGCCTTCTGTTATGTTGATGAACTACAATTTTCTCAGTGTATTTCCTCGCAATTTCAAGTGTTCTATCCTTACTACCACCATCAGAAATAATTATTTCATAATTAAATTTTAGTTTCAAATTCTGATCATTAAGTTGATCGAGAAGTTTTGGTAAAAGCTTTTCTTCATTCAGCGTTGGAATAATTATGCTTATCAATTTAATATGCAATAGTTAGAGATATTTTTCCATTTGAAAATCTAATTCCTGGTGCTGGAAAATGAATTAGATTAAAAGTGTTTTTTAGAAATTGCCAGAATTGTCCATAAAGTGGGACTTGTTCAAAATCATAATCAAGGGTTAAAAAGTAATTCTTATCAGCAACTGCATAACCATTCCAGTTTCTCATTTCGTAGCCAATTGCAAGACACAAAAAGTCAGGCCAAAGTTTTTCTAAATTATCTGGCAAAATATTGTTGATTTTAAAACTCAAATAAAAGCTCTGTCCTTCATAATCGTCTATTACAAATTTATTCTTATAGAGCTCATCATTAGGGTCTTTCTTTAATAATCTTTTGGATGGATAGTAACTTAATTTAAGATTAACATTTTTTAACGGCGGATAATAATATTGCAATAGCGGATAAAAGGCTCCGCCGAAATCGAATAATGCATCACCTGGACTAAAGCCCCAATCTCTTGCGTAACCATCGTAAGTCTCAATATAGAGTTGATAAGTTAATGCCATAAAAGAACTAAGCCACATTGAACTTACATCAGAAAAATTGCTCCATCGTAATGCAGACGAGAAAAGATGATGAATGGCAGTTGCACCCCACCAGTGACCGAGTTTATCAATCCAAAGAGCGTATTCCCAATCATTTTGGAAATGAAATTTTGTTCTAGTTGCTTGCCACCATGCTTTTGATTGGTAATGATGCACTGTAGCAACCGATGCTGAAGTTATAGCTGTTACAAGAAACAATCTATCATAATATATTTTTCTTTTTTCTGGTTTAAATTCAATTGGATTAATTGTGGTTAACTGACGGCGTTTAAAAATATAGTATGTATTGTTTGATTTTATTGTATCTCTAATTCCTATTGTCAAACTGAGTTTGTTGAACTCTGGCGAAAATTTATTCTTCGCAGTTAGTTCATTGAAGTGTGATGAATCACCTTTTGTCGAACTAATATTATGGGAGTGTGATGATTTAACATTTGAAAATTCCGAGTCGCTTTCCGTCAGGCTTCGACTAGCGCTTAGCCTGACATCAGAAATTAAATCCTCTAAGTAAGAAATTCGATTAGAAAAATGAATGGGACAAAAAGTCCCTCTCTTATTAAGAGAGGGATTTAGGGAGAGATCAAAAAAATTATCACAAGACTGACTCTTGCCGAAGTATGACGATGAAACATTTGAA
>Ga0209809_1000242_pt1 | contig 53030 bp, 44 predicted proteins | sample YNPMSTMetaG_FD_186172 | JGI IMG/M metagenome (GOLD analysis project Ga0209809, IMG submission 186172) | Anoxygenic and chlorotrophic microbial mat microbial communities from Yellowstone National Park, USA - YNP MS-T MetaG (SPAdes) (version 2) ...
AGCCACCCTCGTGGATAAGCAGGAACTCGCCGCCCCAGATGGTGCCGTCGGTACCGTAGCCCGTGCCGTCCCACGAGATGCCCAGCACTGGCGGTTCCAGCTCGTTTTCCGCCATGCACGACAGGATATGCGCTACATGGTGTTGAACGGGCACAACGGGAATGCCCATCCGATGCGCCGCCTGTGTGGACAGATAGTCGGGGTGCATGTCGCACGCGACCGCCTGCGGCTGGTGCGCCCAAAGCTCCTTCACGTCGGCGATGACGCGATGGAAGGCTTGCAGTGCTTGCGGTGTCTCCAGGTCGCCGATGTGCTGGCTGATGAACACCTGATTGCCCACGCTCAGGGCGACGGTGTTTTTCAGGTGCGCCCCCACCGCCAGCAGGGGGGGAACAGGCTGTTTCACCAGAACGGGTAGGGGGGCATAGCCGCGCGCCCGCCGCAGTACCAGTTCACGCCCCAGCAGCACCCGCACCACCGAATCGTCCACATGGCGGGCGATGGGACGATTGTGAACCAAAAACAGGTCGGCGATGCCTGCGAGGCGATGCAAGGCTTCGCGCTCGTCGGTGCAAATCGGCTCGTCTGAGAGGTTGCCGCTGGTGGCAACCACAGGGAAACCCAGCTCGTGCATCAGCAGATGGTGCAGGGCAGTGTAAGGCAGCATCCCTCCCAGATAGGGGTTGTTCGGGGCGACCGATGGGGCAACCGCTTCTACCTCCCTCCTGCGCAACAACACAATGGGCGATTCGGGCGATCGGAGTACACGCTCTTCCGCTTCGTTCACCTCGCAGTGCGCTGTCACCTGCTCCAGTGAGGGGTACATCAGTGCAAAGGGCTTCTCTTCCCGCCGTTTGCGCTCGCGCAGGCGTCGTACGGCGGCATCGTTGCGGGCATCCACCATCAGGTGAAAGCCTCCCAGCCCCTTGACCGCGACAACACGTCCCTCACGGATTGCCTCCGCCGCCTGAAGCAACGCCTCATGGTGTCGGGCAAGGCAAGTACCTTGCGCATCCCACAACTCAAGATGGGGTCCGCACTCCGGGCAGGCATTGGGCTGTGCATGGAATCGGCGGTCGGCAGGGTTTTCGTACTCCTCCCGACACCTGGGGCACATGTTGAACGCCTTCATGGTGGTATTCGGGCGATCGTAGGGCAACGCCTCAATGATGCTGTAGCGCGGACCGCAGTTGGTGCAGTTGGTGAAGGGATAACGGTAACGGCGGTCGGCGGGGTCGAAGATTTCGCGCAGGCAGTCAGGGCAGGTGGCGATGTCGGGCAGGATGAGTGCAACCTTCTCACCGCTCTCGTCGCTGTGGCGGATTTCGAAGGTGGTGTAGCCTACTGGGTCGAGTATCGACTGCTCGAGGCTCTGGATGAAAGCGCGCGGGGGCCTATCACTCTCCACGCGCCGTACAAACTGCTTCAGGGTTTCCGCTAATCCCTCGACCTCGATGAACACGCCCTGCGCAGAGTTGATTACCCAGCCTTTTAAGCCGAGCTCTGTCGCAAGGCGGTAGATGAAAGGGCGAAAGCCTACCCCCTGTACCGCCCCACGAATGACCAGACGTATCCGAACCGTGCTGTGCATCGTCGAACGAAGGCGCGCAACATGTCGTGCTGTCGAAGTATAGCAAAATCTGTAATCTCGTTTCAAACTTACTGTACACCCTCTCAGGTTGCCGGGATGCCTGTCCGATAATTCAGTAGGTACGTACGCTGCAGGTTGCAAAGGCTATTTCTGGGAGATGACCATGCACACGGCTGGGGTAACAGGTTTAAGCGGGATTGTCACGGCAGATGATGTGGAGCGTTTTCTTCGAGCAAGTGACGAGATGCAACCCGAATCGTTTCGGGCTTACAAACGCGACGACAACGCTTTCACTCTGCACCTGGCGTTCAAAAAGTTCGCGGTTCATCGGCGACTCATCGTTCCGGATATTCAGGTTCGTGGGGATGCGGGCAGCTGGACGATCGAGAGTGATCCTGTCTTTACCCCTTTATGGAGGGAAGGCGGTCAGTCCCTGACATCGGTTCTGTACGCGATTGTTCAGGTGACATCGCAGCACTTGAGCCACGACACGCACTGGGGTGCGCATTTATCGCCTAGAGCGCAACTGCCACCCGCGCCCCCTGCCGAGCCGCGCGTGGTTTTCAATGAAAGCGATATCGCCGAGATCGAGAACCTCGTACGCTGGTGCGAACAGGCGCAGCCGTTTGTGGAGGGAAAAAGGGTTTTGAATGTGGCGGGCGGAGGCGGCATTGCTGCCAAACTGCTGTCCCGCTGGGCGAGTCAGTGCCTGAACGTCGACTGGGACGCCACCAGTTTGCAAATCGGGTTCGAGACCTTTGACGCACCGAACCTGTGGCATTACTGGGTGGAATCCCCATCATCGTTGCCCGTTATCATGGAAGAGCACCAGCCTGATGTGGTCTGCTGGTTTCAGGGCATCGATGCCGTTCTTCTCGGCGTCATCGCAACGGACATGAAAGAAGCCACAACGCTGGTATGTCCCGCACTCGATGTGTTACGCCGTGAGGCGATGGAATGGTTTGAACGATGTGAAATAGCTGGAGACCTTCTGGTGTGCAGTCGCCCCAAACGGCGTGCATCCCCAGACGACCGCGTTTTCTTGACTCTACAAGCCAATCGCTGGACGAATGCCAACTGGCAAATGCTGCTTTCTCGCAATACCCTGCCTATCACCGTCAACGGGGTGCTGGGATACGCTGTACCAGCGGATATCCAGACCCTGTACGACTCGGTGCGTTATGTACGGTCGGATCATGCGGTCGTCGTGGAAATCGGCAGCTTTTGTGGGCTTTCTGCGTGCATCTTCGCGCACAGCTTGAGGCGTCATGGGCTGGGTGGACAGGTTTTCTGCGTCGACCTGTGGGATACATACGTCGAGATGAACCCCAGCGCGAAAGAGACGGGCTTTTTCGCGTACAAGAGTGGACAGCTTCGCCAGCTGTTTGACCATTACACCAAGACGGCGGCGGCAACAGGCATTGTCCCGATGTGCGAAGACAGCACGCAAGCGTGGCGACGGTTCTCCGATGAGAGCATCGACCTGCTGTTCGTCGATGGCGACCACTCCTTCGAGGGATGCTTGCGCGACCTGCGCAACTGGTATCCGAAGGTGAAGCCACATGGTGTTATACTGGGGCACGATTACGACTGGGAAACCGTGCGAGCAGCTGCCCAGCAGTTCGTCCGCGAAAAGGGATTGCGGCTTCTACCTTCCTCTACGCAAACGATGTTTCTGCTGCTCATGCCGCAGGCATCACCCCAGCCTGAACGTCCATCCGCACCTGTCGACCTGTTCGTTGCCTCGTGCGTGTAGGTGAATCGGGGGTGCTGGAAACCGCCGGAACGTAGCCGCAGGCTTCAGCCTGCGCCATCGAGTGCAGCGGACATAACGGTGCTGCCGGTCTGGTTCAACAGCCAGCGTGTCCATTCACTCACACCTTCACCCGTGCGGCAGGAGACACGCAGGATGGGCATCTCCGGGTTCAGCCGACGCACATCGCGCGTGAACTGCGCCTCGTCGAAGTCCAGATAAGGAATCAGGTCTATCTTGGTCAGCAGAGTAACCTGCGCGGTGCGAAACAGCGCGGGGTACTTGGCAGGTTTATCGTGCCCTTCTGCCGCGCTCACCACTGCCACCCGTCGTGTCTCGCCGAGGTCGAACACGACCGGGCACACCAGATTACCCACGTTTTCGATAAACAGCAATTGCACGCCATCCAGGTCTATCTGCTCCAGCGCACGCAGCACCATGGTCGCATCGAGGTGACAGCCGCCCTCTGTGTTAATCTGCACGACGGGCACGCCCAGCTTGGCGATGCGCTCGGCGTCGCGCGTGGTATCGGGGTCGCCCTCGATGACGGCGATGTGGACTTTATCCTTCAGTTCGCGGATGGCGCACTCGATCAGGGAGGTCTTGCCGGAGCCGGGCGCACTGATGAGATTGAGCGCGACGACCCCAGCCTCTTGCAACCGCTGACGCACCACCTGAGCGTGCTGTTCACTTGCCTCCATAATCCGCCGTATCACTTTAATCTCCATTGGAACCCTCCATCAGTGTAATGGCGACTATCTCTAGCTCCTCGCCTGCCACCACTTCTGCACCTATCGCGCTGCAGGACGGACACTCCCAGAAAACGTCTTTCGGGTGATACGCGGTGCCGCAGGCTTTGCACCGCACCTGCGCGGGAACCGTTTCCCACTGCAGGGAAGCCTCCGACAGGGGGGTATCCTGCTTCAGGATGTCGAAGGCGAAAAGGAGGGCGTCGGGCACGACCTGGCGCAGCTCACCGATGCGAAGATGTATCTGATCAACCTTCCCGCCTCCATTCGCCTGAACAACCTCATGGGTGGCACGCACGATGGCGTCGGCTATTGAAAACTCATGCATCCCCTTCGCCTTTCTTCAGGTCTAGCAGGATATAGCATACCACATCGTCTACCGCTTTTGCGACCTCGTCGGACAGGCACTCGCCCTCGCCAAAATCTCTGCCCTCGACGCCGTAGAGCACCAGTTTCCTGGGGAGCCGGTGCAGCGTATGTGCCAGGGCAAGGATTTCGTTCAAGCCCATCGCGTGCGTCGAAGAGAAGCGCATGTTTGCGGGAAGGGTTTGCGTCGAGGCGTCGAAGCGCATCACCTCGCCGGCTGCCCGCCCCGAGCGCATGGCGTCAATCACGATGACCCGACTGTAGCCCTGCCAGATGTCCAGTAACATCGTCAGGTCGCCGGGGCACTCTACCACCTCCACGTCCTGCGGCACAAGCAGGCGGAGGCGTCGAACGACGGCTATCCCCGCGCCGTCATCCCGACGATACGGGTTGCCAATACCGATGACAACGGTCGTTGCCATCGCACCCTCCGAATCCAACGCGGCGGTTCCCGTGGGGCGCACCTAATCCCATTTTACCTGCATCTTGAGAAAGTGCGTGGCGCAGGAGATACACGGGTCGTAATTGCGTATTGCCTGTTCGCATCGCCACTGCAGCTGCTCCATGGGCAGGTCGGCGTGTGCCTTCACCAGACTCCACAGGTCTGCCTCGATGCTTTTCTGGTTCTGAGCGGTAGGTGGTACGATTTTCGCATCCAGAATGGTGCCGTATTCGTCGACGCGGTATCGGTGGTAGAGGATGCCTCGTGGAGCCTCGGTGCAGCCGTGACCTGTCGCCGCGTAAGGACGCACCTCCACGGCGGGCTTATCGGGCATGGTGTAGTTGGCGATAATGCGCAACGCTTCATCGCAGGCGTAGAGGGTTTCAATCGCACGCACCACGATGCTTTGGAAGGGGTTTCGACAAGGCGCTGTGACACCTACCTCCTTCGCCACATCCTGCGCCAGTGGAGAGAGCTTGTCGAAGTTCAGATTGAATCGCGCCAGCGGTCCCACCATGTATGCGCCGCGACGGGCGATGCGTGCGTGCAGGGCGTTGGAATAGGGCACGTGGTCTTCCACAATGTGCGCCTCAAACTCATCGATGGCGATATCCAGCCCCTTGTTCGAGACCAGTCTCCCTTCGTTAAACGGATATTCCGCCGGGTGGCGCAGAGCGACAAATTCGTAGTCCTGCTCGAACTCGGGGGTGGGCAGGCTTGCCGTCCACTTCACCAGTTGTATGGAGGCGTCGCGCGCCCATTTCAGGTGTTCCTCTATCTCCTGCAGGTCGCGTCGGCGGGGCACCTTGTAGAAGCCTCCCACCCTGACGTTAATCGGATGAACCTCCCTGCCGCCGATAAGGGTCACCAGGTCGTTTCCCACCTTTTTCAGCTTCAGTGCGGTTTCCACTATCTGGGGATGGTCACGTGCCATCTGGATGGCGTCTTCGTAGCCCAGAAAATCGGGGGCGTGTAGCATCGCGACATGCAGGACATGGCTTTCAATCCACTCGCCGCAGTATATCAGTCGTCGCAGGTCGCGGATGGGTCCTTCGATCTTGATGCCGAAGGCGTCCTCCATCGCGTGAGCCGCGCTCATCTGGTAGGCGATGGGGCATATCCCGCAGATGCGAGCGGTGATGTCAGGCGCTTCACGGTAGCTTCGCCCGCGAAGAAAGGCTTCGAAGAAGCGGGGAGGCTCAAATATCTTAAAGCGCACCTCCGCGGGCTGTCCGCCCTTGAAGCGGACATACAGGGCGCCTTCACCTTCTACCCGCGCCAGGTAGTCTACCTTCATCGTGTTACCTTTCATGGCTTTCACTCTCTCTTCGGAAGGCTTCGGAATAGGCATTGAATCCCCGGTAGGCACGGATCAGGTCTTCCTCTTTGACGCCGAGCTGTTTCCATCGCTTGCTGAGCGATTGCGTGTTCGGTGTCTCTTTCGGGCCGAAGCAGCCATAGCATCCACGGGAATACGATGGGCATATCGCGCCACATCCCGCGTGGGTGACGGGTCCAAGACAGGGCGTGCCTTTGGCTACCATGACGCACACAATGCCCCGCCGCTTGCACTCGGAGCAGACGCTATGGGGAGCAATGTTCGGCTTGCGCCCGTTCAGGTAAGCGTTGATGACTTCCAGCAGCTGGTATTTGTTCACCGGGCAACCGCGCAGCTCGAAGTCCACGAACACATGGTCATGCACGGGCGTGGATTTGCTCAGCGTCTGGATGTACTGCGGCGTCGCGTACACGATAGAGATGAATTCACGCACATCTTTGAAGTTGCGCAGTGCCTGAATACCGCCGGCGGTCGCACACGCGCCGATGGTAATCAGGAAGCGCGAGACACGCCGTACCTGATGGATGCGTTCCGCGTCGTGCGGCGTGGTGATGGAACCCTCCACGAGCGAGATGTCGTAGGGTCCCTTCACGGTAGCACGGCTGGCTTCCAGAAAGTACGCTATCTCTACTGCCCCCGCGACTTCCAGCAGCTCCTCTTCGCAGTCGAGCAGACTCAGTTGACATCCATCGCAGGAGGCGAACTTCCATACAGCCAGTTTGGGTTTGGTGGTGCGCGCCATCACTATATCTCCCGTCTCTCAAACAGATGTTGTACCCTGTCGTAGCGGAACACGGGTCCGTCCTTGCAGACGAAGTAAGGACCGAACTGGCAGTGTCCGCAGATGCCTGTTCCGCACTTCATGTTGCGTTCCATCGAAATGTAGATTTGCGAGGGCGGAACGCCTCGTCGTTGCAGTTCCAGCACGGTGAACCGCATCATGATTTCCGGGCCGCATACCAGCGCGATCGAGTTGCGGGCGTCAAAGGGCGCGCGAGGTATCAGCGAAGTGACCACCCCCACGTTGCTTCGCCAGCCACCCATCGCGCGGTCGACGGTGATGTGTACTTCCAAATCGAACTGCGAGCGCCATCTTTGCAGTTCGCGCCTGTAGAGGATGTCATTCGGTGTGCGTGTTCCATACAGCAGGACGATTTTCTCGTAACGGTCGCGGTTGGCGAGCAACTGATACAGCGCGGAGCGCAGGGGCGCAAGCCCGATGCCGCCAGCTACAATCACCACGTCTGCGCCCTCCGCCTGCTCAACGGGCCACGGAGTACCGAAGGGACCTCGCACCCCGATGACATCTCCCCGTCTGAGCTTCCCCATCGCCTTCGTCACAGTGCCCACCTCGCGCGTGGTGTGCATGAGGATGCGCGGGTTGGTCGGGTCACTGCTGATAGAGATGGGTATCTCGCCAACGCCGAACACGTAAAGCATGTTGAACTGCCCCGCCTGAAAAGCGAAGCTATCCGACCCCTTTACCGGCTCGAGCTCAAGGGTAAAGGTATCGTGAGTCTCGTGTCTCACTTGCTGAACTCGAAAAGGACTCGGAACCATCGTCACAGAAAAGCCCCCTCTACGTGGTGTGCCTCTCTTTGGTGCTGTAAACGTCCAGCAGCTGCAGGCGCGTTGCCTGAAGCCTCTGAGTAATAACCTCCGCAAAGCGTTTCAGCAGCTCATAGCCCAGGTCGTGGTCTTGCTCGCACTTGCGGCGCAGACACTCACCGTCCATCGCGATAGCCCGGGTAGCCTCTATCGCCCGTGCGTCGAAGTGCCACCGATAAGGTGGAACCAGCCACGACCACCCTAAGATGTCTCCTGAGTTCAATGTTTGGATGGTAATCGTTCCCATGCCTGCGGCATGTATCTCGAGGGCTACTTTACCTTCGCGGATGAGGTAGAATGTATTTGCCTCTTCTCCCTCGCGGAAGATGATGTACCCTTCCTGGAAAACGACATTCGATGCGCAGCCGGTGAGGACTTCCAGATGTCGTTTGTCCAACCCGGCAAAGAAGGGATGTTCGGCAAGGATGGGTTCAAGCGTTCGCATAGCTCTCCTCCTTTGGTGATGACTGGGCAGCTTTGCCCTCCTCGCTTCGCCGCAAGACCCGCACCTCTTCGGTGATATCTATGCCAACAGGGCACCAGGTAATGCACCGTCCACATCCCACGCAACCGATCACGCCAAACTGGTCCTGCCACGATGCCAGCTTGTGCGTTATCCACTGGCGGTAGCGCGAGGCTTCAGAAACCCGCACAGGACTGCCGTGAATGTAAGAGAAGTCCACGTGGAAGCAGGAATCCCACTTGCGCCACCGTTCGGCAACGGTTCCCTGCAGATTGGTCACGTCCTCTACCGTATGGCAGAAACAGGTCGGGCAAACCATCGTGCAGTTCGAGCAGGTCAGACAGCGTTTCGCTACATCTTCCCAGTGAGGGCTATCCAGATGGCGGTAGAGCAGGTCTTTGATGTTCGTGGTGTCCACGCGCTTGACAATGCGCCTAGCGGCGTTCTCTACCACCTGCTGCGCTTGCTGCCAGTGCCTTGCGGTGGCGGGCTGAACAGGCACACCGTCCAGCACCGCCAGGCCCTGTTCCGTGCCGACCTCTATCACGAAAAAGTGTTCTTTGCTGTCTATCACTTCGGTCAGCGCGAGATCGAAACCGTCCCGCGCACGGGGACCCGTTCCCATGGAAGTACAGAAGCAGGTCGCTGCAGGATGGGTGCAGTGGACGGTTATCAGCAAAGTGTTCTCGCGCCTGCGTGCGTAGAAGTCGTCGCGGTGCTCCTCGCCGAGAAACACTTTATCCTGTATGGCTATTGCCGCCAGCTCGCAGGCACGTACACCGAGAAAGGCATAACGGGGTGCCTCTTCTTCTTCGGCAATGACCTCGAAACCCCCGTCGCCGTTTCGTTTTGCCTGCCACAGTCGCAGGTTCGGGGGATACAGATAGCGTTTCCACGACTGGGGTCCCACGGCGTAACCGAAGAAAGTCTTTTCCGCACGCCTTTTGACACGGTAAACTGCGGCTCGTTGCTCATCGGTCAAACCGATGGGCAGGTCGTCGGCGGACTCTATCGGTTCGAGCACGATAGCGTCATCTTGCAGCGTAGGGGCGATAATCTGGTAACCAAGGCGTTGCAGGCTGTCGAGCAGTTGCTGGAACTCTGCGGCAGGGAGTATCCATCGGTTTTCTGTAACAGCACCCAACTGTGGCATGGAAGATTTCCTCCAGCAGAATAAAATCCTTGTCCGAAAGAATGGATTATCAGTGAAATGCTTTCCTCACTTCAGCGACTTCAATACATAAAATATCATATTTTCAGCGGTTAAGCAAGCTGTGCAAAGTCCTTTTTTCAGGTTGCCCCGCAGAAAACATGCATGATAAAATGATAAAGTATGAAACGACACGGGGAACATATCTCCCAGCTTTCGCCTCCTTCTGCTGTGGCGCTCTGGCACAATAGCGTTTATCGCTCCTACTGGATTGGGGCGTTTGTCTCTTTTCTCGGAAGCTGGATGCAAACAGTGGCGCAGGGATGGGTAGTTTACGACATTACCAACAGCAAACTGCTTCTGGGTCTGTTGGGTTTTGTAGGTTCGCTGCCGACGACGTTGTTCAGCCTGTTTGGTGGAGTGGTCGCCGACCGCATTGAAAAGCGAAGGCTGGTTATCACCACACAGGCACTTTTCGCAATCAACGCTTTGGTGCTGGCTGTGTTGATTCTGAACGGACGGGTGGAGTTCTGGCATATTGCGCTCATCGCTGCGCTGAACGGGCTTGTGACCGCGGTGGATGCCCCTGCCCGGCAGGCAATGGTCATGGACTTGGTCGGTGCGCAGTTTGTCACCGTAGGGGTGGCGATGAACTCTGCGGCGTTCAACACCGCGCGTATTCTGGGTACTGCCATTGCGGGTAAACTCATCGAGATGGTTAACGCAGGATGGTGTTTCATGGTCAATGCGGTGAGCTACGTCGGCATTATTATCGCTCTGCTGCGGATACCAGCGACGCCCAGCCGGGGCTCTGTGGACCGCCTCTCTGTGTGGTCGGAGCTGAAAGAAGGGTTGATATACGTCTATCGCGACGGCTTATTGAGAAGCCTGGTGCTTCTGGACTGTGTGTTGAGCATCTTTGCCATGTCTTATACCACGCTAATGCCCGTGTTTGCTCGCGATGTTTTACAGGTGGGCAAACAGGGGCTGGGGAATCTATTTTCAGCCACGGGTGTTGGCGCGCTGATGGGTGCGCTCACTTTGGCGAGGGTAGCGGGCATTGTCCCGCGGGGAAAGGTGGTCATTACGGCGGCAACAGCGCTGTGTATGGGCTTGACGCTGTTTGCGCTGTCGCGCAGTTATCTGCTGTCGCTTGCCTGTCTGGTGTTGGTCGGCGGGTCGGCAGTGAGCACTCTGGGTTCCATCAACGCGCTACTGCAGTCTCTCAGCCCGGAGCATCTGCGGGGTCGCACGATGTCGCTGCATGTGTTTGCGCTGATGGGGCTGGCTCCGTTTGGCAACCTGCTCATGGGCTGGATAGCCTCGCGATGGACAGCCACCACTGCGCTGGTGACGGGTGCTGTCGTGTGTGCGCTGGCAGTGGGCTTCACCGCGGCACGCCGCGACGTGCGGCAGCTACCAGCGGTGTGATACCGAAATCTGGCAAGCAGGGAAGGGGGCGAAATGGACTACTCGCGTGCAGTCATGTATATGCAGGGATTAAAACGCTTCGGCATCAAGCTGGGCAACGAACGGTTCGAAGCCTTGCTGGAGCGGTTGGGCAATCCCCACCATCAGTTGCGTGTGATCCACGTGGCGGGCACGAACGGTAAGGGGTCTACCTGCACGTTCATCGCCACTATTTTACAGGCGGCAGGGTATAAGGTGGGGTTGTACCTCTCGCCGTATGTGTTCAACCTGCGCGAGCGCATTCAGGTCAACGGCTATATGATCCCCGAGGCGGACTTCGCGAGGCTGGTGACATGGATAAAACCGCACATCGAAGAGCTGGCGCAGACGCCGCTGGGGCAAGTGACGGAGTTCGAGCTGAAGACGGCGGTTGGCTTCAGCTGTTTCGCCGAACAGAGGGTAGACTTTGCAGTAATCGAAGTGGGTTTAGGCGGCAGGCTGGATGCTACCAATGTAGTGCGTCCGCTGGTGAGCGTGATTACGTCCATCGGCTGGGACCACATGGACAGGCTTGGAGACACTCTGGGTAAAATCGCGGCGGAGAAAGCGGGCATCATCAAGCCCTGTGCGCCAGCGGTTACTGGCGTTACCGAGCAAGAGCCACTGGAGGTCATTCGTGAACATGCGCAGCGAGCCGGCGTGCCGCTGACGGAGGTGAAGCCGGAGCGAATGGTTGTTCCGCCACCGGTGCGTACCGTCCACTGGCAGGATGAAGGGGTGCATCGGGCGCGACAGAGGGTATCGGTGCGTACGACAGATAGGGTGTATCGGCATCTGAGCCTGCGTCTGCTGGGCAAGCATCAGTGTTCCAACGCGGCGGTCGCCATCGCAGCCATCGAGGCACTGCGGCACGCTTACCGCGTGGAGATACCTGAAAGCGCAATCCGCATCGGGCTGGAACACGCCACTTTACCGGGCAGGATGCAGATAGTCAGGCGTTCACCGACGCTGTTGCTGGACGGGGCCCATAACGTGAGCGCTATCGAGTGCCTGGTTCAAGCCATTCAGGATACCTTCCGCTACCGCAGGTTGATACTGGTCATGGGGATGACCAAAGGGCACGACGCGCAGGCGGTGGTGGATACGCTGGCGCCTCTGGCTTCACACATCATCTTTACGCAACCCAGCGACCCGCGCGGACGTCCCGCAACAGACCTGCCGAAAGCTGCTACGGTGACCTTGCCCCCGTACGACATCGTTCCGTCGGTGCCAGAGGCGGTGGAGCGCGCAATGAGTATGGCGCAGGCAGATGACCTTGTGTGCGTAACAGGCAGTTTTTACGTGGTAGGAGAAGTACCGGTGGAGAAGTGGCGAACCGCTTCTCGCCGAACAGCCCACATAGAGGAGGGAACCATCCATGCAGTTTCAGGAGAAAACGCTGGCGATGTATCGCACTGAAAAGCACTTCACCGGAGTGGTGCTGCTGGTGGCGCTTGCGCTGCTGGCTGGCTGGTGGCTGGGCACGCGGTCGCGCACTGCACCTGTCCCCACTGAGCCCAAACTGCCCACCTTCGAACAGGCTTCCATTCAGCTGAAGACGAGCTCGGAGGCGTTCGCGGCAGTGGCGAGGCAGGCAACCCCTGCAGTGGTGAACATCAGCGCAGCGACCATCATCCCGGGCAGAAGGTCGCCCCTGTTCGATGACCCGCTGTTCCGCTACTTCTTTGGCGATGAAGACATCCCGTTTCGTCAGCCGGAGCGCGTCGTGCGCAGCCTCGGGTCCGGCGTCATTGTGAGCCGCGACGGTTTGATACTTACCAATAACCATGTCGTGGCGGGAGCCAGCCGCATCACGGTGACGCTGGCGGATGGGCGCAGGTTTTCGGACGCCCAGATAGTGGGTACCGACCCGGCGACCGACCTTGCTCTGCTGCGTATTCGCGCCAGTAACTTGCCCGCCATCAAATGGGGCGACTCGCGTGCGCTGGAGGTCGGTGAATGGGTGCTTGCTATCGGCAACCCGTACGGGCTGAGTCAGACGGTGACCGCGGGTATCGTCAGTGCGAAGGGGCGGCGCGATGTGGGCATCTCAGTGTACGAGGACTTCATCCAGACCGACGCGGCGATTAACCCCGGCAACTCGGGCGGCGCGCTGGTAAACATTCGCGGCGAGCTGGTGGGCATCAACACCGCCATCCTGTCGCAGAGCGGGGGCAACGTGGGCATCGGGTTCGCCGTACCCAGTCATGAGGCGCGCCGGGTGATGGAGTTGCTCCTGCGCGATGGCAAGGTGTCTCGTGGGTGGTTGGGTATTATCCCTGCTCGCGTGGAAGACGAGACGGTGCAGGGCGTCATTGTCGCCAACCTGTTCCGCAACAGCCCTGCCGACCTTGCCGGACTGGACATTGACGATGTCATTCTGGAGTGTAATGGGAAGAGAGTGTCCTCTCCAGGCGAATTGAAGAACATGATTGCCTCCATGCCCGCTGGTGCAGAGGTTACCCTGCTGATACAGCGCGGCAGCGAGCGAGGAAGGGTTCGCCTGCGCGTCGCCGACCATCCTATCGACCGCTTCGGGCGACCCGTGCCGGGGATTTAAAAAATCCTGTTCGAAATACCGATTCGGGTGAAACCTGCAGGTTGCGCCAATCGTCTGAGTATTTTGCCAGTGCCCAGCCGCTGCTGGCTGAAAGGAGGTTGGGATGCGATGGCAGAGACGCTGGCGCGTCACAGGCGGCCCCGACACGCAGAGCCAGCCCAGCCCCGGATGGTAGAGAGCCCGAACTGGCTGTTTACCTGTCTGGTGTGTGGAGAGCCGATAACGTTTGACGAGCCGCTGATGACATGGACGCAGGGAAATGAGGTCAAGGTAGCGCACTGTCGCTGTATGCCTTGCCCAACCGGGCGTGCAGAGGAGCATTAAAATGCGAGTGACCGGTCAGCACCCGGAAGTTCGTCGGGTTTTGCGTGCGCTTGTCGAGGACGTTCAGGCAGGAGTGCCCATCCTGCTTGAACGGCGTGAACGCTATGGCGCGATTCTCGGCGACTTCCGGGTGCAGTTCGAAGGTGAGGACGACCTCTTGCATCTATCCATCACGCGCGTAGATGGCGGGCGCGTTTCCCACGAGGACGCGCAGCATATCGCCGACCTCTTCTTTCACGCCGTACCCAAAGGGCTTATCTACTCACGCCCGGCAGAGTATTCTGTACATTATTACGTTGCCCACGACCTGCTGGTCAGGTACCTGATTGAGCCTGCTGAGGCGGACCGCCCCAATCGGGAATCTTGAGCAGTTCTCCATCGCGCAGGGCGGACATGTGCGCTACCACGCCGGGCGCAAGATACCGCACCGCTTCCCAAACGTGAATGCGCGGCAACCTGCCCCTGTTGCAGGCATCCACAAACTCGTGTACGAGATAGGCGTGAGAGCCTCCATGCCCTCCTTTGTCGGCTGCCAGCGGCTCGGGCAGGGGCTCGCCGACCATGCTCAGGTCTACCGGCTCCCAGCCGCTTTTGGTGACCCACTTCGCGCCGGAAACGTCGTTTTCGAAGCTCGCTTCCGCGCCGTAGATGCGGAACCCTTCCCGTCCCACATGACCGACACGGCGGAACTCGCAAATGCGAGCGGTCGCGCCGTTGCTCATGCGAAACAGAGCCACTTCGTTACAGAACGGGTTACCCCAGATGGTGTCCAGACGGTGCCACTCGTCATCGGGATAGATGTATCCCTGCGCGGAGACTTCTGTCATGTGTGCGCCCATGACGCTAATCACCCCGCTGGTGGAGTGGGTGGGGTAATACATGGGTGGGTCTCCGGTCTTATCCCTGCCGAACTGCTCGCCCCAGCGGTTGCGCAGCACCTCGTATAGTCCGTGCGAAATGTCGTGGAAGTATTCGCCCTCAGCGTAAACAAAGCGCCCGAACGCCCCTTCCTGCGCCTTCTGCCGGCAGAAGATGGTTTCTGGTCGGAAGAAGGTGGTTTCGCCCAGGATGTAGAGTTGCCCGGTGCGTCGGACGGTTTCCACCAGACGGTCACACAGTTCCAGGGTCTGCTCGGGTTCACGGGCGTACGCTGGGGGCACCGCGCTGTATACATGCTTGCCCGACTCCATTGCCTGTATCGCCTGTTCCGCGTGCAGCCAGTGCTGTGTGATGATGGCGAGGGCGTCCAGGTCGCTGCGGCAGATTTCGTCCAGCGAGGAGTAGGTTTCGGTGACGCCGAACTCGCGGGCCGCGTGCGCCAGACGCTCGGCGTTCAGGTCGCAGAGAGCGATGCGGTGTACGTCGGGATGGTCACGGAACAACCGGATGAAATGCCTGCCGAACTGTCCTACGCCCACAATGCCAACGCTGATGCTCATCGTGTTCCTCCTGACGGGTGGTTATGGCTAGTTTCGGTTGTGGGTACGGATTCCCTGCCCGACAGGAACCGACGGGCGTGGGCGCGAAAGAGAACTCCACATACAGGAGGCGAAAGCGAAGATGCACGTCAACAAGGTGCTTCAGAAGTTGCGCGAGGGTAAACCGGTGCTGGTGGGCATCGTCTGGACGGTGCCGCACTGGAAGATTGTGGAGATGATGGGTCTTGCAGGCTACGACTGCGTGTGGATCGAGATGGAACATTCGGACTTCACGCTCGAACAGGTCTCGCAGATGATTCTGGCGGCGCGGGCGAAAGGCATCGAGACGCTGGTGCGTATTCCGCGTGGCAGTTACAACGATGTCATCCGTCCGCTGGAGGCGGGGGCAACGGGGCTGCTTTTGCCTCACTGCACAGGCGGAGAAGATGCACGTGAGTTTGTACGGATGGCACGGTTTGCCCCCCTGGGCTGGCGCGGCATCGGTGGCAGTGTGGATATCGCCTACGGGACAGCGTTCTCGGACGAATACTACAGGTGGGCGAACCGCGAAATACTGCTGGGCGTGATGATCGAGCGGAAGGAAGCCATAGAGGACATCGACGCGATCGCGGGCACCGAGGGGTTGGACCTGTTGCTGGTAGGTCCCGCCGACCTGTCGCAGAGTTTGGGCGTGCGTGGTGACTTCGCACATCCTCTCCTGCAGGAGGCAATAGCGCGAGTAGCCGATGCGTGCACCCGACACGGCAAGGCGTGGGGTGTTGCGGGCAACGTGCCGCCGCCAAAGGAGCAGTATGCGATGGGTGCGCGCTTTTTCACCGTGGCGCATGAAATGGGTCTGCTGATGGATGGGTTCCGCCAAGCGAAGGAGACATTTGAGAAAGAGTTGGCGGGGTAAGGCAGCGGTGGACACCAGTCCGTGCGGCGAGGGGACTTCATCCATCCGCCACAAAGAGCCATGCGTGGGTTGTAAGCGGAAAAGATGCCTACATGTGAATCGCTGAAGCGCAGCAGCTTATGGAAGTAATGCAAGCAGCGGGGGGGTAGTCTATGAAACAAGTGCGGCGCGTTGTGGTGGTGCGTCAGGATAAGCTTGGCGATCTGCTTCTCACCACGCCTGTCGCCACCGCCCTGAAAAAAGCCATCCCCGATTGTCACATCACCTACATGATCCGCCCGTTCCTGCAGGACGTGATTCAGAACAACCCGAACATCGATGCTATCTGTTACACCTCGTATAAACCGCGAGTGTCAGAGTTTCCGCATTGGGTCTGGAAGCTCAGGAGAGAACGGTTTGACGCTGTGCTGCTATGCAAGCCTCGATCGGGAGCGCACACGTGGATTGCGACGCTGGCGAGGATACCGATTCGCGTTGGCTGCAGCGACAGATACTACGCAAAGTTCCTAACGCACAACCTGCTCTTTGATTTTCACAACCCTCCCATGCATGAGGTGAACTTGATGACAGCGATGGCACAGCACCTCACACCGACACCGTTACACCCCGAGCGATTGTACCTGCCAGTGTTGCCCCAGCACGAGCAGCAAGCGGAAGAGCTGTTCCAAATGCACGGAATGCGCCTATCAGAGCCCTTCTTCTGTGTCCATCCAGGAACCGGAGGCTCTTCACATGCCTAGTATCCCGAACGCTACGGTCAGGTCGCCCGAAAACTAAGTCAAGCAACAGGGTGGAGGGTGGTCGTGACTGGCGGCTGTGAAGAGCAAACGCTGGCAGAGGAGGTGTGTCAGCAGGTAGGAGACGCCGCCTTGAACCTCGCCGGGCAGACGTCAATCCCCGTGCTGGGCGCGGTTCTCCAGCGTGCCAAACTGCTTGTCAGCGGAGATACGGGCGCGGTGCATGTGGCAGCGAGTATGAACACACCCTGCATTGTAGTACACCCTGTATCCGACTACCGCGTGCGTGAGAAGCGATGGCATCCCTGATTGGTTCCCTACCGGATCGTGCCCGCAACGGTCTTCTGTGAGGGGTGTACTCCTTTGGAGTGTAACATGGGAGGGCACCTGTAGTGATAGAATCTGCGTTGGATCTACTGGAGGAGCTTAAGATGTAGTTAGCCTCGCTCCATGCTCAGCAGTTTACTGATTCGGTTGAGGATTTCGGTGGTCGAGTAGGTTTCGTACAGGGGAATGAAAACCACTTTGCCCCCGTAAGCGCGTACGACTTCTGCCTCAGGCATCGGCTTTCCCTGCCTGTAATCAGCGCCTTTGCAATGGATGTCGGGCTGGAGCTCCGCCAGCAACCGCTCAGGGGTCAGGTCATCGAATATCGTGACGTAGTCCACGCTTTCCAGTGCAGCCAGCATCTCGGCGCGGTACTGCTGGGGAAACACAGGGCGCGGGTGACCCTTTAACTGGCGCACACTGCTGTCGCTGTTGACCCCCACAATCAGCACGTCACCAAACGATTTCGCTGTTTGCAGTCCCTTTACGTGCCCCAGGTGCAGCAGGTCAAAGCATCCATTCGTCCAAACAACCGTTTTACCCTCCTCGCGCCATCGTTCGCGCAGGCGCAGGAGTTCATCCCAGCTGACGATCTTGCCCATTTGCTACTTCCCCAAGTTCCCTGTTCTTTGTCGCCATCCATAAATGCACCACCCACAGCGCTGTCGCGCAGGTGACCGCCGTGTCCGCCACGTTGAACACCGGGAACACATGGAAATCGATGAAGTCCACCACATGTCCCAGTCGTACCCTGTCCAGCACGTTCCCCAGCGCGCCGCCCACCAGAAGGCTGGCGATGGCGGTTGTCCATGCGCAGGCATCTCGCAGGCGCAGGTAGTATATCAGCACGGCCACCACCAGCACCAGCGAGATCCACAAAAAGGCGCGCCCATACTGCGGAAACAGCCCGAACGCAATACCCGAGTTGAACGAAAGGGTGAACTGCAACACGCCCGGCACAATCGGTACCGATTGGCCGGGCGCAAGGTTCCATTGTATCCACCACTTGCTGACCTGGTCCATGGTGACAACCAGCAGAGTGGCTGCAAAGAACCATATCTTCATGCGATGGCTCTCACCGCAGTGGCACAGCGTGCGCACAGGTCGGGATACTTTGCGTCCACACCGATATCGGTGCGAATCTGCCAGCAGCGTGGGCACTTCTCGCCCTCCGCTTTTTGCACATCAACTGCTACCTCTTCTTCTTCCCACTGCTCCACGTCCGCGGAAGCCACCATATACAATGTCGACAGGTCGTTGAAGAAGGGCTTCAGCGCGTTCCATGTCTCCGAATCCAGTTTCAGGTGTACAGAAGCCTCCTGGGAGCGGCGAATCATCTCCGACTGCCGCGCCTGTTCCAGCGCCTTGTTCACCGTTTCGCGCACCGCCAGCACCGGCTCCCACCGCTCCAGCATCGCCGCGTCGTGCACCGAGAAGGGGTCGTCAGGCAGCTGCGACAGCAACACGCTCAGCGGTTTGTTCTCTCCAGGCAGAGATTGCCATACCTCCTCCGCGGTGTGCGAGAGAATGGGCGCCAGCAGCTGCGCCAGTGTCTGCGCGATGAAGTGCAACGCGGTCTGCGCTGAACGGCGTTCGTGCGAAGCGGGCGGCGAGCAGTACAGACGGTCCTTCAGCACGTCCAGATAGAACGCGCTCATGTCCACCACGCAGAAGTTATGTACGTTCTGGTACACGCGGTGGAACTCATAAACCTCGTAGGCGGCTATGCAGTCGGCAAGCAGTTTGCGGGTACGCGCCATCGCCCACTGGTCTAGCGGCAGCATCTGGCTCTCCACCACGCGGTGCTGGGCGGGGTCGTAGTCGTACAGGTTGCCCAGCAGGAAGCGGATGGTGTTGCGGATGCGCCGGTACGCCTCGGCGGTGCGGTCCAGAATCTCGAAGGACAGTCGTACGTCCTCGAAGTAGTTGCAGCTGGACACCCACAACCTCAGCACGTCCGCGCCGTATTTGTTGATGACCTCCAGCGGGCTGATGACGTTGCCCCAGGACTTGTGCATGGCACGTCCTTCGCCGTCCAGCATCCAGCCGTTGGTGATGACCGCGCGATAGGGGGCGTCGTCTTTCGTGGCAACGGCAATCATCAGACTGGAGTTGAACCACCCTCGGTGCTGGTCGGAGCCTTCCAGATACACGTCGGAGGGCCAGCGCAGTTCCGGTCGCTTCTCCAGCACGGCGCGGTGCGTGCAGCCGCTGTCGAACCACACGTCCAGAATATCGTCCTCTTTGTCGAAGGTGGTGTGGCCACACTTCGGGCACCGGGTACCTTCGGGCAGGAAGAACTCCGCAGGTTTTTCGAACCACACATCGCTGCCAGCCTTCTCCACCTCGTCGGCGATGCGGGCGATGATAGCAGGCTCCAGCAGCACCTCCCCGCACGCCTTGCAGTAGAAAGCGGGAATGCCCACGCCCCACGCCCGCTGGCGGCTCAGACACCAGTCGGGGCGTCCCTGCACCATGCTGCGGATGCGGTTGATGCTCTGCGGCGGGAACCATTTCACGCGGTCGATCGCCTCGAGACATCGCTGACGGTGATTGTGGTGGTCGATGTTCATAAACCACTGCACCGTCGCGCGGAACAGCAGGGGGGAATGACAGCGCCAGCAGTAGGGATACTGGTGTTCATAGGGCTCGTATGCCAACAGCGCGCCCTGCTCCCGCAGCCACTCGATAATCTCCGCATCGGCGTCGCGCACATATTTGCCCTCAATCCGCTCGCCCACCTCGGCGGTGAACTTGCCCTGCACGTCTACCGGACACAGCACCTGCAAGCCGTACTCCTGACCGGTGTGGAAGTCCTCCTCGCCGTGCCCGGGTGCGATATGCACCACGCCGGTGCCTTCGGTCATGGTCACGTAGTCTGCGAACACCACCGGCGACTCGCGCCCGTAGAGCGGATGCTGGAACACCAGTCCCGAAAGCTGATTGCCCGGCACCGTGCGCACCATGCAATACTCCCTCGCACCGATGCGGGACATGGTGTTTTCCACCAGTGCCTCCGCCAGCAGGTATAGCCCCCCGTCGGTTTCCACGATGGCGTAGGGCTGGGCAGGGTGGACGGCGACCGCCAGGTTGGACGGTATCGTCCACGGCGTGGTCGTCCATATCAGGATGTATGCCCGCTTCCCGTCTTTGTCGGGAAAGACGCCGTTGGGGTCTTCCTTCAGGGCGAAGCGCACGGTGATGGACGGCGAGGTGTGCGTGTGGTACTCGATCTCAGCATCCGCCAGTGCGGTCTCGCACACCGGGCACCACAGCACCGGCTTCAGACCACGATAGATGTAGCCCCGCTCCACCAGCTCCCCGAACACGCGCACCAGCGTGGCTTCAAACCCATGCGACATAGTCAGGTAGGGGTTCTCCCAATCGCCGATACAGCCCAATCGCTGGAACTGCTCGCGCTGCCGGTTCACAAAGTGCGCGGCGTACTCGCGGCAACGCTTGCGCAAAGTGACCTTGTCGGGCTTTTCGCCCTTGCGCCGGAACTCTTTGGTGACCTCGTTCTCGATGGGCATGCCGTGATTGTCCCAGCCGGGCACGAACGGCGACCGATAGCCCTGCAACATGCGGAACTTCACAATGATGTCCTTTAATGTTTTGTTGAGTGCGTGCCCCATGTGGATGTCCCCGTTAGAGTAGGGGGGACCGTCATGCAGGATGAACAGACCACGCGGGGCGGGTTTCTCCAACGCCTTTTGGTAGATGTCCTGCTCCTGCCAGAACCGCTGAAACTGCGGTTCTCGCTTCACTAACTCCGCCTTCATCGGGAAGGAGGTTTTCGGTAGATTCAATGTGTGATCCCAGTCCATTGCTCACCTCATCCGTTCAAACGATACATGAAATCTCTCAACGCCTCTTCCCAGTGTCGGGGCAGGGGGATACCTGCCCAGCGCAACCGTTCCATCGCCAGCACTGAATACGCAGGACGCTGCGTTGGCGACAGCCACTCGCGGCTGCTGATCGGTGTGATAGGCACCTCTGCCGCAAGCGACCCGCGTTCTCGCGCCAACCTCAACGTCTCACACGCCAGTTCGTACCACGTGGCGGAGCCGCCGTTCACGGCGTGGTAAGTGCCGTAGGGAACCGCCTTCTGCACCATCTGCAGCAGCACTTCCGCCAGATCCCATGTAAACGTGGGCGAACCCACCTGGTCATTCACCACGCGCAATGGCTTGCCCTCTCGCGCCGCGCTCAGGATGGTACGCGGGAAGCACTTTCCCCCCGCGCCGTACAGCCACGCGCTGCGCACAATCCAGTGACGCGGGCAGGTCTGGCGTATCCATTCCTCACCTGCCAGCTTGCTGGCGCCGTACACGTTCAGCGGGCGGGGAGTGTCCCACTCAGTATAGCCGCTGCGCTTTCCCCCGTCGAACACAAAATCGGTGCTGATAAACAGCAGCCGCGCTCCAGCATCTGCGCAGGCGGAGGCCACATTCGCCGCGCCGAAGGCGTTGGTGCGGTATGCCTCTTCGGGACGGCGTTCGCAGCCGTCCACGTCTGTAAGTGCCGCGCACAGTATCACCACGTTCGGGGCAGCTTGCTCGACCACGCGCCGCACGGCGGCGGTATCGGTAATGTCCAGCGTGAACTCTCCCGCACGTCGCGCCGCGGTGACCAGCGAAAAGTAAGGCGCAAAGCGGGCGCAGATGTCCTGCCCCAGCATTCCGCTTGCCCCGATGACCAGAACCGTGTCCCTCACCGCCCCATGAACGCCTCTCCGCACAAGATTATACCAGAATCTGCGGGCAGGGGAGAGAGATGGTGCCAGCAGAACACCCCCAATAGACCTTCGCGCGAACGGCTCATTGCACCGCGCTATTTCTGCCACTGGAGAGTAAGGCGGATTTTCCCCCCTCCTAACTTCCCCCGTGGACGGGGGAGGAACCGCAACTCCCTCCCCGCACGCGGGGAGAGCTGGGGTGGGGGTAAAAACACGCAAAAACTGTCTCGCACTGAGCGCGGACAGGGAGGGTTTGACGGCTCTGGGGGAGGCGCGCCAAACCTTCACAGGGTTGAACCCAGCAATGTTGACAACCCCTGCTAACTGCGGTACACTCCAATTAAGCCGACTAAGCAGGCTTGAGGGCGGAAGACTGTGTGGACATCACTGACAGCCTTACTGAGTGCCTTTGCCTTCGCAGCAGAGTCACCTCTCAAACCGCGCTCGAAGGTCATCCTGCCGGGCATCATGTTCAAGCCGACCCCGCGTCCTCTGGTGGAGATACACCGGCTGTCTGCGAACAACCCTGCGGCGCTGCTATCGTATCTGGATGACCAGTGGTTGGACCGCAAGGTATATGGCACCACGGAACCTCTGGTGAGATGGAAAGACATGGAGGATCTGCGTTCCCACATGCGTGACTATGCGCTGCGTCGCTTGGGGGATGTGGCTTCTCCTGACCTGATACCCTCACTGGAGGAGTACGTCCGGCGCTACGAGGCAGCAGCAAAACCACCTGCAGAACTGGCGTCTTATGGGCCGAACGAAATCTATCTGGAACTGGCAGACCGTGTGCGTTACACCATTGAGCGCATCCGTTACCGCGCGCAGGGCAGAGATGCCTACGTGAAAGCCATGGTCGCGTGGGTGCAGACCCCTAAGCCGCCTCTCACGCCTCCGTTGTGGGACTTGTGGCAATTCTGGCTGAAGACGGGGGAGGGGGCGCGCGCCCTGAGTGTGCTACAGGCGGTAGAAGCCGTGCCGCTGCTTATAGAGAAGGCAAGCTCTTCCTCTGAGCCCGGTCCGTATGTGTTTGCCTTGGCTCGCATGGAAGACCGACGCGCGATGGAGGTGTTGCGACAGTATGTCGTGGGGTGCACCGGAGGCTTGGGCAGTAACTCTCTACCCCTAGAGCCGGAACAACCAGACCCCGCTTGGGCATACTGGCGGATGCGTACGGCGGGGATGACCCTCCAAGAAGCGATACAAGAGCTAATCCGCGAGGCTAATCAAAAACAGTACACAGGAGCCTACCTTCGGGTTGGGGAGATACTGGAGTATATCGGTCAGCCAGCGGTGCCTGCGTTGATTAAGGTGCTGGAAGACCCCGCCAGCAGCGAATGCGCCGTGCTAATCGCGTTGGGGGTGCTGACCAATTTGCGTGCACCAGAAGCCGCCAGTGCCTTTCTGGGCATCCTGCGGCGCGGTCCTCACAGGGATATGGCGGCGCGTGGGCTTGGCTGGCTCGAGGCGCGAGAGGCTTTCGATGACCTGCTCGCGGCTGCGCGACAGGAGGAGGACTTGGGGTTGCGCCTGTCGGCCATCGACGCGCTCAAGCGTCTTGGAGACGCGCGCGCCGAGCCGCTGTTGCTGGAACTGCTGGAACATCCGCACTCCAGCATTCGGCTGAGCGCTGCTGAAGCCTTAATCCAGGTAGCGACGCGGGCAGCCATTCCCAGATTACGGCACTGGCTGCAAATAGAACCGGAAGTCCGCGTGAGAACTGCCTTACGTTATGCCATTGAGCAAGCGAGCAAGCGGGGTGAGGGCAGATGAGTATCTTTACGTTGTTTGGCGGTGCTGTGTTTCTGCTGAGTGCGTCGATGACGGCAGCCGACCTGCCTCCGCCCAAAGACCCGCTGGTGATGCCTGCCATCGCGTTGCGCCAGACGCCTGAGCTGTGGGTGCGCATCCACCGCGAGTCCGAAAAGGACCCCACTATCCTCTTGCGCTACCTGGAGCAACACATCGAGTTTGTTCAAAGTCGCAAGAGAGCGCCCAGTCTCGAGCCCATGTCTGACCCGCAGGATATCTTGCGGGTGGAAACCCATGCCTACGTGCTCAATCGTCTGGGAGACGTGGGCACACCCGACCTGATACCGGCGATAGAGCAGTTCATGGAGCGCAGGAAAGCGATGAACGACTGGGCGACGAAGGCGGACCTCGCTGTGGCGCAGTTAACCATCGAGCGCATTCAGGCGCGCGCAGAGGATGGGCGCAACCGATACGGTACCAGCCGTTCTGGAAGCGGTGCGAAAGGCGAGGCAGGAGATGTCGAAGGCGCAGTGGCTGTTCAACCAGTTTTCCATTCTGCATTTTCTGGCGCAATTTGAGGACGAGAGGGTGCTGCCGGAACTGGAGGGTGTGCTGTTTCTGTATGGTCCTCTGTACATTCCGTGGGCAGAGTACCACCTTGAGCCGGGCGAGAAGGACCCCGAATGGCTGTATTGGCATATGCGCACGAAGGGCATGGACACCACCGAGACCATCAAAACCATCCTGCAGTCGATTGGCAACGGTGGTCCTGGCAGGTTCAAATACAAAATATTGCCTCTTTTTGGCGAGCAGGCGGTTCCGTTGTTGCTGAGGGCTGTGGTAGAGCCTCCGCCGCGCCAGAACCCGGAGAACGTGCAGGGAATGGCAATCTGGGTGTTAGGGGAGATGCGTTCTCAGCAGGCGGTGGAGTTGTTGCGTTCCGTGCTTCGGACGGGCACCCGCAGACTGCGCCGGAACGCTGCCACTGCACTGGGCCAAATCGGCGACCCGTCTGCCTTACCTGACCTGCTGGAAGTGGCGCAGAGCGATGCGGACGCCTCTCCCCAGATGATCGCCTTTGACGCGCTGGGCGAACTGGGGGACTCTCGCGCTGAACCGGTACTGTTGAAGCTGCTGAAAGAGCATCCCGACCCCCGTATCCGTCACGCCGCCGCCGGGGCGTTGATAAGGGTCGGCACCCGGGCGGCGATACCGGTGCTGGAATCTCTGCTGGAGCAGGAGAGCCTGCCGAGCGTCAAAGGGCGAATCAGGTGGGCGATCGGCGAGTTGCGCCGCAAGGGGCGGTGATGCGCCGCAGAATCGACAGGACGCGGCTCACTCGCGGGTGCGCGCCACCTCGCGGGTTCGCTGCCACTCGCTCTTGAGCTGGTTCAGGAAGGCTTCCACGCGCCGGTTGGCGTCCTCGCAGTGGATGGGCACGGGCACGGCTTCCAGCCCGATGGCGTCGTGGCTCATCAGCAGCCAGTCGCCCTTTTTGAACTTGAAGGTCTGCGCGAACATCTCCTCGGCGATGCCGAAGGCTTCCGCAATCGCCTGTCGGTCGGACTGGCGCGGCATCTTGCTGACGAAATAGGTGTGGGGCTGCGCCATGATGCTGGTATCCAGGTAGCGCACGCGCTGGGTGGCGATACCGATTCCGAGACCGAACTTGCGTCCTCGTCGTGCCAGCGTCATCACCACGAAGCGGGAGCGCGCGTAGCTGTCGTCCGCTCCTTCGCGCCGCTGGGGAATGAACTCGTCCGCCTCGTCGAAGACGAAGACCACCAGCGGGCTAATCTTGCCGCTTTTGCGCCGGTTCTCGAACATCACCTCGCCCAGCATGGCGGCGAAATCGCGCAGGCGGTCGGGGTCGTGCGACTGCACGACGTATAGCCCGGAGGTATGCGGGTCGTTCAGGCGCGCGATCAGGTCGCCTAGCGTCATCTGGTAGGCGTCGTTCACATGTCGCAGGCTGATGTAGCGGCGGTGCGCCTCCTCGACGGCGGCGCGCAGCGTGGTGAATGCCTCGCGGGCGTCGTTGGTGGTCAACAGACCGTTCTCGAACATCTCGTCGATCCACTCGTTGAGTTTGCGGGCGTTGGCTTCGTCGAAGGGTGTGTCGTAGTGGGTGATGACCCAGTTGCGCACCGCCTGCCGGATGGTGGCGTCGTTCCTGCCCAGCGTGCCACGCGGTTGCCAGTGTCGCTCCACCAGCCTGCCCAGCGAGGGGGGCTTTTCGCGGTAAAGGTGCAGGCGTGCGCCCTTGGGGTTCAGCAGCCGTCGCCACGCGAAGCGGAAATCGCTGCGCCTGCCAATCAACGCGCGGGGATAAAGGGTGGTTTGGGTGAGTGCGGTGAGCGCCTGGCTGAAGGTCTCGTTGGACGGCTGTTCCATGAACTGCAACACATCTTCGGGCAGGGTCTCTTCGGTCAGCACCAGCAGCGCGGCATCAGGCGCTTTCACCAGCCAGTCCGCCAGCAGCACACTGTACTCACTCATCAGGTCAAACAGCACCACCTTCACGTTCTCACGCGGGGTGTCGGGCGGCGGTTCCAGCATCGTATACGCCTGCATCACCTTGTCCACCAGCGTGCTGACCAGATTGGACTTGCCCGCGCCGGTGAAGCCGAAGATGGCGAAGTGGGTGCGCAGCAGGTCTTCCGCCGAGATTTTGACGCCCACCTGCGGGTCGCGCACCAGATTGCCCACGGTGAATGTGGGAACGCCCACCGGCAGTCCGCTGTTCAGCACGTATTCAGTGGAGGGGGTGTCCAGCAGCAACGCCTTCGCGCCGATCATGGGCAGGTTGCTCTCCTCTTGCAGGTGCGCTTTGCCATCACGCTCCACCAACTCCAGATTGGTGGGGATGGCGATACAACGGATTTTGGTTACGTCTTCGGTGGGTTCGTGTTCCTGCTCCTCCCAGTCCCGCGCCGCGCTGCGCGCCGCCTCCACCACGAAACCGGGGTAGCCCTGCGGATTATCTCCCAGCCCGTAGTGCAAAGGCAGGATAGAGACCACCTCGAGGATCGAGCGATGGCTGGCTGCCGCTTCGGAGGCGAAGTTGGGCACCGCCAGCAGCGCGCCCTCACGGATAAGGTTCATCGCCTGTCGCGTGTAGTCGAACCAGATTTCGAACTCGTAGCGCGCTTCCGGGTCCTCCTGCATCCGGATGAGTGTGCCTTCCAGACCGTTAACAAAGGTAATCATTGCCATCTCTCCTTCATCGTGGGTTCTCCTCGCGCAGTCGGCGCAATGTCTTGGCGATAGGGTTGGAGTGGAACGGGATTTCACTGCTGAGTATCAGCTCGCGGGCGCGTTTGCCGACCGTCTTCGCCCCCCAGTCCGCCTTGTGCATCGGGTCGGGATAGCCGATGACCTCCGGGAAGTGATTGCGGGTGAGGACGTCCAGCAGGTACATCATCACCTGTTGCACGGGGTTCTCGGCGTCGCGGTCGGGGTAGAGCAGGGGCTTGATGGTACCCACGCGCGGGTTGCTGACAACGACCTCATGTGACAGGGCGGCTTTGTCCCATTTGGGCATAGCCAAGCGGTCCAGAAAGATGACGTGTCCGGCAAGCGGGGTGTTTTTGCGCCGATCCAGATAGAACTGCGCCAGCGAGCGCAGGAAGAGCCGCTCGGGGGAGACAATCTCGCCGACCCGGCTCGGCGTGCCGATGATGGTGGGTTCGCCCGTGACCTCATCGCGCCCCAGCCGCAGCGTCTGGAACACCGAGTCGAACTCGATGGTGCTCCACGGCGCCTCCAGCGAGGTGTCGCAATATAGCGGTACCGTTTCCAGAAAGATGCGGTCTGTCCAGGGCAGCGGCGCGACCTTCATCTGCTGCAGTTCGGGATACACGCCCAGATGCTTCATCACGCCTAGGTAGTTGCGCGTGAGGTAACGCGACTCCGAGTCCTTCACGATGCCCACCAGCAGGATGTTGCGCTCCCAGCACTTTTCGATGAGCGCACGCAGACCCACCGCGGTGAGGAAGTGCACATCTTCGGGCGACATCCACCGCTGACGGCGCACCGTGGGGTCGTCGGGGTCGGGGGTTTCGTACACCAGGGCGGAGGGGTCTTTGTCCACAAAGAGCCGTTCGCAGATGCTTTCGAACAGGCTGACGGTGTAGCGCCACGAGTCGCGGCACGGATAACGCGTGCGCAGGTTGCCCTGACCGTCCGTTTCGCACAGTGGGACGGGCTTGCCTGTGAGGATGCCTGTTGCGGCATGCAGCTCGGCTTCCGAAAGGTTTAGACTGCGGCGCAGGTCATCGTAAGGCAGGCTCTGCGCGTTGCGGTGATGAAACTCCGCCAGCACCGCGAGGTGTCGCCCGAAGAGCTTGGTGGATGGGATTTGCAGCTCGCGCGAGATGGGATGGGCGAACGCGACGCGGATGTCGAAGGCATCCAGCGCGCGGCGGTCGTAGGGGTAGCCTGCGAGCTGCGTGCCTGCACCGTGCGATACCGCCGCCATCAGCCCGCTGAGCGACTGGTCGAGCATGATGAGGCGCGGGTAGTCGGTCGCGCTCGCGCTGGCGACGGAGTAGGCGAGGTATATCTCTGCCAGCTGCATCAGGCTGAGATGGATGTTCGAAAGGTTCACCCGGTCGTGGTCGGAGACCACGAAGGTCTCCTGCACGTCGGCGTTGGTCACGTCCTCGATGGTGGCGAAGGGCACGGGCACGTAAGCCACAAGGGACACATCGCGGTTCATGTCCCAGCGTTCGTATTGCACCACCGGCGGGTCGCTTTTGAGCCGCACCGAGCCTTTCGCGCCGTATGCCCCTCCGAAGAAGACCACGAAGTCCTGAAAGGCGTCGCGGCTGCAGGTACCGTCGATAGCGACGAAGTCGATTTTGTCGGTGTCGAAGAGGCGTTCTGCCATCTCGCGCAGGTGGCGGCGCACGCTTTCGGAGCGGAAGCGGTCGTGGAAGGGGATAATCAGGCGGTGGAAGAAGCGTTGATAGAAGTCGCAACCGTTCTCCAGCCGGTCACGGTAGAGATGCTCGAACCGCTCCCGCGAGAAGAGCAGGGAATGATGATAGCCCTTGAAAATCTCCGACAGCACGGACATGCGCGGCACCACCGCCATTTGCTCGGCGTTACGGATATTATACCATTCGGCGGCGAGGGTGTCATGCTTTCGAGCAGCCCTACAACTGCATAACCCCTAATGATGGATAGGCTGGTGAAAAAAGCATTAAAAACAACAGAAAAAGTAAAAATACTGTATTTTCCTAAAATTGTCTTTCTTAACCGTTTTAGTGGTACGGTTCTTGCATTTATAAAGAAGCGAAAAACTTTCACGCGAGGAGGAGACACTATGCGCAACCTGTTCAAGCATCTCGTAGCGGCAGCGGTAGTAGGCGTGCTCTGCACCAACGTGTTTGCTGCCACGACCATCGTTTACTCCAATGACCCCGCGCCAGGAGACTTGTTCAGCAATTCCCTGTCAACGCCTTTGGGGCAAGCCGTTGGAACATCTGGCTGGTACTACAATAATGTCCGCGACAACGGAGCAGTGGGCATTCGCACCAACTACCCCTTCAACGGCAACGGCTCTGTCTACATGAGGACGCCAACTCTTGACGCGGAAGCGGGTATCGAGTTTCTGGGGAACGCATTGACGATCGGCGTCCCCGGCAATTTCTATTCGGTCACCGCTATCGCGCCCCTCAGCCAGCTGCAAAGTGTGTCCTACAGCTGGTACCGCGATAGTACCAGCTCGGTAGCGGGTCACCTCCACCCGGTGCTACGAATACTCCTAGACGCGGATGGGGACCTGAATACCACCAGCGACCGAGGTGGGCTTGTCTGGGAGAGTGTCTATCAACTTTATCCATACACTGCTCCCACTAACACGTGGGTCACCCAAACCATTACCGACAGCAGTTGGCTGTGGAACTTCGGGTTGGGTGGAACCCTCATGGACATCGATGGGGATGGATATGCCCACAACAGCAACCTTGCCGCGTGGAAAGCCTACTTCCCCAACGCGGTGATTATTGGTTTCAACATGGGATTAGGCAGCGGATGGACTGGCGATTTCGTCGGAGCCGTGGACAACATCTCCTGGACCATCGAGGGCATCACCACCACCACCAACTTCGAAGTCGTCCCTGAGCCGACCACGATGGCGCTGTTTGGGTTAGGACTGCTCGGCGCGGCGGGCGGTCTGCTGCGCCGCAAGTCTGCTTAACAACCTGTTGCCCAAGGGGTTACTCCGCGCAGGGCAATTGCGCCCTGCGCGGTTTTTGTTGCGTTCCCCTGCGGCGACAGGCGCGGCGTTTGCCTCCACTGGCGCCGCTAAGTGACCCGCGTTCGAGCAGGTATCCTTTCCCCGCTCGTCGAACGGGGGACTGAGCGAACAACCATTGCACACAGGACGGTGAAGATGAAAATCGCCACGATCACTCCTATGCGCTACACGCCCGGCGAACTGGAGTACTTCCAGTTCATCCGCGGGGGCGTGGGCGCAGACCACCATCAGGGCCCCACCTTTCACCAGTTCACCGACGGCACGGTGCGCATGATTTGGGCGGCATACGACATTGACGAGTGTTCCCCCAACAGCGTGGTGCTGTATTCGGACTCCTTTGACCGCGGCATTACCTGGTCCGACCCGCAGGTGTATATGGCAGACTATCCGGGTGGCTTAATCGCCCCCTGCGTGCTGCTGCTGCATGGTGGCAGGGAAGCCATCATGGTGCTGGTCAAAGTGCGCCATCGCATCGAGGTCGACCCAGTGCGCAAAGTGGTGCTTACCGGTTGGGACTACTTTCAGTCTCGCTCGCGCGTTTTCGTGCGCCATTCCACCGACGGCGGTCGAACGTTCGATCACGGGCAGGAGATACCATGCCAACTGATTACGGGCGGGAAGGAGCTACCCGGCGGCGGGATGTATTACGGAGACATCTCGGTGGTTCAACTGCAAAGCGGACGCATCGTCGTCTCTGGCAATTTCATGAACCCGAAGCGCTCGGAGAATCGGTCGGGTATCGGGCATTTTGTGGGCGTGTGTCTCCTGTCGGATGACGGCGGACGCACCTGGCGGCGCAGTGCGGAGATCACGCTGGACACCCCGCGCGGCGTCATGGAGATGCAGATTGCGGAGGTGGAACCCGACCATCTGTTCTGCCTGTTCCGAAACACGAGCGGTTATCTGTGCCAGACCCACTCGGAGGACGGGGGCGAGACGTGGAGCAAGCCGGAGCGCTCGCCTTTGCCCTCGCCCGAATCGATGCCCCGCATGATCAAGCTGCGCAGCGGCAACCTGCTGCTGGTGTGGAACAACGTCTCCTCCACGACCCAGCAGCCACGCCATCCGCTGTCGGCGGTGCTATCTCGAGACGGTGGATGCACGTGGGGAACACCCAAAGTGGTTGCCGACGAGTTGGGCGAAAACCAGGTCAGCAACCACGGCATGATTCAGCTGGATGACGGGCGCATTCTGCTGGCAATCAACCACTATCGGGCTGTGCATCCCACCACCAGCGACCTGGACATGGCGATTTTCGACGAGACGTGGCTGCACGAGGAGTATCCGTTGCCGCTGGTATGGCAGTTCCGCACCGACCCTGCCAATCGGGGGGAAGCGGAACAGTGGTATGCAGTCCAACCAGATGCCAGCTGGAGCGAGATTCGCACCGACAGCGACTGGGTCAGTCAGGGCTACCAGTATTACGGCACGGCGTGGTATAGCGTCGGGTTCACCTGCCCTGACGAACTGGCGGGCAAAGAGCTGATTCTGCGCTTTGGCGCGGTGGACGGTATCTGTCAGGTGTGGCTGGATGGACAATACATCGGCTCGCAGCTGGAACCGCCCGATGTGATGTGGAACAAGCCGTTCACCCTGCCGATTGGTCGGCTGAAGCCGAATCGCGAACACCGGCTGGTGGTGCGCGTGACCAAAGACAGCCTCGCAGCAGGCATCTGGAAGCCGGTGGCGCTGAAGGAACGGTGAGACCGCATCGGCTGGAAGCGCTGGTTGACCTCTGGTATAATCCTCTGTGGTGATAAGTATGGAACGGCGTCCACTGGATGAAGAAGCCTTGCTTCAGCGGATTACGGTGAACCCAGCCATCTTCTGGGGAAAGCCCATCATCCGCGGCAGGAGACTAGCAGTATAGCACGTGTAAACATGTCGAGAACCATTCAACCCCAAACCCCCATGTTGCAGCAGTACTTCCGGGCGAAGGCGGAGTACCCGGAAGCGTTGCTGATGATGCGCGTGGGCGATTTTTACGAGCTGTACGGTGAGGATGCCGAAATCGCCGCACGCGAGCTGGAGATTGTGCTGACGGGGCGCGACGACGGCAAGAACGGGCGCGTGCCCATGGCGGGCGTGCCCTACCACGCGGTGGAGCGCTACGTCGCCCGGCTGGTGCAGAAGGGCTACAAGGTCGCGCTGATGGACCAGATGGAAGACCCCCGCTTCGCGAGGGGGCTGGTCAAGCGCAAAGTCACCCGCGTGCTGACGCCCGGCACCGTGCTGGAAGATTCCATGCTGGAGGAGCGCAGCAACAACTACCTGGTGGCGGCGGTGGCGGGCGAAAAGCTGTCAGGGCTGGGCGTGGTGGATGTCTCTACCGGTGAGTTTCTCGCCACCGAGATACGCGGGGAGTTAAGCCTCGCGCGCATCGTGCAGGAGATTGTGCGCCTGCAGCCGGCGGAGTGTCTGGTGCCGAAGGATGCCACCGATTTGGCAGCGGCGATCGAGGAAGCCTGCAACGCCACCGTCACCCTGTACGACCCGCAGGAGTATGCCGACCGCCGCGATGCCCGCCAGCTGTTGCTGCAACACTTCCAGACGCAATCCCTGCGCGGTTTTGGGTGTGAGGACTACTCGGTCGGTCTGGAGGCGGCGGCGATGGTGCTGCGTTATCTGAAGCGCAATCAGGTCTCCGCTCTGCAGCACATCCGCACCCTTTCCACCTACTCGGTAGACAACTTCATGTATCTGGATGCGGCGGCGCGGCGCAATCTCGAGCTCACCCGCTCGCTGGTAGATGGCTCGCGCAAGGGCACGCTCATCGAGGTGCTGGACATGACCCGCACCGCCATGGGCGCGCGCCTGCTGCGCCGCTGGCTGGATGAGCCGCTGCAGGACATCGAAGCCATAGAAACGCGCCTGCAGTGCGTGCAGGAGCTGGTGAACGACTCACTCACCCGCGAGGAGGTGCGCCACCAGCTGGGAAGGCTGGGCGATTTGGAGCGGTTGACATCGCGCATCGCGACGGGAGTGGCATCGCCGCGCGATTTGGCGGCGCTGAGGCAGTCCCTGCAGGTGCTGCCCGAACTGCACGCCGCGCTGCAACCGGTGCAAACACCCCGCCTGCAACACCTGCGCGAAGCCATTCGGGGCATTCCCGACCTGGTTGGTTTCATCGCCCGCGCGATTGTGGACGACCCGCCCGCCACGCTGAAGGACGGCGGCGTCATCAGGGACGGCTTTCACGCCGAGCTGGACGCCATCCGCCGCGCCCAACGCGAGGGGAAACAGTGGATTGCCGAGCTGGAGATGCGCGAGCGTGAGCGCACGGGCATCCCGTCGCTGAAGGTAGGCTACAACGCCGTTTTTGGCTATTACATCGAGGTCTCCAAGCCGCATCTTTCCAAAGTGCCCGCCGACTACCTGCGCAAGCAGACCACCGCCAACGGCGAGCGGTTCATCACGCCCGAGCTGAAGGAGATGGAGGCGCAAATCACGGGGGCGGAAGAGCGCGCCCTCATCCTGGAGCAGGAGCTGTTCAGCATGGTGCGCGAGGAGGTGGCGCTGCACGCCCCCGAGATACTGGACATCGCCCGCGCGGTGGCGGAACTGGACGTGCTGGCGAACTTCGCGGAGGTCGCCGTGCGCAACGACTATCACCGCCCCGTAGTGCATCCGGGCACACACATCCGCATCCGCAACGGCAGGCATCCCGTGGTCGAACGCTTTGGCATGCAGACCTTCATCCCCAACGACTGTGTGCTGGACGATGGGCAGCGCATGATTGTGCTGACCGGTCCCAACATGAGCGGCAAAAGCACCTACCTGCGACAGGTCGCGCTGATTTGCCTGATGGCGCATATCGGCAGCTTTGTGCCCGCGGATGAGGCGGAGATTGCGCTGATAGACCGCATCTTCACCCGCGTGGGTGCGCACGACGAACTCGCCACGGGGCAGTCTACCTTCATGGTGGAGATGACCGAGACCGCCACCATCCTGAACCATGCCACCGAGCGCAGTCTGGTGGTGCTGGACGAAATCGGGCGGGGCACGAGCACCTACGACGGTCTGGCGATTGCGTGGGCAGTGGCGGAGGCATTGGTACAGATTGGCTGCAAGACGCTGTTCGCCACGCACTATCACTACCTGAACGAGCTGGCGAACCTGATGCCGGGCGTGCGCAACTATCGCGTGGCGGTGAAGGAGCAGGGCGAGCAGATTATCTGGCTGCACAAGGTGCTGCCTGGCGGCACGGATAAGAGCTACGGTATTCAGGTAGCGCGGATGGCGGGAGTGCCGCCGGAGGTGGTGGCGCGGGCGCAGGAGATTCTGCGCGATCTGGAGCGGCAGTCCACGCAGCGCGGCGGCATGGCGAGCGCGATTGCCCCCGACGCCGAGGCGGTTTCCAGCGTGAAGGTCCATAAACGGAAGCTGCAGCTGACCCTCTTCGAGGCGGAGAAACATCCCGTCATCGAGGAGCTGGAGAAGATGGATGTAACCACCCTCTCGCCGCTGGAGGCGCTGCTGAAAATCAACGAGTGGAAGAAGCAACTCAATACGCAGAGGTGATGCATGATACTGATGAACTTCCAGCTCCCCCTGTAGCCGTGCCCTTCAGGGTGCGCCAAGCCTTGCGCAGGCTAAAGCCTGCGGCTAGAGTCGGCAGGTTTATGGAACACTCGGTGATTGCTCGAGACAGTGACCACAATGGGTCTAAACCTAATCTCGAAGCGTGCGGCGTGCCAGAGCCAAGGCTGAAAACATGACGGATTAGGCAGCGCCGAGATGGAGGACCCAGCGGGCTATTTTCGGTGCGTTGGTAGGGTATAATGGCGATAGATTCTGGAGCGGAGGACACGCATGCTGAAGACATACCTTACCGGTTATCTGGACGCGGTACAGCATCTGGTAGCACAGGTTCCCGTCGAGCAGGTGGAAAGTATCGTTTTGCGACTGGTAGACCTCTATCATCGGGGAGGCACCCTGGCGCTGGTGGGCAACGGGGGGAGTGCGTCCACAGCCTCGCACATTGCGAACGACTTCCAGAAGTGCCTGTACGACCTGTTCGGCAAGCCGTTTCGATGTTTGGCGTTGACCGACAGCATCTCCATCATCACCGCATGGGCGAACGACACCGATTACACCAACGTGTTTGCCCCGCAGGTGCGCACCTGGCTGGGCAAGGACGACGTGCTGATTGCCATCAGCGGCAGCGGCAACTCGCCGAACGTATTGCACGCGGTAGAAGCGGCAAAAGAGCAGGGCGCATACACCATCGGGTTGACGGGCTATCGTGGCGGCAAACTGGCAGCTATCGCGCACGAAAGCATCATCGTGCCCTGCGAGAATATGCAGCAGATCGAAGACATGCACATGATTCTGGTGCACCTGTTTTTCTCGGCAATGCGTGAGCGGATCGCGGGAAGGGTATAGCAAAAGCGGTTTTCGCTGAAGTATCACGAAATACGGTTGGTAACAGCGTGACGGGCACGTAGTGCGTGCCCCTTGCCTATTCCTTACAGCCTGATCACCCACTCGTTTTTGCCGCGCTTCAGGTTGAACTGCTGGGTGCGTCTGCCAGCGGTCGCGTTCACCGTGACCTGATAGTCGCCGAGAAAGCCGCGCAGCTTCGCCTCCCCACGCGCGTTCGTGCGGACGGTCTCTTTCGTCCACCACTTGCCCTTGATGAGGCGCATCAGGCGATGATACACTGGCTTGGGAGTGAGGTCTTCACGAACCAGACCCGCTGGCGCGCCCTGCCAGCCGCCGTCCATGAAGTCCCACCAGGTGATGGCTTCTACCGCAGGGTGGGAGAAGAGAATGGTGTAGAACTTCTCCACGTAGTCCGCTTGCCGTGCCTCACCTTCAGGGGTAGTACGCCAGGGACGTGGCAGTTCCCAGCCGTGCTGTCCCGAAAGGACGGTGACTTCCGTGAAGTGCAACGGCTTGCCGAACCGCGCATAGGTCTCGCAGATTTGCCATGCCCGCTCCAGCGGCCACTCACCACGGTGCATGTGGGATTGAAGTCCAAAGGCATCGACAGGCGCGTTGCGACGGACGAGTTCCTCCGCCAGCTTCTCGTAAGGAGGTTGGATGTACCAGTCATTATATAGCAGAAACGCTTTGGGGTTCGCTTCGCGTGCGCAGGTCAGGCATTCTAACACCATCGCCACCGACCCGTCGCGCTGTATCCAGTTACTGACGCCATTGACGGGCATATTCGGTTCGGTCGCCTCGTTGACGACGTCCCAGCGGTCGATCAACCCCTTGAATTGCGAAACAATCTCACGAATGCGCTCAAGCAGAAGGGGTTTTACCTCGTCTACCTCGTTGGGTGCCCACTGGGGATACACTGTATGCCACACCAGCGGGTGTCCTTTGGTGGCAATACCGCGTTGCTGGCACCATCGGGCGATGCGTTCCTGTTCCTCGCGCCCCTTGCGACCGCGTTCTGGCTCATACAAGCCCCAATAGAAAGCCAGAGTCGCGTAGTTCAGCAGGGCAGCAAATTGGCTGCCGTACTTCTCGTGCATCTCACCCTGATAAGAGAACAGCGGGAAGATGTTGCATCCAAACAGGAAGGCATGACGAGTCTGGGCTACCTCTACCTGCGCACCAGCAACGGGCTTGCCCTGCCTGTCGACCACTTTCACGGTAACGTCCGCCTTGCGGTGCTTCTCGATGCGGCCGTCAGCGGTTTTCAGGATTTCGTCCGCAGTCATAGCAAACCTCCCACAATAATGAAGTAAGTCAATGTTTGTTTTGATGCTGAGCGACCTGTTTCCTTCACGTGCTAAGTCAGCCACGCATTGCTCGAAAACTATCAATTATAAGTTGAGTATTCGCTTTTCCCAGTATTTATACGGTTTTTTTCCTGCGCCTGTACAATGGGAATTGACACAAATTATTTAGCTGTGTTAGACTTAGGCTATCTGTATCACGGCAGACTGCCGAAGCACGGATGGCGAGGGAGGGGGTGACATGTATGCGCGCAGAAATACCACCGTTTGTAGTGGCGATTGTGGTGGTGGTCGTGCTGATTTTGGTCGCAATCGGTTACTGGCAGGCTACCAAACCAAAAGAGATTGTCAAGCCGCAGGTAACCGCACCGACAATACCAACCTATACGGAGTAGAAGGAGGTCGAACCAAACAAATGACTCGCAGAGGATTCACTCTCATCGAGCTGCTGGTTGTCATCGCGATTATCGCGATACTGGCAGCCATCCTGTTCCCGGTGTTCGCGCAGGCGCGCGAAAAAGCGCGAAGCGCATCGTGCCTGTCCAACCTCAAGCAGCTGGGGCTGGCAAAAGCCATGTACGTACAGGACTACGATGAACGCTTCGCTGGCGGCAGCACCCACCTTCAGGGCGATCCAGGCAACTGTATCGGGCACCGCTGGTGGATAGACATGATCGAGCCGTATGTGAAGAACCGAGGATTGAAGAACTGTCCGTCGGAGAGGGTCAGAATACCTTACTTTGACCCCACAATTGCCGATGTGCCTGGTACCCAGTGTGGTGAAGGCATCTATTACTCCAGCTACAGCTGGAACGTCATTATCTGCTGGGAAGACGGTGCGAACGGGATTAACTCTATTCCGGGCTTCTCCTGCCTCGGCGACCCCAACTTTCGGTACTGGGGAATTCGACGGGGTACATCACTGGCGGCGGTGGCTCGCCCTGCAGAGTTAATCGCGATTATGGACACCCGAGACGGTTGGATTGAAACCTGGTCAGATAGAATGACCGACCTGTATCGCAACCCCAACGGACCTGGTCTCGCTTACCGACACAACGAGGGGTTTAATGCGGTGTACGTGGACGGACATGCTCGCTATCACCGCAAACACTCCACTAAGCTGCGCAACTGGGTTATCCAGGAACTGCCAGATAACATTGCGAATCTGCCATAACGTGACCGAATATACGCAGGACTGGACATCCCCGCCACTGTGTGGCGGGGAGCCGTTTTCTATAACCGAGGCGGCTCAAGCGGACGAGTGCTTTGCCCACATCGCTAATCTTCTCGTAACAAACCACATTATTTTTTGCCTGCTACCCTATTGACAACTATCGCTTCACGCTGTATATTCGAGTACCCCTCGAGGCAGGAGGTGTGGACAGTGGTTCGCAGGCTAGCTTTCATCTGGTTGTTGACCGTCGCGGCGCTCGGAGTTCCCACCAGAGGCTCCTCGCTGGTGCTTGCGGTCTCCGATTTCACGGGCGACAACCCTGCGCTTTGCCAGGCGGCGACCGAGATTGTCCTGACCGACCTGGCTAAATCGCGCAGGCTCACGCTGGTAGAACGAGCGCAGCTGCGGCAGGCGCTGAACGAGCTGCGGTTGCAGAAGACAGGTCTGACGGACAGCGGTGACATGGCGCGAGCGGGCAAAATCATCGGGGCAACCCATGTGGTCGTCGGTAGCCTGAGCGTCAATGAACAGAGGGTGATACTGAATGCTCGGGTGCTGGATGTGCGCACTGGCGCGCTGTATGCGGGAGCAGCCGTCAACGTGGAAGGCTGGAGCGATGAGCTCTTCGCGCTGGCACATGAACTGGCAAATAGTCTGCATTATCAGTTGACTGGAGAAGTCCTGCCCGGTTTTTTGAGTCCTCAAGTCGTGCCCTCTGCCGACAAGACGCCCCCTGTGGAGGAGGCCCGTTCGCTCGGACGCGCCGAGACCCCTGCACCCGACTGGGGCAATACTGCGGAGAGCGAGGCAATCGCCGCAGTGCTGGCGAAGGGGTGGATGAGGCTGTACGCGGACGGGTCGTTCCGTCCGCACGAGCCGGTCACCGAGCGGTATTTCTACGAGACATTGCGTCGTCTTGCGCGGCGTTATCAGAGGGACGACTCTCGCCTTTTTCCGTCGGGTGATGGGGACAGCGTTGTCCGTCGGATGGAGGCGGCACGCCTCGTAGGCTCACTGGTTGCAGGACGGCAGGTTTACTTCCTCGAAGTGCCTGAATGGGCAGTGTCGTGGCTGGGAAATACCCCGCATAAGCCTCTCACCCGCGCACAGCTGGCGTCGCTGTTGCGCTTGGCAGAAGAGCATCTGCAACGCAGGATAACATCTTCCGGGGCGGCGTCGTCTGTAGCTGCGGTAGAACGCTGACAGGGTAGAATGAAGGGAGCATGTCATCATGTGGAGATGGGTCTGGCTCTGGGCTTTCCTACTTTGCACGGTGGCTGCACACGCGGCTGGCGAGGTCATTGCAGTCAGCGACTTTGTGGGCAAGCCAGTAGAGGTCGGGCAGGAGATAGCCGAAACGCTGGGTACGGATTTGGCGAAATCGGAGCGTATCACTCTGGTGGAGCGCTCGCAGCTCGGTCAGGCGTTGCGGGAACTGCGTCTCCAGAGCACCGGTTTGACGGAACCCGCTCAAGCCAGAAAGGTCGGCAAGCTGGTTGGTGCCGATGCGATTATTGTGGGTAGTTTCTACGTGCGTAGTAACCAGATTGTCATCAACGCACGGGTGGTGGATGTGCGCACCGGCAAGGTGATGGCAGGACGGGCGGAGAACGTTCACGGCAAGCTCAGCGACCTGTATGTTTTGTTGGGCGACCTAGCAAACCGTCTGCACCTGCGATTGACGGGACAGGAGCTGGCTGCCATGGAACCCAGCAGGGCAAAAAGTAGCCCGTCGAACCTGCAAGCAGTGGATGCGCAGGACGACCCTGAAATCCTTTATGTGGTTCAGCAGGGCTGGATGCTGGCAACGCCAGACGGCTACTTTCTGCCCGACAAGCCGGTAACGGTAGGCGATTTTGCGCGGGTGCTCTCCCGCCTCGCTGCCGCGCGACGATGGGAAGGCAGGCTGGAGATAGACGCCTCCCGCCCTGGCGATCTGACCAGCGCATTACGGGCTGTGGTCGCGTTAACCCGATTGGCTCTTCCTCCAAGCCGATTGACGCAACAGCCTCCCGCGGATGGCGCACTCGCTCAGTTGCCAGTCTGGGCACGTCCCTATGTCTATCAGGCGCGGCAGCAGGGTTATATTCGCGACATTCAGGAGGCTTCACCTCACCAGGTGCTTAATCGACGACAGCTGGCGGGGTTACTGGCAAGGCTCATACCTCCGCCTCCCACTGCACAAATAGCCTCCTTGGAGCCTGCAACGACCTCTGCGTCTGCAGGAGCGTGGACGGGACTGGTGGTCGATGCCAGGGGATTGGGCATGCGTTCCTGTATGAGCCCGATGGTCATCGACACGAATGGCAGACAGATTTATCCCGACCCGCGCAATGTACCGCCGCTGGACTACATTCAGGAATACGGTATCGCAGATTTTGTGAAGACGGAGGACCAAAGCCAACGAGCAGGGCACAATCCGGTATACCTGCGCCCGATACAGGTGAAAGGTGCAGCCAGAGACACGGTGGTGATTGCCGCGTCGGATGCAGAGCGAGTACTGGAGGCAGAGAAACAGGGAGGTTTCCTGAAACGCTGGCGTGTGGTCTTCGTGGTGGACTGAGATGCGTTTTCTCATCGTAGCGCTTGTGCTGATGGTCATCGGCGGGGAGGTACCAGCCGCCGCGCAGGAGGTGGAGGTTTTCGCCTCTGGCATGGCGGCAATCGGGAGCGATCGCGCCGCGGCGATCGAGGAGGCGATACTGGACGCCAAGCGCAACGCGGTGGAACAAGCACTGGGCGTGCTGGTCAATGCCGAGGCTCTAGCGCAGAACCTGGAGGTCGTTTGGGAAACGATACACACGCGCAGTCAGGGCTACGTCAAGCGATGGGACATGCTGGGTGAGCCGGACTGGGATACCTATGCCGGGCTGGTCAGAGTTCAGATTCGGGCGGTGGTCAGCGCGGCGGATGCGGTCAAGGACCTCTGGGAGATACCAGAGGTGTACATCGCTTTAGAGCGTCCCCGTATCGGGGTGAAGCTGCTCTCTGCCGACACGCGCCAGCCCGAATCGCTGATTACTGCCGCACTGGTACATGCGTTGCGCGTGAGGGGCTTCGATGTAGCAGAGGGTTCGAGAAACCCGGCGGAGGTAATCATTACGGGCAACGTGCGCACAGAGGCAGGCATCCGCCTTGGTGACCAGGATGCCCCGTATGGGCTGGGCAAGGTGGTCGCCACTCAGAAAGCGTATGCGGATGTGCGCGTGGTGTGGGCGGACACGGGCGCGGTGATAGTGCCTCCTTTTCGATGGGAAGCAACCGGTTTCAGCTTCAATTCGAATGAGGAGGCGCGTCGAGAGGCGTTGCAAACGCTGGGACGAGAACTGGTGGAGGAGAGCAAAGCCGCGCTGGGGCAGCGGATATTGAGCGCGTGGGTCAGCCAGCTGCAGAACGGGTATCGCGTGCGGCTGGTCGTACGTGGTGCGGACTATCGAACCCTCTCGCAGTTTTCGGACAGGCTGCGCGGGATTCGTGGCGTGGTGAGCGTGGAGCGCGAGCGCATGCAGGCGGGTGAAGGAGTGGTAGAGGCTGTGGTGCGGTTGACGCCCGCTCTGTTTCGCCGGCAGCTGTTACGTCTGCAGGCAGGTAACAAGCGAGTGGTGATAGAGCGCCATTCGCCCAGTTTGATACGTTTGGCGTTGCGGTGAGTTGCCGGGGAGGGGACAACGGGCGAATCTCGCACTAAACATCCAGACACGAAGGAGGGTTTTCTGCCATGAGGTACGGGGCAATGTTCGTCGCCCTTGCGTTTTGCGCGACGGTACTTGCGCAGAGCAAGCCGCCACAAAGCCAGATGGTTGGCCTTGTGGAGAAAATTGGGGATAAGGGCAAAATAGACTGGCAACAGGGCGTCATCTACGGCAAGGGCATGGGTGCGATACCGACTAATGAGCCAAACAAAGCGAAGGCATATCTGAAGGCACGCCGCTACGCGGTGATGATGGCTCTGGAGAACCTGTTGATGGTCACCGACCGGGTGCGCGTGGATGCCACTGCGTACGCCGAGGACTTCGAGGTGCAAAACGAGCGTATTCGCACGGAGGTGCGCGGATTCGTCAAGGGAGCGGAGATCGTGAGTGAGCGGACGACCAAGCTCAACGGTGCGCCAGTGGTGGAAGTGACGATGGCTGTTCGCATGTATGGAGAAGATGGTCTCAGCCGCATCCTGATACCAGAAGTCGCCGCCCAGTCCTCCGAGCCTAAGTCGTTGCCGGTGGTGACAAAACCGTTACCGCAACCTGCGCCGGTTCCTGCACCGGCGGTAACGGGCAACGCTTACACCAGCGTGATTGTCGACGCGCGCGGGCTGGGTATTCGTCCTGCCATGAGCCCTAAGATCCGTCGAGAGGACGGTTCGGAGGTTTGGGGCACAGTGTCTGTGAGCACGGACTTCGCGATAGAGCAGGGCATCGTCGCCTACGCCAAGACGCTGGAGGAGGCGAAGGCAAACCGGCGTGCGGGAAGCAACCCGCTGATTGTGCGCGCCATCGGCTATGCCAAAACGCCCGGTCGCACCGACCCCGTGCTATCCGACAACGACGTGCGGCTATTGCTCACCGCGAACGAGAACTCCGGCTTTTTGAACGAGTGCCGCGTGATTTTCGTGGTGGATTAAATGTCAGGAGGCTTCTGCAGAACCGCAGAAGCCCCCTGCAAGCACACCATCTGACCGTTTATCTCGGCGTGACCGCTCGCCGCGCTGTGGCGACCACCTCGTACCATAGTGTGCGGTACTGCGGACCAATCTGAATGACCGCTCTACCGCCAGTGTCACTGCTCACAGGCAGTTTCGCCTTGCGTGCGCCCCGCTCATCCAGCGCATACACCTGCACCGCACCGGCAGGCATCGGCAGGGTGATACGGGCAGGGATGCCTTCAGCCAGCGTCGGCGCTGTTCCCCAATTGTCGCACACGGTTACACGGTTGTCACCCAGTTCTTGCCAGCCCCAGTTCGTATTCTGCACATAGCCCGTGGCCGTGATGAGCAGCTGGGTCGTCTGGGTTACCTGTGGAGACAGCGCGCCCTGCTTGACGGTTAGCGTAATCACGCCGAAGCCGTTCTGGCGGGTGGGACCTGGCTCCACACGTACGCCATCGCCGAGGTCAAACTGCCTGCCGCCCCCAAAACCGATGACCGCTTTGCTGCGCGGCGACGAAACGGTAATCACACCCTTGCCTGATACGCTCCAGTCCCACTTGAGCTGCCCGGTATCGGAGATGAGAGTGTTACCGGAGGTGTTTACCTGGTCGGGACGCAGGGCATCGGATGGTAGCGACTGCCCTTCTGTGGCTACGGCAACGCGGTGTTTGAGTGCCATTTCTCCACGCAGTCCGACATCGGAACCGTCCACCAGCCTCCACGCCCAGCTGCCTCGCAAGAGGTCTATCTCTTGTTCCCTTGTGAGCGATACCGCCACCAGCTTCTGCGCCGGAGCCACGTCACCACGCAGGAACATCACCGCCGCAGGAATCATCGCAATCCATTGCGTCGGATGCTGGTCGAGGTCGAAGTTGCTCATCATGCGGCGAGAGTCCAGATTGTCGCGGCGGTGCATGTAGGTGTAGTAGTAGAGGGCATCCCAATCCTGTAGCAGCCCGTATGCCGCGGCAATGAGCAAGCCTTCGCTGTTGAAAGTATTTGGCGCACAATGGTTGTATTCGGAGAGCGAATGGGGCTTGCCGAGAACCCGCTTTGGAGCTAGCCAGCTCAACGTCCCCCCGCGTTCGTTGACCATTGGCAGGTTGTAGATATACCAGTTACGACTGTCCCATGGCGTACCGGGAAACACAGGGTGCTGCCAGTAGGCGTGCGTATCCACCAGGTCGAGTGACGCCATCAAGTTGGGGGTGGAACATCCCACGATGGTACCGGCAATCAGCGCGCGCACGCCCAGGTCGTTCTTCAGGTAGCGGTACAGGCCGTTCCAGTATCGCTCTTCGGTGTCGCGCAAGAAGCGCACCCAATCTTTCTGAACCAGCTCCGGCGTGGCGCCCCAGTTACTGTGCAACACGTTGGCGATGTTGCGCGCCTCCAGTGTCTGCCCCTCTGGAATCACGCGCAGTGTTCCGCCCGGACGCAGCGACACCCCGGTAATCCAGTAGCTAGCGGTGTGCAAGCCCATATCGGTGAACAACACCCGCCCATTGGTAGAGCCTTGCGAGGTAACAAAGGTGAACTCAAAGCGCTGCCAGGAGGTGGTGAGCGGTATCGGGATCCATCCCCCCAGCGCCTGCCACGGGTCGTGCGCCATTGCGACGGCAACGGTGATGGTGCGGGCGGTGTTCGCCCGCGCCCAGAAGGACAGCGTGTAAAGTCTGTTTGCATCGATTCGTAATCCCGCTTGAGCCCACTGGACGTGCCAGCCTGCCGTACCGACACGGGTCACCTGAATGTTCACGGACCGTGTATAGCCAGAAGGCGCGTTGGTCGACTGGGTGGCGGTGGCTTGCGCCCCAGCATGTTGCTCCAAATACCACCCATTCAACCCGTTGGTGTAGTTGCCGTTGGTGAGCATCTCGTTGCCCAGCGGTTCGCTCCGTTCTCCCCATGCATTGCGCAGTGCCTGCGTGTTGCCGTATTTCGCAATAAGCCACTCGTTCCACTGCCGCTGCAGGTCGGCTTTGAACACGGCGGGCATGCGGTCGGTCACCCCGTCCAGAAAGCCGTGCAGCAGTCCGTTCTCGTTGTTTATCTCCACGAACGCGACGGCAGGGTCTTGCGCGTAGGTTAAGCCCGTGTAGGGATTGCGGTGGGTTAACAACAGGCGCGCATACTCCTTCTGCAGGTCAATCAAGGGCTGGTAGAAGAAGCCAATGACGTGCTGCTCTTTCTGGTCGGTCAGGGAATCGATCTCTGCTGGCAACCCATCGCGTGACGAAAACCGCCGATGCACTAACAGATTCAAATTCGAGTAGACGCCCAGCCTCTTAAGCTCCGCGAAAAAGTAATCGAACTGGTCCAGCGCGGTCAGATTGAACTGCCTCGAGTTGCCCCGCGCGTAATCGATTATAGACGGGTTCGCCCAAGGGGCATCCATATGGTGAAACCGCACGATGTTCACACCAGCCTTTGCCAGGCGCATCGCCACTTTGGGCGCGTTCTGTTTGTATTGAAAGCACGCGCCTGCCGACATATTCACTCCCCAGAAGCGGATGCGCTGCGCGCCCACGTAGAAACGCCCGTCCGAGCCAACGCGCACATGCCCGAACTTTCCTGCAGGGCGATGCAGGAGGACACTCAGGTCGGCGACGCCTGCTGGAGCAACATCCCAGGGCACCACAAAGGGGAACAGGTCATGCTGTGCAAACGCGATGCTTGCCATCAGCAAAAGGGTGACGCAAAGCCATATCTTGCGCATGACAGTTTGCCTCCTCCCATGGAAATATCATCTACCCGTACCCAATCCCGGCAGAGACGGCAGTCTCAAAGAGCTACCCACTGTAGATACAACGCTGCCCACAAGGTCGCATTTCCATCTGCCGTCTTCCCCTTTGACCATAATCACGTTCCAGTTTTCGTCTTTGCCGCCGCGCCTCACTGTGGTTTTAACGGTGGCGCGGTTCTCCTCAGTGGATACCTCTTGGATCGAGTAGGCATCGATGGTTATATCGAGACCAAACTGCCTCGCCATGTCATAAACCCGCGGAACGTCCTGACCACTCTTGACGAAGCCGAGGGGCCCTGTCCACATACAGGACTGATATATCTTCTCGTAGTCCTTGGATTTCAGGGCGTCCAGAAACTGTCGGGCAGCATACTGTGGCGACCGCAGGAAAATGAAGTAGTACCAGCTTGCCACACCGATTGCCGCAATCAGGATAACGACCAGTAGCGCGGCGACTGCTCCACCTGCCTGACGGCTGGAACGTCTCATCAGGGATGACGCTTTAGTGCGCTGTGTTTTCTCGCCCATCATCGACGCAAAGCACTCGCGGTAGGCAGCCAGTCCTTCCCTCACTTCCGCACCGCATTTCGGACACTTCATGGCACGTATCCTCCTTGTCGATTAGATAATCCCCTGGCGCAGCTGGCGGTCGTATTCCGCCCTCCGCACAGGGTCGGAAAGGATGTCGTAGGCAGCGTTGATTTGCTTCATGCGCTCCTCGGCTTGCTGTCGGCTGCGGGCATCCGGCTGTTTGTCGGGGTGATATTTCAGCGCGAGCTGCCGGTAGGCGGCTTTAATGACCTCCGGCGAGGCGTTCGGGCTGACCTCCAGCAAGTCGTACAGCGTTTTGCGGGCAGCAGGCGGCTCGGTGCGTGGAGGCGGAGTCTGGTAGGAGTTCTGTTGGGAGCGATTGTCGTAGGTCGCGCTGCTCTGTCGCGACATCGCCCACAGTGCCCAAAAGAACACCAGCCAGAAGATAGGAAACTTCCATGCCAGAATGAAAGAAATGAACGCCACCGCACACATGCTCTCAGACACCTTTCGCGGGTTACTCCAATGTATCTTACACGAAAGACCGTAATGAAGGCAATAGCCGTGGGGAACTGATACCATCTGTCTGGAGGGCGAACCCCCACGTGAGCCGAACTCCCAGGCAACCTCCCAGCAAGTGGCGTCGTTTTACGGACGGGGAGAAGCCTTGCCCACGATGTAGTATCCGAGCGGTAGGGCAGGCTGCATCGGGAGAGACCGCCCCCGATGCAACCGAACGACAGATTACTCGCCGCCGCCGTGCGACAGGTAGGCTTCCACCATAATCAGGTAGTGTTCGCCAACCTGTTGCACAATCTGCAGCAGGTCTTGCATCGTGGAGACTTCCTCCACCTGTTCCTTCACGAACCAGTCGAGAAACTCCTGAGCCGCGTAATCCTTCTGCTCAACCGCCATCGTCATCAGGTCGTTGATTTGATGCGTGACTTCCAGTTCCCACTTGAGGGCAAGACGCACTGCCTCCTCGGCGCTCTTAAACTCGCTGGAGGCTGCTCCGATGGCAGGTACTTCGACCGTACCTCCGACTTCGTTGAGGTATTCCACGAATTTCATGGCGTGCTGGCGCTCTTCCTCAGACTGCTGGAAGAACATCGCCGCCAGCTTTTTCAGTGCGCGTCCGTCAAAGTACGAGGCGATGGCGATATACTGGTTTGAAGCGAAAAGCTCGCGCCCAATCTGCTCGTTAAACGCCCGATTGAGCTCGGCACTGATCAACGTGGTCATGGTGGTTTTCCTCCTTCTGTGCCTAAGCACATGAGTATTCCAATCAAAGTTTACTCGTTTTGGGTCAGCTTTTTCAAGCGACGGTAAAAGCGGCGTGCCTTCTGGCGATTTTTCGAGGCGTCGTCGGTAGCCTGCAGACTATGCACCACTTCACGGCAGTGCTCGTACGAGAGATAAGGGATTATCTTTTTTGCAGAGGTAACGGCGGAGGGAAGTAAAAGCAGTTCGTTGAAACCCAACCCTACGGCTAGCGGGATTAACCACTCGCTGTCCGCCCCCAGCACCATACCCCGCGCCAGCAGTCTTGTCTGAGCAAACATCGTGAGGTTTTCCAGCTCCTGCAGCCACTGAGCCTCGAACCAGTTGCGCACTGCCGTCTCCCGCAGGTAGACAGCGCGGACGTTGGCGACCTCTGGAATGTCGGGCAAAGGGGACGGGGATGTCCACCCGCCCAGCAAAGCATCTTGAAAGAGCAGCGCGCCTTGCTCTTGCTCCAGCCTGTTTTGTGCCTGCTGGAGGCTATCCAGAAAGGCATTCACCTCGCCTTGTTGTAGAGAGGGCAGGACAAAGGTGATAACCATCTGCAGGGTCGCCTCGGCGATGGCGTGCCAGATTGCCTCATCAGGCAGGACAGGGAGTTCCAGCAACAGGGATTTGCCCGCCGCTCCCTGCAACAGCGCGTGTAGCGCCGCTGGGTTCAACAGGCACCGCTCACTGGCACAGGCATCTAAAAAGGCTCCGTCTGCGCCAGCCTCCAGCGATTGCACGGCGTCCTGCCAGGTGTCGCTGAGGGCAATCACGCGGATGGGATGGTCGTCCAGCGTACGGGCGGTTTCATGCGTCAATCCCAGCACGTAGCGTTTGCCACTGGGGTGCATCTCCTGACGCTGGTACTGGGTCATCAGGCGCATGTCAGGGTCCACAATCAGCACACCGTGATTGGCGTCCACAATTACGATGTCGCCGTCGCGCACGTTGAGCAGCAATTGCGAAACGCCCACCAGCGCGGGTACGCCGATAGCGCCACCTTGTGCCGGGGCGGGGCTTTCCGCGACGATGGCGCTGACCCCTGCGCCCGCTCGCCACAGCGCCTCGCCTAATGCGACGTCACGGCACACTGCCACGAAACCTAGGTGTTCCCGATGGCGCGATTCGTAAGCGGTGAACAGGTCCAGGGTAGCCCGCAGGTCAGTGGCTCGAAGCACCATCGCAGTACCGACGGCGATACCGCGGGAGACCGGTTGTCCGAACAGTTTCAACATGGTTGGCCCACCTCAGCGTTGCACCTGTTCGGGTGGGGTGGTCGGTGAGGCTGGCGGAGTGGTGGTTGGTGCTTCCTCCGTTTCCTCTTCCTCTTCAACGAATATCACCATCTTGCCCGGCTGGCTAATCTTCAGCCACTCCTCGCCTTCCTTCACCGACACGAGGATTTCAGGAGCGATGAGTTCCTGACCTTTTTCGTCCACGCCGTGGACTTCACCTGTCATCTGCACCTGCTCGGTGCGCGAGTTATAGACGGCTTTCTGGGCGGTGAGCGTGCGTGTCTTACCGCTCTCCCGCAGAGTCTGCACCATCTTCAGATTGCCAGTGAGGGTGATGATTTTCTTCTGGTACAGGTTCTCGGCGCGGTCGCAGGTAATCTGCACCGGCTCGCGCATCTCGGTTTTGAGTGAGCGGGTCTCTTCACTGGCTGGTTGGGCAGCCTGTTCCTCCGTCTGTCTGGGCTTGACAAGTATCTTCACGTTGCGTTCCAGTACCGCACGTTTCTCTTTCAGTTCGATGGTGAGTTTGTCTGCGGAGAGGTCGACGCGCGGGTCGGTGACACGCAGGTTGCCAGTGGCATGGATGACTTGCGCCTCGATGTCCTGTTGGGCACGGTCGGCGGTCATGGTGGTATCACCGTCGCGGATTACCAGCCCTTCCCCGATGCGCGTTTTGCCCTGCTGCTCCTCCAGGCGTTGGAAGGTTACTTCTACCCGACGGGTTTTAGCCTGCTTCTCACCGCTGTTCTGCGTGGGGGGGTCTGCCTGCAGGAAAGCAACAGGTTCCAGTGAAGTACGCATGACCAGGCGTCCCCCTTCCGCCACGAGACGCTTTTCTCTGCCCAGATAGCGCAGCGTTTGTGCGCTGAACTCGCCGTCGCGCAGGGACCCCCGAATGATGCCCGTACACTGCAGTTCCCGTGTCTGGTCGCGCCATGTGGCCTGCGAACAGGTCAGGCGAACCGGATTGCCATACAGGTGGGCATCTGCGACCTGAAGAAAGCGTGATGCGCCTTCGTACATCGCCTGTGCGGCGGTCAGCCTCCACGCCGGCTTGCCGTCATCATACAGCACCGCTTCCTGCACGCCATCTAGCAGCCAGCGCTGACGGTCTCGCGAGAGGTCTGCACGTTGCACCTTCATCCGCCACAGAGGAGTATTGAGCTGGCGAGCAACCACTTCTGTTTCGCTGAAACGCACCAGCACGTTACCCATGCCTGCGTCGGCGTAAAGGGGATTGAGGCGAGCGAACGGGTCTATCTGCTGAAGCCGTTGGACGCACCACGCCAGCCCGGCAATGCAAACCATAGCCAGAATCGGAGATATCGCCGCGCGCCAGTTACGCATTTTTCCTCACAGGTTAGACGAAAAGACGTAGGCGAGGTTACCGCCTGCACCGCGCCAGCCACTTCTGCCACACGTCGGCATCCGTAAGCATCTTGATGAACACGCCGCCCACCACCGACCGCGCCTGAAAACCCACCTGTTTGCCATCATGCGTCCAGTACCAGTCGGTAAGGGGAACCCGGCTGGGCGTCTCATTCATCCACCGCCACAGGGCGTCGATAAACAGGTTAAAATCCTCGCCGGACTCCGCCAGTGTGGCCGTCCACACCGTCCAGTCCAGTTTGGTGTACTGGCTTCGGTTGTCCAGCGGTAACCCATATGGGTTCATCTTCGTTTTATAATACGTAATCTCTTTGCGGGCGACTTCCTTCGGGAAGAGATTCAGATTCAGCAGCTGGTCCCACACGAGGTTGTATTTCTGGCTCCACGTGCCGGGTTTATCGAAGGCGAGGCGGTAGTGGTCGCCGTCGTCCGCCATGCGCATCCACTGCTGCGCCATCTCCCGGGCGAGGCGGTGATACTCTTCGGCTCGGGCGGTATCGCCCACCATGCGACACAGCATCGCATAGCCACCCAGAGCCAGTATCGCTTTCAGCGACAGGTTGGTGTTGTGTGCCAGATGACCGGCGAAATCGTCGGTACAGAGCTGGTTTTCGGGGTCCAGTCCTTTTTCGCGCAGGTATTCTGCCCACTGCGTCAGCAGGCTCCAGTATCTCTTTGCGTAGTCCGCGTTGCCTTCCGCCTTCGCCAGCGCGGCGACCATCAACAGCATATTGCCGCATTCTTCTACCGGCATCTGGTTCTCTTCGGAGCGTTCTCCTCCGCCGTACACCTGTCCGTTCGCCTTGGGGTAAGTGCCCAGATCGTGCGGGGCGAAGGGGAACTTCCAGCGCGGCGAGCGGGCGTAGTCCAGCACGGGCGTGAGCATCCCCTTCAGCAGTGCGGGGTTAAACAGCAGGAAGAACGGCGAGGATGGATACGTCACATCCACAGTGGCGATACAGCCGTTGCTGAAGTTCTCTTTGGAGAAGAACAGCGGCGTGCCGTCGAAATCGGCGACCAGTTTATGGGCGACGAGGCATTGCCGGTATGCGAGCGTGCATAAGTCCGCGTATTTCTCACCGCCCACTTTTTTCAGGTCTGCTAGCAGTTCCGCGTCGAATCGGGCGCATTCCTCCTGCAGCTGGGGCAAGTCCTGCTCCGACTGCCGAAGCAGTTCGTCTATCTCCATGCCCGCCCTACGCCAGTACGGGCGCAGCTTGCGGTAGAAATACTCGATGGAGAAGAGGTCATCATAGGCGATGAGCAGGTGTCGCGAAACGGGTTGGTCTCCTACGGTTCCCAAATGGAGCGCACACGCCAGCACAATCCAGTCGTCATGCGCGGCGCGGGGCATTCGCAGGTCATCCGAGTCGGGTAGCCTGCCGTTTTGCGCAAAAGCGTTGCGCGTCCGATGCTCTGGGGCGATGATGGTTTCATCTCCTGCCTGCCAGGGCACTGCCAGATAGAGGTGCCCCCAGTCGATGCGCAGGTTGTCCCCCGATTTCTCAAGGACAGGTTGTTGTTGAGTGCCCACGCGCAGCACGTCCATCTGCCCCAGCCGATAACGCGACCAGACCACCTTTTGGTCGGTAGTGTTCACCGCCCACTCTGCGGAGGCGTCCAGGTACAGCGAGACCTCGTGCCGCTTGCCATCGGTGGCGCGTGCCTGCCACAGGATATAGGTGACCGGACGGGACAGCACCTCCAGATTGTAAGGCAGGGCTGGCGTGAGGAAAGTCATCTGCAGCTCGACACCGTCCGCTTCGAACGTGTACACGGTGCGGGTAGGCAACACCTGCAATCGCACTTGCCGCATGGCGGGGACGGATTCAGGGCGCACACCCATGAAGCGATAGGGTTTACCATCGATTCGCGCTATACCACACAACGCGTGGTTTGCACCCGTCCAGTGCTTGCTCCAGTCGTCTGTCAGACGGTCGGCAAAACTCCACGCGCTAAAGTAGGGGTCATGGGTGACCAAGGGCACCGCAGGGGGGCGAAACAGCGTCGAAGAGGCACGAACCCTCTCCGATAGCGCCAAAAGACCGATGAGGCAACAAGCTACGCTGGTCAACGTTGAACCCTGCACCACACCCATCCACCTTTGCCGCAAGGACGACTATCAGTCGCAGATGTCGGTGGGTGGAGGCGGCGGAGCGCCCTCTGAACGAAATACTCTGACCTGACCGATCTCTGCAGGGTTAAGCACCAATGGAGGCAAGTCAAACGCGCACCCCTGTACGCTTCTCGCTCCATACTGGACGATGACGTAATACTCATCGGCGCGAGAGGCGAGGTCTACCCTGAATCGACGCGGGTTAGCATTGGTGGGCAGTTCGACGACAAAGAGACCGTTCGTCCCACTCAGTGCGCGTCCCAACGTGGTTCCCCTATCATCCAGAACCGTGATTTGGATCCCCGAAACTCCCCTTCCTGCGTCGTCTACCACTGTGCCCTGAATGCGCAACCCCGTGATGAGGGTTCCGCCGGTTCCCGTGCCTCCGCCACAGCCGTTCAGCGTGGCCGTTGCTGCCAGCGCGCCCACCGCCACTAGCGCAGCGATGAAGCGAGACGAGTTCGTCATTCCCTGTCGCAAAGCCTGTTCCTCCCTTTGTTCTCTCAGAGGTTTTAACCCAAGTGCCTTTTCTCTATTCCGACGTGATTCACCCAAGTTCCTGCTGAGCCGCACCGCCTTTAGCGAGTGAGATTCACGTTCACCGTTAACGGTTGATTCTGCGCGGTAAGAGTGACTTCCTGCTGCACGGTAATATATCCTGATTTGGAGACCCGCAGGATGTAGCGCCCGAGCGGCACCCAGAAACGGAACTCGCCCGAGTCCCGCGTGATGACCACGCTATCGACCTGCCTCTGCGTGTCAGCATCTAACAGGACGACGTTCGCACCCACCGGCGAATCGGGCGAGGGCACGACCACCCTGCCGAGCAGGTTGTAAGGGCTGCTGGGCGGGTCTGCACTGACAGGCGGTGCGAGGCGTATCTCCCCCAAATCGTTGTCGCCGGGAGCCAGCGGTGGGTCAATGGCGAACACTTTTCTCTCGAAACCAGTCGCCTCGACGACTCCTTGGTCGGTCTGCGCCACAAGCCGGTCAAACAGGAAGTTGCCCGCAATATTGGTCGATGTGCTGAACGCGCCAATGGTTACCTTAGCGCCACCAACTGGCTGTCCCGTCTCCGCCGACACCACTTTCCCCGTCGCTCTCGCGACACCTGTGTAAGGCCCGATAAACACCTCACCGATGTACACCGTGCCGCTGATGGGGAGAGGCGGAAGGGGAAAGTCCGCCGGCGTGTCGGACGAGCCGGGCGGTGGGTTTACCCTGCCCTCATTGGCGCCTGAAGGCACTCCAACCACCTCGAAATTGTAATCCTGTCCATCGCGGTT
>Ga0209809_1000243_pt1 | contig 52848 bp, 48 predicted proteins | sample YNPMSTMetaG_FD_186172 | JGI IMG/M metagenome (GOLD analysis project Ga0209809, IMG submission 186172) | Anoxygenic and chlorotrophic microbial mat microbial communities from Yellowstone National Park, USA - YNP MS-T MetaG (SPAdes) (version 2) ...
TCATAGATAGTGTTCTTGGTCAAACACAAATGATGGATAAAAAAACAAAGATTTATATAAATCCAACTGGTAAGTTTGTGATTGGTGGTCCTCAATCAGATACTGGGATGACTGGAAGAAAAATAATAGTTGATACATATGGTGGAGTTGCTCCTCATGGTGGTGGAGCATTTAGCGGAAAAGATCCAACAAAGGTTGATAGATCTGCTGCTTATATGGCAAGATATATAGCAAAAAATATTGTTGCAAGCGGTATTGCAAAAAGAGTTACTGTTCAGATAGCATATGCCATAGGAGTGCCAGAGCCAGTTGGACTTTATGTTGATACTCATGGCACCGGAAAAATAAGTGATAATGAGATTGTAGAAAAGATTAGAGAAAATTTTGATCTTACACCAAGAGGAATAATAAAAACTCTTGATCTTTTAAAACCAATTTATAGAAAAACCGCAGCATATGGGCACTTTGGAAGAAATGAATTTAGATGGGAAAAGCTTGATAAAAAACATATTTTTAGTGGAGTTAAACAAAAAAATGTTTGTTGTCATTGAGAGGTTATATGATTAAAACTGCTGATTATGATATAAAAGATATTTCTATTTATAAAGAAGGGCGAAAAAAAATTGAGTGGGCATTTAGAGATATGCCAGTTTTGGCTTTAATCTCTGAAAGGTTTGAGAAAGAAAAACCTTTTAAAGGAATAAGAATCTCTGCATGTCTTCATGTGACAACTGAGACAGCAAATCTTATGATTGCTTTAAAAAAAGGTGGAGCTGATGTTTGTCTGTGTGCTTCTAATCCCCTTTCTACGCAGGATGATGTTGCGGCAAGCTTGGTTAAGGATTTTGGGATAAAGGTTTTTGCAATAAAAGGGGAAGATAATAAGAAATATTATTCGCATATAAACTCTGCAATAGAACACAAACCAAATATAACAATGGATGATGGTGCTGATGTAATATCTACTATTCATAAAAAATGGGATCAGATAGATTTTCAAATACTTGGGGGAACTGAAGAAACAACAACTGGAGTCATAAGATTAAGAGCTATGGTTAAAGATGGTGAGATTAAATATCCAGTTATTGCTGTAAATGATTCAATGACTAAACATATGTTTGATAATAGATATGGTACAGGTCAATCTACGATTGATGGAATACTTAGAGCAACAAATATACTTCTTTGTGGTAAAAAAGTAGTTGTTTGTGGATATGGATGGTGTGGAAGAGGAGTTGCTGCAAGAGCAAAAGGGATGGGTGCAGATGTTATAGTTTGTGAGGTTGATGAGATTAAAGCCCTTGAAGCTGTTATGGATGGATATAGAGTTATGAGTGTGAATGAAGCAGCAAGAATTGGGGATCTTTTTATTACTGTTACTGGTGATATAAATGTTATAGATAAAAAACATTTTATGTTAATGAAGGATGGTGCAATTCTTTCAAATAGTGGCCATTTTAATGTTGAGATTAATTTAAAAGAGCTTGAAAAAATAGCGAAAACAAAGCGAAATGTAAGACCTTTTGTTGATGAGTATATTGTTAATGGTAAGAGAATTTATGTGCTTGCCCAAGGAAGATTGATAAATCTTAGTGCTGCTGAAGGACATCCTGCTTCTGTTATGGATATGTCTTTTGCAAATCAAGCCTTAAGTGCAGAATATATTTTGAAAAATCATGATAAACTTGAAAATAAAGTTTATGTTATTCCTGAAAATATAGATAGAGAAATTGCAAAACTTAAACTCAAAAGTATGGGGATAAAAATAGATAAACTTACTCAAGAGCAAAAAAAATATCTTTCAAGTTGGAAGGAGGGCACATAATAAAGGAGGGGGGATGAATATTCTATTAATAGAAGATAATTCTTATACTCGTCTTACAATAAAGGTTGCTATTGAAAAAATGGGACATAAAGTTATAGCTGAGGCAGAAAACTTTGAAGAAGCTATTGAAAAGATAAATAATTCTGATTATGATATCATACTTCTTGATATACTTATTCCTGGTGGAAATGGAATTGATATAATAAAACATTTTGGAAATATAAATAAAAAAATAATTGCAATTACCGCACTTGAGCAGGATCTTATTGATAAGGAATTAAAAAAATTAGGTGTTAAGAGTATTCTTAGAAAACCTTTTTCATATGATGAACTTGAAAAGGCAATAAAAGAAGTTTAATTATGGAAAGAAAAACACAAGTAGAAGAAGTTTTTATAAAAGGAATAAATAAATCATTTGAAAGAATAAATAAAGTATCCTCATCAAAGTGGTTTTTAAAAAATTTTTCTACTGGCATTAAAGGTGGAGATTTTGAGAGTGTTTCTGTATATCTTATTTCAGATAAAAAAGATGTTGCTATTGTTTTTGTTATAAAAAAAGATGATGTTTATGAACTGGTAAAATTTTTTGTTGGGAGAAATATTGATAATATTTTTTCTTCTTCAAAGTTTTATGAGTTTGTTGTTTGTGAGATTGGAAATATTATATTAAATTCTATAATTAGTGAGATTGCAAATTATATTGGTGTTAAGATAATACCAAATGTACCGGCTGTTTTAAATGGATATAAAAATTTTATTCTTGAAAATCTATCTTTGATGATTGAAGAAAATTTAAATAAAACAATTTTTCTGCTTGATATTGTTTCAAATGTTGAAAACAAAAATATTGAGATGGAAGTATATGTTATGCTTTCCCCTGAAATAGTTAAAAAACTATGATTTTTATTTCTTTATTATATTTTTTTTCTAACTTTGTTTTTTCTCAAAATGTTGATGCAGTGCTTGAAGAAAATGTTATTGGTATAAAAAAAAGTTTTACATATATAAAAGGTAATGATGTTAAATTTGGCAATGATTTAAGAAAGAAATACCGTATAAAATTTGTAATTAAAAATGATACAGATACTGATATAACTGCTGTTGTTTTTAGATATTCACTTAAAATAGGAATAAAGAAAGAAGGTAATACTTTTTATACCATTCCTTTTTTCTCATCATCCTTTAGAGTTTCAAAATTAAAAAAATCATCTGTTAAAAATGTTTATGTTTATGAAATAAATAATCTTATTAATGAGATAAAAAAATATGTTAATCTTGGATATGCTCCATCGTCAATTAATGTGGATCTTATGAGAGAACCAAAAAAGAATCAAGATTTTTATTTCTATTCAAAGGAATTCCCTGTCTATCAGATAAAATAAGGAGAATTTATGATAGATTTAAAGATTTTGAGAAATAATCCGGAAGTTATAAAAAATTCAATAATTGCAAGAGGAGGTAGATATCTTTCTTATTTTGAGGAGATTATAACAAAGAATATTAAATATAGGAGTATTTTAAAAGAAGTTGAAGATTTAAGAAATAAAAGAAATGAGATTGCCAAAAAAATTGGTGATTATAGAAGTAAGAAGGAAAATCCTCCAGTTGAATTTGAAGAACAAGCAAAGAAAATAAAAACAACAATTGCTGAGAAAGAAGATGAACTTAAAAAACTTGAAGTAGAGATTAAGGATCTTCTTTTATCTATTCCTAATATAATTGATGAAAGTGTTCCAAAAGGAAAAAGTGAAGATGATAATGTTGTTGTCTATGAGGATATCGAGAATAGAAAAGAGTTTAAATTTAAACCTCTTTCTCATTATGAAATAGGTGAGAATCTTAAAATACTTGATTTTGAAACAGCATCAAAACTAAGTGGATCAAGATTTTCTATTTTTGTTGGGAAAGGTGCAAAACTTGAGAGAGCATTAATTCAGTTTATGCTTGATCTTCATGTAGAAAATGGTTATAAAGAAATATTTCCACCTTTTCTTGTAAATAGAAAAACAATGACTGGAACAGGACAACTTCCAAAGTTTGAGGAAGATCTTTATAAAATAAGTGGAGAAGAAGATCTCTTTCTTATTCCAACTGCTGAGGTTCCCCTTACAAATATGTATGCTGATAGCGTTATAGATGAAAAAGATCTTCCTATTCAAATGACAGCATATACAGCATGTTTTAGAAGAGAAGCTGGTAGTTATGGAAAGGATACAAAGGGCCTAATAAGAAATCATCAATTTGATAAAGTGGAACTTGTATGGATAACTACACCACAAAATTCCATGGAGATGCTTGAAAGAATGAGAAGAGATGCTGAAAGGGTTTTAAAACTATTAAAACTTCCATATAGAGTTGTTGAACTTTGTAGTTATGATTTAGGATTTTCTTCATCTAAAACATATGATCTTGAAGTCTGGATGCCATCTGAAAATAGATTTAGAGAAATATCTTCTTGTTCAAATTGTAAAGATTTTCAAGCAAGAAGAATGAATACAAGATATAGAAGACTTGATGGCAAATTAGATTATGTACATACTCTTAATGGATCTGGCCTTGCTGTTGGTAGAACATTGGCAGCAATACTTGAGAATTATCAAAATGAAGATGGATCAGTAACAATTCCTGAAGTTCTTGTTAAATACACAGGTTTTGATAAAATATGAAATATTTTGTTATTTTATTTATTTTTTTTTCAAATATTTACTCACAGTTTATAACCTCTCAAAATGAAGAGGTTATGGACCTTGCTTATGAGGGGATAAATTATATTTATAAGGTTAAACCACAAAAAGCCAGAGAGAAATTTGAAGAGCTTATAAAGAAATATCCAGATCACCCTTTTGGACATTTTGGGCTTGCAATGAGTAAATGGGCAGATCTCGAGTATCTTGAAGAAGGATCATCTCCAAAACTTTATGAAGAGTATCATAAATTAAGTGAAAAAGCAATTGAAGTTGGAGAAAAATGGGTTTCAAAAAATCCAAAAGATGCAAATGCTTGGATGTGTATCGGTGGAACATATGGGCTTTTAGCAAGGCTTTATGTTGTTCAGCATAAATGGATAAAGGCATATTTTGCTGGTAGAAAAGCAATAAAGAATATGAGAAAATCTCTTGAGATTGATCCAAATACATATGATTCTTATCTTGGACTTGGACTTTGGGAGTATTCTGCTGGAACTCTTCCATCTGTTGTTAAAATTCTTGGTTCTTTTCTTATTAGAGGAAGTCCTGAAAAAGGAATTGAGTATTTAAAATTGTGCGCTAATAAAGGATACTTTAATCGTATCGCTGCAAAGCTCCTTTTAATAGAAATATACACACAAACAGATAGCAAGTATTCAAATCCAAAAGAAGCAGTAATAATGTCAAGAGAACTTATAAAAGAATATCCTAATCTTGCTCAGATGCATTTTGTTTTGATAGTTTCTCTTTATGAAGCAAAGATGTATGATGAGGCAGAGAAAGAGATGCTTTCATATTTAAAAAAAATAGAGGATGGGGTTGATAGTTATTATCCAAAGTATTATCCAAGAATTTATACATCTCTTGGAACGCTTTATATGATGAAAGGAGATTATGAAAAAGCTCTTTCATATTTTAATAAAGCATATGATTATATAAAGTTTGAGGAGCATCCATCAAGATGGGCTGTTTGGGGAGTAGTGAGAATTGGTAATATATATGATCTTAAGGGAATAAGAGAAAAGGCTATAGAGTTTTATAAAAAAGCAATGTCTTATCATGATCAGTGGGGATTTAAAGAATATATTGAGGAGTATATAAAAAAGCCTTTCAATTTTTCAATGTATCTTGCAACACAGTTGCCACCACCATAAGTTTTATGACAAGTGAAACTTGGATATATCTTATAATTGCTGTTATTTCATGGGGATTGGGTTCTATATTTGATAAGATTACGCTTAAGTATCTTGATGCAACATCATCTTTTTATGGAAGAATTTTTGTTATGCTTATTTTTTTTGTTATTTTACTTTCAACAAGATTTTCAAAAACATTTTTTGCTATAAAAAATTCACCTAAATCTTTGATATATATTAGTTTAAGTGTTTTGGTTACTATGCTTGGAGTTTTCGCTTATCTTAAAGCAATGAGTTATGATGAAGCATCACGAATTGTTCCATTGTCATCAACATACCCACTTATAACTTTTATAGTTGCTGTATTTTTTCTTGGAGAAAGTTTTACAATCTCAAAGTTTTTAGGAACTATTCTTGTTATTATAGGTATTTATTTTATTTCAAAATGATATGGCAAAAGTAATTTCAAATTTTTATTACGACTCTTACAAAACTTATTGCAATAGTTAGTTTTACAATAGGTGCTTTCATAAATTATTTGTGAAATATTTTATCAAATTAAAATTCGTTATAGAGGTGTTATTATGAAGTCTCATACAGCTTATATAACAATGAACACAAAAAAAAGGTATGAAATAGTAAACATAACTGAGATTGTAGAAGATGAAGTTAGAAAATCCGGTATAAAAGAAGGAATATGTCTCGTAAATGCAATGCATATAACTGCAAGTGTTTTTATAAATGATAATGAAGGCGGGCTTCATAAAGATTTTCTAAATTGGCTTGAAAAACTTGCTCCATATTCAAAAACAGGTTATTATCATAATCTTACAGGTGAGGATAATGGTGATGCTCATCTTAAAAGAACCATTATGGGAAGAGAGGTTGTAGTGGCAGTTACAAATGGAAAATTAGATTTTGGACCTTGGGAGCAGATTTTCTATGGTGAGTTTGATGGACAGAGACCTAAAAGAATACTCATAAAAATAATTGGTGAATAATATAATTGGTGAATAATATTTAAAGTAGGATGTAGGCAAAGAAATTGAAAAATAATGGGGTAATGTAAGAGTTGTTAAAAATGTTGAATTATAAATTATGGATTTTAGATTATGATTGATAAATCAATTTAATGGATGTTAGATAATAAATGGGATGGAGAGTACCCCGGATTCTGTTTTAGGCAATCATTTATCTTTGCGGACTACCCTGCCTCTGCTGGTAACTTACCAGCTGCCCGGGAAAGGCATAAGGCATGCTTGTCCTTGCTCCCTGTGGGGATTGCCACGGTAAATGTTGCCATTTACCGGGTGAGCTCTTACCTCGCCTTTTCACCCTTATTCCGACATAACGTCGGAACGGTATCTTTTCTGTGGCTCTTTCCGTCATAAGAAGATTTCGCTTCTTATGCCCATTCTTGCGAATGGCACAGCTCCCTATGGAGTCCGGAGGTTCCTCTCTCCAAAGAGTGGAGAGTGATTGCCCTTCCATCCCATTATTTATATTTTAAATGAAAAAAATAATAATTTCAACAATTTATTTGTTTTTAAAATCTTTTTCTCTTTCCTTTTGAAGTTTTATCTGATCATTCTTTGAAAGTTTTTTTGATTTTAAAAGTTCTTTTAAAAATTTATCAGCCACTTTGTTTTTTTCTCTTGGAATATATTTTAATTCAAACGTTTTAAATTTCTTTTTTTCTTTCATTACTATATCATAAAGTTTTTTTAATTTAGGATCTTTTACTTCGTATTCCCCATTTATTTGCTTAACTATAAGTTCAGAATCTGAAAAAACTTTAAGATTTTCTGTTTTATATTTTTTTGCGATGTCAATTGCAAGTTTTAACCCTGAGTATTCAGCAAAATTATTTGTACATCTTCCAAGAACAAGTCCTTCTTCTGCAATTATATTATCTTTTTCATCATAAAATATAGCAACACATGCCCCTTCTCCAGGATTTCCCCTTGAAGCCCCATCTATGTATACTGTAAGATTTTTATATACTGGTTTTATTCTACACTCAGCCATGCTCCCTCCACTTTTAAATATATATCATACGCGAGCAGTTTTGGCATATTACAAAAGTATTTGTTTTTTTTATTGAATTTACATCACTTGCATTTAGTTTCATTTTGCATCCGCTACAATAATATTCTGTTTTTGTTACGTTTTGTATAACATCTGCTTTAACTATAGCAAGTCCATTTTTATTTTTTAAAAGTTCTTTTACCTTATTTTTTAGATTATTATCGGGAATAGAGTTTTCTATTTCTTTTTTTTCGCTTTCAAGTAATTCAATTTTGCTTTTTCTTACTTCGATTTCTTTTTCAACCAATTTTAAAGTTTCTTCTTTAATTTTTTTGTTTTCTAAAACTTCTTTTCTCTTTTCCGAGATTTTTGAGTTTTTATTTTCAATTTCATCAATTAAAATTATTATTTTTGTTTCTATTTCGTCTTTTCTTTTTTGATCGTTTTCAATTTCTAAATTTAAAGCTTTATATACTTCCTCTTTTTTTGCCTGATTAAATTCTGCTTGGTGTTTTTTTATTTTTTCTTCAATTTCTAAAAGTATAATTTCATTTTCTTTTTTTTGTATCATTAAATTTTTCATTTCATTTTCAAGTTCTAATAATTCATTTGAAATTTCATTGAATTTATCTTCAACTGATTTTCTTTTTTCTTCTAAACTTAAGATTTCTTTTTTTTCTTTAAGTATATTTGTTTCAATTTCTTGTATTTTTATTACCTTCTCAAAATATGGGGTGCTTAGTTCCATAGAGAATATTATACAAATTTGTAAGAAGATTTTTGTAAATTTTTGACTTGAAATGCATTAAAAATTTTGTTAAAATCATCTTATAAGTTAAATTGTTCTCTCTCTTTAACTTTTTAAAAAAAACAAAAAAACTTGACATAGATAAAAAATTTTGCTAAAATTATCTTATCAACTAAAGTTCTCTACTAACTATTAAATTATCAAGTTGGAGTTAGGACTTGACAACCGTCGTATAAAATTAGTAAAATTTAAATTGTCATGTTGTATCGGACCTGTTATAAAAAACAGGAATGGTTAGTTCTCTTAAATCTTTAAATGAGTGTGTATGAGCAGGCACCCTCTAACTTCCTTAAAGGAAGAAAGAATGGGTTTTTAACCTTGTTTTTCAATGGTGCTTATTAGCGAGCTTAAAATCAAATTCTCCAGATTTTGAATTGGAGAGTTTGATCCTGGCTCAGAGTGAACGCTGGCGGCGTGCCTAACACATGCAAGTCGAGCGGTCTCACATGTCGTTTCGTGAGATAGCGGCAAACGGGTGAGTAACACGTAAGCAACCTGCCCCTAAGAGGGGGATAACCCCGAGAAATCGGGGCTAATACCCCATATAATCACGGAGAGGCATCTCTCCGGGATGAAAGACGCAAGTCGCTTAGGGAGGGGCTTGCGGCCTATCAGCTAGTTGGTGAGGTAACGGCTCACCAAGGCTATGACGGGTAGCTGGTCTGAAAGGACGGCCAGCCACAGGGGCACTGAGACACGGGTCCCACTCCTACGGGAGGCAGCAGTGGGGAATATTGGACAATGGGCGAAAGCCTGATCCAGCGACGCCGCGTGGAGGATGAAGGTCTTCGGATTGTAAACTCCTTTTGCAGGGGACGAATTCTGACGGTACCCTGCGAATAAGCACCGGCTAACTACGTGCCAGCAGCCGCGGTAATACGTAGGGTGCAAGCGTTACTCGGATTTACTAGGCGTAAAGCGCGTGTAGGCGGAGTTTTAAGTCCATCGTGAAATCTCCCCGCCCAACGGGGAAGGGTCGATGGATACTGAAACTCTTGAGTGAGGCAGGGGGAACCGGAATTCCCGGTGTAGCGGTGAAATGCGTAGATATCGGGAGGAACGCCGAAGGCGAAAGCGGGTTCCTGGGCCTATACTGACGCTGAGACGCGAAAGCTAGGGGAGCAAACAGGATTAGATACCCTGGTAGTCCTAGCCGTAAACGATGTAGACTAGGCGTGGGAGGTATCGACCCCTTCCGTGCTGCAGCTAACGCATTAAGTCTACCGCCTGGGGAGTACGGCCGCAAGGTTAAAACTCAAAGGAATTGACGGGGGCCTGCACAAGCGGTGGATCATGTGGTTTAATTCGACGCTACACGAAGAACCTTACCTGGGCTCGAACGGCTGGTGTTGTACCCCGACGGAAACGTCGGGAGACCCGATGAGGGACCTAGTTGAGGTGCTGCATGGTTGTCGTCAGCTCGTGTCGTGAGATGTTGGGTTAAGTCCCGCAACGAGCGCAACCCCCGCCCTATGTTGCCACTCCGACGTTACGTCGGAGGCACTCTTAGGGGACTGCCGGCGACAAGTCGGAGGAAGGAGGGGATGACGTCAAATCATCATGGCCTTTATGTCCAGGGCTACACACGTGATACAATGGCGTAGACAGCGGGAAGCAATGGGGTGACCCGGAGCAAATCCCTTAAACTACGCCTCAGTTCAGATTGTAGGCTGCAACTCGCCTACATGAAGGCGGAATCGCTAGTAATCGCGCATCAGCACCGGCGCGGTGAATACGTTCCCAGGCCTTGTACACACCGCCCGTCACACCACGAAAGCCAGTTGCAACAGAAGCACACTGGCCATCAGGGTACCAAGTTGTGACTGGTGATTGGGGTGAAGTCGTAACAAGGTAGCCGTACGAGAACGTGCGGCTGGATCACCTCCTTTAAATAACTTCCTTTTTAAAAGAAGGAAGTTATAGGTCGGTCCCATTCTTTGAGCCTAACGCTCTTAGAGGGTGACTGTTCATACACACAAATGTCCCGCTCTTTTGTCCATTTAAGGACAAGAGGGGCTCATAGCTCAGTTGGTTAGAGCGTACCCCTGATAAGGGTAAGGTCGGTGGTTCGACTCCACCTGGGCCCATTGGAGGGGCAGTAGCTCAGCTGGGAGAGCGCCTGCTTTGCAAGCAGGAGGTCGCCGGTTCGAACCCGGTCTGCTCCATAAGGTAATAAGTAAATAAAAATTAAAAAAGATTTTCTTGTTTTTAAAATATTTGTTCTCTTACATCAATAAGCGTCTTCAATATAAAGTAACGATGTAGAATCGTAGAATAAGGCCAGGCTTTTAAGGGTGTACGGTGGATGCCTTGGCACCAGAAGTCGATGAAGGACGTGGTAAGCTGCGATAAGCTCGGGGGAGGAGCAAACATCCTGTGATCCCGAGATCTCCGAATGGGGAAACCCCCCGACGTAACGTCGGGGATCTTAAAGCAAAGACCCTAGCGTAGGCTGGGGGGATAGCTTTAAGAGGACAACCCGGGGAACTGAAACATCTTAGTACCCGGAGGAAAAGAAATCAAATGAGATTCCGTAAGTAGTGGCGAGCGAAAGCGGAACAGCCTAAACTCCGACGGCTTGCTGTCGGAGGGTTGTAGGGCAGCTCTGGTTCAAAGCCAGAAGATTTCATTTCGTTAGCCGAATTTCCCTGGAAAGGGGAGCCATAGAAGGTGATAGCCCTGTAGGCAAAAACGAAATAAAACTTCGAGCTGTTCCTGAGTACCACGAGTCACGTGAAATCTCGTGGGAATCTGGGGGGACCACCCTCCAAGGCTAAATACTCTCTGGTGACCGATAGTGAACTAGTACCGTGAGGGAAAGGCGAAAAGAACCCCGGTTAGGGGAGTGAAATAGAACCTGAAACCGTACATCTACAAGCTGTCGAAGCGCTATGCTCCCCCGACGTCACGTCGGGGGAGAATGCGCGACGGCGTGCCTGTTGAAGAATGATCCAGCGAGTTACTGGTACCAGCGAGGTTAAGTCCGGTTAAAATTGGACGAAGCCGTAGCGAAAGCGAGTCCTAAATGGGCGATTAGTTGGTATCAGTAGACCCGAATCCAAGTGATCTATCCCTGGGCAGGGTGAAGGTAGGGTAAAACCTACTGAAGGCCCGAAGGGTTTAACGTTGAAAAGTTACTCCATGACCTGGGGATAGGGGTGAAAGGCCAATCGAACTTGGTGATAGCTGGTTCTCCCCGAAATAGCTTTAGGGCTAGCGTCCGAAGTTAACCTATGGGGGTAGAGCACTGGATGATGTAGGCCCTGCGACCCAGGGTCCGAATTCAACCAAACTCCGAATACCATAGGGTATTTTCGGGCAGTCAGTTCGTGAGGGATAAGCTTCACGTGCGAGAGGGGAACATCCCAGACCGCCGACTAAGGTCCTCAAATTTGTGCTAAGTGGAAAAGGAAGTGGGTTTGCTAAAACAGCTAGGAGGTTGGCTTAGAAGCAGCCATCCTTTAAAGAGTGCGTAACAGCTCACTAGTCTAGCAGACCTGCGCCGAAAATGACTCGGGGCTCAAGCACAGTACCGAAGTCGCGGACCAGCACTTAATGATGAATTGAGTGCTGGTAGTAGGGGAGCGTTCTTAGCGCGGTGAAGGTGTACCGTAAGGAGCACTGGAGCGCTAAGAAGTGAGGATGCTGGAATAAGTAGCGATAAGTCCGATGAGAATTCGGACCGCCGTAAGCCTAAGGTTTCCTGGGCAATGTTCGTCAACTCAGGGTTAGTCGGTCCTAAGCCGAGGCCGAGAGGCGTAGGCGATGGGCATCCGGTTAATATTCCGGAACTACGATAGATGCGTCATAACCCAAGGGGTGACGCAGGAGGGTAAGCCTACCGGGAAAGGGATTTCTCGGGGAAAGACCGTAGGGAGGATCGATAGGCAAATCCGTCGGTCCGTTGAACTGAAAGTCGAGATTAGTGCGGGCAACCGCGCAAAGTGGCCCAACCACACTGCCAAGAAAAACCTCGTGGGGAGTGTCTATCGTAACCGTACCTCAAACCGACACAGGTAGGCGGGCAGAATATGCTAAGGCGCGCGAGATAACCTACGCTAAGGAACTAGGCAAACTGGCCCCGTAACTTCGGGAGAAGGGGTGCCTAAGTAACACTCGTGGTTTTATAACTTCGGGTGTGAAAAGGTCGCAGTGAAAGGGGCTCCGTGACTGTTTAACAAAAACACAGGGCTCTGCTGAAATCGCAAGATGATGTATAGGGCCTGATGCCTGCCCGGTGCTGGAAGGTCAAGGTGAGGGGTTACTCCGACTTTACGTCGGGGGAAGCTCCGAACTTAAGCCCCAGTAAACGGCGGCGGTAACTATAACCGTCCTAAGGTAGCGAAATTCCTTGTCGGGTAAGTTCCGACCTGCACGAATGGCATAACAAAGGAGCCGCTGTCTCAGCGTAGGGCTCGGCGAAATTGTGGTGCAAGTGAAGACGCTTGCTACGCGCAGCAAGACGAAAAGACCCCGTGGAGCTTTACTGTATCCTGTTATTGAACTACGGTTTTAAATGCGTAGGATAGGTGGGAGCCGGTGAACTCCGGGTTTCGGCTCGGAGGGAGGCGACGGTGAAATACCACCCTTTTAAAATTGTGGTTCTAACTTAGAGCCGTTAATCCGGCCTAAGGACAGTGGCAGGTGGGCAGTTTGACTGGGGCGGTCGCCTCCTAAAAGGTAACGGAGGCGTTCAAAGGTTCCCTCAGGGCGTATAGAAATCGCCTGTTGAGTGCAAGGGCAGAAGGGAGCTTGACTGCAAGGTCGACGGACCGAGCAAGCCGACGTAAGTCGGCTTCCCCGACGTTACGTCGGGGAGGTGCGAAAGCAGGACCTAGTGATCCGGTGGTTCCGAGTGGAAGGGCCATCGCTCAACGAATAAAAGCTACCCCGGGGATAACAGGCTAGTCGGGTCCAAGAGTCCACATCGACGACCCGGTTCGGCACCTCGATGTCGGCTCATCGCATCCTCCCGCTGAAGCAGGTGGGAAGGGTTGGACTGTTCGTCCATTAAAGCGGTACGTGAGCTGGGTTCAGTACGTCGTGAGACAGTACGGTCTCTATCTGCTGCGCGCGTTGGGAACTTGAGGGGAGCTGGCCACAGTACGAGAGGACCTGGCTGGACGAACCTCCTGTATACCAGCTGTCCTGCCAAGGGCATAAGCTGGGTAGCGGATGTTCGGAAGGGATAAGCGCTGAAAGCATCTAAGTGCGAAACCCACCCCAAGATAAGGTTCCCCATCCTTTAAGGAGTAAGGACCCTCCAAGACTAGGAGGTTGATAGGGCGGAGGTGTAAGCAGGGTAACCTGTTGAGCCAACCGCTACTAATCGTCCGAGGGCCTGGCCTTATTTTACGATTCTACATAAAAGATTTAAGACCGGTGGCTATTCCGGCGAGGCAACACCCGTTCCCATTCCGAACACGGAAGTTAAGGGCGCCAGGGCCGATGGTAGTAGCACCCAACCCGGTGCTGCAAGAGTAGGTCGCTGCCGGTCTTGTAAGTTTTTTTTATTTTTTAAAAAAATTGGTCAGTACGGAGAAATTAAATGGCTAATTTGACAAAAGCAAAAAAAATAGAAATATCAAAAAAGATAAAAGATGAATTTTTAAATAATGATATTATTTTACTTTCTTTTGAAAGTGTTGGTTTTTCTAAATTACAGGAATTAAGAGATAAATTAAAGCCTCTTGGTGCAAAAATGGTTGTTATGAGAAACTCTATTGTTTATTTTGCATCAAAAGAGGCAGGATTACTTAAGGATGAAAAGAAACCATCGCTTTTAAAAGGACCAACTGCTGTTGTTTTTATAAAAAATCAAGATGAGATTTCAACTATTTCTAAGATTCTTATCGAATTTTCTAAAGAAAATCCACAATCAAGATTAAAAGGTGGATTTCTTTCCAAAGAACAGATCACGCCTGAGATAATTAAGCAGATTTCCAGTGTTGGTTCCAAGAAAGAATTACTTGGGAAATTGGTTGGTGCACTATATGCTTCTCTCTATAATATGAGAAGTGTAGTGGAAGCACCAATTAGAGATCTTGTCTACGTGCTTGAAGCACTTAAAGAAAAGAAAGAAAAAGGGAATTAACACTGGAAAATCCTTGGTAGTCCTTGTACCTGCAAAATTATCGCAAATTTTGTTGCAGGGAAGGGGTAAACTTCGGTATAAACCGAAGGCTACTCAAATAAAAAGGAGATAATATGAGTGAGAAACTTACAAAAGAACAAATAGTTGATGCAATAGCAAATCTGAGTGTTATGGAACTCAGTGATCTTATAAAAGCAATAGAGGAAAAGTTTGGAGTAAAAGCACAAGCAGTTGCTCCTGTTGCAGTTGCTGCTCCACAGGGAGCTGCTCAGGCTCAAACACAATCTGAAGAAAAAACTGAGTTTACCGTTGTGCTTAAGGCAGTTCCTGATGCAACAAAGAAAATTAGCGTTATAAAAGTTGTTAGAGAAATTACCGGTCTTGGTTTAGCAGAATCTAAAGCACTTGTCGAAGGTGCTCCAAAAGATGTAAAAGCACATGTTGATAAAAAGACAGCAGAAGAGATAAAGAAGAAACTTGAGGAAGCCGGAGCACAAGTAGAGATTAAATAAAATTGAAAAAAATATTCATCAAAGGAAAATCTTTGGCAACGTCTTCCTTTAAGTGGGAAGACGTTGTGTTTAATAGATGCATCTAATCCGATTATTTATAAAAAGTTGTAGGCAAAAGAAAAAAAAAGGATAGTTATTTTATTTTTGAAAATAACAGGAGAGATTTATGAAAACCGTACTATTTGAAAAACAGCATAATTTTTCAAAGATAGGGAAAATAATAGAGCTTCCTGATCTTCTTCATATGCAGAAACAATCTTTTAAAGATTTTCTTCAAATTGATGTTCCACAAGAAAAAAAAGAAATAAAAGGTCTTCAAGCTGCTTTTATGGATGTTTTTCCGATTGAATCGGGAAATGCTGTTCTTGATTTTGTTAAATATGATATAGGTAAGCCAACGTATCTTTCTCCAGAAGAAGCGATACTTAGAGATGGTACATATGCTGTTCCACTTAAAGCAACATTTAAACTTGTTATTAAGAATAAAAACGGTGATGTTAAAAAAGCAATAGAGCAAGAAGTAAATCTTTGTGATATACCGCTAATGACAGAAAATGGATCTTTTATTTTTAATGGAGCAGAGAGAGTAGTTGTAAGCCAATTACATAGATCTCCTGGAATAATATTTGAAGAGGATGAAGAAAAGAAACAATCAACAATAGGAAGACCATTGTTTTATGGAAGAATAATTCCTTATAGGGGCGCTTGGATTGAATTTGAGTTTGATCAAGAAAATATTCTTTGGGCAAGACTTGATAGAAAGAAGAAGGTTCTTGCTACAACACTTTTAAGAGCCTGTGGAATAGAAACAAATGCTGAAATGATAGATCTTTTCTATGAAACCGAAGAAGTTGAACTTTCAGAAGAAAAAATAGTTGATATAAAAGGAAGATATCCTGCTGAGGATATTTTTGATAAATCAAGTGGTGAGGTTCTTTGGAGTCTTGATGAGAAAATTGGGAAACCACTTGGAGAAAAAGAGTTACTTGATTTTATAAAAAGAGGTATAAAAAAGATAAAACTGATTAAAGATAATCCTCAAAAAGTAAATCCTGCAATTTTTTATACACTTCAAAAAAATCAACCAAAGACATCTTTTGATGCAAAAAATGAAATTTATAAAAAAATGAGAGCTCAAGAATATGAACCACCAAAAGAATATATAGAAAATTTTCTTAATGAGATATTTTTTAAAAGCATAAGGAGATATGATTTTTCTGTTGTTGGTAGGTATAAAGCTCTTAGAAAGCTTGGTTCATTATATCATAGGCTAGACGAGAAGAATAAAAAATATAAAATTCCTGATGAGAAAAATAGGCATCTTACTGTTGAGGATATAATTGTTACAATACAGTATATTCTTAAACTCAATGATGGAATAGAAAAAGAAGTTTTCAAAGTTGATAATAGTTGGGATAAATCTCTTATAAAGATTATAGAAAGAAACACAAGGGATTATAATGCAGAGAAAAAGGAAATAGATTATAAATATGAAATCGATGATATAGATCATCTTGGAAACAGGCGAGTAAGATCAGTTGGAGAGCTTCTTGAAAATCAAGTAAGGCTTGGACTTGTTCAGATGGCAAGATATATTAGAGATAAGATGGCAAGACAAGAACCAAATATGCAGCCTAAGAATATAATAAATTCTGCTCCGCTTGTTGCAATAATTAGAAAGTTTTTTGGAACATCTCAATTATCACAGTTTATGGATCAGATTAATCCTCTTGCTGAAATGACTCATAAAAGAAGGCTTTCTGCACTTGGTCCAGGAGGACTTAATAGAAAAAGAGCAGGATTTGAAGTTAGAGACGTTCATCATACACATTATGGAAGAGTTTGTCCGATAGAAACACCTGAAGGTGCAAACATAGGTCTTATTGTTTCCCTTTCTTCTTATGCAAAGGTTAATGAGTATGGTCTTATCGAAACACCATATAGAGTAGTTAAAAATACAAGAGTTACCAATGAAGTTGTTTATATGGATGCAAATGCTGAGGATGGAATATTTGTTGCTCAAGCAAATACACCGGTTGAAAATGGTAAGATAGCGGTAGATTTGGTTTATGGAAGACTTGCTGATAGTTATATATATGTTTCAAAAGATGAAGTAAAATATATGGATATTTCTCCACTCCAAGTTTTTTCTGTTTCTGCCTCATTAATTCCTTTCCTTGAAAATGATGATGCAAACAGAGCATTGATGGGTTCAAACATGCAAAGACAGGCTGTGCCTCTTGTAAAAACAGAACCACCACTTGTTGCAACTGGTATGGAACCATATGTTGCTAAGGATTCAATGGCATGTATTGTTGCAAAAAGAAGTGGTAATGTTATATATGTTTCTGCAAATATTATTGCAATAAAACCGGATGATTCAAATGAACCAGATATATATCATTTGATAAAGTTTAAGAGAACAAACCAGGATACTTGTATAAATCAGAAACCAATAGTAAATACAGGTGATTATGTTAAAAAAGGGCAAGTGATAGCAGATGGGCATTCAATTTCAAATGGGCAGTTGGCTCTTGGAAAAAATCTTCTTGTTGCTTTTATGAGCTGGGAAGGTTATAACTTCGAAGATGCTATTCTTGTTTCTGAGAGATTAATTGAGGATGATGTTTTTACATCAATATTCATTCAAGAGTATGAAATTGAAGCAAGGGATACGAAGTTAGGTCCAGAAGAAATAACAAGAGATATTCCAAATGTAAGTTCTGAGATGCTTGCTCATCTTGATGAGGATGGAATAGTTGTTCCATCAACGATGGTAAAACCAGGTGATATACTTGTAGGTAAGGTTTCACCAAAAGGTGAACAGGCGATGACTCCTGAGGAAAGACTTCTTAAGGTTATATTTGGAAAAAAAGCAGATGAGGTTCAAGATACATCACTTAGAGTTCCTCCAGCAGTATATGGTAAGGTTATAGGAACAAGGGTCTTTGTAAGAAGAGAAAAGATTTCAAAAGAAGAAGAGATAAAGAGAACTCAAGAACTTAAAGAAGAGATGGAAAAACATATGCAGGTTTTAAAGGAGTTTAGAAAAGAATCTCTTAAAGATTCAGAGAAAAATGCTGAAATTGAGAATTTTTATAAATTGATGGAGAAAAAGATAAAAGATAAGTATACAAGAGAGATTGAGTTAATAAAAAAGACAGGAGAACTCCCAGTTACAGTAAATAAAGTTGTTAAGGTTTATATAGCACTTAAAAGAAGATTGCAAGCAGGTGATAAACTTTCAGGAAGGCATGGAAATAAAGGTGTTGTTTCAAAGGTTATGAAGAAAGAGGATATGCCATTTTTACCAGATGGAACTCCTGTAGATGTTGTTCTTTCGCCTCTTGGCGTTCCTTCAAGAATGAATATTGGACAAATACTTGAAACAATGCTTGGATGGGCAGCGTATCATTTAAAGACGCAGATGATATGTCCAGTTTTTGATGGACCAAAAGAAAAGGATGTTATTGAACAAGTAAGAAAGGCAAAAGAATATTTAAGGTCAAAAGGAGTTCCTGAGGAATATCTCCCTGATGATTACTGCAGAATAACGCTTTATGATGGAAGAACTGGGGAACCATTTGCTGAAAAAGTTACTATTGGATATATGTATATTCTAAAGCTTATACACCTTGTTGAAGATAAAGTTCATGCAAGATCCATTGGTCCTTATAGTTTAATTACAAGGCAGCCACTTGGTGGAAAAGCGCTTTTTGGAGGTCAGAGATTTGGAGAAATGGAAGTTTGGGCTCTTGAAGGCTATGGTGCAAGCTATACTCTCCAAGAAATGCTCACAGTTAAGTCAGATGATTTTACTGGAAGAAATAAGCTATATGAGAGCATAATAAAAGGTGAGTTTCCAAAAAGCCCCGGAGTTCCAGAATCATTTAAGGTGTTAACAAAGGAACTTGCAGGTCTTGCTTTAAATGTTGAACTTTTAAAAAATCTTGAAATAGAAAAGCAAGAATCTGAAAAGTCAAAGAAATCTTCAAAAAAATCAAAGATTACAAAATAAAAGGGAGAGTTTATGGAAGAAAAAATAAATAATTTAACTGCTGCAAAAATATCAAGTTTCCTTGGAATTAACAAAAAAAAGACGGTAAATGAAAAAGTAACCAATTATGAGGATTTTGATTGGATTAGGATAGGTCTTGCAAGCCCACAAAAAATTAAGGCATGGTCATATGGTGAGGTTAAAAAGGCTGAAACTATAAACTATAGAACTTTAAAGCCAGAAAAAGATGGCTTGCTATGTCAGAGAATATTTGGACCTATAAAAGATTATGAGTGTGAATGTGGTAAATATAGATGGGTTAAATATAGAAATGTTGTTTGTGATAGGTGTGGTGTTGAGGTTACAGAATCAAAGGTTAGAAGAGAAAGAATGGGACATATTGAACTTGCAGCACCAGTAGTTCATATATGGTATTTGAGAAAATCTCCTTCAAAGATTGGTATAGTTCTTGATATGAAACCATCCGATCTTGAGAAAGTTGTCTATTATGCTGCCTATATTATTACTGAGGATGTTGTTGATCCAATAACAAACAAAGTAGAGTATAGAAGAGGTGATATTCTTTTTGAAGAACAACTTGAAAGTGTAAGAAAGCATTTTCCAAATGTAAAAGCAAACATTGGGGCATATGCCATAAAAGAACTTCTTGAAACGCTTGAACTTGAAAAAGAAATAAATAACTTAAATGAAAAGTTAAAAAATGAGAAAAATGTTGAAGAGAAAAATAAGATAATAAAAAGGCTTACGATACTTCAAAGTTTTTATGAAAACCAGATAAGGCCAGAATGGATGGTTTTAACTGTTCTTCCAGTAATACCACCAGATTTAAGGCCACTTGTTCCACTTGATGGAGGAAGATTTGCAAGTTCAGATTTGAATGATTTGTATAGAAGAATTATAAATAGAAATAACAGATTAAAACATATAGAAGCATTGAGAGCACCAAAAGTAATGATATTTAACGAAAAAAGATTGTTACAAGAAGCTGTTGATGCTTTAATAGAAAATGGCGCAAGAGGAAGAGTTGTAACATCATCTAATGGAAGACCTTTAAAATCTCTTTCAGATGTTCTTAAAGGAAAACAAGGTAGATTTAGACAAAATCTACTTGGTAAAAGAGTTGATTATTCTGGTCGTTCAGTTATTGTTGTTGGACCAAATTTAAAACTTCATCAATGTGGTCTTCCAAAGACAATGGCTCTTGAGCTTTTTAAACCTTTTGTTTTAGCTGAGTTGATAAAGAAAGAAAATATAACTCTTAAAGTTGCAAGAAGAAAAATAGAAGTTCCAGATGATGAAGTTTGGGATATACTTGAAAAAGTTACAAAAAATCATCCAGTTCTTTTAAACCGTGCTCCAACTCTTCATAGAATATCAATCCAAGCTTTTGAACCTGTTTTAATTGAGGGTCTTGCAATACAGCTTCATCCTCTTGTCTGTGCAGCGTTTAATGCTGACTTTGATGGAGACCAGATGGCTGTTCATGTTCCTCTTTCTCCGCATGCTCAAATGGAGGCAAGAGTTTTGATGATGTCAACAAATAATATACTTTCTCCTGCAAATGGTAAGCCGCTTGCAGTTCCATCACATGATATGATACTTGGAATAAACTATCTTACAAAAGTTAAATATGGAGAAAAAGGAAGCGGTAAGTTTTTCTCAAGTTTTGATGATGCAATGGCTGCGTATCAAAGAGGGCTTGTTGATTTACATGCTCCAATAAAAATTAAAGGGTTTAATGAACTTATTGAGAAAGATAATAAGGATTTTAAGGTCGATAATCCAAAAACATGGAAGGATTATACAACTATCGGAAGAATTATATTTTTTGAAGTTCTTCCTGAAAATATTAACATTAAAGATTATAACAGAGCACTTGCAAAGAAAGATATTGTTGAACTTGTTGATTATTGTTATAAGTCAGATAAAATCGGACCTTATAAAACTGTTCAGTTACTTGATAAATTGGTTGAATTTGGTTTCCATTATGCAACATTAAGTGGCTTGAGTATATCTATTGCAGATATGAAAATACCTTCTATTAAAAAAGAAATAGTTGAGAAAGCTGAAAAAGAAGTTAAAAAGATAGATGAATTAGTAAAGGAAGGAATAATTACGGATGTTGAGAGATATAATCAGATAATAAATAAATGGACTGATGTTACTGAAAAAATTTCAAAAGCAGTTTTTGAAGAGATGGCAAAGTATGAAAAAGAGGATTACTCTCCTAATAAGCCAAGATTTAATAGTGTTTATATGATGGCTGAATCTGGAGCAAGAGGGTCAAGGCAGCAAGTAAGGCAGTTGTGTGGTATGAGGGGTTTGATGGCAAAACCACAGAAGAAACTTACTGGTGGAAAAGGTGAGATTATTGAAAATCCGATTATATCCAACTTTAGAGAAGGTCTTAGTGTACTTGAATATTTTATATCAACGCATGGAGGAAGAAAAGGTCTTTCTGATACCGCATTAAAAACTGCTGATGCTGGATATCTTACAAGAAGACTTGTTGATGTTGCGCATAATGTTGTTGTAACAATTGATGATTGCAAAACATCAAACGGTGTTTATGTAGAAGAACTTAGAATTGGTGATGATGTCATAGAAACTCTTGAAGAAAGAATTATAGGAAGGATTGCTCAGGAAGATGTTAAAGACAGTAATGACAATATAATAGTTAAAAGAGGCGAGTATATAACAAAGGATATTGCAAAAAAAATAAAAGATGCTGAAATAAGCAAAGTTTATGTAAGAAGTGTTTTAACATGTGAGGCTGAGGATGGGGTTTGTGCAAAATGTTTTGGAATAAACCTTGCAACAAACAAAGAGGTTGAGATAGGTGAAGCAGTTGGAATTATTGCAGCACAATCTATTGGTGAACCTGGAACACAGTTAACACTTAGAACATTCCATATAGGTGGAACTGCTGCTTTTGAAACATCAAGATCTGAAATAAAAGCGGATCTTGATGGAAAAATTGTTTTTGAAAATCTTGAAACAGTAGTAAATAGAAATGGAGATATAGTTTGTGTTTCAAGAAATGCTGTTGCAAGAATTAAAGGTGATAATAAAAAAGAAAGTGAGATTAAAATTCCATATGGTTCTGTTATAGTTAAAGATATAAAAGATAAAGAGGTTAAAAAAGGTGAGGTTATTGCAAAGACTGATCCTCATACAATGCCTATAATTGCAAAGAAAGGTGGAGTCGTAAAATGGGTCAACATTGAAGAAGGAAAAACTCTTCATAGAGAAAGAAATAAGGTTACAGGTATAATAGAAAATAGAATTATAGAACATAAGGGAGCAAAGAAACTTAATCCTATGATTGAGATAGTTTATGGAGATAAAGGAGATAAAAAGGATTCTTATTTTCTACCTGTTAACTGTATAATAGTTGTTGAAGATGGTGAAAAAGTTGAAGATGGTGATATTATTGCTAAAATGGAAAAAACCTCAATTAAAACAAAAGATATAACTGGAGGTCTTCCAAGAGTTGCTGAACTTTTTGAGGTTAGAAGACCTCAGAATCCTGCAATAATAGCAAAGATAGATGGTATTGTAACTTTAAAGCAAAGTAGTAAAGGACATATAATTGTTGAAGTTAGAAATGAGGAAACAGGACAGGTTGAAAGTTATGATATACCTTTTGGAAAACATCTTATGGTTTATGATGGAGATAAGGTAATGGTTGGTGAGGCATTAACAGATGGTTCCATTGATATATATGACCTTCTTGAAGTTAAAGGTATAAATGAGGTTCAAACATATCTTGTAAATGCTATTCAAGAGGTATACAGAAGCCAAGGTGTAAGTATAAATGATAAATTTATTGAGATAATTGTAAGACAAATGATGTCAAATGTAAGAATTACAAATCCTGGTGCTTCAACATTTTTAAGTGGAGAGATTGTTGCAAAATCAATAGTTAGAGATGAAAATAAGAAACTTAGGGAAAAGGGACTTGAGGAAGCATCATATGAACCTGTTCTTCTTGGAATAAGCAAAGCATCACTTTCAAGTGAGTCGTTTATATCTGCTGCAAGCTTCCAAGAAACCACAAGGGTTTTAACAGATGCTGCTGTTTTAAATAAGATTGACTATTTGAAAGGTCTTAAAGAAAATGTTATAATAGGACATTTAGTACCATGTGGTACCGGTTTTATTACCAGACAATTGAAACTAAAGGAGGATTAAGAGAAAATACTCTTAATAAAAGGCTATGGCAACGATAAATCAGTTGATAAGATTAGGAAGAACAAAAAAGAAAAGAAAAAGTAAATCACCCGCGCTTCTTGGCTGTCCTCAAAGAAGAGGTGTTTGTACAAGGGTTTATACAACTACTCCCAAGAAGCCAAATTCGGCTCTTAGAAAAGTAGCACGTGTTAAATTAAGTTCAAAGATAGAAGTGACAGCATATATTGGTGGAGAAGGGCATAATCTTCAGGAACATTCGATTGTTCTTGTTAGAGGAGGAAGGGTTAAGGATTTGCCAGGTGTAAGGTATCATATTGTGAGAGGTGCCTTAGATTGTGCAGGTGTTGAAAATAGAAGACAAGGAAGATCCTTATATGGTGCAAAGAAGCCAAAACAGCAACAATCTGCTGCAAAGAAATAATTAAAAGGAGGAAGTTGTGCCGAGAAAAGCTTTAAAACCACATGAAAGAAGACCACTTCCGCCACCGGATATAAAATATAATTCTGTTTTGGTGGCAAGATTTATTAATAAAATAAATTATCGTGGTAAGAAATCACTTGCGGAGAGAATTGTTTATTCTGCTTTTGATATTATAAAACAGAAAACAAATGAAGATCCTTTAAAAGTTTTTACACAATCAATTGAAAATGCAAGACCACTTCTTGAAGTAAAACCAAGAAGGGTTGGTGGAGCAACTTATCAAGTCCCAGTTGAGGTTCCTAATATGAGAGGAACAACTCTTGCAATGAGATGGCTTATAGAGGCAGCAAGAAATTCTAGAGGTTCAAGAAGTTTTTATGAGAGTCTTGCTGATGAGATAATACTTGCTTATAAAAAAGAAGGAAGTATTATAAAGAAAAGAGAAGATGTCCATAAGATGGCTGAAGCAAACAGAGCTTTTGCTCATTATAGATGGTAAAATTTTTTATTAAATAAAAGGGAGTGAAAAATGGCTGATATAAATCTTTATAAGTTAAGAAACATAGGTATAATAGCTCATATAGATGCTGGAAAAACTACAACAACAGAAAGAATACTTTATTATACAGGAAAGATTCATAAAATTGGTGAGGTTCATGAAGGAGACACAGTTACTGACTGGATGCCACAAGAGAGAGAAAGAGGTATTACAATAACTGCTGCTGCAATATCTACAGAATGGAAGGGTTACTCAATAAATATAATAGATACCCCTGGACATGTTGATTTTACAGCAGAAGTTGAAAGAAGTTTAAGAGTACTTGATGGTGCTATAGTTGTTTTTGATGGTGTTCAAGGTGTTGAGCCACAATCAGAAACAGTCTGGAGACAGGCTGATAGATACAATGTTCCAAGAATCGCATATATAAATAAAATGGATAGAACAGGTGCGGATTTTTATATGTCTTATAAATCTATAATAGAAAAACTTGGAGCAAATGCATGGCCAATTCAACTCCCTATTGGAAAGGAGGATAAATATATTGGGCTTGTTGATTTAGTTGAGATGAAGGCATATAGATGGACTGGAGATGAATTAGGGGCACATTTTGATGTTGATGATAATATACCTGAAGATATGATAGATGAGGTTAAAGAATATAGAGAAAAACTGATTGAAAAGATATGTGATTTTGATGATAAACTTATGGAAAGATATTTAAATGGGGATACAAATTTTACTTCCGAAGAAATAAGAGCAGCAATAAGAAAGGGTGTTATAGCATGTAAATTTTTCCCAGTTCATTGTGGTTCATCATATAAAAATAAAGGTGTTCAACCACTTCTTGATTCAGTTACCTATTATCTCCCATCTCCATTAGATATTGCTGCTGTAAAAGGAAGAGATCCAAATACAGGAGAGGAGATAACAAGAGAGACAAGTAATAAAGCACCATTTTGTGCTTTGATGTTTAAAATTCAAGCAGATCCATTTGTTGGGAAATTAACATATGTGAGAGTTTATTCAGGTGTTTTAAGAACAGGTGATATAGTTTATTTTGCAAAGAAAAGAACAACTGAAAGAATAGGAAGAATGGTTAGAATGTTTGCTGATAAGAGGGAAGAGATAAAAGAGATTCAAGCAGGTGATATAGCAGCAGTGGTTGGTGTAAAAAATGCAAGTGTTGGTGAAACTATATGTGTTCCAAATGCTCCAATAGAACTTGAAGGTATGAAATTCCCAGAGCCGGTTATCTCAATTGCTATTGAACCAAAAACAAAAGATGAAGAAGAAAAACTCTCGCTTTCTCTTTCGAGACTTGCAGAAGAGGATCAGACATTTAGGGTTAAAACGGATGAAGAAACTGGACAGACAATACTTTCAGGAATGGGAGAATTGCATCTTGATATTATTGTTGATAGATTGAAAAGAGAATTTAAAGTAAATGTTAATGTTGGACAGCCACAGGTTGCATATAGAGAATCAATAAAGAGTGTTGTTGAAGAAGAAGGTAAGTTCATTAGACAATCAGGTGGTAGAGGTCAGTATGGACATGTTTGGCTTAAGATTGAGCCACTTGAAAGAGGAAAGGGATTTGAGTTTGTTAATGCTATAACTCAAGGAAGAATTCCAAAAGAATATATTCCAGCTGTTGAGAAAGGATGTGAGGAGGCACTTGGTAGTGGTGTTCTTGCTGGATATCCTTTAGTTGACTTGAAGGTTACTCTTTTTGATGGTTCTTTTCACGAGGTTGATTCATCTGAGATAGCATTTAAAATAGCAGCTGCTATTGCCTTAAAAAATGGATGTAAAAAAGCAAATCCATATCTTCTTGAACCAATAATGAAGTTTGAAGTGATTTGTCCAGAGGAAAATATTGGTGATATAATAGGAGATCTTAATTCAAGAAGAGCAAGAATTAACGAGATGGGTAATAGAGGAAACGCAAGATATGTTAGAGGGTTTGTCCCTCTAGCCGAGATGTTTGGTTATGCAACAGTAGTGAGATCTTTGTCTCAAGGTAGAGCATCATTTAACCTTGAGCCATCTCATTATGAAGAAATACCTGGAAATATTGCAAAAAGTATAATAGAAAAAAGAGCAGTTGCAGCAAAGTAGTGATTTAAATTAAATTTAAAAAAGGAGGTTTTATATGTCGAAAGCTAAATTTGAGAGGACTAAGCCACATGTGAATGTGGGGACTATTGGGCATGTGGATCATGGTAAGACGACACTTACAGCATCGATAACGAAGGTATTATCGAAGAAGGGAAAAGCGAAGGAGATGCAGTATGCTGAGATAGCGAAGGGAGGAGTAGTAAGGGACTCATCAAAGATTTTGACAGTGGCAGTAAGCCATGTTGAGTATGAGACAGACAATAGGCATTATGCGCATATAGATTGTCCGGGTCATGCGGATTACATAAAGAACATGATCACAGGTGCAGCACAGATGGATGGAGCGATATTAGTAGTTAGTGCAGCAGATGGGCCGATGCCACAGACGAGGGAGCATGTATTGTTAGCAAGGCAGGTTAATGTTCCAAATCTTGTAGTGTTTTTGAATAAGGCGGATTTAGTAGATGATAAAGAGTTGTTGGATTTAGTTGAAGTAGAGGTAAGGGATTTACTAAAGAAATATGAGTTTGATGGAGACAATATACCAGTTATAAGAGGTAGCGCATTAAAAGCGTTAGAAGGGGATCAAGGTGAGTATGGAGAGCCAGCGATATATAAATTGTTAGAGGCATTGGATAAGCATATACCAGAGCCGAAGAGGGATATAGATAAACCATTTTTGCTGGCAGTGGAAGATGTATTTTCGATAACAGGAAGAGGGACAGTTGCGACGGGTAGAGTAGAGAGAGGGAAGATAAAGGTAGGGGATGCAGTGGAGATAATAGGATTTGGTAAGGTATTGCAGAGTGTAGCGACAGGTCTTGAGATGTTTAGGAAGATTCTTGATGAGGCGATAGCGGGTGACAATATAGGTATTTTGTTGAGAGGTATAGAGAAGGATCAGGTAGAGAGAGGGATGGTAATAGCGGCACCAAAGAGTGTAACACCGCATAAGAAATTTAAGGGAGAGGTATATGTGTTGAAAGAGGAAGAAGGAGGAAGGAAGACACCATTTTTCAAGGGGTATAAGCCACAATTTTATTTTAGGACTACAGATGTGACAGGTACGATAGATTTAAAGCCAGGTGTAGAGATGGTGACGCCTGGGGATCATACAGAGATAACAGTTGAGTTGATAACTCCTATAGCGATGGAGAAGGGATTAAGGTTTGCAATCAGAGAGGGAGGAAGAACTATAGGAGCTGGTATCGTTACGGAAATTATTGAGTAAATTTTTTAAGGAGAATCATATGCCAGAAGAGAGTGTTAATAAAAAACAAATAATGAGAATAAAACTTGAATCTTCTGATAGTGCTCTTCTTGATCAATCGGTGGCAAAAATAATTGATGCAGTTAGAAGTAGTGGTGCAAGGGTGAGTGGACCTGTTTTTTTGCCAAGAGAAATCAGGAGATACACTGTAAATAGATCAGTTCATGTTGATAAAAAATCAAGAGAGCAGTTTGAAATAATAAGACACAGAAGAATAATAGATATAATTGATTCAACTTCAAAAACAACTGATGCGCTTAATTCTGTAGATCTTCCAAGTGATGTTAAAGTGGAGTTTAAGATAATAAAATAAGTGAGAAGAATAGAAAAAATCCTATCTTATATTAAAGAATATCCCCACAAAAGTATACTCTACGGAGTGTATGGAGTGGGGATTTTGTTTTTTGTGTTGATTCTTTTATCTTCAATACTTATGAGGCAATTTTTAAAAGAACTCCCATCTATAGATAAACTTTCTGAATATACTCCCTCACTAAGTACTTATGTTTATGATATAAATGGTGAAGTTATAACTGAGTATTCCGTTGAAAGAAGATCTTTTTTAACTCTTGATAAAATTCCTCTTGATATTCAAAATGCTTTAATAGCAATGGAGGATAATGATTTTTTCAAACATTGGGGGATATCATTAAAGGGAATTGCAAGAGCATTTTTGAGAGATGTTCTTCACAGGAGAGTTAGACAAGGTGGTTCTACTATAACTCAACAACTTTCAAAGCTTCTTTTTTTAAAACCAGAAAGAACAATTTCAAGAAAAATAAAAGAAATATTTATTGCTTTTCAGATTGAAAGAAATTTTTCAAAGCAAGAAATTCTTCAGATGTATTTAAATCAGATATATTTTGGAAATGGTGTATATGGGGTACAGACAGCATCAAAATATTATTTTGGAAAGGATGTAGAAAATGTAACATTATCAGAGGCAGCTCTTCTTATAGAAATAATACCTGCACCTGAAAGATATTCCCCATTTGCAAATAAAGAACTTGCAAAAAAAAGAAGGGATCTTGTTCTTCAAAGAATGTATGAGGAAGGATATATAACTAAGGAAGAATATGAAAAAGCAAAAAAGGAAAGTATACCTGAGAAGAGATCTTTTATTTATGTTTCAAATGCTTCATATTTTACTGAGTATATAAGACAACAACTTGAACCAAAATATGGTGTTGAGATGTTTTGGAAAGGAGGATTAAAAATTTATACAACGCTTGATTTAAAAAAGCAAAAAAAAGCAGAAGAAATATTTGAGGGAAGATTAAAAGAATATGAAAATAAAAATGTTAAATCTGAACAGACATCATCAACATCAACTCTTCAGGGAGCGTTTCTTGCCATTGACTCTAAAACTGGTGCTATAAAAGTTATGATTGGTGGCAGAAATTATAAAGAGAGTCAGTTTAATAGAGTGACTCAAGCAAAAAGACAAGCTGGCTCTACATTTAAACCTTTTGTTTGGCTTTGTTCTCTTTATAATGGATATACTCCTGCAAGTATGGTTTATGATAGACCTATGGTTTTTTATGCTGATAGTAGAATGAATTGGCATTTAATAGAAGATGCTACTGATGAGGCAACTATAAATGATGTAATAGAGCCTTTTGCCGAAAATCCTGATTTTAAGATATGGATGCCTTCAAATTTTGATGGAAAATTTCTAGGGAAAATAACATTAAGAAAAGCACTTGAAAAATCAAGAAACCTTGTTTCTGTTTATCTTGTAAATAATCTTGGAGCAAGTAATGTAGTAGATTTTGCATATAGGGCTGGTATAAAATCTAAACTTGATGCTGTGCCATCTATTGCTCTTGGTACATCGCTTGTTAGTGTGATGGAGATGACTGCAGCATTTAATACATTTGCAAATGGTGGAATTTATGTTGAGCCATTTGCGATACTTAAAGTTGTTGATAATACTGGAAAAATTCTTGAAGAAAATATGCCAAAAGAAAATGAGGTTTTTAGGCCTCAAGAAGTATATCTTCTTGTTAATATGATGAAAGGAGTTGTTCAAAGAGGAACAGGAAAGGTAGTATCTAGACTTAGAAGACCAATTGCTGGAAAAACCGGAACATCGCAAGATAGCAAAGATACCTGGTTTATTGGATTTACACCTGATATTACTGCTGGTGCATGGATGGGTTATGATGATTTCTCAAAGGTTCCTATGTCTGATTGGACAGGTGGAACTGCAGTAGCTCCATGGTGGAGTGATATAATGGAAGAAATTTTAAAGGATTATCCTGTAAGAGATTTTGTTGTTCCTGATAAGATTACATTTGTAAGTATAGATGAGGATAGTGGCAAACTTGCAACGCCTAAGTGTAAAAATAAAATAGTTGAATCATTTATAAGTGGAACAGAACCAAAAGAGTTTTGTGATCTTGAACATTGAAATTGATATAAAATGATTCCTATAGTAAGAGATAAATACAATGCAAAAAGTATAACAAATCCCATATATTATCTTAAAAAATGTAATAAGTATAAAAATTTAAAAATTCCACAAAGATGTATAATAACATACTCTTATCTTTCTAAAATCATCGAAAATATACTTTCAGCAAGAAAAATAAATTATAAAAAAAATAATAATTTTTTTATTGTTGAAAATACTCCATGGATTTTTTTGTCTTCTGTCTCTGCACCAAATGTAGTTCGTCTTATAGAAGAGTTAAGAGTATTTGGTGTTAAAGAAATTATAAATACAGGAATTTGTGGGGGAATATCTTTGGATCTTTCTATAGGAGATATTATCCTTGTAAATTGTGCATTTAGAGATGAAGGGACATCGTATCATTATATTAAACCATCAAAAATTTCATATCCATCAAAAAAACTTCTTAATGAGATTAAAAAAAATTTTATTCTTAATAAAATTGATTTTAAAAAAGGTTGTGTTTGGACAACTGATGCTCCTTATAGAGAGACAGAGGTTGAAATAAAATATTTTAGAGATAAAGGTGTTTTGTGTGTTGATATGGAAAGCTCTGCTATTTTTTCCGTTTGTAAATATTATAACATTAAAGCATCATCGGTTCTTGTAGTAAGTGATTTACTTTTAGATAATAAGTGGAAATATGAGTTTAATTTAGATTTTTTTGAAAAGAGTTTTGAAAAAATTTTTTATTCATTTTTGAAATCTGTTCTTTGAATTTGCTATAATATTATATACCAGATTTTCTTTTGAAAATTTGGATTATTATTATTTTTTATAAAAAAGGAGAAGGTATTTGTTATGTCAGATAATTCTGAAAAAATAGAGGTTGAAGGAGTTATAAAAGAAGCTCTTCCAAATGCAACGTTTAGAGTAGATATAGGTGGTAAAATAATACTTGGAGTTGTTAGCGGTAAAATGAGAGTTAATCATATAAAAATACTTCCCGGTGATAGAGTAAAAGTTGAACTTTCTCCTTATGATTTTAGTAAAGGGAGAATAATATTTAGAGAAAAATCAAGAGGTGAATTATGAAAGTAAGATCAAGTGTAAAAAAAATATGTGAGAAATGTAAAATAGTTAGAAGAAGTGGGATAGTTAGAGTTATATGTGAAAATCCTAAACATAAACAAAGACAAGGATAAAAAGGAGTAGAATATGGCAAGAATAGTTGGAGTTGACTTACCAAGAAATAAAAAATTATATGTGGCATTAAGTTACATTTATGGAATAGGAATTCCTCTTGCAAAAAAGATTCTTGAAAAGGATCTTGAAGGTAAAATTGATCCTAATAAAAGAGTTAAGGATCTTACAGAGGAAGAGATTGGAATGCTTAATGCTGTTATATCAAAAAATTATAAAGTTGAAGGTGAACTTAGAAGAGAGGTTCAAAATAATATTAAAAGATATATTGAGATAGGTTCATATAGGGGATATAGGCATAGAAGAAATCTACCTGTAAGAGGTCAAAGAACGAGAACAAATGCAAGAACAAGAAGAGGAAAGAGAAAGACAGTTGGTGCTGTTACAAAGGCAACACTTATGGCGCAGCAAAAAGCTGCTGCAAAAAGTGATAAAAAGTAATTAAAGGAGAATAATTATGGAAAAAGGAAAAAGAAAACATATTCATCTATCTTCTGCAAGGATATATATAACATCAAGTTTTAATAATACAATAGTTACTCTTACAGATGAGAGGGGAAATGTTGTTGCATGGGCATCTGCTGGTTCAAGTGGTTTTAAAGGTACAAAAAAAGGAACACCATTTGCAGCGCAGATTGCTGTAAATAAAGTTCTTGAAAAAGCAAATGCTTTTGGTGTAAAGCAATTAAACATTTTTATAAGTGGTCCTGGTCCTGGAAGAGAGACTGTTCTTAGAGCAATTGCTCAGAGTGGTTTAAAAATAGTTTCAATAAAAGATATAACACCAATACCACATAATGGTTGTAGACCACCAAAACCAAGAAGAGTATAATTATTAAGGAGGAAGAGAAATGAAATATACTGAAGCAGTATGTAAGAGATGTAGAAGTTTAAATGAAAAGCTTTTTCTTAAAGGAGATAAATGCTTTTCAAATTGTATACTTGAGAGACGGAAATCTTCTATAAAACAAAAAAAACTTTCTGATTATGGAAAGCATCTTAGAGAGAAACAGATATTAAAGTACTCATATCTTATGAGTGAAGCACAATTTAGAAGATTTTTTGATATAGCATCAAAGGCAAAAGGAAGAACGGGTGAAACACTTCTTAAGTTATGTGAGATGAGACTTGATAATATTGTAAGAAGAATTGGATATGCATTGTCAATAAAAACGGCAAGACAATTAGTTTATCATGGACATATAAAAGTAAATGGAAAAGTTGTAAGAATTCCATCATATATATTAAAAGAAGGAGATGAAGTATCATTATCATCGCCATCTCTTTTAGAAAATGTTTCTATAAAACATTCTCTTGAGGTTACAGATTCAAATGCTTCAAGACCTTCATATATGGTTTATAATCCTGAAACAAAGTCAGCAAAGATTGTTAGAATTCCTGAAAGAAGTGAACTGTCATCAAAGGTTAATGAGCAGTTGATAGTTGAGTTCTATTCCAAATAATTTTTAGAAGGAGGAATTTTATGTCAAAATTTGTTAAGGAAATAATTGTTCCTGTAAGTGTTGAAACTGTTGAGGAATTAAAAAATGAAAATGAGCATTATGCAAAATTTGTATGTCAACCGTATGAAAAAGGGTATGGCCATACTATAGGAAATTCTTTGAGAAGAGTTCTTTTATCAAGCATTGATGGTGCGGCCCCAATTGCTGTAAGAATAAAGGGTGTAAATCATGAGTATACGACAATAGAAGGTATAAAAGAAGATGTTTTGGATATAGTAATGAAGCTTAAAAAATTAAGGTTAAGAATAAATGATGGGCAGAGACATACTCTTTATATATCTGAAAAAGGAAAGAAAGTTCTTAAAGCTGGAGATATAAAACCTAATGCTTCAGTTGAGATAATAAATAAAGATCTTGAAATTGCAACACTTGAAAGTGGAGCAGTTTTTGAAGCAGAGATTGAAGTTGCGCGAGGCACAGGGTATCTTACAAGTGAGCAGATAAGAGAGAGAATTGAACTACCACAAGATTATATATTGATGGATGCACTTTTTTCACCAGTTAGAAAAGTTAACTATAAAGTGGAGAATGCAAGAGTAGGTCAAGAGACAGATTATGATAAATTGATTATTGAGATATGGACTGATGGAAGTGTAACTCCAAAAGAAGCACTTGATAGAGCAGGTGCTCTTCTTTTAAACTCTCTTTCACCTTTTGTTTCAAATCTCCAACCTCAAACAGTAGTTGAAGAAGAAACACAACAAGAGGAAGATGATGAATTAAAAGAACTTCTTGACCAGAGTGTTGAGATTATGGAACTTTCTCAAAGAGCTTCAAACTGCTTAAAGATTGCAAATATTAAAACAATAAGAGATCTTGTTTCTAAAACAGAAGAAGATCTGCTTGCGGTAAAAAACTTTGGAGAAAAATCACTTGAAGAAATAAAAAAGAAGATTGAAGAAATGGGGCTTTCGCTTGGTATGCTTAAGTAAGGAGGATGTTTTATGATTAAAAATCATAGTGGAAGAAAACTTTCTAAAATTGGCTCTCATAGAAGAGCAATGTTTGCCAATATGATTACAAGTCTTATAATGAATGAGAGTATTATAACAACAAACGCAAAAGCAAAAGAATTGCGGAGGTTTTTTGATAGGATGATGAATTATGCAAAAGATAATAAATACTCTCTTCTTAAAGGGATGGTTAGAGATAAAAATGCTTTTAAAAAGGTTATCAATGTACTTGTTCCTAGATTTAAGGAGAGAAATTCAGGATATACTACTTTAATAAATGTAGGGTATAGGAAAGGTGATAATACACTTTTAACAATGGTAAAGTTGGTAGAATGAAATTTTTTGAAAAACTTTTTAATATTTTTTCAAATGATATAGGGATGGATCTTGGGACGGCGACCACCCTTGTTTATCTCAAAGGTAAGGGTATAGTTTTAAGAGAACCATCTGTCGTTGCAATTGATAAAAATACAAGAAGGGTTCTTGCTGTTGGAAATGAAGCAAAGCAAATGATAGGGAAAACCCCTAATTCTATTGGTGCTGTAAGACCTTTGAGAGATGGGGTTATAGCCGATTTCGAGGTCACCCATCAGATGATAAAATATTTTATTCAAAAAGTTATACCAAAAAGGACGATTTTGCGTCCAAGAATAGTTATAGGGATACCTTCTGGAATTACGGAGGTGGAGAAGAGGGCTGTTCATGAATCTGCACAACAAGCTGGTGCTAGAGAAGTTTGGCTTATTGAGGAACCGATGGCTGCTGCTATAGGAGCTGATCTACCAATATCCGAACCTAGTGCAAGTATGATATGTGATATAGGAGGAGGGACCACCGAAATTGCTGTTATTTCTCTTGGTGGTATAGTAGTTTCCAAATCTCTAGATATTGCTGGTGATGAAATGGATGAAGTTATAATGCAGTATTTTAGAAGAAAATATAATCTAATAATAGGTGAATCAACAGCTGAAGAAGTTAAAATAAAAATAGGATCTGTTTTTCCTTTAAAAGAAGAAATGGTTATGGAGGTTAAGGGAAGGGATCAATCTAAAGGACTTCCTAAAACAGTGACAGCAACAAGCGATGAGATAAGGCAGGCTTTAATGGAACCGGTAAGTCTTATTATAGATGCTATAAAGCAGGTTCTTGAGGAAACACCACCTGAGCTTTCTGCAGATCTTGTTGATAGAGGAATGGTTCTTGCAGGTGGAAGTTCACTTTTAAGGGGTTTATGTGAACTTATAAGACAAGAAACTGAACTTCCAGTTCATAGAGCAGCAGATCCACTAAGTTGTGTTGCTCTTGGATGTGGTAAATATCTTGAAATCCTCGATAAAGTCAAACTCTCATCAGTACCTTTTTATAAGTAAAAGCCCTCTTTTTTAAAATTATGAAAAGAACACCTCTTTATAATTTTTTGTTTTATTTGTTTATTTCTATTTCAATTTTTCTTATAATAATTAAACCTACGAGATTTGTTAATTCTGTAAGAGTTTTTTTTTCTTATATCTTTGATCCTTCGTTTGTTTTTAAACCGTTAAATTATACTTCAGATATTTATGAAAAAATGAATTCTTTGATATTATGTTCTTTTAAAATAAAAAAATTTTCAGATGAAAATTTTAATCTTAAATCTAAAATGGTTTTTATGGAATCACTTATAAATGAGAATAAAAGATTTTCAGAGATTATAGGTCTTAAAAAAAAATTAAGTCATAACGGCGCTTTTGCAAGAATTGTTTCTATAAATGTCTATAATCCATATGTTTCCGCATATATTGATAAAGGAAAAAATGATGGAATTTCTCTTTATAATCCAGTTCTTTCACTTTTAAATGGAAGGTGGGTTCTTATTGGAAGGGTTTCTGAAGTTTATGATAATTTTTCAAAAATAATTTTTATAACTGCGCCAGGTTTTTCATTTATAGTTGATACAAATTCATCAAGAGGGCTTTTAACCTCTGATGGAAAAAAACTTATTTATAAATTTATCGAGGGTGATTTAAAACTTGGAGATGCTGTTTATTCTTCTAAGATTTCACTAACATTTCCTCCATTTCTTTATGTGGGAAATGTCGTTGAGATAAAAGGAAGTTCTGAATTTAGAAATGCTTATGTCGATGGTTTTAAGTTAAAAGATATAGATATAGTTTATGTAATTGACTTTAAACCTTACTCAGAAGCTTTAGAGGAAAGATTATGATATTGCTTGTGTTTTTTTTAATGGTTTTAATTCAGTTTATTTTTTCTTACCTAAATATTAGTGTTGATGTAATATTTATATTTGTTTTTTGGGTTAATTATAGAAATAATGATATTATTTCACTTATATACTCTTTTTTTGCTGGTCTTTATATGGATTTTTATTATCAATTTCCGTTTGGAGTTTGTTCTCTTGCAATGACGATTCTTTCGGGAATAATAGCAAATATTAAATATAAGATGGATATAGAAATTATAGTTTCTCGGTTTGTTAGTTTTATAACAATGAATTATATCTTTAACTTACTTCTTTTCATATTTTCACTTATTGTATCATCACAAAATTATTTTAATTTGAAATTTCTCTATCTTCCATTTATAAATTTTTTCTTTTTTGAAATTTTTAAAATTGCTTTTGAGAAAGTTTATAACAAAAAATATAGTGAATTATTATGATTGAATTTGAAAAAAATACTGAGTCAATAAATACAGTTTATAGAATATTTTACCTAATAGTTTTTATTTTTAGCGTAAATATTATAAATATACAAATAATAAACCATTCAAAATATTATCTAATGTCTGAAAAAAACAGAGTTAGAAATATACCAAAAATTGGACCAAGAGGTAGCATAATAACATTTGATGGAATTTCTGTAGCAACAAATAAACCATCCTATAGTGTCATATATTTCCCAAAGGAAAATATATCAGAAAATAGAATGCTTGAACTTTCAAAAAAACTTGCCTCAATATCATTATCTGATTATAAGTCAATAAATGAACTTATTAAAAAATCTCAAAATACTTTAAAACCTGTAAAATTAATTAATAATATTAGTTCAAAATCTGCAATGTTTTTTTATGAGATAAAAAATATTTTCCCAGAGATTGAAATAGTTGAGGAAAATAGAAGATATTACCCATATTCATCTCTTTTAAGTCACATAATAGGATATACTGGAAGAATGGATGAGGAGGATGTTAAATATTATCTTAAAAAAGGATATTCACTTGATTCATATGTTGGGAAAACCGGTGTAGAGAAAAAGTATGAGGAGTATCTTAAAGGAAAAGATGGCGGTCTTTTTATGGAAGTTGATAACAGAGGAAGAATAATAAGATTACTTGGATTTGAAGACTGGGAAAAAGGAAGTGATGTTATTCTTACTATTAATTTTAAACTTCAAAAAGCAGCTGAAGATGCTCTTTTGAAACTTCCATATAAAAGAGGAGCATGTGTTGCAGTAGATTCAACTAATGGAAAAGTTCTTGTTTATGCTGTAAAGCCAGGTTATGATCTTAATTATTTTTCTGCATATAGGGATGAAACATCAACTTCTACTCAGATAGATCAATTCAATATACCTATACAAGGCCTTTATCCACCAGCATCTACTTTTAAAGTAATAACAGCAATTAGTGCTCTTGAGAGCGGAAGATTTGATACAAGTACCAAGTATTACTGTCCTGGATATTATGATGCTGGTAATAGAGTTTTTAAATGCTGGGAGAAGAAAGGACATAAATGGCAGGATATAATAAGTGGGTTTGCAAACTCCTGTGATGTCTTTTTTTATAATGTTGCTTATTTGATTGGACCATATGAGATTGAAAGTATGGCTAAAAAATTTAGACTTGATCAAAAAACATTTATAGATCTTCCATATGAAAAAGCAGGTAAAATCTATGGACCTTCTTCCAGAATAAACTCAAGAGGATATTGGTTTATAGGAGATACGCTAAATATGGCAATAGGTCAGGGTGAGACGCTTGTAACACCTATGGAAATGCTTATGGTTGTTATGGCTCTTTCAAATGGAGGAAAATTTTACAAACCTTATTATGTTGATAGAGTCATATCAAGTGATGGTAAAGTTATTTTTCAAAATGTTTCTCAGATTTTAGGGAGCATAACTCTTAAGAAGGAAACATATGATATTATTTACCAGGCTATGAGAGCAGTTGTTAAAGAAGGAACTGGTAAAACTTGTGATATAAATGATGTTGAAGTTTATGGTAAAACAGGTACTGCTCAAAATCCTCATGGTAAAGATCATGCATGGTTTATTGCTTTTGCTAAAAAAGAAGGTTATAACCCAATAGCTATAAGTGTTTTAATTGAACATGGCGAACATGGATCAAGTGCTGCTGCTCCAGTTGCAAGAGAGGTTATAAAAGAGTATTTTAAGTCAAAAGATTCTATCTCAAAATTAGAGGTTAGCGAATGATATCAAGTTTAGATAAAAAAGTGAAATTTGATTGGATACTTTTTATATCAGTTTTTATACTTCTTATAGTTGGAACGCTTTCCATTTATTCTTCTACTTCAATGCTTCCTTTTAGAGAAAAAATTATAAGAACTCATTTCATTGCTATTATTATAGGATTTTTTTCTATGTTTTTTATGTGGATACTTGATTATCAGATACTTGATGAATATAGCGGAAGAATCTATTTTTTTTCTCTTTTATTACTTCTTCTTGTTCTTTTCTTTGGTGTTGTTGATAAAGGTTCAAGATCCTGGTTTAGACTTCCATTTTTTTCAATACAACCAAGTGAAATTGCAAGATTAGGTTTAATAATTTATGTTGCTTCATATATATCTAGAAATCCTAATTCTGTAAGCGATATTGAAGGAATTATTAAACTTTTTATTCAGATATCTCCATTTTTTATATTAATGGTTAAACAACCAGATTTTTCTGGTATACTTATAACTTTTTTTCCTCTCTTTGTTATCTTTTTTGTTGCAGGTATAAATATGGTTTATATTTATATTATTCTTGCTTATATATTTTTATCAGGTATAATTCCGTTTGTCAATGTCCTTTTCTATATTAATCCAGATCTTATGAATATATCAATCTTTGAATTGATTTATAATATTTCATCTTGGGGTTATTCATCTTTAATTACCCTTCTTATTATATGGATAGGTGGATTTGTTTTATGGTATTTTATAAATAAGTTAAATCCTCTTATTAAATGGATTTATTTTGTAGTGATTCTTAGTATTATCAGTTTATCTTATATCTCTGGTGTTTTTATAAAGAATCAAATAAAGGATTATCAGTATAAAAGAATAGTTAGTTTTATTAATCCATATTCTGATCCTCGTGGTGCTGGATATAATATAATACAAGCAAGAATTGCATTGGGTTCAGGTGGAATTGGCGGAAGAGGAATATTTTCTGGCACACAATCAAGATTAGGTTTTGTCCCTGAGAGACATACCGATTTTATATTCTCTGTTGTTGGAGAAGAGATGGGTATTATTGGTAGTTTTTTGGTTATAAGCGCATACCTTGTTATTTTAAATAGAATAAAAACAATAATTTTTCTTTCAAGAAGTAGTTTTGGCTATTATTTGTGTTGTGGTTTTGCAGGGCTTTTTATGGGATATTTTTTTATAAACATAGGTATGTTAATTGGATTTTTTCCTGTTGCAGGTGTGCCTCTCCCATTTGTTTCATATGGGGGAAGTAATCTTGTTTCTTCTTTTATGATTCTTGGAATACTTAACTCGATATATGCAAGGAGGCTTGCAATAGGATGATAAGATATAGATTTGTTTTTGCAAGGAAAAAACCTATGAAGATTGGAGATGGCAGAACATCTGATTATCTTAAAAATCTTTTTCTTGATATATTTCCTGTTGTTGAGGATAAAAAAGGAAGATTTTCATTTGGGCCATCTCTTCCTCTTGATTTTGAGAGTGAAAGTGAGTATGTTGATGTTTATATGAAGTATCGTATGGAAGAATCTGTTGTAAAAGATTTAATTGAAAAAAATATTTCCGAGGATTATGCCATTCTTCGTTTTAAAACAATTCCGATTTATTTTCCATCAGTTGAAAGTGTTCTTGATGCTTTAGAATATGATTTTTATATAGATAGAGATATTGATGACGAATTTTTTGTTGATGAAAAAAGATTTAAATCAAAAGATATATTTGATTTTAGGATAAAAAAATCTTCATTTTCTATAATTCTTTCAAAGAATATAAAGATCTCTGATTTTATTTCTTTTTTTGATGATTATAAATTTTTGAGAAAAATAAGAAAGAATTTATATTGGATTGATTCTAATGGTAATTTAAGAATTATATAAAAAGGAGTGGCTTATGGAAAACAACCAAAAAAATACAATTGAAATATATTCAAACAGGTCTTTTTATGAGATAAGAATAGCAGTTATAGAAAACTCAAGACTTGCTGAAATATTTTGGGAAAGAAGTTCTAATGCAAGTCTTGTTGGAAATATATATAAAGGTGTTGTTGAAAATGTTCTTCCTGGAATTTCAAGTGCATTTATAAATATAGGACTTGAGAAAAATGCATATATTTATATCTCAGATGTTATAGGAGATAAGAGGCAGGGGATAGATAATATATTAAAAAAAGGACAAGAGGTTATGGTTCAAATAATAAAAGATGCTATAAGCACAAAAGGGATGAAGGTTACGATGGATATAGCGATTCCTGGAAAATATCTAGTTATTTCTCCATACAGCGATCATATTTCTGTTTCTAAAAATATAGAGGATGAGGCTGAAAGAGAAAGGCTTCTAAATATAGTAAAATCAATTGCTGAAAGCACAAAAAAATATGGGGTTATTGTAAGAACTGAAGCAGAGGGGGTTGGTGAGGAAGAACTTAGAAAAGAATATAAATATCTTATAAGACTTTGGGAAAGTTTACTAAAAAAATTTGAAAATGTAAGAGCACCATCACTTTTGTACAAGGATATGGATATAACTCTTCAAGTTGCAAGGGATCTTTTAAACAAGGATGTTTCAATATATATGATTGATAATCGTGAAGATTATTATAATGTTCTTGATTTTGTTTCAAAGATTTCACCAGAATACAAAGATAAGATAAAACTTTATGATGCAAAAACACCTATATTTAAGGCTTTTAATATAGATCAGGAGATAGATGAACTTAGAAAAATAAAGATTGAAATTCCAAGTGGAGGAAGTATAATAATTCAAGAGGCAGAATCTCTTTGTGCGATAGATGTTAATACAGGAAGATATACTGGGAATAAATCTCAAGAAGAAACTGTAACACAGACAAATATTGAGGCGGCATATGAGATTGCAAGACAGTTAAGGCTTAGAAACATTGGTGGAATAATTGTAATAGATTTTATAGATATGAAAAAGGCATCTAATAGAAACAGGGTTATGAAGGCTCTTGAGGATGCTGTAAAAAATGATAGAGCAAAGATAAAAATACTTCCTATAACAAGACTTGGACTTATAGAAATGACAAGAGAAAGAAGAAGAGAAAGCACATTTAGTATGCTTACGCAAGAGTGTCCTCAGTGTCATGGTTCTGGAAGAGTTCTTTCAATAGAAAGTTTAAGAATAAAGATACAAAGAGATATAATAGATCTTACAAGGGGAAAGGATGGGGGTAATTTAAGAGTTGTTCTTCATCCTGTCGTTATGGATGCACTTAAACCAAAACTACATCAGATGGAAAAAAGTGTTCAGAGAAATATAAAACTTGTTTCTGATCCTCAACTTATATGGGAAGATTATAGAATCATTATAGAATAATATTATGGAGGAAGTGATGAAAAAAATATTTTTCTTTCTTTTTTTAAATTTTATAATTTTGCCACTCCATTCATCTTTTGGTAAGTATGATTTTTATAAAAGAGATACACATATAGGAAGAGTTAGTTATTATGAGTTTAATGAGAAAAGATATTTTGACCTTAATGAATTTACAAAGGTTCTTAAAATCAAAAAAGATATATATTCTGTTTCATCAAAGATTGTTCTTTATTTCGATAATAAAAAACTTATTATCACTAAAAATCTTGTTAATTTTGATGGAATATTTAAAGTGGAAACAATATCAAAGCCAATTATTCTTAGGGGAAGTAAATATTTTATAAACTCAGAAATATTTACTGTCAGTGAATTTCCAAAGATTTTTGAGATGAAGTTTGATATAAATGATTCTAATAAAAAAGTTTTTATATATACTGATATAAATGTTGTTTCAATAAAATATTTTTCTTATATGGAAAAAACAAGAGTTACTGTTTATCTTTCAAAGCCACTCCAATATAAAGTTTCTCTCTTTGATAAAAAATTGATTATTGATATAAATGATGGAGTATATTCAATGCCATCAGAAAATATCTCAGTTGGTGATGGAAAGATTGATAACATAGAAGTTATTCAAAATAAATCAGGATTAAAAATAATAATTAAGACTGGAGTTCTTTTTGATGGTGAATATGAAACATCAACTCTAAATAATCCTGATAGAATAATTATTGACCTTAAATCAAAAAAAGAAGAAGAAATAAAAAGAATTGATGTTCCTGAAAAAGATAAAAATCCTATTTTACCTCAAGCCAAATCAACATTTGTTCTTCCTGATAAGATAAAAAAGAATGAAAGAAAAGTAGTCATAATAGATCCTGGACATGGTGGGAAAGATCCTGGAGGAAATGTTATTTTTGGAAAAAGAGAAAAACAAATAAATCTTGAGATAGCAAAAAAATTGTATGAGATAATGAAAAATGATGATAGATTTGAAACATATATTACAAGAAATGATGATACATTTATTGCGCTTTATGAAAGAAGTAAATTTGCAAACGATAAAAAATGTGATCTTTTTATATCAATTCATGCCAATGCTCATAAAAATGGAAAAGAAAATGGATTTGAGATATATTTTCTTTCAGAAAAAGCAACTGATCCTTGGGCAAATGAAGTTCAAGAATATGAAAATGCTTCTATAGAATATGAAGGAGGAGCATTTGATTATACACCAGCAGCAATAGTTCTTCACTCTCTTGCAAGAAATGAGTATATAAATGAAGGGAGCAAACTTGCAGCTTATGTCGCAGAATATATGCAAAAAGAAACACCTTTTGTAAATAGGGGTGTTAAACAGGCTGCATTTTATGTTCTTAGAGGAACTTACTGTCCTGGAATACTGGTAGAAGTTGGTTTTATGACTAATAAAAAAGATAAGAAAAATCTTGATGATCCAAAAGTTCAAAAGAAAGTTGCACAATCTATTTATAAAGGAATACTTGAGTATGAAAAAAATTCAAAATAGACCTATTGGAATATTTGATTCAGGTTTAGGAGGACTTACCGTTTTTAAAGAGATAAGAAAAATCCTTCCTTTTGAGGATCTTATATATTTTGGTGATACAATGAGGGTTCCTTATGGTGATAAATCTGTTGAGAATATAAGAAAATTTGCAGCAGAGATTTCTGGTTTTCTTTCAGATCTTGGAGTAAAGATGATAGTTGTTGCTTGTAATACAGTTTCAGCAAATGCTCTTGATGTGGTTGAAAAAGTAGGTGGTATAAGGGTTGTTGGAGTAATAGAGCCTGGCGTTAAAACCGCATTAAAAAAAACAAAAACAGGAAAGATAATAGTTATAGGTACAAGAGCAACAGTAAAAAGCCATGCTTATCGTAACGCTATAAAACTAATTTCAGAAAAAATTTTAGTTAAAGAAAAAGCATGCCCTCTTTTTGTTCCTCTTGTTGAGGAGGGTTTTGTAAATCATCCGGCAACTGAACTAATAGCAATGGAATACCTATCAGAGTTTCGTAATACTGATTATGATACGATAATACTGGGATGTACTCATTATCCACTTTTAAAGAAACAAATAAGAGAAGTTTTAGGAGAAAATATAAGTATAGTTGATTCTTCAAGAGCGTGTGCAAAATATGTTAAAGATGAACTTATAAAAAATAACCTTATATCAAAAACTAATAGAAATGGTAAAAGTATTTTTTATGTAAGCGATGTCCCACAAAATTTTAAAAATCTTGCTTATAGATTAGCAGGTATTAAAATATGTAAAATAAATATTAAGAGGTTTTGAGGAGGAGAGATGAAAAAAATAATTCTATTGGGTTTTATTATAGGAAGTATTGTTTCTATTAGTTATGCAAAAGATTTAAAGAAAGGTAAAACTGATGTAAAAAATGTTTCTGTGTCAACTAAAACCGTGGTGTCTTTAACTAATACAAATAATGAAAATATGGTCTCAAATAAAAATATTTCAAATAAAAGTTTAGAAAACTCAAATGATTATTCTGAAGAAAAAGATGAAGGAGTTGTTGTATATGAAAATTTTGAGTATAAGACAGAATATAAAACAGAGGAAAGATCTAAAGATTTATTTGAAGATGGAAAAACTGAAAATATTAAAGGAGGAAGTGTTCTTCCTTACAGTTTTGGAGTTTTTAGAGGTGTTTTAAATATAGATGGAAAACCTGTTATTGTTTTTGAAACGGATGAAACTATCTATTTTATAACGATTTATAAGGAAAATGAAAAGATTAAATGGAAACTTTATGGAAAACTTTCAAGAGGATGAGGGAGGCTATATGAAGAGAAAGGATTTAATAAGACATCTAAATAAAGAAGGTTGTATTCTTGTTAGAGAAGGTGGAAAATACTCTGTTTATATGAATCCTGTTACAAAAAAGGAAGTTCCTGTAACAAGGCATAATGAGATTGCGGATTTTGCAGTTAAAAAAATATGCAAAGAACTTGGAATAAATCCACCTCAATAAAGTTATCAAAGGTTAAGAGTTGTTTAAATATAAAAAAAAGTTTAGTATTGGTATTTTTTATCTATCTTTTTCTTTATTCTTGTGCAACGGTAAATATAGATGTGATTCAAGCAGGTCCCTTTTTCTCATCTCATAAAAACGAAATAAAACTATATACTGATAAAAATCAAGTTGAGAAACCTTTTGGAGCGATTGCAATACTTCATAGTGATCGTTTTGATTGCTCTCAAAAACTTCAAAAAAAGATAATAGAAAATGCAAAAAAACAAGCACGAAAGATTGGATCTGATGGAATAATTTATTATTTTGATTTTGGTGAGAAAAATCCATATCTTGAGCTTAATGAAAAATGTTTTTTTTCTGGGCTTGCAATAAAATTTGTTGATGTAAAAAAAAATTAAAATAATGTATAATTAAGTTATAGCCACTAAGAAAAAATTCATAATTAAAGATATGGTGGCTTTTGGAGGTAATAATATGAAACTTGAAGTAAAAAAGATAGAAATTACATCGCTTGTCGTTAGTGGTTTTAGTGTTGCGCTTTTCTTTGTGTCTTTGATTGCAAGTATAATAGCAATTTTTATTGTTCCAAGTCCAATATGGATTGGTGAAACATTTAAAGCAAAGTTTATAGGAGCATTTTTCTATACACTAACATTTTTTATAATAACACTTGCATATATTACCTTTTTAGTTTTTATATATAACTTTTTTATAAGTGTTATAGGACTTGGTGGAATAAAGGTGAAGGTTGAAGAGGCGGAGGATGAGTAAATGATAAAAATAAATATTCTTTTTGTCTCGAAAGCTCTTGTTAAAGCTTCGCTTTTGATAGAGGTTTTAAAGAGACAGGGATATTCAGTAATTACTGCAAATAAATCATCAGAAGCACTATCTCTAATTGGGGATAGAAAAATAGATTTACTTATAGTTTCCAAGGAACTTGCAGATGGGAATGGACTCTTGTTTTTAAAAAATATTAGGAATTCTCAATACAAAGATATCCCTGTTATTGCAATTGTAGATTCTCAAAATGATGTTCTTGAAAATATATCAAAGGAACTTGCAGATGATCTTATTTTTTCCTTTGGTTCTTCTCCAAAAAGCAAAGAAAATAGTTCTCCTATAACATACAAGCTTGCCTTTTTTCAATTAGGTGCAGATGAGTGCTTAACATATGAACAGGATCTTCATGAGAGCGTTGCAAGAATAAAGGCTGTAATTAGAAGAATAAAACCAAAAGAAGCAGAGGAAGTAATAAAGGTAAATGAGATAGAACTTGATATGGCAAGTTATACTGTAAAAGTTGCTGGTAAGGAGATAAAAGTTACAGCAAAGGAGTTTGATCTTCTCTATGTTTTTTTGAGTTCTCCAAATAGAGTTCTTTCAAGACCATATCTTCTTGAAAGAATATGGGGATTTAATTACTTTGGATCTCCAAGGACCGTTGATGTTCATATAAGAAGACTTAGAGCAAAACTTGGAAAAGCTGCAAAATATATACATACTGTTTCTTGCGTGGGTTATAAGTTTATACCATAAACTGGAGGGGTGATGGAGATAAAAATTTTAATAGTTGATGATGATGCTAATTTAAGAGAAAGTTTATGTGAGTCTCTTGAACTTTTTGGTTTTAAATGTTTTGAGGCAAAGAATGCGAAAGAAGGTTATGAAACTGCTAAAAAGATAATGCCTGATGTAGTAATAATGGATATTCAATTACCAGATTCTATAGGTTTTCAACTTTGTCAAGAGATTAGAAAACTTTCAAAAGATTCAATAATAATAATGATGAGTGGAAGATTTCTTTCATCAGATGAGAAGACTCAAGGTTTTGAACTTGGAGCAGATGAGTATCTAACAAAACCATTTGATATTCAGGAACTTGCTGTAAGGATAAAACAGCTTCTCTCACGAAAAGGAAAGAATTAGTGTTATCTCTAAAATCATTAAAGGAGGAAAGATGAGTTTTATTATGAGTATGTTTTTTTTATTTTGTGGAGTTTTTTTTGGTGCCCAAACAAATGCTACAAATTCAATTGTTGTAGAGATATATTCTGAGCCTTTTGATTCAAAGGGGATGCAGAGTTTTATATATTTAGATACTATTAAGAGGAAAATTAAAAAACTTGATTTAAAATTCTTTCCAATAATAAATAAAGATCAAAATGGAAATTTTTATTCATCAAGAGGTGATGTTGAACTTACTGAGGTTGCAAGAATTGAGCAAATAATTGAAAGATTTCCACATAAATTAAATGATTATCTTATTGGAAGATCTCTTAGTAGTTCTTATGATGGATGGAAAGAGGCTTGTGTTTATGCACAGATAAATCCTCTTGATTTTGATAATTATCTAAACACAAACAAAAAACAACTTATTAAAAAAGCATATGAAAGAATTCAAAAAAAGAATTTATCTGATTTTTCAGTTTTTATAAACTCAAAAAAATATGATGGTGATTTTTTGCTTGTTTCATTTATTGAAAATATAAATAAATATTTAGGTGAAAAAGAAAAATTAAATCTTTATCAAAAAGAAATTTCTATGATAAAACCACCACAATTTAAGATAGTTTATAATGATTTAACAAAAGATTGGGTGGATGAGTATTTAATAAATGGCTTTAAAAGATTTTTTCCAAATATAAAACCTGAAATGGTAAAATTGGATGAAATCCCTCAAGATAAAAGGAATAAAATTAGAATGCTTCCTGTATATCTTATTGAAAAAACACCTCCTGTTGTTGATCTTTTTTCAAATGCCATTGATAGTGTGGGATTTGAAACTATTGATGATTTTTATGTTTATTACAATAAAAACGGAAATCTTCTTATTTTAGATAAACAAAAGACTCCCAAAAAACTTGAGGTTTTTGTTATGTCACAATGTCCTTTTGGTGTAATGTCCTTAAATTCACTTATAGATGCTATAGAGAACGGTAAAATAGCAAAAGATATATCTTTTGATGTTCATTATATTGGTGATGTTTTTAAGGATGCAAATGGTAATTTGCAGTTTCATTCCCTTCATGGAGATGATGAGTGGAAAGAGGATTTAAGACAGATTTTTATAAAAAATAAGTTCCCGGATAAGTATTTTGCGTATCTTAAAGAGAGAAATAAAAATTATTCATCACCAGATTGGACACAAGCAGCTAAAAATGTGGGGATAGATCCAGAAATAATTGAAAAAAATTTTGAAGAAGGGAAGGAACTTCTTAAAAAAGATTTTTCTTATACAAATTCATATGGGATATCAATTTCACCAACATTTATGATTGATGGTAACATTATGGTTGTTGGACTTGGGAATTTAAAAAAATTTGATGATTATAAAGATATTGATATAAAAGATTCTCCTTCAGGTGGGTGTGGAAAGTAATTTTTAAACAATTTGAAATAATTATTTAATTAGATGTTTTTAAAATATTTTATATGGCAAGAAAAAAAAGAGGCAAGCTATTTTATAAACTTCTTATAATCTTTTTTGTTGTTTCTCTTCTTCCTCTTGGGATTGTTAGTTATTATCTCGTAAATTTAACTCAAACTACTCTCAATAGATCTATTATAAGAGATCAAGAAGCACTTGCACTTGCTTTTGCTGATACTGTTACAAACTATGTAATTTCTTTTAGAAACATACTTTATGAATCGGCACATCTTGAAGATTTTTATACAATGAATAGAGAAAAAATTAACACCTTAGTTACTAATATGATGCAACTTCATCCAGCATTTCTTGAAATATCTGTTTTAAATCCATTAGGGCAAGAAATAATAAGAAGTGTAAGGGAAGGGGGAAATGGGGAACTTAGGGATTTTATAAATTCAGATATTTATAAAGTTTGTATAAAAAAAGGAGAATATATTGGGGATTTTGAAAAATATAAAATGAAATATCCAGCAATAAATATAGCTGTAAGTATTGTAAATCCTAAAAATCCAAGTTATATTGCAGGAATTCTTGTTGGGAAACTTAGTCTTTCAACACTTTCAGGATTACTTAAGGCAAGTTTTCCTGATCCAAATCATACGAGGGTATGGGTTGTTGATATAAATGGTTTTATTATTGCCTCTTCAATTGTTGAAGATGTAGAAAAACCTAATGCAAAACTTGATGATGAGGTTGTAAGAATACTTTTGAGCAATGATGCAAGAAGTGGCGGTGGGGAGATAATTTTGAAAAATGGAGCAAAAGTCTTTGGTGCTTTTGCTGAGGTAAACGAACTTGGATGGCTTGTATATATTGAGAGATCTATAAATGTTGCATATGAGGCATCAAAGGAAATGCTTGAAAAAACTTGGAAAGTGATGATATTTGTAACTATTTTTATCTTATTTTTGGGTTATGCTGTTTCTGTGATAATAACACAACCCATTCAAGCACTTAGGGAAGCAGCAGTAAATATTGCGGAAGGAAATTTTGATTTTCAACCTGATTTAATAATTCCAAATGATGAGATTGGAGAACTTGCTCATACATTTCTTGAGATGAGCGAATCTCTTAAAATAAAAACATCTGAGATAATTTCAGCAAAGGAACAATTAGAAAAACTAAATAGAACTCTTGAAAATAGAGTTGAGGCAAGAACAAGGGAACTCAAATCTGCACAAGAAGAATTAATAAAGAAAGAAAGGCTTGCAGCAATGGGGCAGATGGCTTCTGTTGTAAGTCATGAGATAAGAAATCCTCTTGCTGTTATAAATAACTCAATATATTTCATAAAAACAAAACTTGGGGCAAATATTGATCCAAAAATTGTAAAGCATATCTCAATAATAGAATCTGAGATAAGACAGGCAAATGGAATAATAGATGAGATTCTTAGCTTTGCAAGAACAAGAGAACTTAAGCCAAAGCCAACTGTTTTAAATTCTTATCTTGAAGATCTTTTATCAACCTATCCCTTCCCACCACATATAACTCTTGAAAAGCAATTTACTTCAAAAAATATAGTTGTTAATATAGATCAAGATGAAATGAATCAAGTCATAAGAAATCTTATTAAAAATGCAATTGAGGTTATGCCAGAAAAAGGAAAGATTATTGTAAGAACAGATTTAACTCCAGAGAAAATGGCAAAAATTGAAGTTGAAGATAGCGGACCTGGAATACCAAAACATGTTCTTGAAAAACTTTTTACACCATTTTTTACAACTAAAGCAAGAGGAACTGGCCTTGGACTTGCTGTTGTTAAAAAAGTTATAGAAAGACATAAAGGAAAGGTTGAAATTGTTAGTGAGGTTGGAAAAGGTACATGTTTTAAACTTTATATTCCACTATATATTCCTGAAAATAGCAATAATCAAACACAACAGGCAAATCAGTAATCAAATCAATCTTCTTAAACCAACAAACCCACTAATTTGATGGTATAATTAAGTATAATTTTCCAAACTCTCCACTTTTCGTTTCCCCTTTTGAAAAATGTGAAATTTAGAGGGATTTTGATAAATGGAACTTTTTTTATCAACTTTTTATTCAATGTTGAATTTTTAATAAAAAACAAAACTTATTTTTTTAATTTTTTTAGAATTAGGACAAGAAAATTTATTTTAAAAAAGTTTTCAACTTCTTCAGTTATTATTCGTCCTTTTTTTATATTATCTGAAAGAACAACAAGTCCGTGATTTTCAAGAACAATTACATTAGAATATATTGATTTTTTGGATACTTCTTTTGCAAGATTAAAACTTCCTGGTTCTTTGAATTTAGTAAAAACAATGTTTTTTACAAAAATTTTAAATTCAACTGTAAGATTAAAATCTGGTTTTAGTTTTGAAATAGAAAATGCAATGGTATATGGTGGATGAGAATGTATTATTGAATTTATATCGTTTCTTTTTTTATATATCTCAAGATGAAGACGATATTCTGAAGATGGTTTAATACCATTTATTAGATTTCCCTCAATATCAATTTCTGATATATCATTTATTTTTAATTCGTCTTTGTCTATACCTGAAGGTGTTATGTATATTATGTTTTTATCTCTATAACTTAAATTTCCGCTGAATCCTGGAAGTAGATTTAGTTGTTTAAGTTTTTTTGCTTGAGTTATTATTTCTTTTTTAATTTCTAATCTTTTCATAATATATTTGTTTTTGAAAGGATTTTTCTAACTCCATATGCTTTGTTAAATGTAAAAAAATGAAATCCGGCTATAGGATATTTTTTTAATTCTTCAATTTGTTTTGCAGCAAAGTCAGTTGTGGATTCAACAAGTTCTTCTTTTTTGTCTTTGTATTTTTCAATAATATTTGTAAGTTCTTTTGGAAATGTAAGATTTTTAACTTTTTCTCTTATCTTTTCATATATTTTATAACTTGTAATTGGAAGAATTCCACATATTATTGGAAGTTTTATAGAATTTTTCTCAAAGATATTTATAAAATCATAAAATTTTGAGTTATCAAAAAAAACTTGTGTTATTCCAAAATTGGCACCAAGATCTTTTTTTATTTTTAGATATTTGATTTCTTTTTCGATATCTTTTGATTGATTTCCTTCAGGATGAATAGCAACACCAATTGAAAATTTTTCTTTTGGTATAATTTTTAGAAGATCTGTTGCATGTTTAAATTCATTTAAATTTTTGTAAAAGTTTCGTGGATCTCCTCTAAGTGCAAAAATATTTTCAATATTATTTTCTTCAAGAAGATTTATAATATTTTTAATCTCATTTTTTGTATTGTTTATACATGTAAGATGAACAAGAACATCAACTTTAATTTTTTCTTTTATTAATTTTGAAAGTGCTATATGTTTTAATTTTGCGGATATATTTGAATCTGTTACTGAGACGAAATCTGGTTTGTATTTTTTGAGATCCTTTATAGTTTTTATAAATATCTCAAATTCTTCTTCATTTTTAGGTGGAAAAAATTCAAGTGAAAATGTTTTTTTCTTTTTTAGTTTTAGGGCTATTTTCATTTAACAAAGCCCATTCTTGATGGTGGCCAGTATATAAAAAGTGGGCTTCCTTTTATATATTTTTCTGGAACTTGTCCCCAGTATCTTGAATCACATGACCTATCTCTATTATCACCAAGAACAAAATATGAATTTGGCGGGACAATAACTGGTCCAAAGTTATCTCTTATTAAATCAGAAAAACTTTTACCTGTTTGCCTTTTTTCCCAAAGTTCTTGAAAAACTTTTGGATCAATAGATGAGTTATTGTATGGTATTCTTTTTGGGTCAGTGTAGTTTGCATATTTTTCAATACCTATTGCAACCCCGTTTATAAATGGTATTCCATTTTTTATTTCTATCTTTTCACCTGGAAGCCCTATTACTCTTTTTACAAAATCTTTTCCATATTGTTTTCCACCACACTGATACTCATCAGGATCTTCACTTGGGAATCTAAATACTATAATATCTCCCCTTTTTATTTCTTTTAGTTTTAATATTTTTTTATCGGTAAATGGTATTTTTATTCCATAAACAAGCTTATTTACAAAAAGATGATCGCCTTCAAGTAATGTGTTTCTCATAGAACCGCTTGGTATTTTAAATGCTTGAAGAAGAGAGTACATTACGATAGAAGCAATCAAAAAAGCGCTAAAAAAAGTATCTCCCCATTCTCTATCAATTTTTATTATTTTTGGAAGTTTTGTTTTTTCATCTATTTTTAAATCAGGGTGAAAAAATGGTGTATAAGTATATAAATATCCTATTAATGAAAAAAGAATTGCAACGATAAATTGTTTTAATGTTATAAATGAGGCAGTAACTATTTCTCCCATTCTGTTATCTATTATGACCATTAAAAGAAAACCGACTATAAATCCTGCCATTGCAAGAAAAACTCTATGCCATTTCAAAACAAACTCTTTATCTAAGAATTTATTTTTATCCTTAAAATGTTCTGTTAAAAAGAGATATATTCCTGATATTATACCTACAACAAATAACTTTTCTTCCATAAAATCTCCTTATAAAATATATGATAGCAAATATAAGACTATAATTGGAGTTGGTGTTAGATTATAATTTTTGTCCCTGAGATAATCGGATAGTTCAAAATTATCTCCCCAAAAATATTCCAATTATTTAAAATACTAAATTCCCCGACGTTACGTCGGGGGACTGAGGGGATTTCAATTTATTTTACTATGCAAAAAATAAAACAAAAAGTTTATAGAAAAACTTAGGAGGTTAAAAGAGAATAAAAATAGTAAAATAATAGTAGATGAGTTAGAGGTTTATGCATAGATTTTGGGGACATTTTTTTTGATCTAACGAATCTTACTTTAGGGACATCAAATTTTGATCTTGTATGTTAAAATTTAAATATATTTAAATTTTAAATTTTTTAAAATATAACGAAGAGAGCATTAAAAAGTTCACTTAAAAATTATCAAGA
>Ga0209809_1000249_pt1 | contig 51753 bp, 34 predicted proteins | sample YNPMSTMetaG_FD_186172 | JGI IMG/M metagenome (GOLD analysis project Ga0209809, IMG submission 186172) | Anoxygenic and chlorotrophic microbial mat microbial communities from Yellowstone National Park, USA - YNP MS-T MetaG (SPAdes) (version 2) ...
CGTCGGCCAGGTCGGCGTCACCGCCCTGCGCCTGCGCCTGCCCGCCGACGCCCCCTCCGGCGCCCTCCAGCTCACCGCCCGCTCGGCCGGCAAACCCTCCAACCCGGTCACCCTGCCGGTGCAGTAAGGGCCGGCTTCAACCACGGCTGCATCGCGCACCTGCGGCCGGTATCAGCCTGCCGACGGGGCCTCGTACGGGCGGGATCGGACGACGGCGGTATCCGGCCCCGCCCGGCGGGCGATCATGCCGATCTCGCTTCACTCTGATCGCTTCTCGTGCTAAGATTTGGCGCAGGGGGTGAGCCGATGAAGCAGTTGGTCGCTCTGATCTTGTCAAGTGCTTGCCTGTTGGCGCAAGGAACCACGTCCCGCGTGCTGGGCGTGGTTCAGGATCCCACGGGCGCCGCCGTGCCCGGGGCTACCGTGCAGTTGAGGAACGAAGCCACGGGCGCGGTGTTCACCACACGCAGCTCCGAGATCGGCGCTTACGTTTTCGACGCCGTGCAGTCGGGCCGGTACACGATCACGGTCGAGGCCGCGGGTTTCAAGCGATTCGTGAGTCGCGGCAACGAGGTAACGATCGGTCAGCCGACGACGGTCAACGTGACGCTGGAAGTAGGCGCCCTCGCCGAGCAGATCGAGGTCACCGCCAGTTATGAGCTGGTGCAGACTTCGACTTCGGGAAACATCGGCAACCTTTTCACGGACCGGATGATTCGCGATCTCCCGCTGGTAGGGACCCGTGGGCGCAACCCGCTGGCGTTGGTGCTGCTGCAACCCGGCGTCGTATCGGGCGCCAATACGGGAGGCGGGGTGCACGTTCACGGGGCGCGCGACCGTGCATGGAATTTCACGCTGGACGGCATTGACATCAACGAGACCAGCGCGGGCGGCGGCAACTTTTCGCCGCTGCGGACCAATCCCGACTCGCTGGCTGAGTTTCGCGTGATCACATCGAGTTTCACCGCGGATTACGGGCGCAACAGCGGCGGGCAGGTGACGATGATCACGCGCTCGGGGACCAACGAGTTTCACGGCTCGGGCTTCTGGTTTTACCGGACGCCGCGGCTGAACGCCAACGAGTGGGAGAACAACCTGAACAACGTGGGCAAGCGGCAGTTCGTGCAGCACATCTGGGGCGGCAGCCTGGGCGGCCCGATCGTGCGCAATAAAACGTTTTTCTTTGCAAACGTTCAGTTGCTGCGCGCCCTGCAAACCGGCATCGTCAATCGCACCGTCTACACGGCCGATGCGCGACGGGGCATCCTCCGCTACGTGCGCGGCGGGCGGAACCGGCCGGCGGGAGTGCCGGACGCCTCCGTGGACGCAGCGGGCAACGTGCTGCCCGGCGTCAATATCGCCGTCTACAACGTAGCCGCCAGCGATCCGGAGCGGCTGGGACTGGACAGGACCATCCAGGGGCTGCTGGCGCAGACGCCGCTGCCCAACAACTTCACGGGCGGCGACGGTCTGAACACCGCGCTGTTCACCTTCACCGCGGCCGAAAAGGAAAAGCAGCACGACGCCGTGATCAAGGTGGACCACATCTTGGACGACCGCAACGCCGTCTTCGCACGCTTCGCCTTCGGCCAGCAGAACACCTTCTGCGACTCGGTCAACGCCGGCCAGCCCGTGTTCCCCGGCACGCCCTGCCTGGTGAACACCTACCGGACGCCGAGCAACCTGGCGACGAACTGGCGCTGGAACCCCTCGCCCAGCGTAACCAATGAACTGGTCTTCGGCTTCAACCGTTTCACCTTCGATTTTCAGATTCCCACCGCGGACCTGGACAAAGTGACCCTTTCCGGTCCGGTGGCGCTAACGGCGGAATACAGTTTCGGCAACAAGCGGCGCATCCACACTTGGCAATTCGTGGACAATTTCGCCTGGTTCCGGGGCGCCCATGCTTTCAAGTTCGGAACGAATTTCCGGTTCCAGCAGCACGTGGATGTTCGCGGCTCGATCGCGGGCCAGAACGCAACGCAGGCGGTTAACTTCTCCACCGCGGTGAACACGGTGGATCCCGCCACTTTCGGATTGCCGCCGGATCTCAACGTAACCTTCGACCGTCCGGCGTTCCAGAGCCACATCAACTTCCTGCTGGGGCGGGTGGGCAACATCACGCGCGGCTTTCCCTCGCGCGGCGATCAGTTCGTCGAAGGACTCTACAACTTCGACGCGCGTTATCCGGAGTACGACTTCTACGCACAGGACACCTGGAAACTCAGGCGCAACCTGACGCTCGACCTGGGCCTGCGCTGGGAAATGAAGCTGGCGCCGCGCAATCCCGAGGATCGGATCACGCGGCCGGATCAACTGGTGCAGGCGGGCGCTCCGCCCACGCAAACCCTGAGGTGGGTCAAGGGGAAGCTGTTCGAGGACTCGCTGCGCAACCTGGCGCCGTCGGTCGGAGTCGCTTGGGATCCGACGGGCAGCGGCAAGAGCTCGGTGCGCGTCAACTACCGGATCGCCTATGACCGGCTCAACACGTTCGTACTGTCCTCGGCGATCTTCCAGAGTCTTCCCGGCCAGACGCAGGGCATCAACGATACCAGCTTCGGCATGGCCGGCGGCCGTTTGGCCAATTTGCCGAGGCTGAAGCCGCCCACCGTGAAACCAAGCGAACTGGCGCAGCCGGCGCCGTTCTCCAACAACATCATCACCGTCGTGGATCCGCAGTTCAAGATGCCCACCACGCACATGTGGAGTCTTTCCGTCCAGCGTGAGATCGCGCCGCGCACGGTGCTGGACGTCACCTACATCGGACGCCGTGCCTATCGGCTGTTCGGCGCCTACGACGCCAACCAGGTCGAGATTTTCCGGAACGGCTTTATCGAGGCCTTCAACATCGTGAAGGCCGGCGGCGAGTCGGATTTGATGAATCGGCTCCTGCGGGCGGATTCGCGGCTCCGTGCGGGAGAAACCGGCTCGCAGATGGTCCGTCGCCTCGAGGCCTCGGCGCTCCAGTTGAATTCGGTAGCGGGGCTGGCGGCATCCATCGCCACGCGATTGCAAGGAACGCCGCCGCGTTCGGTCACCGACCTTTCAGGCATGGGACCGTTCTTCTTCATCGCCTTCCCGCAGTTCGGCGGCGGCATGCGCGTGATTGACTCCAACGACTTCTCTACGTATCACGCCCTGGAGATTCAAGTCGAGCGACGCTTCTCCGGCGGCTTGCATTACCAGGCGTCCTACACGTGGTCCAAGTCGCTGGACACCCGCTCTTACGACCCGGCTTTCACCGTGGTTTCCACCGGCGCCCTGCAGTCGGCATCTTCGACGCCCTTCGACATTCGCAATCGCCGGTTGAACTACGCGCGCTCGGACTTCAATCGCGCCCACGTCGTGCAATCCAACTGGAGCTGGGAGCTGCCGGTGGGCAAGCGGCGCAAGTGGGGCACGGCGCTGCCGGCGGTGGCGGACGCCGTGATCGGCGGATGGCAGGTCACCGGTTATCTGCGACTGATGACCGGCCGACCCTTCACCATTTACTCGGGCTCGTACACGTTCGGCAACGTGCAGCAGTCGCCGGCGAACTGCTCGGGTTGCGATCGGACCATCGGCAAGCTGTACGACGACGCCGCCTCAGGTCTGAAGTGGTACCTGAACGAGAGCGAGCGGGCGAAGTTCTCCATCCCGGCGCCGGGCGAGTTCGGCAACACGGGAAGGAATTTCCTCGACGGCCCGGGCTTCTTCAACATGGATCTGGCGGTGCTCAAGCGCTTCGGTTTGGGGCGCGAGGGCTTCGAGCTCGAGGTCCGCGGCGACTTCACCAACGTGACCAACTCGCCGTCGTTCGGCTTCCCGACCGCCACGGTCACGTCCACCATCTTCGGCCGCGTGCGCGACAGCGTGGTCTCGGGTTCGCGCAAGATCCAGTTGGGGGCGAAGATTCACTTCTAGCGGCGGGCGGGGGCGCCTGCACCGGCCGCATGGAACGGCGGTTCATCGCATCATATCGCGCAGGCTGATGCCGACCAGCGCCAGGGTGAGGCCGATGAGGATCACCACCGCCAGCCAGGCGACGGCGTTCTGAAAGCGCGTGTTGACCCAGCGGCCCATCAAGTCCTTCTTGTTGACCAGCAGGACCATGAAGATCAGCACCAGCGGCAGCAGCACGCCGTTGAGCACCTGCGAGAGCAGGATCATGCGCACCAGCGGGAAGCCGGGAATCAGAATCACGCCCGCGCCCAGCACGATCAGCAGCGTGTAAAGCCAGTAAAAGATCGGCGCCTCGCGGAAGCTCTTGTTGACCCCGGCCTCGAAGCCCAGGCCCTCGCAGACCGAGTACGCCGTGGAGAGCGGCAGGATGGAGGCGGCGAACATGGAGGCGTTGAACAGACCCGCGGCGAAGAGCACGAAAGCTTAAGGACCGAACGGCTTCAGCGCCTGCGCGGCCTGTGCGGCGTCTTCGATGTCGCGCGGGCCGTGGGCCCAGATGGCGCCGGCGCACGCCACGATGATGAAAAAGGCGATGACCACCATGGTCACGCAGCCTACGATGACCTCAATTCGCGATTCCGCGTACTCGCGCTCGGTGATGCCTTTCTCGACCACCGAGGCCTGCAAGTAAAACTGCATCCAGGGAGCGATCGAGGTGCCCACCATGCCGATGAGCAGGGTGATGTAGTCGGGATCGAGCATCAGCACCGGCTGCACGCTGCCGGCCAGGGCCTGTTCCCAATCGGGCTGAATCAATACCGCGGAAATCACGTACGAGACGTAAAAGACGCAGGCCCCCAGGAAGATTTTCTCGACGCTATGGTAAGTGCCCTTGACCACGAGGACCCACACCAGCGCGGCGGCGATCGGAACCGAGACCCAGCGCGGCACCGAGAACAGCTCGAGCGATCCGGCCACTCCGGCGAAATTGGCCATCACGTTGGTGAAGTTGGTCAGCACCAGCAGGGTCATGACCAGGAAGGTCACGCGCAGCCCGAACTCCTCGCGGATCAGATCGGAAAGACCCTTCCCGGTTACGGCGCCCATGCGTGCGTTCATCTCCTGCGTGATGACGAGCAGAAGCGCGATGGGCGCCAGCGTCCACAAAGCCAGGTAGCCGTACTTGGCGCCCGCCTGCGAGTAGGTGAAGATGCCGCCGGCGTCGTTGTCCACCATGGCGGTGATGAAGCCGGGGCCGATGACGGCAAAAAAGATCGCGATCTGGCGCCGGATCCGCTTCAGCATGATTTTCGCCACCCATACGCGCTCCGCGTCATCCTTGTCGCAACACGCTGATAATGTCGTCGGCGGTAATGACGCCGCACAAGCAGCCTTCCTCGTCCACCACCGGAAGGTTCAACAAATTGTACTTGTCGAAGATCTCGAAGACCCGGTCCCGATGCTCGGTGGTCTTGACGGAAATCAACGGGCCGGAGACCAGTTCGCGCAGCGGCGTTCCGGGCGCCGCGATGAACAGACGGCCTAGCGGGATCACTCCCTTCAGGGCGCCGCCGGAGTCCACCAGGAAAACGGCACTCAGCGTTTCCAGCAGGTCTTCGTTGCCTTGCAAGGCTTCCGCGGCGTCGCGCACCGTCCCCTCCTCGTTGACGGCGACGTATTCGGTGTTCATCAGGCTGCCCGCCTAGTGCTCGGCGAACTCGAGCAACTCCCTGACCTCGGCCTTGGGCTCGGCATCCATCTCCTCGAGAATTTCTTCCGAAGTTTCCTCCTCCAGCTCGGCCAGCACGTCGGCGGCCTCGTCCGGGGCCATCTCCTCGACGATCTCGGCGGCTTTCTCCGCTTCCAGCGCTTCGAGGATGGAGGCTTGCATCTTGGGGTCCACCTCCGAGAGCGCTTCCGCCGCCACCTCGCTGTCAATCGCGGCGAAGATGGATTCGCGCTCCTCGGGGCCCAACTCCTCGACGATATCCGCCAGATCCGCGGGGTGCAGTTTCTCGAGCATCGCATACGAGATGTTGAGCCGCAGCCGCCGCAGAGGATCCGGCTCGATGATGTTGCAGTGCTCCCAGCGGATCGAGTTTGGGGCGATGGGGCTCTGGAGGCCACGAATCCAGCGCCGCGGCAAGACGCCCTGGAACAAGCGGCGCAGGACGCTGCGCAGGCCGACGTCCACTTCGAGGATGCGCAAGACGGTGACGCCGGCCTCCTGGCGAATCAGGAAGGTGACATCGTTGACGCGCACCACCTTGCGCCCGTCCACATCCACAATCTGCTGGTCGAGCAGGTCCCGGCCGATGCGCAACATGTATTCGTCCTCGTGATACGGCGTGAGACGCTCGTCCTGCAAATGGATGCCGTCAAGGGTGACCGTCCGGATCTGGTCGTAGCGGATCGTGAGCCACGCCCAACCGCCGCCCACCAGATAGCGGTCCACGCGGGAGGGGTCAATCAGGGGCACCAGAGCGGCGTCCGCCACGCGGCCGATCCTGCGGCCCCTCAGGTCGTAGACCTTGAGGCCGAGCAGCTCAGTGAAGTAAAGTAGTTCCTCCATTGCATCTCACGAGCGATCTGGCAGCCCGAGGCAGTCCCGCGCCCGCCCGCCAGGGGGAGCCGTTTGCCGGCGCGGCTTCGCCGGCTTTCTTTTCCGCGATTCTCCAATATGGCGTAACGGTGCGTGCAACTGCAAGTGGCTGCGATGAGAACTCAACCTTGGGACGCCGTACAGTGACATCCGGAGATTGCGATCCATGAACCAAAACCCGGCCCAACAACCCGGAGCCGCGCAACCGGCCCCGGCGCCGCCAAAACCGCGAGCTCCCAAACCCGAGATTCCGCCGGAACTCAGGGCGGAAGCGATCATGAACCTGCCCGAGTCGGGGCTGGTGCGCATTCTGGAAGACCCGCAAGCCACGGTGTTCCAGAAGGCGAAGGCCTGCCAGAGGCTCGCCGCCATCGGCAGCAAGGCGGCGGTGGCTCCACTGGCGGCACTGCTGGCGGACCCGCAACTGTCGCACTACGCCCGGTTCGGGCTCGAGCCCAATCCTGACCCCGCAGCCGGCGAGGCCCTGCGTACAGCACTCAAGAAAGTCAAAGGCAGCCTTTTGGTCGGGGTCATCAACTCGATCGGTGCGCGGCGTGATGCGGAGGCAGTGGACGCGCTGGCCCGGCTGCTGGACAGCACGGACGGGGAAGTAGCCCGGGCTGCGGCGGCGGCGCTCGGCTGCGTCAGCGGGCTGCGCGCCGCGCGGGCTCTGGAAGAGGCTTTGCGGCGGACCAAGGGGGCAGTGCGGTCCGCCGTGGCTGCGGGCGCTTTGGTTTGCGCCGAGGGCCTGCTCGAACAGGGCGAGCGCGAACGCGCCATGGCCCTGTACCAGACATTGATGCGACCGGACGTCCCCAAACCCGTGCGTCTGGCCGCCATGCACTCCACCTTCGCCGCAGAGACCTCGCTGCGGCGCGCGCGTTGAGGAGATCAGCCGTGTCCCTGGACAAAGGATCCATCCCGAGGAGACAGTTCCTGAAAGCGACCTCCCTGGCCGCCGCCCCCATGATCGTGCCCAGTACGGTGCTGGGACAGCGGGCCGGGGCTGTGCCGCCCAGCGACCGTATCGTGGTGGGCGGAATCGGCATCGGCAGCCGCGGCGCCTACGACCTGCAATCGTTCCTCGCGCAGAAGGACGTGCAGTTCGTGGCGGTCTGCGACGTGCGCGAAGAGCGCCGCGAAGTCGTCAAGACCACCGTGGACCGGCATTACGGCAATCGCGATTGCGTCATGTACTCGGACTACATGGAGTTGCTCGCCCGGCCCGACATTGACGCCGTTCTGATCGCGACCGGCGACCGCTGGCACGCGCTGCTTTCCATCCATGCCGCGCAACAGGGCAAGGATGTCTATTGCGAAAAGCCGTGCTCCATGACGATCGCCGAAAGCCAGGCGCTGGCGGAAACGTTCCGGCGCTACGGGCGCATTTACCAGGCAGGGACGCAACGCCGCAACGCGGGCAATTTCGTGCTGGCGGTGGAGCTGGCCCGCAACGGGCGGCTGGGGAAACTGAAGAGCTTGCACGCTCAGCTTGTGGATGCGCGCAGTATGCCTCCCATCCCCAGTCACGACTGGCTGCCTGCCGAACCCGAGCCCTCGAAACTGGTCGTGGATTGGGATCGCTGGCTGGGCCCGTGCCCGTGGCGGCCTTACCATCCGCTTTACGTGCAAGGCCGCTGGCGCAATTATTTCGATTTTCACGGCGGCAGCATCCTGGAATGGGGATCGCACACGGCCGACCTGTGCCAGTGGGCCAACGACGCCGACGACACGCAACCGCTCGAGTACGTGCCGGAAGGAACCAACCAGGGACCCTTCGCGGTACGCTGCCGATACGCCAACGGCGTCGAGCTGGTCATGCGCGATTCGGGCTGGCTGGGACTGGGCACGTGCAGCGTGCGCTTCGAAGGCGAGGACGGTTGGGTGGAGACGGGCGACACCAGCAAAATGGAGGGCTCGGAAAACATTCGCGAGTTTCTGCGCCCCGTGAGCGACTACAAGGACGCCATGCATCATCACGTGCGTGACTTCCTGAACTGCATCAAGACGCGCTCGCAACCGCGGGCCAATGCGCAGGTCGCCGCCAGCAGCCACATCGCCTGCCATGCCGCCTACATTGCGTTCCAGCTCGGCCGCAAGCTGGTCTGGGACCCCGTGAGGGCCGAATTCGCGGGCGACGAAGAGGCCAACCGCATGCGGTCCCGCGCGCTGCGCGAGCCGTGGCGAATTTAGGGGGCAGGATGTCGAGGCCCGCGCTCGCTTGTTGCGTCCTCTTCTCCGCCGTGCTGGCAGGCGTTTCCCAGATTGCCCCATCCGCCGCCCAGCCGGCGCCAGGCAGCCGGCGACAGGCTGCTCCTGTCGCCGACGATGACACAGGTTTCGAGCCGATCTTCGACGGCAAGACTCTGGACGGCTGGGAGGGCGACCCGGCGTTCTGGCGCGTCGAAAACGGCGCCATCGTCGCCGAGAGCACGCCCGACAAGCCGGTCGAGCGCAACACGTTTCTGATTTGGCGCCGCGGCACGTTGCGCGACTTCGAACTGAAGCTCGAGTACCGGCTGAGCGAGGCGGCCAACAGCGGCGTGCAATACCGCAGCCGGCGCGTCTCCGAAGTCGGCCCCTGGGTCATGAGAGGCTATCAGGCCGATATGGACGGGCGCGATACCTACACCGGCATGGTTTACGAGGAGCGCGGCCGCGGTTTTCTGGCGCCCCGAGGCCAGTTCGCGCGCGTCGCCCCCGGCGGCGTTCGCAAGCTCATCGCCGTCACCGGCCAGCCCGAAGAGCTGAAAGCGCAACTGAAAACCGGCGACTGGAACGTCCTGCACATCATCGCCCGCGGCAACGTTCTCATGCACGTCGTCAACGGGCGTCTGATGGCCGCGCTGGTTGATGAAGACGTGCCGAACCGCGAGCTGGAAGGGTTGCTCGGCCTCCAGTTGCACGCCGGAAAGCCCATGCGGATCGAGTTCCGCAACATCCGGCTCAAGAAGCTCCAGGACTGAACGGGCGATCCGCCGTCAGCGCCCCGGCCGGCTCAGCCACCGGCGCAGGAACTCGAACGCGCCCACGCCGTGGATGCGGTGCGGGCCGTCGAAGAACTCGATCGCGGTCCGCTCGGCGATGCGCAGATCCGCGTACAGGCGCCGCACCTTCGCGTACTCGTAGGCCACCCATTCATCAATTCCCACGGGGTCGCGGTGGCCGCGTTCCACCATGAACGGCCGCGGCGCAATCAGTGCCGCCATCTCGGCGTAGTTGAAGGTACTGGCCAGATCGAACTCGGGCATCTCGTATTCGCCCGTGAACATGTAACTGAACGGCTCCTCGACGCTGGTGTTCTTCCAGATCCACTCGTTGAAATCGCCGGAGCAGATGGAAAGGGCATAAGTGGTCAGCACCGCGGGCACGCGCATGGCAGTCTTGCCGCCGTAGGAAAGACCGTAGAAACCGATGCGGGACGCGTCCACGAAAGGCAAGGAAGCGAGCCATTCGAGCGTTCTCTGGTGCTGGCCGATGATGAACGAGAACAGGCTCAGTCCGAGCGGATTCGCCTTGCGCTGGATCTGGCGGAAACGGTCGCCGCCGACGTAGGGGTTTTGCGGCGCGTACACCACGAAGCCCTCGTCGGCCAGCCGTGCGGCGAAGCGGGCGTAGACATCCTCGCGGCGGGCCTCGACCGTATCCTGCGGGCGGCCTTCCAGACCGTGCTGGCACACGACGACCGGGCGCCGCTCGCCCTGTCCGATATCTTTCGGCACGAGGAGGATGCCGTATGCGAACACGTCCGGCCATACCGGCAGCATCACTTCGTAGCCCGTCCAGCGCGCCTCATCATAAATGCGCCGCGTGAATGCCTGAAGCGGCTCGGAGGGATCGGGCAACCGTCCGATCACTTGCTCCCAAAAATACCGGCGATACCACTCGGTGCTTCGCTGCCAGGCCTCGAACGATGACGCGTCCGCCTTGCGCCAGAACTCGCGTCGTACGGCTTCCGAGCGCCGCACCACGGCCTGGGTGAACTCGATCATTTGCTCGAACTGGCGTCGCCGGCGCGCTGCCGGATCGAGGTTGCGACGCACGATAACCGCTGCCCGGGCCTGTTTCACGGGCCGCGCAGGCAAACCGAGCGACTCCAGCAACGCGCCCAGAGCGGCCTCGGTTCCGGGATGCGGGGCGTCCTCGATGAGGCGCAGGCGATCGGCCGCGCGCGCTTGCGCGAAGTACTTCTGCGCGCGTTCGAATTCGGCGCGGACCCGTGCGGCGGAAGGCGTCTCGATGCGCCCGGGGGCGGCGCCCCGGCGGGTCTTGCCGGCGGGCGGCGGCCCCGACACCTGCGGAGCGGGTGCGGCTTCGATGATGAGAGCGCGCGGCGCGACGAGGCCGGCCACGCCCGCGTCGCCGAAATCGCTCAGCCACCGCCAGACGTTTCGATAAATGGGCGCTTCCCACGAATTTTCGCCCGAGCCGAAATAACCGCTGACGAGCGCGCCCCGGATCCGCTCATCCAGAGCCGCAGCGACCAGCGCGATCAGGCCTCCCTCGCCGTAGCCGGCAACGGCGATGGGCCCAGGCGACTGAGACGTCGCGAACCAGTCCACAGCGGCCAGGACTTTCTGCACCTCGTAACCGATGATGTGGCGGCCGGCCTCGTAAGCCATGCGGTAGATGAACTCGCGATGCGGCTGGTTGGTCCAGCGGCCGATGCGCGGGTTGGCGGAAAGCTCGTCGCGCCGGTCTATGAGCGCCGGCACGAGGACCATGCAGCCGTTCTCAGCCAGCCGCCGGGCGAATTGCGCCGCCGCCGGGACACCCGGCGCCAGACCGACCAGCATCTCCGGCGTCCAGTCGGCATCGGGCAGCGCGATGACGCGCGCCCGCGGACGCCGGTCTGGTTCGAGCAGCAGGCCCTCGCCCTCGACGTTGCCCGTCACCGGCCAGCGCACGGTATGAACGCGGTAGCCCGCGCCGCGCGCCGCGAGCGAGGACTCGCCGTACGCGGCGTCCAGCTTCATCGTGATTGGGGATACTCGCGGATCCACAGCGCCGATGATCTTGCGGAAATGCTCGCGGTCCGGAACGGGCCGGCGCGAGGCGGCCGCGGCTATGGCGCGGTCCAGATAGCGGTGAATTCCCTCGACCATTTGCGCCGCCGGATCCCCTTCGAGCCGCCAGGGTTGTGTCCCGGGTAGAGGCTGGCCGATAAGGCCAACCGCGCACAGAAACGTCAACAGGGCCGGCTTCCGCATACCCACGAGTCTACGCTGCATCGCCGGTTGTTAGAATTCGAGGGTATGGTGAAAGGCATCGAACACACCGCAATCGCGTCGCACGATCCCCAGCGGCTTGCGCAGTGGTACGTGGAAACGCTGGGATTCGTGATCAACTACAACTCGGGCCGGACGGTGTTCATCAAAGCGCCCAACGGCACGATGATCGAGATCATCACGGCGGAGGGCGAGGCTGCGCCCCAGACGATGAAAAGCCCCGGCCTGCGTCACCTGGCGCTCACGGTGGATGATTTCGATTCGGCTTATCGCAAGCTGCAAGCCGCCGGCGTGGAATTCGTGGGCGAGCCCAGCGAGACCAAGGGCACGCGACTGGTGTTTTTCAAAGACCCGGACGGCAACTTCCTTCACCTGATCCAGCGGGCGGAACCGCTGCCGTAGCCCGGGACTAACCGGCGACGACCGGGTTGCGCAGCACGCCGATGCCCTCGATTTCGACCTCGACGACGTCGCCGGGCTTCATGGCGCGGGTCCTGCCGGGCGTGCCGGTGAAGATCAGATCGCCGGGATCGAGCGTGACGTAGCGACTGGCGAAGCGCACGATGGCGGGGCCACCGAAAAGCAGATCGGAGGTGGATTGTTCCTGAACCACCTCGCCATTGAGCCGGGTGCGCAGGCGGAGCCTGCCGTAGTCCAGGCCCGTGGCAATCGCCGGTCCCACGGGCGCGAACGTGTCCGCCCCTTTGGCCCGCCACCACTGAATGTCGCCTTTCTGCCAGTCGCGCTCGCTGACGTCGTTTCCGCAGGTGACGCCGAAGATCGCCTGGCGCGCCTCGTCGAGCGTGGCGTTGCGAACCCGCCGGCCGATGACCAGCACCAGCTCGCCTTCGTAGTGTACGTTTCGGGCCTCGGGCGGGATGACAATGGGGTCGCCGGGATTCTGAAGGGCGCTCACCGGCTTCCAGAACAGCTCGGGCTGGGAGGGCGGCTGGCGGTCGCCCAGGTGGCTGCGGTAGTTGAGCGCCATGGCCAGGATCTTGCCCGGCTGGCAGGGATAGAGCAACTTCACCTCGCTCAACTTGTGAACAGCGCCCGTGGGTTGGGGGCCGGCGAAGGGCGAACCCCGCAGCTCGCGTATGGTTTCCCCATCGAGGATGCCGTAGGCGACAGTCTCCGCCCGGCGGAAACGGACGTAGCGGACGACTTGCGGCGCCGCGGCAACCGTGCCGGCGGCGGATGCGGCGACAAATTGGCGTCTGGTGATCGGCATGGCGATTTCCCGATTATAATGTGGCTTTCGTCGAGCCGCAGTCAATCCGGGATACTCACATGCGGATCAATCGCACCAGGCAGCGCCTCGAGCAAGGGGAAGTCGTTTTTGGTTGCAGCATCCAGCAGTTCGGCTGTGCCGAGGTAGCCCGCTTGCTGGGCGCGGCAGGCTTCGACTTCGTTTTTCTGGACGCCGAGCACGGCCCTTTCGATCTGGAGACGCTGCACGCGCTCATCCGCGCTTGCTTGGAGCGCGACGTTACGCCGGTCGTACGGGTCGGCGATTTGCAGTACACGCTGGTGGCGCGCGCGTTGGATGCCGGAGCGCAAGGCGTCATCTTTCCCCGCGTCGAGTCGCCCTCGCTGTTGAGAGAAGCTGTGCGCTGGACTCGCTTCCCGCCCGAGGGGGTGCGGGGCTACGGGCTTACGCCGCCGCAGCTCGATTACGAACCCCGCAGCTTTGCGGAAATCATCGAACACGTGAACGCGAACACGCTGGTGGTGGTGCAGTTCGAGACGCAGGCCGCCATCGAGCGTCGCGAAGAGCTGCTGGCCACGCCGGGCGTGGACGTGGCCCTGGTAGGGCCTGCGGATCTTTCGATCGCACTCGGCGTGCCCGGCGAATTCGAACATCCCAAACTGGTGGGAACGGTTCTGGCGTTGATGGAAAGCTGCGAGCGTCACGGCGTGGCGCCGGGCATCCAGGTACGGACGCCGGCGCTGGCGAAAAAGTGGGTCGAGCGCGGGATGCGATTCGTGGGCTGCGGCAGCGAGCACGGGCTGCTTTGGGAAAAGGCCCGGCAAACGGCCACCGAGCTGAAAGCGCTGGCGGAGCAGTTGCGCGCGCGAAACGCGTGAGGCTCAGAGGTAGCCGCGCTCGCGAAGGGCAGCCAGCACCTTGGCGCCGCTTTCTTCCACGGTTTCCAGATCGGTGCGGCACTCCACCTCGGGCGCGACCGGCGGCTCGTAAGGATCGTCAATCCCGGTGAAGCCTTTCAGCTCGCCGGCGCGGGCCTTTCGATAGAGGCCCTTGTGATCGCGCTGCTCGCAGACCTCCAGCGGCGCATTCACGTAGACCTCGATGAAGTCTCCGATCAGCCGACGCACCTCTTCGCGCACCGCGCGATACGGGGAGATGACGGCCACCAGCACGATCACGCCGTTGCGCGCCAGCAGATGGGCCACATAGCCGATGCGGCGAATGTTCTCATCGCGGTCTTGCTTGCTGAAGCCCAAGCCGCGGGTGAGCGTGCGACGCACTTCATCGCCATCGAGGATCTCGACTCGCCGCCCGTTCGTGCGGAGCTGTTCGGCGACCCAGCAGCTCAGAGTCGTCTTGCCGGCGCCGCTCAACCCCGTGAACCAGACGGCCACTCCGCGTTCGTGCATAAGACATTCATCATAGATGACGCGCGCAGGAGATTACCGAACCCGGCTGGGCGCGAGCCGTTTCCGGCGGCGGGCGAGGCGGGACTCAAGATCCGGCAACAAGGCCTGCTCGAGGAGCAGGGTCGCGGTAAAGGCGAGTCATCGCCGAGCCGTCCATCGAGAACGACCTGCTGCCGCGGCGCATCCGGCGCCCGGAGCCGGTCGAGCGGCTCGAATTTCAGCCCCGCGGCAGGCTCGTCAAAGGCTCCCTGCCTCGGAGGCTGCTGCATGAGGATAATTCGAAAAAGCGTCCGGGAAACCCGGGGGCGGTTCAGGATTCCAGGCGTGCTGATCCCCCCGCCACGAGATCGCAAGCGGCGCCGGCGCTCGGTTCTGGCCGTTGATCTGCGGCCGCAGGGAACCTGCCACAACCAACGCCCGGCGAGCATGCGCCCGCAGCCGTTTTCAAGCCGGCGGCGGCGCCTCGAGTAACTCGGCCAACCGGTCGGGATCGCAGGGAACGACTCGGGGGGGATTGCCGTACCGACTTGCGATCGGCACGCCCGAGTGCGTCTTCAGAGTCGAAGTGTGGTAGCGGTGAATGTAGTCGGGATCCTTCAACAAGTGGCCGGTCAGCACGGCGACCACATCGTCACCGGGTCCGATGAGGCCGGCCTGGCGGAGTTTCCGGATGCCAGCCAGGGTGGCCGCCGATGCGGGTTCGCACCCGATTCCGCAGCGGCCGATGACGGCCTTGGCGTCGGCGATCTCTTGCTCAGTGACCTTTTCTACCAATCCGTTACTGGCGCGAACCTCATGTAAAGCTTTAGGCCATGAAACCGGATCCCCGATGCGGATCGCTGTGGCCAGCGTCTCGGGGTTGGGCACGGGTTCCAGCTTGCCCTCGCCGCGGCGGAACAATTCGTAAAACGGCGCAGCTCCCTCGGCCTGAATCACCGCCAGTCTGGGCAGTCGCGGGATCAAGCCCGCTGCCAGCAGTTCGCGCAACCCCTTGCCGAAGGCCGCCGTGTTCCCGAGGTTGCCGCCCGGCAGCACGATCCAGTCGGGAACCCGCCAATCGCGCTGGTCCAGCAGCTCCACCATGATGGTTTTCTGGCCCTCGATGCGGAAGGGGTTAATCGAGTTGAGCAGGTAGATGCCGAGCCGCTCTGCCAGCACCCGGACCAGCGCCAGGATCTGATCGAAGTTGGCCTCGACCTGAAAAGTGATCGCCCCGTACTCCAGGGCCTGGGCGAGCTTGCCGAAAGCGATGTTGCCGTGCGGCACGAAAACGACGGGCTGAAGGCCGGCTGCGCTCGCATAGGCGGCCATCGAGGCCGAGGTGTTCCCGGTGGACACGCACGCGACACGGCACATGCCGAGGCGGACGGCTTGCGCCACGCCGCAGGTCATCCCGTTGTCCTTGAACGATCCCGTGGGGTTGAATCCTTGATGCTTGAAACTCAGGCGCTCCAGACCCGCCCAGCGAGCGGCCGCCGGGGCTTCGATCAGGGGCGTGTTGCCTTCGCCCAAGGAGACGACACCGGCGCAATCTGCCGGAAAGGGCAGTAATTCACGGTAGCGCCAGACGCCGCTTTGATCGAGCGGTGAGTTATGGAGACGACGCGAACGCCAGAGTTGCCTGAGCTCGGCAGGGCCGGGCAGCGGATCACGCGAGATCGCCTCGAGCAGACCGCCGCAGCGCGGGCAGGTATAGATGACCTCGGTAATCGGGTACGCGGCCCGACACGAGGACTCGAAACAGACCAGTTCGAAAGACATGGAACTCCCGATTATACTGGGAGGCGTTCATGCTTGCGGTCCACATCGAGCAGGGACGTGTCCAGTTGCGCCGGCGGCCGCGTCCTCGGGGGCGATCGGGCTGGGCGTTGTTGCGTCTTCGGCTGGCTGGCATTTGCAACACGGACCTGGAGCTTGTGCGCGGCTACTACGGGTTCCGTGGTACTCCAGGTCACGAATTCGTGGCGGAGGTCGTGGAAGCCGATACGCCCGCATGGGCCGGACGGCGGGTCGTGGGCGAGATCAACGCTGCCTGCGGGCAGTGCGAGTGGTGCCGGCGGGGATGGGGACGTCATTGTCCGAGGCGAACCGTGCTGGGCATCGCCGGACTAGCCGGCGCCTTCAGCGAGTATTTCACGCTACCGGAAGCGAATCTGCACGTCCTGCCGGAGCAAGTAGCCGATGAGGAGGCGGTGTTCACCGAGCCGGTGGCGGCGGCCTGCGAAATCCTCGAGCAGGTGCGTTTTCCGTCCAACGCCACGGTGGCGGTTTTAGGCGACGGCAAACTGGGGCTGCTGGTGGCTCAAGTGCTCCAGCTCAACGGGATCGAGGTGAGGCTCTACGGGCGGCACGCGTCGAAGCTGGCGCTCGCCGCCGCCGGGGGGATCGAAACGGAACTTAGCGGCGGGTTGCCGGCGGCGCGCTACGAGTGGGTGGTGGAGGCCACCGGCTCGCGCGAGGGTCTGTCGGAGGCGATCCGGATGACGCGGCCGCGGGGGACGGTCATCGTCAAGTCCACCGTGCATGGCGCGGTGAAACTGGATACGGCCGCAGTGGTGGTGAACGAGATCACCTTGATCGGATCCCGTTGCGGTCGTTTTGAGCCGGCGCTGGAACTGATCGCGAGCGGGCGTCTGCGATTGCGGGAGATGATCACGGCGGAGTACCCGTTGGCGGAGGCGCCGCGAGCGTTCCGCGCGGCGATGCGTCCGGGCGCGCTCAAGATCCTGCTGCGGGCTGCTGCATCGTGAGGCAGTGCAGGGTGCCGAGGCCGAGCACAAGGTCGCGGGCGTAAATGCCGACGACGCGGCGATCCGGGAAGAGGGACGCCAGAGTCTGGAGGGCCACGCGGTCGTTGGGATCGTTGAAGGTGGGCACGAGCACGACCTTGTTGGCGATGTAGAAATTGGCGTAGCTGGCGGGCAGGCGCTGGCCCTTGAAATACACCGGCTGCGGCATGGGCAAGGCAACCACACGCAGCGGGCGGCCGCGCAGATCACGCATGCGACGCAAGCGGCGCCAGTTCTCGCGCAGGGGTTCGTAGTTGGGATCGAGCGGGTCGGACTCCAGGGCGGCGACCACGGTCGAGGGGGCGACGAAGCGCGCCATGTCGTCCACGTGCCCGTGAGTGTCGTCGCCGGCGATGCCGCGATCCAGCCAGAGAATCTTTCGGACTCCCAAGTATTCGCAGAGGAGCCGCTCGTACTCCTCCCGATTCAGCCCCGGGTTGCGCGCCTGCACAGAGCCCAGCAGGCACTCCTCGGTGGTGAGCAGCAGACCCTCGCCGTCAACGTCAATGGCGCCGCCTTCGAGCACGAGGCGGCGGCCGCGCCGGCGCGGGCGCCAGGTCCGCGCGCCGCTGCGACGGGCCATGAAATCGCCGGCGGCATCGTCCAGACGCCAGTCCGAGTACTTGGCCCAGGCATTGAACCGGAACTTGACGGCGCCCGGCTCGCCGCGGCGGTCGAGCAGAAAAAGCGGGCCGAAATCGCGGGTCCAGCCGCGATTCGTGCGATGGCGGAAAAAGCGGACGCTGTCGAGCGGCACGTGTGATTTTTCGAGCAGGCGCCGGGCGGACTGCTCGGCCCGTGCGTCTTGAACGAGTACGAAGACCAGCTCGGAAAGAGCCAGATGGCGCACGATTTCGCAGTAAACCCAGGCGATTGGGGCGAACTTGCCGGGCCAGTCGGTCCGGTTGTGGGGCCAGGCGATCCAGGTGGCGGCGTGGGCATGCCACTCGGGCGGCAGGCGGAAGCCCAGGGTCGCAGGGCTGGGGAGACGGGCGCTCATTCGTCCAACCAGCGCTGGAGGAGGCCGTGGTAGGCGTCGGTGCGGCGATCGCGGAAAAAGGGCCATTGGCGGCGCGTCTGTTCGACGAGCCCGCGGTGGCATTCGACGACGAGCGTGCATTCGCCGTCCGCGGGCGCCTGGGCGATGATTCGGCCGAAGGGATCGGCAACGAAGGAGGATCCCCAAAACTCGAGGTCGCGACCGGGCGGGCCTTCCTGTCCGGCGCGATTCACGGCCGCCACGTAGACGCCGTTGGCTATGGCGTGGGCGCGCTGGACGGTGAGCCACGCGTCCAGTTGCGCCGGCCCGTCGCTGTGTTTTTCGGAGGGATGCCAGCCGATGGCGGTGGGGTACACGACGAGGTCGGCCCCGGCGAGAGCCGCCAGGCGAGCGGCCTCCGGAAACCACTGGTCCCAGCAGATCAGGATGCCGATGGCCGCGAACGGGGTCTGGAAGACGCGGACGCCCGTGTCGCCCGGCGTGAAGTAGTACTTTTCGAAGTAAAGCGGGTCGTGCGGGATGTGCATTTTCCGGTACAGGCCGGCGAGGGATCCGTCGGGCAGGATGAGGACGGCGGAATTGTGATAGACGCCCGGGGCGCGGCGTTCGAACAAAGGGGCGACCAGGACGATGCGGAGCTCGCGGGCCAGAGAGGCCAGGACTTCGGTGGTCGGGCCGGGAATCGGTTCAGCCAGCGCAAACCAATCGGGATCTTCCTCGCGGCAAAAGTACTGCGAGCGAAAGAGCTCGGGCAGGCAGACCAGTTGAGCGCCGCGCGCGGCGGCCTCGCGGATGCGCCAGCGAGCCTTCTCCAGGTTCTGGTCGGGGTCGGCAGCGCAGGCCATCTGCACCAGGCCCACGCGGAAGGACGAGAGCTGCGTGTGCATAATATCAGTTACACCATGAGGCGAAGAACTTTTATTTTGGCGCTTTTTGCGGCCGGCTGGGTCGTGGCCGCCGTGCCGGCGCCCAGGGAGCACTTCGGCTTCGATCCCGGGGATGACTACAAGCTGGCGGATTACGGTCAGTTGATCGGCTATTTCCGCAAGCTGGCGGCGGCCAGCGATCGCATCCGGCTCGTCGAGTTCGGGCGCAGCTCGATGGGGCGTCCGATGGTGATGGCCCTGATTTCGGACGCCGAGAACCTGAAGAAGTGGCAGCGCTACCGCGAGATCAGCCGGCGTCTGGCGCTGGGTGAAGCCGGCGAGGAAGAAGCGCGGCGACTGGCAGCCGAAGGCAAGGCCATTGTCTGGATTGATTCCGGCATGCATGCCACCGAGACGGCGCCTTCGCAGCACGCGCCACACCTGGCGTGGCGCCTGGTCAGCGGGGAGAGTGAGGAAGTGCGGCGCATCCGGCGCAACGTGATTCTGTTGCAGATTCCCTGCCTCAACCCGGACGGCCTGGATATGGTGGTCGAATGGTACCGCCGCAATGTGGGCACGCCGCACGAGAATGCGCGGCTTCCCTGGCTCTATCAGAAATATGCCGGGCACGACAACAATCGCGACTATTTCATGTTCAATCTGGAGGAGACGCGGCACGTCGGCCGTTTGCTGTTCGAGGAATGGTTCCCGCAGATTGTTTACAACCAGCATCAATCCCCGCCTTTTCCGGCGCGCATCTTCGTGCCGCCCCACGCAGAGCCTCTGAATCCGAACATCCCTGCGGCCGTGGCCGAAGGAATCACGCTGATCGGGGCGGCGATGAAGGAGCGTTTCGCGCGCGAGAACAAGCCCGGAGTGATTTCCTACATCTCTTTCGACGGCTGGTGGAACGGGGGATTGCGGACGGCGCCGTTGTTCCACAATATGCACGGGGTCCTGACCGAGACCGCGGGCTATGCCTACGCCACGCCTCGCACCTACGACGCGAAAGATTTTCCGGAGCGTTTCGCCAACGGCATTCCCACGCGGGAGCCGAGCATCTTTTATCCCAAGCCGTGGATGGGCGGGCGCTGGACGCTGCGCGACGCTATCGAGTACATGCTCACCGCGGATTTCGCGGTGCTGGATTTTGCGGCCTCGCGTTCGTCGGACTTGCTCCTGAAGGCCTGGCAAATGGCGCGCGAAGCGATCGAGGCGGGCAGCAAGGGCAGGCCTTACGCGTACGTGGTCCCGGCCGAGCAATGGGATCCCTCGAGCGCGTTGGAGATGTTGGAGCGACTCAAGCGCGGGGGACTGAAGATCCATCGCGCCCGGCGCGATTTCGAGGCGCAAGGGCGGAAATACCCAGCCGGCTCCTGGGTTCTGCTTGCAGCGCAGCCCTTCCGGGCTTATCTGGTGGACCTGATGGAGCCGCAAAAATATCCCGAGATTCGCCTCGGAGATGCGGCGGCCTCGGTGCGACGTCCCTACGATGTGGCCGCGTGGACGCTACCGCTCAGCATGGGCGTGCGCGTGGATCGCGTGGATGAGACCTTCGAGGCGGAGCTGGAGGAGGCCAAGGACTTCCCGTCGCCGGACGGTGTCCTTGACGCGCGGCAGAATCTCAGTTTTCGGACGGTGGCCGCGCTGCTCGAACAGGGGCGACGAATTTGGCGAAGCGCCGAGGGTTCCTTCCTGGTGAAAACCGACGCGGCTGCGCCTGCGGACGCGAAATGGGAATTGCGAAGACCGCGCGTGGCGCTCTACGAGCCTTGGACGGCCAGCATGGACACGGGGTGGACTCAATGGTTGCTGGATTATTACCGGATCCCGCATGAACTGATCCACAACGAGGAAGTGCAGCGAGGAGGACTCGAGCAGCGTTTCGATGTTGTGATCCTGGCCTCGCAGAGCGCAACGGGAATCCTGCACGGGATCCGTTACGGGGAGGCGCCCGCGGGCCGACAGGGCGAGGCCGAGCTGCGCGCGATCCAGCGGCCGGAGTACACCGGCGGGATTGGGGTGCGAGGCCTGGCGGCGCTGGAGGAGTTCGTGCGGCAGGGAGGGACCCTGATCGCATTCGACGCCTCGTCCGAATTGCCCGTCGAATATTTTCCGCTGCCCTTGCGAAACGCGATCCGGCCGGGGGCGGGAGCGTTTCAGTGTCCCGGCTCGCTGTTGCGGATTATCGTGGACACCAGGCACCCGCTGGCCGCCGGCATGCCCGAAGAAGCGGTGGCGTTCGTAACCGGCGGGCAGGCCTGGGACCTGACGCTGCCGGCGGAGTATAATCGCGGGGAACGCGAGACGCGAGTGGTGGCGCGCTACGCGAAAGAGAAGTTACTGGCCAGCGGGTGGGTGAGCGGCGAACGCCTAGTGACGGGCAAGGCGGCGCTGGTCGAGGCTCGTTACGGACGGGGCCGCGTGGTGGCGTTCGGATTCCGTCCGCAGTTTCGGGGGCAGACGTTCGGCACGTTCAAGTTTGTCCTGAACGCAATTTACCTGTCGGCCGCGCGCGACGTGGCGGCGTCGGCGAGCGGCGGCAATCATGGAAACTGACTCACGGAGGTGATGGAGATGTCGCTGAACAGCGGTGATCATGGCGTCGTCGGGCGGCGCGCCTTTCTCGGCGGCGCCGCGGCAGCGGGTGCTTCGGGGTTCTGGTCGGAGGAAACCCTGGACTCGCTGCTCCAGCATACTCGCACGGCTTCGAAGCCCACGGATCTGAAGATTACCGATCTGCGGGTCGCGGTCATCGGAAAAGCGCCCATGCGTTGCCCGATCATCCGCATAGATACGAACCAGGGAATCTACGGCCTGGGAGAGGTGCGGGACGGGGCGAGCAAGACCTATGCGCTCATGTTGAAAAGCCGCATCCTCGGCGAAAACCCGTGCAACATAGACAAGATCTTCCGCAAGATCAAGCAGTTCGGTTTTCACGGCCGACAGGGCGGCGGCGTCGCCGCCGTTGAAATGGCTTTGTGGGATCTGGCGGGCAAGGCCTACGGCGTTCCGGTTTACCAGATGCTGGGCGGGAAGTTCCGTGATCGTATCCGTCTCTATGCCGACACTCCCGAGTCGCACGACCCTAAAGTTTATGCCGAGCGGATGAAAAAGCGGATGGACGCCGGCTTCACGTGGCTGAAGATGGATCTGGGCGTGGACCTGGTGGAGAAGGTCCCCGGCGCCCTGACCCGGCCGCTGGGCACGACCACGCGGGATTTCGTCAGGACCGAGCACATGTTCACGGGTATGGAGCTGACGGACAAAGGGATCGCGCTCATGACCGAGTATGTGGCCGCCATCCGCGAGATCATCGGCTGGGATATTCCGCTGGCGGCCGATCATTTCGGGCACATCGGCGTCAATTCGTGCATTCGGCTCGGGCGGGCGCTGGAGAAGTACAATCTGGCCTGGCTGGAAGATATGATTCCCTGGCAGTACACGGACCTGCTAAAGCAGATTACCGATGCGCTGGACATTCCGACTTTGACAGGCGAAGACATTTACTTGAAAGAGCCGTTCATCGAGCTTTGCCGCCGGCACGCGGTAGACATCATCCATCCCGATTTGGCCACGGCAGGCGGCATTCTGGAAACCAAGAAGATCGGCGACGCGGCGCAGGAATACGGCGTGCCCATGGCCATGCATTTCGCCGGAACGCCCGTATCCTGCATGGCGAATGTGCACTGCGCGGCGGCTACGGAGAATTTCCTGGTGCTGGAATTTCACTCGGCGGATGTGCCGTGGTGGGAGGACCTGGTGGAGGGCGTCGAGAAGCCGATCGTCAATCGCGGCTTCATCAAGGTGCCGGAGGGCCCGGGCCTGGGCATTACGCTCAACGAGGAGGTCGTCAAGCGTCACCTGGCCGAGCCTGGCTATTTCGAGCCGACGCCCGAGTGGGACCAAGAGCGGTCCTGGGACCGTTTGTGGAGCTGAGCCATGAGACGCAGGGAATTCCTTGGCGCCCTGGCAAGCGCGGCGTTGCCCGCGTGCGCGCGGGCAGCGACAGCGAAGGCGCCGCGCGGATTGAAGATCACCGACGTTCGCGTGGTGGTCACCAACCCCGAGCGCTCGCCCATGGGCAATTTTGTGCTCGTCAAGATCGTGACCAGCGAGGCCGGCCTGCACGGCTGGGGCGATGCCACCTGCACCGGCAGCGAGCTGGCGGTAGCCAAATTCGTCGAAGAGTACATGCGCCCGGTGCTGCTCGGCCGGGATCCCATGCGCCTGGAAGACATCTGGCAGACGCTGTTCCTGCATCCCTATTACCGCTCAGGGTCGGTACACATGTCGGCGCTGAGCGGCGTGGACATGGCGTTGTGGGACATCAAGGGCAAGGTGGCCGGCTTGCCCGTGTACGAGTTGCTGGGCGGACGCGCGCGCATCAAGTTACTGACCTATACCAGCGTCAGCGGTCGGGATTTTCGCGAGGTCGAGGAAGGGGCCCGGCGCATGATCGAGCGCGGTTACAAGGTCCTGAAGGTCCAGGTGAGGCCGCCCGGACTGGAGGCAGGTTACGCCGTGCCGCCCTCCGACAAGCAACGGGCGGCAACCGAGAAAGCGCACCAGGCGGGCGTGCCGCCGGTGGAAACCTGGGAGCCCGATCCCTACGTGCGGACTGTGCCCAAGCTCTTCGAGCACTTGCGCAAGACCCTCGGAGAAGAAATCGAGCTGCTGCACGACGTGCACGAGCGGATTACCCCGAGCCAGGCCTTGTGGTTGGCCAGGGCGCTCGAACCGTACCGTCCTTTCTTTCTCGAAGACCCTCTTCGACCCGAGCACGCGGACACTTTCCGCCTGATCCGGCGGCAAAGCGCGACGCCCATCGCCATGGGAGAGATCTGGACCGGCCAGTGGGACGGCCTGTTCCTGATCACCGAGCATCTGATTGACTATGTCCGGCACGATCTTTGCCACTGCGGCGGGATCACGACCGGCAAGAAGATCGCTGCGATCGCGGAGCCGTTCGGTATACTGACCGCGTGGCACGGGCCCAGCAACATCTCGCCCATCGCCCAGCGGGCCAACTGCCATGTGAGTTTGTCGGTGCCGAACTTCGGGATCCAGGAGTGTCGAACGAACTGGTCGGATGCCGCCCGGGAGGTATTTTCCAGCGCGCCCACTTACAGCGACGGTTACGTGAACATCGGGGACGAGCCGGGACTGGGCATCGAGATTGACGAAAAAGCGGCGGCGAAGTACCCTTACCTGCCTCGTTACCGACCTTTGATCCGGCGGGCCGACGACAGCGCCTGGGCTTACTGAACCCGAAAAAAACAAAAAGCCCGCCCGCGCGTGGCGGGCGGGCCCGTTCAAGGTTCGGATCAGAAGTTGTAACGCAGCGCGAGCTGGATGTTGCGCTCTCCGCCCTTGCTGGTTACCTTTCCGAACGTGGCGCTGCGCGGGTTGGCGTCCGCACCGCCCCAGTTCGGGTGGTTCGGGAAGTTGAAGAACTCCGCCCGGAACTGGAGCTTGTGAGTTTCAGTAATGCCGAAGTCCTTGAAGATCGCCACGTTCCAGTTCTGGAATCCCGGGTGGTACAGCGTGTTCCGGGTCTGGGTCTTGGAGAAGGTACCGGCGGCCGGGGCAGTGAACAGCGGTGAGCCGTCGGGCAGCTTGGTGCGGAACCAGAAATTCTGGTCACCTGCGCCCAGGGAGAACTTGCGCTCACCACGCGGCAGCTTGGGATCACCCAGCTTCTCCCAGGGTTGGGCCTCGCCCACGGCGCCAATGCCGGCAAAGTCGTCCGAAGTTACGACCGAGAATGGCGCGCCGGTCTGGAACTGCGCCACGCCCGTGATCTGCCAGCCGCCCAAGGTCTTCTGGAGGATATCGTTGCGGCCCCGCAGCAGCGGCAACTGGTAAATGAAATTGATCACGGCGACGTGGCGGGTGTCAAAGTCCGACGGTCCCCACATGATGCGGTCATCCCACGGGTTGACGATGCGGCAGCGGCGGCCCGAGCAGTTGTCCATGCTCTTGGAGTACGTGTAGGACAAGCCGTAGCTCAGGCCGCGGGTGAAGCGACGATTGACCTCGATCTGGAGGCCGTTGTATTCGCTGCGCGCCGCGTTTTCACCCAGGGCGATGATGGCGAAGCCCTTGTAAGGCCGGAGCACGTTGGTGTTGATGCCCCTGTTTTCGGGCCTCTGGAGCGTGCCGACGGGCAGAGCGTTCAGGTTGCGCTCGCGCTCCATGTTCAGGCCGACGCGGCCCACGTAGGCCACGGACACGAGCGTGTCGAAGCCGACCTCGCGCTCGTAGGTTACGTTCCAGGTGTAGGAGCCGGGGATCTTGAAGACCGGATCCGTGGTCATGAAGAACAGCGGGAAGTGCGAGGGCCTGCCGCCCGCCGGGTTATCGGCCTGGCCGTTGGCGATCGAGACCATCGGCTGGAGCGGCGGGTTGCCGCCCAGGAAGATGTTGTCGCTAACCCCCGGGCGGGCCATGAAGCGACCGAAGCCGGCGCGAATGGCATCGCGGTTGGTGACCGAGTAGGCGATGCCCACGCGCGGCTGGAAGTTCAGCCACTGGCGCTCGCCCCAGTAATTCGGGCCGCCCGCGAACAAGCGGTCGAAGCTGCGATCATCCGCCAGTGCGACGCGCCCGATGGCCGCCTTCGGCCAGCCCTTGCCCGGGATCACGATGCCGTTGTAGCGGTCGCCGCTGATGATGAATCCGGTGGCGGGATCCTGCACCGCGGCGCGTGCCGGATCGTAGCGCTTGGGATCGAAGACCGCGATGTTACCCCAGAGGCTGAAAAAGTAGGGGGTCATGTAGGTGTGGCGCACGCCGAGCTCCAGACGGAACTTGGACGTGACCTTCCAGGAATCCTGGACAAACCACTCGAACATGTTGGCGCGATAGGGCGTGAAGGCGCGCTGGCCGATTTCGGCATAGGTGTCGAAAAGACCCATGGCGGCATTGGCCACAGCCAGCCGGGTGCTCGGGGCCCCCGCGCGGGCATCGGTGAACACAAAGCGCCCGTTCTGATTGTTGGTGCCGCCAGGCACGCCGGTGACGTTGATCTGATCGAAGTCGTTCTGCCCGCTGCGCTCGTAAGACACGCCCCACTTGAAGGTGTGGTTGCCGTAAATCTTGGTCATGTTGTTCGAGAAGACATAAATGGGCCCGGAAGAGAAGGCGGGGTAGGGACCGCCGTCCACCGTGGCGAAGTTAGCGATGTCAATGGTCGGGATCTTGTCGTAAATCTCCTTGCGTTCAGGGAAGATGTACGGGTAGTCTATCCCGTACTTGGAGCGCGCATACCGCTCGCCCGGCCGGTAAACGCCGATGTAGACGCGATCCACGCTGGCCGTGACCAGCAGCTCATTGACCATGGTCGGGGAAATTGTCCAGATGTAGTTCAACGAGGCAGTCTTGTTGGGCCGGTTCCAGTCGGTAATCGCTCGGTCGGTGCCCCCGCGGAACGCGTCAATCGCGGTCCAACTGTAGTTCTGGTGGCGCAGGCGGAAGGTGTGGCTGGGGTTGGGGATGAAATCAAGGGAGAGGGTGTCCTTGCGCTGGTTCTGGGGATTGGGTCGGGTTTGGATGAAGTTGGCCCGACCTTGCAGGAAGCCCGGCGTGGGCTCGGGGTAAGAACGCAGGAACCCCAGACCGTTGCGGCTCAGTCGGCTGGCAGGGATGATGTTGTTGGGAAAGGGCTGGTTGTTGTCAGGGTCGTAGACCACACGAGTACCCACGAAGTACGGGTTCGTTGTCAGCAGTTCGGAGAAATCACCGCGCCGCATAGCCAGCGTGGGCACAGTGATAATCGAGGTAGATTCTTGGCGGAATCTCACCCACTCCTGGCTCCACAGGAAGAAGAGCTTGTTGCGATCGGTGTTCCAGGTGTCGGGAATGAACACCGGACCGCTGAAGATATAACCGAACTGGTTGTACTTATGGGCGGGTCTGAGGGAACCGGCGCGGTTGAGCGCCCAGGTGTTGGCGTTGAGTTCGCGGTTGCGGAAATATTCGTACAAGCTGCCGTGGAAGTCCCGCGTTCCGCTCTTGGTCACCAGGCGGATCTGGCCGGCAGCGGAACGTCCGTACTCGGCGTTATAGTTTGCCGTCAGGATTTGCATTTCCTGTACGGTGTCCACGTCCGCCACGCCGATGGAGGTGCCGTTGGCGCGCGTGCGGACGGCGACCGCGCCGTCGAAGTTCATCACGAAATCCTGCGTGCGCCCGCCGTTAATGCTGAGGCCTGCCGTAGTCAAGCCGAAGCTAAAGCTGGCCAGCGAGGAGCCCGAGCGGACGCCGGCTTTCAGCAGGGCGAGCCAGATCGGGTTGCGCCCGTTCAGCATCATGTTCTGGATCTGGGTGCTTTCCACCAGGCGCCCCACGGTGGCCGTGTCCGCTTGCACGCTGGCCACCGATGCGGTGACCTCGATGGTTTCCGTGACGGCCCCGACCTCGAGCGTGACGTCCACGCTGCGGGGCAGGTTGGGTTCCAGGCGGTTCTGGGTGCGGATGAATTTCTTGAAGCCGGTGGCTTCCACGGTAACCGTGTAAGACCCCGGCGGCAGGTTCGAAACTACGTAGTAGCCGGTCTCGTTGGTCTGCGTCCGGCGCTCCAATCCGGTGGCTTCGTTGGTGACCGTGACCGTGGCATTGGGGACCACCGATCCGGTGGGGTCCTTGACGAAGCCCGAGATTTGAGCCGTGTCGGATTGGGCCAGCAGGGTGCCACAGACCGCGAGCGACAGGAACGCGGCGCACACGATTGCGGCCGCTGATCTGAGTTTCAAAACCATCACATCGCCTCCTGAAGCTTGCTCTGGTCAGATACCCCACTTGACGGGCAAGTGGGCGGGCCGCCGCCTCTCCCTCGAATCGCGAACGGCACCCTGTATCGAGAATCTCTCAAGCCGGCCTCGAAAGTCAAGAGCCATGCGGCCGCGCGCCATGCCCGCCGGCGGGTGTTGTTACAATCGTGTAAGCCCCGGCGGCGGATGCCGGCGGGCAACTCATGACAGGGGGAGGAAAATGAGAAGACTGCTGGTTGTCGCTTTGCTGCTGACGCCCTGCCTGATGCTTGCGGGCGAGAAAAAACTGATGCACTGCTTCGTCTTCACGCCAGTGGAATCGGCCACCCAAGCCGACTGGGAGGCGTTCTTCAAAGCCACGGACGAGCTGCCGAGCAAGATCCCGGGACTGCATCGGGTCTGGTACGGCAAGCTCTTGAAACCCCTGACTATCTTGACCACGGACGCGGAGACGCGCAAGAAGCTCGCCGGCGGCGAGAAGGAAGTTACAGGCCCCGTGCAGCGGGTCATCCGGCAGTGGGGAGTCTGCATGGAGATGGAGAACGAGCAGGCCCTCAAGGTTTACGCTGACCATCCCGCTCACAAGGCATGGGAGCAGGTCTATTTCAAGGTCCGGCAGCCTGGCACAACCACCTTCGACATCTTGGGTCAGTAGTCGGAGCTTCGCTGGGCTCGAGCGCGGGACGGTGGCGTCTCGATCCTGTGGGCTGGGCGGGCCGGCCGGGTTTCGGGACCGGTGACGGCGCGGCCGCGTCAAGCCGGCGCGGGGCCGGGGGCGCAGCTCCGCTCCCCGGGAACCCGCAGGCTGCGATGGAGAAGATGATTATGCGGCGACGAGATTTTCTGGCAACGGCTGCCTCGGGTGCGAGTTTTGAACTCTCGCGCCCGCCGGCGCGCAGGCCGAACGTGCTCTTCATCGCGGTGGATGATCTGCGCCCGCAACTGGGTTGCTATGGGAGTCGGCATGTGAAAACGCCTTCTCTGGACCGGTTGGCCCGTGAAGGCATTCGGTTCAACCGCGCTTACTGCCAGCAGGCGGTGTGCGCACCCAGCAGGACCAGCCTGCTCACCGGCGCGCGTCCTGACACGACGCGCGTCCACGACTTGCAAACGCCGCTCAATACCGTCCGGCCCGACCTCATCAGCTTGCCGCGCCACCTCAAAAATCACGGCTACGAGACGGTCTCGCTGGGCAAGGTATATCACCACGCCAACGAAGACCCTCTAGCGTGGAGCGTTCCCCCGTGGAACCCCAAGGGCAACTGGGTGGGACGCGGCTATCTCGATCCGCTCTCGGCCCACGCGGTGCGGCAGAACGATGCGGTCTTGCGCGCTGCCTATGCGCGGGCTTTGAAAGCCGGGCAATCGGTCCAGCCCCCGCAATACGGGAGGGGACCCGCCTTCGAAGCGCCTGACCTCCCCGACGATGCGTACCCGGACGGCAAGATCTGCGAGAAAGCTGTGGAGGAGTTGCACCGCTTGCGCACTCGGCCTTTCTTCCTGGCGGTGGGATTTCACAAGCCGCACTTGCCCTTCAATGCTCCCAGGAAATACTGGGATCTTTACTCGCCCGAAGATATCGAGCTTCCGTCGCGCAACCAGTGGCCGGAGAACATGCCCCCGGGCGGCGGGTTCCAATTGGGGCGAGCTGCGGGCTTACGTCGGTATGCCGGCCACGGGTCCCGTGGACGAGACTACCATGCGCCTGCTGATCCATGGTTACTACGCCTGCGTCAGCTACGTGGATGCGCTCATCGGGCGTCTTCTCGCCGAGCTGGACCGTCTGGATCTGCGGCAGAATACCATCGTCATTTTGTGGGGCGATCATGGCTGGAAGCTGGGCGACTACGGAGCCTGGTGCAAGCACACCAACTTCGAGCTGGATGTCCGGGCGCCGCTGCTGCTGTCCATCCCGGGACAAAACCATGCGGGTGCGGCCACCAATGCGCTGGTGGAGTTCGTGGATATCTATCCCACTCTCGCCGAGGCCTGCGGACTCGGTGCGCCGGAGCACTGCGAGGGCCTCAGCATGCTTCCGCTGCTGGAGAACCCCGGGCGACCCTGGAAGGCAGCAGCCTTCAGTCAGTACCCGCGCGGCAAGCTGATGGGTTACTCGGTGCGCACCGAACGCTGGCGCTACACGGAGTGGATTGAACGCACCACCGGGCATGTTGTGGATCGTGAACTTTACGATCACGCGACCGAGGGCGTTCCCGACGCCAACCTCGCCGGACTGGCTGCTTTCGCGGAAACGGTCCGAGAGCTGTCCGCGCTGCTCGATCGAGGCCGCGGCTGGCGCAAGGTGCAGGAAGAACTGCGCAGGATGCTTTGACGGCGGCGCTTGCCAGAGCAGGGTCTATCCCTGCATCTCCCCGATCCTGCGCTCACAGGCGTCCGTGCCGATTTTCTCGAGTCAGCCCGCCCTTCGCACCGCTGGACGGCCGTCCGCGACGCCAGCCCCACACCAGGCCGGGGCTGAAACTGGCGGCGATCCTGTGCGGAGTTGGAGAACCCGTTCCGAACTTGTCGCGAGGGGCTCGCGGCCGGGGTTGGGCCAGCGGCGGTAGTTGGCGGCGATCCAGCCCGGGCCGGCGGACACCGGCAACCCTCGCGTCGGGGAAGTTAGTCGTGCCGACCGGGCGGCGTCTCGCAGCGGCTGAGGGGCGGCGCCCCGGTCGGGCAGTTCCCTCATTGCGCCGCTGCGCGCTCGGGCTCGAGCCGCCCCGTCCGGATCAGCTCGCCTCGAATCCATTCAAACGTGATCCGGAGGCCCTCTTCGAGGGGCGTCTGCGGCTCCCAACCGAGCACCTGCTTCAGTCGCGTGTTGTCACTGTTGCGCCCCCTCACTCCTTGGGGCTTCGTCAAATCATGGCGCTTGCCAATCTGCTTGCCGGCAATCGTAGCCACGATGTCCACTAACTCGTTGATCGAAACCAGCCGGTCCGTGCCCAGATTCAACGGATGGGGATAGTCCGAGCGCATCAGCCGGTACAGACCCTCGACGCAATCGTCAATGTAGCAGTACGAGCGCGTCTGCTGCCCGTCGCCCCACACCTCGATTTCGTCCCCGTCGTTGGCTAGCGCCACCTTGCGACAGATCGCCGCCGGGGATTTCTCCCGCCCGCCGTGATACGTGCCCAGCGGCCCGTAGATGTTGTGGAACCGCACCACACGCGTCTCCAGGCCGAAGTCCTCGCGATAGTGGCGGCAGGTGCGTTCCATGTACAGCTTCTCCCAGCCATAGCCGTCCTCGGCATCCGCCGGGTAAGCGTCTTCCTCCTTCAGCGGCGTCACGTCCGCGGTCTTCTGCCGGTAGCCCGGGTACACGCAGGCGCTCGAGGTGAACAGAAATCGCTTCACGCCATGAATACGCGCCGCCTCGATCGTGTTGATGTTGATCATCGTGTTGTCGCGCACGATCTCGCCCTTGTAGGTCTCGATGAAGCCGATGCCGCCCATGTTCGCTGCCAGGTGATAGACCTCGTCCACGCCTCGCATGGCGATGAGACAGTTGTCGAAGCGGCGCAGATCGAGCAGCTCGAATTCGTGCGCCACCGTAGGCTCGAACTCCGGGTACTTGATGTCCACGCCACGCACCCAATAGCCGCGGGCGACAAGATACTTCGTCAAGTGGTGACCGATAAAACCGCCGGCTCCGGTCACCAGAACCACTGTGGCCTCCGGCATATGCAGGTTCCTCCCTCGCTTGCAAATTCGAGCCGTTCACAAAAGGTCCAACCTCATCCGACACCGCCCGCGAATGCGGCTGTGCTCCTGCCGGTTTTCGTTGAGCAGGGCGAGGCGACGTGAACAGCGACCCTCGCGCAGTCAGCCGCTCCTTCAGGCAGCCGTGCCGCAACACACAGGTACGCTCGCGACCTCGTCCGAGGTCGGCGCTTCGCTGCGGCTGAACACCGGCTCGATGGACACGACCAGATTGCCAAACCTCATGACATTATATCCCCTGCACCCGTGCACGATTCACACAAGGCGATGGCCCACCGTCGCATGGCGGTCCGCAGTCGGTGGTAACGTGCGTTTCGCGCCCCCGATTCCCTCAACGAGCCGCGTGCCGGAACCTTCCGGGCGTGCGTCCTGCGGCGAGCCTGCTCGGCGATCGGAGTTCGGTGTCGGCCGTAGAGTCCCGCATCGCGATGGCCGGTTCGGTCTCGGACAACTGCCTCTCGAGGCGTCAGTTGGCGCGCAGGCGTACGGGGCCGAACAGGCCCGAGGGCCGCAGTTCCGCCTTGGCCCAGGGTCGCGGGATTTCACCGGTCACAGCAATATTGGTGCGGGTGAAAGGTCCGCCTTCGCCGCGGGCGTCGCACGCCAGCCGGTTGACCCAGTTGTTGGCCACCGTCACGACAAGCCGGTTCTTTCCGGGCCGCAGCGCGGCGCCGACCGGGACGCGGAAAGGCTTCGTCCAGGCCACGCCCAACGGCTGGTCGTTCAGCGTTACTTCCGCCGCACCCCAGAGGTCACCCAGATCGAGTTCCGGCGTACGGGCTCGGCGGATCCAAGATTGTGGCGCCTCGAACTCGGTCCGGTAAGTCGCTACTCCCGAAAAACAACGGACGCCGGGATCAGGATGCTCGGTCCACGAAATCAGACGTTGAAGGCTGACGCGTTCCGGAGCGCCCCAACCCCGGGGAAACTCCAGGGTCCAAGGGCCGGCGATTTCCAGCGGAGGGACGGTCTCCGCCCGGGGCGAAGCCGGGCGCTTCCCTTGTGTCGCCTCGCGGCGAAATACCACCAGTTGCGATCCCTCGGATTCCAAACTCAGGGGCAAGCGAACACCTTGGTTTGTAAGTTCGTATTCATGGGCGTCGCGGATCGCGCCGGTCACGGCATCCCAGAGCTCGGGAACTTTGTTGCGCACCCGGAACTGGAGAGTCAGCGCCACGGGCCGGTTTGCCAGGCTGCGGACAAAATATATGTCGGCTTGCGGGGTGCGCCGGTGGATGAAGTCCAACCCGGCGTCCGGCGGGCTGATGATCTCCAGATCAGGACCCACGCCTCGATCGGCCAGAACCTCGCGCAGCGGTCGTCCCCATACCACCTTGCCCTGACCGTAGCGGTGTTCCCGCACGGATACGCCGTCGCAAGGTCCCCACACTTTGTCCGCCAGCGCGCGCACGGCGCTGTCGCGACTCCCCGAGTAATCGTAGCCCGAGGCCCGCAGCGGCTTGGGACCCACGACGGTGGCGCCGTCGCGCACCAGAGCGGCGATCTGTTCCAGCGCCGCAGGGTCCACGTCACGGCGCTCGGGGAGGACCAGAATTTGGTATTCCATGCCGTGGGGCAGATATAACTTGCCGTCCCGCACCCGGAGTCGCGCCAGAACCTCGGCATTGATAACGTCGTAGTCGAAGCCGAATCCGAGCGACGGATCCACGTGCTTGGGCGGAACGAAATTGAAACCGCCGTCCCCGTAGTAATAAAGCACGTCGGCGACGAAGCGGCCCTGCTGCATCAGGAACGAGACGCGGGCGAGATAGTCAAGAAACGCTCTGCCCATGGGCCACCAGGGAACGCTGGGCATCAGGTGCGTTCCTGCGCCGTAAGCCCAGCCCGGCTTGCCCGCTTCCGGCGGCTGGTGAGCCGAGGTGTGCCAGACGACGTGATTCATGCCTTCGGTGAAGGCCCGGTCCGCGGAGGCTTTCAGATCCTGCGGCGCTTCCTCCCAGTGCCGGTTGCTGGTGAAAGCCTCCATGTGCACGACAGGCTTGTTGTAAATATGAGCCGCAGCCGCAGTCTCTTTCACCACCCATAGTGGCGAATTGGGGCGGAAGGGCCAGAACTCGCCCCGCACGCTGTCTATCGCGCCCAGCGCCTTCAGCGCGTCCACCGGAACCTGATGAACGGGAGGACCCGGCCCGCCCGCTTCCGCGTGAACGCCCAATCCGACTTTGTGAGCCTCTTCGACCGCCGCGCGGTAGTAAGCATCCACGACCACCTCGCCGAGAGTTTTCCGGTAGTCGAAGATTACACGCTCGGCCGTTTCGCGATTGACGACGCGAGCCCCGCTGAACAAGGGCAAGAAAGGCACAAGGTCATAGCCGCGCCTTTTGCGAAATTCCTCGAGGAAGCTTTCGCTCCAAAGCATGCCCCTTACTTCGTAACTGGCCAGGTAAAGTTCGTGGAGCGCGGAGCGGCGGAAGTCACCTATGCGTTCCCCGAGGCGTCGAATGACCTCCCGGATGTACCGTCGCGTCACCTCGGCATCGAGGTGGTCAGTCGCCAGTCCGTCGGAGTTGGGGCTGGGAACTTTTAGCCGCTCGCCGGTGTTGGCCAGTGCGTAGCGGATCAGCAACCAGCGTCCCTGGGGAACGCGCCAGCGCAGCCGGCCTCCATCCAGATACTGTTCGAGCCGCAGGATCTGATCGAGGCTGCGGATGGTTATGGCCGGCATCGGGCTCGATGCCCAACACTGCGCCGGCCCCATCCAGCGCCCGTCGTGCACATTTTCCGCCGCCCAGTCTCCTTGCGCGTTGAGGGCTGAACTGTACTCGACGAGCTTTCCGCCCGGGCTGGTGCGGCGGGCGCGGTAGGAAAGCACTGCATTGTAACCGTCCGCCGTCCACACTTCGAATTCGGCTAATGCGACCTTGCGTTGCTCTCCAGCCTCGCCGTCCAGCAGGTGAAGTCGCACATAGCGCGCGGGGGTGGGCGGGAACCGGAACTCCTGCGGCCCGGGGCGTGGTTCCAGCGATCCGCTCAGCACCTCGCGAAACGCCTCGTCTTCGCGCGCGGACTCCGAGACCGAGATGACGAAGCGGCGCGCGTAGCGGTGGCCGGTGGCGAGGTTTTCGGTGTTGTACAAGACCACGCGCGTCACGGTCCGCGGAACGGGTTCTTCCAGCTCGAAGATGAATTCAAAACCCGGACGCAGTTCGGGGTCTCGTATGCCGATCAGCGCCGTATCGTGGAAAAACAAAGGCCGGCCTTGCCCGTCCCTGGGGGCGTCCGGGGGAATCGGAGGCACAGGCAGATCGCCATCGAAATCACGCGGGCCTTCGAGTTCGAGATGGGAGTGCACCAGGGTTTTGCTGGCGTCTTGCGGCCTCACCCAGGAGGCCCCCATGTCCCAACTGCTCGACACCGACAGCTCGACCTTCATCCCGAGCTTGCCGGCGACTTGGATCACGTGAGCAAGATCGGCAACCGAGTCCGGGCTGAGGAACTCCGGACCTGCCGGCGGTCGTGCGCTCGCCGGGCCACGGGCGCCCATATCGAACAGCGTCAGCCCGGTCACGCCGAGGCGGCGGTACTGCTCCAGTTCCTCGGCCACCCAGTCGCGGTTCAGGTAACCGTCCAGCAGGAGAAAGTAGACCGAAGGGCGAGCTTCGGGCGGCGGGTCACGAAAGCCCGCTTCCAGGGGATCCACGCCGGCGGGAACGAGCAGCGAGACGATCCAGACCAGGGTGCAGACCACCAACCCGCAGCTTCTCATGCCAGCTCCTCCATCCATTCAAAGGCAATTCAAAGCGTCGGCAGCCTCCAAAAGCGACCCGGCGACCTGTTTCGTATTGTGAGACAATAGCCCTTGACCCGAGTTTTGCCGGCGAATGCCAACGACAAGCCCTCCCGTCGGCCGTCCGGGCGGCGGGCTCCCCCGGGAGACCTGGTGCAAGCCGTCGAGCGCGCCTGTGAGTTGCTCAAGGCTTTCCAGGAGGAGGACGGGGAACTGACGCTCCAGCAACTGGCGGCCCGAACCGGTCTCCACAAGGCGACTGCCTCCCGCCTGCTGCGCACGCTGGACCATGCCGGCCTGGTGGAGCGTCTGCCCGGGGGCCGCTTCCGCAGCTTGATCCGAACCGTTTCGCGCAAGCGCCACCGGATCGGCTTCGCCACACGCGGCATGGACACGCCGTTCAGCCGGGACGTGGCTTCCAGTCTTCAGCGTGCTGCCGAGGAAGCGGGCATGGAGCTGCTGGTACTGGACAGCCACCGAAGCCCGCGCGCGGCCTTGCGCGACGCCGAACGGCTGGTGCAAGAGGGCGTCGAATTGGTGGTCGAATTCCAGAGTCATGAGCGCGTGGCGCCCTTGATCGCAGCTCGTTTCCTGCGAGCGCGACTGCCGGTCATCGCAGTCGAGATTCCGCATCCGGGGGCGGTGTATTTCGGGGCCAACAACTACGAGGCCGGCTTGATGGGCGGTCGCGCTTTAGGCAAGTGGGTTCGGGAGCGGTGGGGAGGCGGCCTGGAAGCCATCGTCCAGTTGGTCGAGGAGCGCGCCGGTCCCGTTGCGAGACTTCGTGTCACGGGCATGCTGGAAGGTTTAAGGGAGAGTCTGCCGGCCGCGGCGCAGGCCGCCTTGTTCGAGATCGATGGCAAGGGGGCGTTCGAAAAGTCGCTGGAGCTGATGCGTCGCCACCTGCGCCTGGTCTCGGCCCGGCGGACGGCGGTGCTGGCGGCCAACGATCCCTCGGCGTTGGGCGCCGTCCGCGCCATCGAGGAGGCAGGACGCGTTGATTGTTGCGTGGTGATGAGCCAGAATGCCAGCCTGGAGGGGCGCAACGAGTTGCGGCGGCGCCGCAGCCCTTTGATCGGCTCGGTGGCCTATTTCCCGGAGCATTACGGCGACCACATCATCCGGCTGGCGCGTCTGATTCTGGCGGGCCGCCCGGTGCCTCCGGCCAACTACACCCGGCACGTGCTGATCACAGCAGAGAACGTAGACCGGTATTACCCGTTGGACCGCTTCCTGTCGGCCTGATCGCTGTCTCGCATCGTGAGATCGGCGGGCGACCTCAACTTTGCCGTGTCTCGCCTGACGCCGGTGCCTACCATAGAGGGCGGAGGTGGTCTCCTCATGAGGAAGGCGGCGGCTTGCTTTGTCCTGGGAGCCGTACTGGCCACCGGGCAAACCATCACCAGCTCCCTCGTCGGCACGGTGCTCGACTCCAGCAACCTGGCGGCGGCCGGGGCCAAGGTAACCCTCACCCTGATTACGACCGGAGCGGTGCGCGAGAGCGAGACCGACGAACGCGGCAATTTTGTCTTCTCGGGTCTGGAACCCGGCGAGTACGGTCTGGCCGTCACGTTGGCCGGATTCAAGCGGCTGGAGCGTACCGGCATCGTCCTGTCGGCGCAGGAGCGCCGCAGCGTGGGCACGCTTACCCTCGAAGTGGGCACCCTTACCGAGAGCGTGACCGTCACCGGGCAAGCGGCTACGGTTCAGACCGCCAGTTCCGAGCGGGCGGCGACCGTACTGGGGAGCCAGATCGAACGGCTCATGATCAAGGGGCGCAACGTGCTTTCTTTGCTGCAACTCTTGCCGGGCGTTGTGGATTTGCAGCAGCGCGAGGAGCGGATTGACCGCAACTTCGACATCTTCGTTCAAGGCAACCGGCGGGAAAACAACTCGGTCACAGTCGACGGCATGGTGGTGAACGGGATCGGCAACAATTTCAACACGGTCGTCATGCTCAGCCAAGACGCCATCGCGGAAGTGCGCGTTCTGTTAACCAACTACCAGGCGGAGTACGGTCGTTCTTCCGGCGCTACGGTCAATCTCATCAGCAAGTCGGGCACCAGGGAATTCCACGGGCTCGCGTCACACTTCAAACGGCACGAGCAGTTCAACGCCAACAATTTCTTCAACAATCGCCTGGGGCAGCCCAAGCCCCGCTATCGCTACACGACGTGGAACTACAACGTGGGCGGGCCCGTCTACGTGCCCGGCAAGTTCAACGCCAACCGGGAAAAGCTTTTCTTCTTCTGGTCGCAGGAGTTCTGGCCGCTGAAGGTGCCGACGGCGATCGCCCAACTGACGGTGCCCACCCCGTTGGAGCGCGCGGGCGACTTTTCTCAGAGTCTCGACCTGAATAACCGCTTGATCGTCGTCAATGACCCAACCACCCGCGCGCCTTTCCCGGGCAACCGCATTCCGCCGAGTCTCATAGATCGCAGCGGCCAGGCGTTGCTCAAAGTGTTCCCCGAACCGAACTTCACCGATCGGGCGCTTTCCGGAGGCCGTTATAACTACGTATTCCAGAGCGAGAACAGAATCCCGAATCGGGCAGAGAATCTCCGACTGGATTATAACCTCAACTCATCGAATACACTTTCGGGCACTATTGCTTCGTTCGTGGACGAGCAACGCGGAGCGGTGGGTATCCTCACCGCAGGTGCGACCAACTGGCCGCAAATGACCAAGACCTACCGCCTGCATGGGCAGGCTTATATCGTCCGCTACACACGTATCGTCAGTCCCACTCTGATCAACGAGCTGGCGCTCGGCTTCACACGGCGTCCCGAGGGTAATCGGGCCTCGGAGGAGGAAATCCGCCGCAACCAGAAGGCGACGGTGGGTTATGTTGCCGGGCAAATCAATCCGGGGGTCAATCCGCTGGGCCTGATTCCCAACGCAACCTTCGGGGGAGTTACCAACCCGGCCAACCTTTTCATCGAAGGCAGGTTTCCTTTTTACCAGCGGCTGTATTCTTCTTCCTTGACCAACAACTTCACCAAAATCTGGGGAACGCACACTTTCAAGGCCGGAATCGCAATCGAACGCCACTTCCAGGGCGCACTCAATGACGGTCAATACACGGGAACCATAGATTTCGGCCGCAACGTCAACAATCCGCTGGACACGAATTACGCGTATTCGAACGCCATTCTGGGAATTTTCAGCAGCTATACCGAGCAACTGGCGCGCGTCATCATCCGGTACCGGCAAGCCAGCGAGGAATGGTTCGTCCAGGATTCGTGGCGGATCCATCCGCGGCTGACGCTGGACTACGGGGTCCGATTCCACCACCTGGAACCGATCTATATGGCAGACAACAAGCTCTCGGTCTTCACCGCGGACCGATATGACCCGGCCCGAAGGGTGCGGCTGATCTGGCCTGCGCGTGTCAACAACCAGCGCGTGGGCCAGGACCTGCTCACAGGACAGACGTTTTACGCTTCCCAGATCGGCGCGCTGGTTCCGGGAGCGGGCGATCCCGCCAACGGTATGGCGATGGCCGGGCGCGACGGGTATCCTCGCGGTTTGATTGACGGATACGGGATCCTGTTCGGGCCGCGGTTCGGCTTCGCTTGGGACGTGTTCGGAAGCGCCCGCACGGCGCTGCGAGGCGGCATCGGCCTGTTTTACAACCGCCCCAATATGAGTTTCAACTATCTTCGCTTTGCCGGGCAGCCGCCGTTCGTCAGCAGGCCGGTTCTCTATTACGGGAGATTGCCTGAGATCAGTTCTTCCACCGGCGTGCTGTTTCCGCAGGGTGTCAACGGGTTCGATCGGGACAGCAAGTGCCCGAAAGTGGTCAACTATAGCTTTGCACTCCAGCAAAGCCTGGGCTTCGGAGTGGTTGCGGAGGCAGCTTACGTGGGCTCGCTGGGTCGCAATCTCATGTGGCTGTACGAAATCAACCCCGTCCCCTTCGGCGCGAATTTCGACCCGCGCAACGCCGACCCCACGAACCCGGCCAGTCCCCTGCCTGCGTCGTTCCTCAGGCCGTTGGTCGGATATAACGAAATCCTGATCTCGCAGGCAGCGTCTTCGTCCAACTACCACTCCTTGCAGGTGACGGCGCGCCGGCGCTTTCTGCACGGCTTGCAGTTCGGCGCCGCATGGACCTGGTCCAAGGCCATGACCTTCAATGATTTCGACAATACGGCGGTGAGCGCCTTGGTGCCGCCGCGAATCTGGAATTACGGCCTGGCTTCTTTCGATCGCACCCACGTCTTCAAGCTGGACTGGATGTACGAGCTGCCGCGCCTAAGGCTCGATTTTGCGCCGGCTCGCGCTTTACTGAACGGCTGGCAGGTTTCCGGGATCACGAGCTTCGTCAGCGGGGCGCCACTGGGGATCGGTTATACGACCACGGTCGGCTACGATGTTACCGGCACGCCGTCGCAAGGTGCGCGCGTCGTGGTGCTCGAGAACCCCGTCCTCCCGAAGAGCCGGCGGACCTTCAGCCGTAACTTCCGCACGGAGGTTTTCCGGCTGCCGACCCGGGGCACGATCGGCAATGCCGCACGCACTTTGATCCGCGGTCCCGGCATCAACAACTGGGATGTTGCCATCTTCAAGGACGTACCCTTGCGCGGCGAATCCTTCAAACTTCAGTTCCGGTGGGAACTGTACAACGCGTTCAACCACACCCAGTTCAGCGGCCTGGACACCACGGCCCGGTTCGATCCGGCCGGCAACCAGGTCAACCCGCGCTTCGGCGAGTTCACCGCGGCGCGCAGCCCGCGCATCATGCAACTGGCGCTGCGCGTGTATTTCTGAGGGCGATGAAATCCCGCGCGCCGCTCACCCGACGGCAGGCGCTGGGCGCTCTGGCCGGCGCCTGCCCGGCCCTTTTGCGATCGGCCTCGGGAGATCGCCCCAACGTCTTGTGGTTGATGACCGACGAGCAGCGGCCCGATTCGCTCGCCTGTTACGGGAGCCGCTGGGCGGTCAGCCCCAATCTGGACGCGTTGGCCGCTGAGGGGATTGTCTTCGAAAGCGCGTACACTCCCTCGCCGGTCTGCGTTCCCGCACGCTCCAGCCTGTTGACGGGTAACTTCCCTTCCACGACCGGGGTGTTTCACAACCGGCAGCGACTGCCGGCCGGGACCCGGATGCTTACCTGGGCTTTCGAGGCAGCGGGTTACCAGACGGCGTCCTTCGGCAAGAAGCATTATTTCCTGCCCGGGCCGCGGCAGGCCTTTCAGGTGGAAGGAGGCCTGGCCGTGGACGAGGTTGTGGGCGCCGAAACATTTCCGGAACATTATGATCCGGTCCGCCACGACGTCATCCAGTATCCCGACCTGCCCGCACGCAAGCTGCGCCGCCGCTGGATCCTCGCCGGGGTCTTCCCCGAATCGCGCGAACGCACGGCGGAGGCCCGGAACGTCAATCTGGCCATCCGGTGGCTCGAGCAGCGGGATCCGCGCCGGCCCTTTTTCCTGCGTCTTTCGCTCAATGCTCCTCACACGCCCTACGTGGCGCCGGCCGAGTTCGTCTCCCGTATCCCCGCCGACGAGATTGCGCTTCCCATTCCCCGTTCGGAAGATCTGGCGGGCAAACCTGCACGCGAGAGGATCCACTTGCAGGATTTTGAGGGCGCCTTGTGCCTCGATGCGGAGCAGATCCGCCGGATCCGCCGCTACTATTACGCACGGGCTGCCTTTGCCGACGCGGAAATCGGCAGACTGCTGGAGTGGATGCGCCGGCACGACTTGCTGGCAAATACCATCGTGGCTTTCGTCAGCGATCACGGAACTCATCTGGGCGAACAGGGCCTCCTGCAGAAACAGACTTTCTATGAGCAGGTGGCGACAGTCCCGCTGATCTTGTGGTGGCGCGGTTTCCCCCGCCGCGGCGTCCGGCAACCGGAACCGGTAAGCACAATCGGCTTGCTGCCCACGTTGTGCCGCCTCGCGGACATCCGTTTGGATTGGCCCTGCGAGGGGAAGGCTTTCCTCCTGCCGCCAGCGGGTCAAGTGCCACGGGATCGTCCGGTTTTCAGCGAAATCAAGTTCGGGTACCAGGGTTATCGTGATGAGGACCGGCAGGTTATGATCCGGCAAGGTCGCTGGAAGCTTTCCTGCTTCACGAACGGCGAGCCGGACGGGGCCCTTTACGATTTGCGAGAGGATCCCGGCGAGAAGAGAAACCTTTATTCCTCCCGACCAGAAGTTGTGAACATGTTGGTGAGATCCATCAAACAGTGGGATCAGCGAAGAAGCGCAGGCTCATGACGACACAAACAAGCCATACTCATCCTGCCCTGTCCTGTTCTCCTCTGATTCCCCGACGCAAGCCGCTGACCGCCCGGGTGGGACTGTTCGGCGTGGGCCACCACACATACTGGGGACAATTCGAGGGTTTGCGCGAGGAGATGGAGAAGAAAATCTCCGTGCTAGAAAGCAAGCTCGCCAGCCGCCAGGTCGAGGTCAGGAACTTCGGGTTGGTGGATTCGGCGAAGGCGGCTTACGCCCTGCGTGACCGCCTGCCGGCGGAGAACTTGGACCTCATCTTCTGCGATATGGTGACGTACGCCACCTCGGCGACCTTCGCCGGCATCGTGCGCGATGTGCCTGTTCCCATCGTGCTGGTGGCCTTGCAGCCCATGAAGGCTCTCGACTACCCCCGGGCCACCACGCGCATGCAACTGGCTAACGACGACTTCTGCTCGGTCCCCGAGTTTACGGGCGTGGCGATCCGCATGGGCAAGCCGGCGCCGCCGGTGATCCTGGGCACGCTCGAGGACGATCCCGTAGCGGAAGAGGAACTCTCCGAGTGGTGCCGCATCGCCCACGTACTGCACGACCTCAGGCGCGCTCGCATCGGTCACTTCGGGCATCCCATCGAACACATGCTCGACATGCAAACCGATCAGGCGTCCCTGACGGCCGCCTTCGGCTGCCACATCGTGCAGACGGAAGCCGACGACCTGCTCCGTCATTACCGGCGGGTTACGGAAGCGGAGATCGCGGAGAAAAAACGGATCATTCTGGAGGTGTTCGATACGCCGGATCCCAAAGCTGATCCGATCACCCGGCGGTTGACGTCGGAGGACCTGGAGATGTCGGCCCGTGTAGCGGCTGCCCTGGAGCGCTTCATTGACGAGTACGAGCTGGACGGGCTGGCGTACTACTACGAGGGAGAACCGGACAGCGAACTGCGCTCCGTGTTGAGCAGTCTGATCGTGGGCAACTCCCTGCTCACTGCGGCCGGCTTTCCCATGTGCGGCGAGTCCGATCTGAAAACCTGCATCGCCATGCTCATCATGGACCGGCTGGAAATCGGCGGCAGCTTTGCGGAATTCCATCCCATAGACTTCAACGAGGGCTTCGTGCTGGTAGGTCACGACGGTCCGCATCACCTCAACGTGGCCGAGGGACGTCCCGTGCTGCGCAGCCTGTTGAAGTATCACGGCAAACCGGGCAGCGGCGCCAGCGTGGAGTTCAAGTTGAAAGAAGGACCGATCACCATGCTGGGCATCGGCGTCACCCGGGCCGGCGGATTCAAGTTCATTGTGGCCGAAGGCCAGAGCGTGCGAGGTCCCATTCCCGCCACGGGCAACACGAACACACGTGGCTTTTTCAAGCCGGATGTGCGAACCTTCCTGAAGCGCTGGGTCGCCGAGGGCCCCACGCATCATTTCGCGCTGGGCATCGGACATCGCGCTTCCACGCTGGAGAAGATTGCCTCCCTGCTGGGCCTGGAGATCGCGGTCGTGGCGCGGGAGACGGCTTAGGTGTGTGACCGCCGCAGAAATCTGTGGGTGGTTGGGTTGCTACTGAGCGGCGCGTCTGCGCTCAGTTTTTTCGATCGCCAGGTCCTCTCGGTGCTGGCGCCCACCGTGACCGCCGATCTCGGCATGACCAACGCCGACTACGGCCGCGCGGTCTCGGCGTTCACGCTCGCCTACTGCGTGATGTTTGCGGTGGGCGGCCGCCTGATTGACCTGCTGGGCACGCGCATCGGCCTGGGCCTCTCGGTGGCGCTCTGGTCGCTGGCCAGCGCCTTGCACGCCACCGCCCGCACCAGCTCGCAACTCGCGCTCTTTCGATTTTTGCTGGGGGTAGGCGAGGGAGCGTGCTTTCCGGGCGTCGCAAGGGGCGTGCTGGAGTCCTTTCCCGAGCGGCAAAGAGCGCTCGCCATGGGCATCGCCACCACGGGCGCCTCAGCTATTGGCGCGGTGCTGGCGCCGCCGGTCATCACCGGTCTCGCTCTCGCAGCCGGATGGCGCACAGCCTTCTGGGCGACCGGGCTGCTGGGCGCCTTGTGGACATTGTCCTGGTTCCCCGGATACCGCGCGCAAGCGATTGCCCCCACGCCGGCCGGCGGCTCGGGCGGGAGTGGTCCCTGGCCTTGGGACCGGCTGCTGCGCCTGCGGGCGGTTTGGGGACTCGTGCTGACGCGTTTCTTGCTCGACCCTGTCTTCTACATTTACATGTTCTGGATCCCGCAGTATCTCCACCATGAGCGGGCAGCCTCGTTGTCCGAGATCGGCAAGCTGGCTTGGATTCCTTTCCTGACGCTCGGCGTTTCCTCTTGCATCGGTGGAGCGGTATCCGATTGGCTGGTGCGACGCGGGCGGCCGCTAGTGAAAGCACGAAAGCTGGTGATGGGCGCTGCGGCTTTCTTGACCCCTGTCTCGATCCTGGCCTTGTGGGCTCCGAACTCGCTGGTGGCCGTCCTCCTGCTCGGCGTGCTTCTGCTCGCCCATGGATTCTGGATGACCAACTACATGGCGCTTACCGCGGATCTTTTTCCAGCGACCACGGTGGCCAGTGTGGTGGGGCTGGCGGGTATGGCGGGCGGGCTGGCGGGCTTCACCGCCAACCTGGGAACCGGTTACGTGGTGGACGCGGTGGGTTTCGCACCGGTCTTCCTGGCCTGCGGTTTGCTGTATCCGGTAGGCTACGGCGTGATTCTGCTCTCGGTCCGTGAACCGGCATAGTGTTCTTCTGCCCTGCGATTTTGTTGGACGCTGATTTCGGACCAACGGCATCAGCATGGTAAGGGTCAGACCAACTGCATTCTTGACGGGGTAAGTCTTTGCTTTAAGTGAGGCGGCGCCTCTCGGTTGCCGCGCGACGCCCAGGCCAAGGCGCTCGCCCTAAACAGGTCCTGGCCGCGCCGCCGGCAAGCCTGTCCCTGATAGGCGAAAAGGGCAGGCTAGGCTCGAGGCAGGCCACAGACCTCACGCTCAGGTGATGGACGTGGAAGTTCGCAACCAATACTTGCGGGAGCTGCGCGAGGAGGACGGCCCGGTGCGGAAAGCGCACAAAAGCCGTCTGCTGGATGAAGCAGTCAAGCGCACCGGCGTGGCAAGCAAGGTCATCCTCCGCAAGCCGGCCCACCCGGTGACGCTGGTGCGCGGCCCTCGGGCCAGGCGCCGGCGAATCTAGGACGCTGCGGTGGCCGCCGCCCGGATCGAGCTGTGAAAGCTGTTGGATTGTCCCTGCGGACAGCGGCTGGCGCCCCTGCGGCGCGAGCAAGTGCCGCGGCTGCGCCAGATCCATCCTGACACCGACAGCTCGGTGCTCGATCACCTGTTGCTGGAGTACTGCCGCCAGAACCAGACCGCCCTGCCGTGCGGCTCAGTGCGGCGTCAGACGCAGCACAGTCACCTCTTGCCCTGGCAGGCGGAGGTCCAGACGTATGCGGCCGTCCTCCCGGGCGGGGGCGATTGCCTTGTCCGTCTCCAGGTCGGATACGGTCCAGCGGCGACCGCGAGCGTCCAAGCGGACCGTCGAAGTCGCGGGCTGCCGGTCGTGGTTGAACGCAAACAGGAGGAGTTCCTCGCCGGACGGTAAGAGTCGGACTTCGAGCGGCGACCCGCCGACCTCCACCGGCGCCGTGATCCCGGCCCAGTCGAGCAACGCGGAGAAAAACTGCGCCGCTTCGCCGCTGGGCCAGCTCTGCCAGGCGGCCGAGATGTAGCTGCCTACCAGCAGCGTCTCCCCCTTGCCGAACCGCGACAGCACGGCCGCCGGCGCCCCGCTTTCGAAGCGGGCCACCACGCGGGCAGCGGGGGAAAGCGGTTCCAGCGTTTCCTCGTACCAGCGGCCCGCAATAGCGGTGCCTGGCGCAAGTCCCTTCCAGCCTTCGGCCGTCCAGCGCAGCCACGTGCGCCCCTTGGGCGCGGTCTCGATGGCCGTTTCACGGCAACCCATGACTTCGTCCAGTCCGAGGCCGGGGATTCGTTGACCGGCACGGCCGGTTTCGTTGTTCCAGCCGGGCCGGGCCTCCGCGACGAGCCTTCCTCCCCGCCGCACATAGTCGCGCAGTACCGGTCCTGCTTTCTCGGGTAACATCAGCGGATAGGGAAGATAGACCAGTTTGTAAGCGGCGAGACTCTCAGCCGTTATATGGTTAATGTGAACATAGTCCAACGGTACATTGCGCTCCCACAGCGCACCGTAAATACCGAGCAGGGAATCGCGCTCGATGCCGACGACCTCTCCCTGGGGTCCCCCGTAGGCGGCGGCGCGCTGTCGTCCCCCGACAAAGTGCGCCAAGGGGTTGTAGATTACGGCGATTTCCGCCGGCGCGGGTCGGGCCTCCAGGAAGAGTTTCTGGCGCCGGTCCACCGTCCGGGCGACGGCGCCCGCGGCGCGCGCCCTCTCGGTTACGGTCCCGTCCAGGTTGATGAGCCCGAAGCCGCCTGACTCATAGCCCGTGCTCATCGGATACCAGGCATACACATGGACGCCCTTGGCGCCGCGCGCCAGTGCGCTCCACATCCAAATGCGCAAATCCGCCGGGGTGACCGTGGAGCTCACGTTGAGCGCGATGGTGCCGAATCCGCCCTGCAACTCGCCGACATGGAAGCCCTGCCGCTTGCCTGCGCCGTAACCGAAGGAGCGCGCGAAGTCCAACAGCGCTCCGCGCCAGCGCGGATCACGATCAACGAAAGCTGAGTGCTTGGGATAAAAAGATGTGCCGTAGAAATCCACCTGAGCGGCCATCGTCCAGTCGTCGGGTTGGCCCTCCCAGTGGTGCGGGGAGGCGAACAGCCCCACGGCGGCGGCATGGCTGGTGACGACGGTCTGCGGAGCCGCCTCCTTGACGGCGCGGTAGCGATCTCGCAGATCTTCGCCCAGCTTGGCGACCAGGAAGGCCTTCCAGTCTATGTAGTCGGTGTAGGAAAGAATCGTGCTCAGGCGTCCCGGTTCGACCTCGTCCCAGGAGTCGTAGCGACGGTACCAGGCGCGGTTCAAAGCTTCCACCGAGCCGTACTTGTCACGCAGCCAGGCGCGGAACTTGCGCAAGGTATGCGGGCAGAAACAGAACTCCGGATTCGGGATGTAGGTGGGGTTGGCCCAGTTAATGACATGCGGCTCGCTCCACAGATCCCAGCCGACAAAGGCAGGCCGGTTGCGCACGTGCTCGGCCAGGGCGCGGTAAAAGGCCAGGTCGGCCTGCCGCACCCCGGGGTGATCCATGCAGTAGCCCGGAGAAGATTCCGGCCGGATGGCCATGCCGTTGGAAGAGACGAACAGGGAATCCGGGTAGCGGCGACCAACCCAGAAGGGCGCCGAGTCCATGTACACTTGCAGGAACACCTTCAACCCTTCTTCCTCGGCCAGCTCGAGCAACACGTCGAGGTTGTCGAACCGGTATTGTCCCGGGGCGGGCTCGCCCGTGGCCCAGTCGATCCAGGTGCGCACCGTATTGAAACCGAGCGCTTTGATCTGACGGATATCCTTGCGCCACTCTTCCTTGCGAGCGCGGGCGTCCGGTTCCAGCATGGGCGCCCGCGCCTTGCCGCCGCCGTACCAGACCGACATGGGCAACCAGTCGCCGCCCGGCAAGACCGCGGCCAGCACCAACGCGGCAACCATCGAAGTCTTCATGGGACGAACGCGCAGGCGCTGCGTCGCGGCGTGCGCCTGCCTCCTTTCCCGTCTCAAAACGCCAGGCGGAACGAAAGCTGAATGACGCGCGGATCGCGCGCCGCCGTGTACATGCCGAAGCTCGGATTGGTCTGGATGCCGGCGCGATCGAAGATGGCCGTCGCGCCAAAGGCGGAAAACTGGGTGTGGTTCCAGGCGTTGAACATTTCGGTGCGGAACTGCAAGAAACGGGACTCCGCGCCCAGAGGGATGCGTTTGGTCACGCTGACGTCCCAGTTGTTCGTGCCCGGCCCGCGCAAAATGCCCACGCCGGCGTTGCCGAAGCTGCCGCGCACCGGCCGCGCGAACGCCTCGGTCCGGAAGACGCGGTCGAATCGCTTCTCGGAGGAAGAGAGCCTCGGATTGCCCACCACATCGATGCGGGCCGCTTCGCTCGAGCCCGATATGTCGGCCGCGTCCACCGTAGTGAAGCCCGGGGTTACGGGCGCCCCCATGATGAAGGAAGTGATGCCGCTCACTTGCCACCCGTCGGTAATCCACTTCAGCGCGGGAAGGCCAAGGCGCCGGGCGATGCCCGGCAAGTCGTAGATGTAGTTGATCACCAGCACGTGCGGCCGATCGAACGACAGCGGGCCGTAGTTACGCTGCCGGGGCGAAAAGTACGGGCTGATTTCGCCGTAGTCCGTGCTGGAGACGCCCAGCGTCTTCGAGAACGTGTAAGCAGCGCCGAATTGCAGCCCGCGCGTGAAGCGCCGGTTGGCGGAAATCTGGAGCGAGTTGTAGTTGGCCGTGGCGGAGAACTCCCGCTGCACGATTCCTTCGAAGCCGAGATAGCGGCGCAGGAAAGTGTCCGCCAGGGCCACGGCGGGATTGGCGGGGTTCGCGTTGGCGGGATCGAAACGCGCTCCGATGGGGATTGGGTTGATGTTGCGGTTCACCAGCAAGTGGCGCGACAGGGAACCGACATAGGCGACATCCAGGGTCGTGCTGCCCAGGCGCCGCTGGACGCCCAGGCTATAGTTCATGGTGCCCGGGATTTCGCCCCGCCCGCTCAGGTTGTTCAGAGACGAGGCGCCCAGCAGCCCCGCATGCGTGAAGTTGGCCAGGCTGCCGTAGAACTGCACCGGCGAATAGGCGATGGGCGGCTGGCCGCTGGCGTCCACCCAGGGTTGCCCTTGGGGGCGGTCGTAGAAAACTCCGAAGCCCCCGCGCAACGCGGTCGAGCCGTTCCCCGTCAGGTCGTAAGCGAAGCCGAAGCGCGGCCCGAACTTGATGCCGGGCGCATCCATGATGCCGCGCGGCAGGCCGTCCTTGCCGGCCACCCGCATGCCGTTGGCCGGGTCGCCCGATCCGGGCACCAGCCTGCCGATGAAGACCGCCGGCGCGGTGGCCCCCGTGCGCGGATCCTGCGCTACCTGACGCCCGTCCAACAGTGCCGGACGGTACAGCGCCGGGGCCCGGGCGCGGTCATAGAAGGCGGGATCGAAAACCGCAATCTGGTTCTTCTGGTCGTAGGTGTGCGGCATCCAGTAGAAACGGATCCCGTAGTCCAGCGTCAGCCGCCGCGTCGCGCGCCAGCCGTCCTGCACGAACCACTCCAGGTTGGTGAACCACAGGTTGAGCTCCAGCCGCTGCGATGTCTCCGTATACGAGGTGTAATTGCCCAGAAGCGCATTGGCGTATCCGCGCCCGGTATTACCGGGATTGTTCACGTCCGGCGCGAAGCTGAACGCCCCGCGGTAATTGGCCCAGTTGGGAGCGAATTTCTTGGTCCGCTCCAGATAGAAACCCGCCTTGATGGTATGCGTGCCGCGGATCCAACTGGTGTTATTTACCAGGCTCCAGATGTCGTTGTAATTCATGTACGGCGGATGGAACAGCGAGAATACCGCGGGATTGACCGGCGGGCTGCCGAAGGCTAAGTTGGGGGCGTAGTTGGCTATGGCCACTCCCGGGGGGTCGTTATACCACTGCGGAGGGTTGCCGGCCCGAGAACGGTCCACGGCCGAAGGGTCGGTAAGGTCGAAATAGACTTTGTTATAACTCTTGCCGAAGATCGTCTCGTTCACCAGGGTGGGCGAGAAGGTCTTGACCAGTTGAGCCACATGCCCGTGTCCGGGCTGGCCGAACTCCATGGGGCTGATGAGGAAATTCAGCGCCGAGTTCATCCACAGGCCCCAGGGGGCGATCTGCTTGTCGGCGTCGCGCATGTAGCGATAAAATGCGCGCATGGAGTCCGAAATGTTGTAATCAACCCGGATCATTTCCTGCCGCCGGGGATAGTCGCCGCTGTACTGCGCCCGGTAGTTGCGCGAGTAGATCAGCCGCGGATCCGGGTCGGTGTAATTGGGCGTGGGGAAGAAGTTCAGAATGCCCTGGCCGATGGGGTTGAAGCGGGCGCGCGGGATCAGGTTGCCGGGGAAGGGCGCCCGGGTGAGCGGATCGGTCACCGTCAGCAAGCGTCCGCCGGCGTCGAACGATCGCGAGTAATCCCCGTTGCGCTCCGCCTCGGTGGGCATGTTGGCGAAGCGAACCGGGTAGTTGCGCCGCGTGCCCGTGAACTCCTGCGACCAGAAGAAGAACAGGCGGTCCTTGCCGGTATTGAACTTGTTCGGAATATAGACCGGACCGCCCAGCGTATAGCCGTTAATGCGGTACCGGTAAGGCGATTTGGGCGTGGCCGTCCGGTTGTTGAAAAAGTTATTGGCGTTCAAACTCTCATGCCGGTAAAAATAGTAAGCCGAACCGTGCCACTCCCGGCTTCCGCTCTTGGTGATCACGCTGACCACGCCGCCGGCGTTGCGCCCGTACTCGGCCTGGTAGTTGCTCGTGAGCACCCTCACTTCGGCAATGGCGTCCATGTTGGGCTGAAAGTGGACCGTGTAGTTGGAGCCGGTGTCGAGCGAGGAGATGCCGTCGGCGGTGAAGTTTTTCTGGTTGTCCCGCATGCCGTTGATGAAGGTGCCCTGCACCGAGTTGGGCGAAGTGGCCTCGCGCCGGATCGAGCCGTCGTCAACCACGCCGGGCAGGGTCGCCAGCAGGGCGAAAAAGTCCCTCCCGCGCAGGGCGATGTTCTGAAGCTGGCTGCCGGTGACCAGGCCCGATCGCTCGGCGCTCTCGGTCTGCACCACGGCCGCCTCGGCTGTTACTTGGATGCTCTCCTGTACTTCGCCCAATTGCAGCACCACAGCCGCCACCGCGCGCACCTCGCTGGATGCGATGACAAGCCTTTCCAGGACATAGCTCTTGAAGCCCTTGGCGGCGATCCGCAGCGTATAGGTTCCCGCCGGGACGCTGGTAAAGGTGCACGCCCCGTCGGCCTGCGCCACGGTCTTCAGCACAGCCGCGGTCGCTTGGTTGTATAACTCGCACTGGGCGCCCGCCACGGCCGCCCCGCTCGGATCCACGACCGGGACCATTACAGTGCTCGTGATGCCCTGGGCCCACAACGCCGCGGGCAGCGCCAGCAGACAGATCAGCTTCGTTCTCATGGAGTAACCTCTCTTGACCAAAGTCAAATCCGGTGAAACTCAAGCGGGAACGTACCGGGTCAACTCCAGAACGATCCGGTAGCGATCCCCGCGCATGATCGAACTGACATATTCGAGTGGTCGCCCACCCGGCAGAAAGCTCACTCTTTCGCAGGCCATCACGGGAGCCCCGGGCGGAATCCCCAGAACGCGGCCCAGATCGGCGTCCGCCACCGTCGCGAAATGGGTCTCCCGCGCGGAGACGGCATACAACCCGTAAGTCTTCTGCAAGACCTCATACAGCGAGACATTCTCGAAACACACCCGCTCGATGCCCGGCAGCAGATCCGCCGGCAGCCAGGCGGTCTGCAAACCCATCGGCTCGTTGTCGGCCAGCCGCAAGCGCCGCAGCATGAACACAGTCGCTCCCGCCGCCAGAGCCAGCTTGAAAGCCACCTCCTCGCTCGCCTCTCGCAGCGCCGCCTCCAGCACGGTGGACCCCGGCGTGTACCCCCGCTTCCGCATCTCCTCGGTAAAGCTGGTCAGCTCGCGCGGACCCTGATCCAGACGAGGCTCGGCGACGAAGGTGCCCCGACCCTGCTCACGGCGCACATACCCCATCTCGGCCAACTCCCGCAACGCCTGGCGGACGGTGATCTTGCTCACCCGAAATCGGGCGGCAAGTTCCGATTCGGCCAGCAGGCGGTCATTGGGCTTGTAGACCCCTTCCTCGATCTGCCGTTTGAGCAACTCCTTGATCTGGTGATACAGGGGAATGGGCGCGTTCTTGTCGATTGTGAACATAACCTTAAGTCATTATAAAGACAGATTGAAAGGAAATCAACACTTTTCAGCACCAAGCTCACGGAAAAAGCGGCGCCTCCGCCCGGCGGCGCGCGCCCCCTCGAGCTGCCTTCAGAACCGCAGCACCAGCGCCAGTTGCGCCTCACGGGGACGAGGCGTGAAGGCGGTGGCGGTGACCACCCCGAAGGTGGCCGTGCCCAAAGCCCGGCCGGGAACCTCCAATGTCGGCGTATTGGTCAGATTGAAGGCTTCCGCCCGCAGTTGCAGGCGCCAGTTTTCGCGGATCTGGATGTTCTTGAACAGCGAGAGGTCCACGTTAACCATGCCGTCGCTCAGGGTGTCGGGCAGCGTGCGGGATACGTTGCCGTAGGTAAAGGCCGGGGGCTGGGAGAAGGCGGCGGT
>Ga0209809_1000255_pt1 | contig 51163 bp, 31 predicted proteins | sample YNPMSTMetaG_FD_186172 | JGI IMG/M metagenome (GOLD analysis project Ga0209809, IMG submission 186172) | Anoxygenic and chlorotrophic microbial mat microbial communities from Yellowstone National Park, USA - YNP MS-T MetaG (SPAdes) (version 2) ...
CCCAGACGGGCGGCTTTTCGGGCTTCTCCTTTTCCCAGACGGGCGGCTTTTCGGGCTTCTCCTTTTCCCAGCCGGGCGGTTTTTCTGGTTTTTCTTTTAGGAAAGGCGGTTTTTCCTTTTCCCAGAGGGGCGGTTTTTCCGGCTTCTCCTTTTCCCACACCGGCGGCTTTTCGGGCTTCTCCTTTTCCCAGCCGGGCGGCTTTTCTGGTTTTTCTTTTACCGCCGGGGGTTTATCCTTCGGATGCTCTGTTTCCTCATCCGCCCAGAGCCGATCTGTGCTAAACCAACCGGCCACCAACACCACCACCATGAGCTTCAACCACCACCAACTCTTCATAGTCCTCCCTCCTCTGAACAAAGGACAACGAACGAAACACCCGCACCATCTCCACAGGGAGTGGCTATTCATCCTCCCAAAACCAAGGGCCACCAACGTAGCTGAAAAACAGGGAGTTTAGGCTCTCTCCAATTTGCGAAGATCAATCGCTTGACTGTATCCGCCAGGAACAAGGACCACAATCTGTGGTGTGCGATCCGATTCTTAGCCCCTGCAACTGGTAGGAGGCGGGCCGGTGGATACCAGTCCAAATAGAACCTTATAACATCGTCTGATCCAACTCGTTTTGGATTTCCTGGATTTTTTGTCGAATCCCGGTGAAGGGGTCATCCTGGAAAAGGCCGTGGCCTTGGATTTCCCAGGCCATCTGCTGGATCGAAAGAAGGGCGTCTTCCCATTGATCATCCCAGGCGGGGGTTTCCTGGCTGGCCGACGGCGGAGAACTCGGCTGCTGGGCCGTTTCGGAGACTTGGGCTACCGCTGGCCGTTCCGAGGGAGCAGGCGAGTTTCCCATTGGGCCGGGGGACGATTCCTTTGGGATGGACAACGGCAAAACGGCATGGGAATCCTGAGTGAGGCAGGGGGCAGGCCCGGCAGGCTGGCCGGTTGGCTCTGGCCCTTCCGCTCTGGGGTGTCCAACCCACCAAAGCGCAACCCCCCCGGCTACCAACACCAATCCCACAGCCGCACCCGCCAGATACCTCCTCCATCCTGCCCCGGTCCCCCCAGAAATGGGCCGGACAGACCTGCCTGGGCGGCAGGACTCGGACTCCCTTTGGCCAACATACCGGGCAGGACCGTACATATTCTGGAGAAATTGGGCTTGGCAGCAGCTCGGCTTGGGCAACGGCGCCCCCGCTCCTTCCGCCGGAAGTTTCCAGGCCGGTTCCGGCAGAGTCTGTTCGGCCGAGTCCAGCAGTTGCCCGAAGGCCACCCACACCTGCCGCCACTGGGCCACTTCGGTATCTTCCGGCCCGGCCTGGTCTTCCGGGCCTCCCACTGGCCCGCCCGAACCCCCGCCCTCCGCAGCTTCCGAACCAGTAGCGGCTTCCAGCTTTTTTTGAAGTTCTTCTATCGGGAATTCTTCCCAGGCTCCGGTCATTTTCGGTTCCCTCTTCGCTGGAGCGTTGGAAGTTTTGCTGGGACTGGCCCTGCTTCTTTCAAGGCATTTTCTCCTCGAAGCCGCCGAAGAGGCGGTCGCCGCCGGGGTTCGGGGGACTGCCCCCCGTTTCTTTCAAGGCATTTTCTCCCCCAAGATTTTCCGCAATTTTTCCAATCCTCGATGGCAATGGCTCAGCACCGTATTGAACGGGATTTCCATGATGTGGGCGATTTCGGCAAAACTCATCTGGCCGTAATACCGCAGAAGCAATACCCGCCGTTGGGCGGCCGAAAGGTGTTCTAAGGCTCGGTGGACCTCCCCGATGGCTTCTCGGACCATGGCGGCGGCCACCGGGTCGCTGTCCGGCTTGGCCGGGCAAATGGAGTTCCAACCCTGGTCGGCCAAGGAGGTCTCTGGGGGATCCCGGCCATTGCGCCGGGCCAGGTCGCAGACCAACCGATCTGCTATCCGTACCAAATAGGCGCGCAAAGTGCCCTTTTCCTGGTACCGGTTCCGGGCCTGCCAGGCTCGGAGGAAAACCTCTTGGGCCAATTCGTCGGCTAGATCGGCCCGACGCACCAGGGCCAACAGGTATCCCCGAACAGCCCGGCCATGCTCCCGGACCCAGCCCTCAAAACGTTCTTGGTCATTAGCCGGCTCAGCAGGAATGTGCATCACTATATTCTTTAACGCCGGGGAGCCAGCGGGTATTGCGGTCCCATGGGCAAAAACCCAAAAGCGGAAGCCTTTCTGGGGCAGCAGGCCAAGAGGCTTTCCGGCCCCGCAAAGCTGCCTGGGCAAAAAGCCAAAAGAGGAAGCATTTCTGCTGGGTTGTCGGCCTAGACCTGGCCGATCCCCTACCAGCAGGGTGGCCTCAGTGCACCTTTTTGGGGATATCCGATTGCTTGGATATCGGATTTGGAGATATCTGATTTGGGAGAATGGGTTTCCTTTTTGGGGAATAGCTGGGGGAGAATAGCTCTTCCTTGGGGGCATAAGAACCCATCGAAAGGGGAATAAGAAGCCCCTGGAAAGGGGGGCAGAAGAGCCTATCGAACACAGCGGAAGCAGCCTGCTTCCCAAAAGGAACCCCGTCGGGGTGGGAGGTTACCCCGTAGAAAAGAGCCCATCGAACACAGCGGAAGCAGTCTGGTTCCCAAAAGGCTCCCGGTTAGCTCGGCTTTTGCCATTTTGTAACACTTTCGTTTGACTGTATCCACCGGAAGTGAGTCCCACACTCTGTGGGGTTCGGGCCAATTTTTACTCCCTACCTGTTGAGGGGCTGGCCGGTCGGATAGTTGAGGGGCCTGGCCGGTCGGATACAGTCAACCTAACATCTTCCCAGGCGGAGGGAAAAAAACCATGCCCGGCCCAGTAGGTGGTGCCTTGTGCCCCTCCGTAAGCTCTGGACAAGCGCCTCCTATAGGGTTGCTGCCCCCTGGGTGAGAGTCCGCCGGGGGATAAAGAAGGCCCCTACTGGACCGGGCATGAGTAGATATGTTTTTCGTTGCCGAGGGATGGGGGGTTTGGGTCTCCGAAAGGGAAAACTTTCCGCAAAAACTGGCCGTCGGGGCGACCTCCAACCCGGCGGCCCGCGGAGTTTGGGTCTCCGCAAGGGAAAACTTTCAGCAAAAACAGCTCTTTTCCGGTTCGGGTTATTCCGAAAGGCGATCCAGCAGGCGGCGGAACCGAGGGATTCGCCGGGCCAGGTATTGGAGCCAGGCCGCCGGCTTCCAGATTTCTACGCACAGCCCGGCTCCGATCAGGAGGATTTCGCCACCTGGCTCGACATCCAAAAACTCCCGGAATCCTTCGGGGATGACCAGTCGGCCCCGCTCTCCCAGTTGCACACTGCGGTGGCGGGTGGAGAGCAATCGGCCCAGCAGTTGCACTTGCCCTACTCGGCCCGCTAATTTCCCCGCTTTCAGTTTCTGCCGGATCACATCCAGCCCGGCTTCGACCGACTGGGTCCATTGGTCGGCCGTCCACAGGCTGAGGCAGCCGATCCGTTCCTTCGCCAAAATGTAACTTTCCGCTTTGCCCAGAGGCTGGAGCAGCTCGGCGGGCAGGCTGAGGCGATAGCGGTCGTCAAGCCTCCGCTGAAATTCGCCCAGGATCAACTCGTTGGGATAGTTCATCGCTTTCGCGGCGTGGCGATTTCCTACCGAGCCGATCCCCTCCGTTGGCCGACATGGTAGGCACTTTTTGGGTCAATTTCCCACCAATAACTCTTGGAATTTTTCTTTTGTGGGCCAAAAACCCACGTGTGATTGTACCAATTCTTCTCCCCTTCGCAACACCCCCGGCAAAAATTTTTGAAAAATTTTTCCGGCCCCCGACTTACCTGTGGAGAACCGCCCCCCCGCTGGGAGCCTCTCACCCTGTTGTTGGCTGGCCATCGGAAACCGAAACGAGAGCAAATTGCTCTAGATTCTTCTGCCGGGATTGGGTAAGGTGAGAGCATCTTCTCCTATTGTCTCCATGGATCGGGCAGTATGGACGACGATCCGGTAGTCATTACGGGAATTGGACTTATCGCCTCCGTAGGGCATGACCGGGAATCGGTCTGGAAGGCGGTCCGAGAAGGCCGAAGCGGAGCCCGCTGGCTGGAAGGTCTGGAAGGAATCCCGGATCGGTATCTGATCGGGGCGCCGGTGGAGTTGCCTTTGGAGCGGCCTGGGGAACTGAAAGTGGTCCGGCTTGCCCGCCATGCTGCCCGAGAAGCCCTCGAAGATGCCGGGTTCGATTGGCAGCGGGTGGATCGTACCCGGTTTGGCTGTGCCATTAGCGCCCATATGGGGGATACTTCTTTCATTCGGTATCTTTTTCCTCCGGAGACCGAGCGGCAACCCCCTTCGATTCGGGTACCTTATATTCCTCCTTTTGAGGAGGATTCAAGGCAGGAGGGCACCCCTTCTTTTGCCGATCATACCCACCGATGGTGGACCCAGTGGCTGCCTAACACCGCCTGTTGGACACTAGGGCGGGAGTTTGGGCTCTATGGTCCCCGGCTTTGCCATTCGACTGCCTGTGCCAGCGGACTGATCGAGGTTTTGTCGGCGTATCGGGCCCTTCGGGATGGGCAGTGCGATGTGGTGCTGGCGGGCAGTGCGGAAGCGATCCATCCCCTTTTTGCCGCCGGGTTTCATAAAATGCGGGTCTTGGCCTATCATGAGGACCCGGTCCAGGCATGTCGGCCGTTTGATAAAGCCCGAACCGGGTTTATTATGGGCGAGGGGGCGGGGATGTTTGTGCTGGAACGGCTCAGCCATGCCAGACGCCGAGGGGCCAAAATCTATGCCCAAATTTTGGGCGGCAAAATGATTGCCGACGCCTACCATGTAACCGGCTTGGATGCGGATAGTGAGACGTTGGCCTACCTGATTGAAGCGACGTTGCGCTCCGCCGGGCTTCGGCCTTCGGACATCGACTATATCAACGCTCATGGCACCGGCACCCTGCAGAACGATCGGATGGAGGTTCGTGGGATTCGGCGTGCCCTGGGGCCGGCCGCTCAACGGGTCTATATCAGTTCGACTAAGGCGGTGCTGGGCCATTTGGTCAATGCGGCCGGCAGTGTGGAATTGGCCATTACGGTTTTGGCCCTCCGGGATGGTTTTGTCCCCCCCACCATCAACCTGACCCACCCAGACCCCCAATGCGATCTGGATTGTACCCCCTTGGTGGGCCGACGGTTCGGGGGAGAATACGCTTTGAAATTCTCCGTAGGCTTCGGCGGTCATCAGGCAGCCGTGGCGCTGCGTCGCTGGCCAGAAGTCCAAAGCCAACTGGACGGCCTTGCCCGCGCCGCCTAAAGCCGATTCTGGGATATAGCCCCTGGGCATTTCTTTTCCTCAAAGAGGAAGTGTTTCGGAAATTTTGGATTCAGGGGGTTGACATGCCCCAAAGAGCGGTCTAGACTGATAGTCGTAGAGTTTGCGTTGGTGGTCGGCCGCTTGGGCTGCAAGGGCCGACGAACAGGGAACCCGGTGCAAATCCGGGACGGTCCCCGCCGCTGTAACCGAGCGTAATCCCGCGTCTTGTTCTTATTGCCATTGTCGCCTGGTGCGATGAGAAGGCTGAGACGTAGGCGGCTCGGAAGTCAGAAGACCTACCAGCGCAGGACGGTTTCCACTCTGCGGGGGACAGAGGTTTACCAGATGCACGAAAAGGAGTGATTCTATTTAGGCGGGCGTTCGAGAAGCCCGTCTATCTTGCTTTCGCGGGGCGTTTTTTGGTTGTTTCTCTGGTCTGCGCGTGTCGCATGGGATCGGAGGGCCTGGGGAGGTTGGCGTTCTCTCGCGATAGGTGAACATTTATTCATTCTAACCCGAATCCCCACCCATCGGATAAAACAAGGAGGAAAATACCTATGGATTCCGGTTTCCAGCAAATTGTCAAAAGAAACGGAGAAAAGGTTTCTTTCAATCCCCGAAAAATTACCGACGCCATCGCCAAGGCCGGCCGTGCCACCGGAGAGTTCCAGGAAGATACTGCTCGAGTCTTGACCATCAAAGTATTGCATCTGGCGCACCAATTGTTGGATGATCCTCCCGCGGTGGAGCAAATTCAGGACATTGTTGAAGAAGTTCTCCTTGCTTCTCCGTATAAAAGAACCGCGAAAGCCTATATCCTTTATCGCGAGCAGCACAAGGGAATCCGTCGGATCGCCGCCAAGTTCCAGGTGGACCTGGTGGACCGGTATCTTGGGAAATCCGACTGGCAGGTGCGAGAAAACAGCAATATGGCGTTTTCTCTTCAAGGGTTGAATAACTACATCTCTGCCGAGGTCTGCAAGCTTTATTGGCTGCACAAAATATATCCAGAACAGATCCGACAGGCTCATGAAGAAGGCGATTTCCATATTCACGATTTGGGTATTCTCGGAGCGTACTGTGTTGGCTGGGACTTATACGATCTGTTATTAGAGGGGTTTCACGGGGCTCCTGGCAAAGTGGAGTCCAAGCCGGCAAAACATCTGCGGACCGCATTAGGCCAAGTCGCTAACTTCTTTTACACCCTCCAGGGCGAGGCGGCCGGAGCCCAGGCCTTTTCTAATTTCGACACACTGCTTGCGCCTTTTATCCGTTTCGACGGTCTGGATTATAACGAGGTGAAACAGGCCCTTCAGGAGTTCATCTTTAATGTGAATGTTCCCACCCGCGTCGGTTTTCAGACGCCGTTTACCAACATCACCTTGGACCTTACACCTCCGGTTTACTATGCGGACCAGCCGGTAGTGATAGGCGGCCAACCCCAAAACGCAGTCTATCGAGACTTCCAGCCGGAAATGGATATGTTCAATCGGGCTTTTCTGGAAGTCATGGAGGAAGGAGACGCCAAGGGCAGAGTATTTACTTTTCCCATTCCCACCTACAACATCACCAAGAATTTTGACTGGGACAATCCGAATCGAATCCTGCTCTGGCAAGTAACGGCGAAATATGGTCTGCCTTACTTCGCCAATTTTGTCAATTCCGAGATGAATCCCCAAGACGCTCGAAGCATGTGTTGTCGGCTGCGAATTGACAATCGGCAGTTGCTTTGTCGAGGAGGGGGCCTGTTCGGCGCCTCGCCGCTGACTGGTTCCATCGGCGTTGTAACCCTGAATATGCCGAGGTTAGGGTTGTTGTCGAAAGATGAACAGGAATTCTTCCACAGGCTCGACGATCTGATGGAGTTGGCCAAGCAAAGTTTGGAAATCAAAAGAAAGGTGTTGGAATCGTTTATCGAAGCGGATCTCTATCCTTACATGAAATTTTATTTACGTACAGTAAAAGCCCGGTTCGGAAAATATTGGCAGAACCACTTTTCTACGATAGGCGTGCTGGGGATGAATGAGGCGTGTTTGAATCTGTTGGGCGAAGACATCGGGAGCCAACAGGGACGCCGTTTTACCTTGAAAGTGATGGATGTGATGCGCCAGAAGCTCTTGGAGTTTCAGGAAACGACAGGGCATCTCTATAACTTGGAAGCGACTCCCGCGGAAGGCTGCTCCTATCGGCTGGCCATGATCGACAAGGCGAAATATCCCGAGATGATTACTAGTTACGGCAAGCTCCGGGAGAGAGAATTCCCGTTTTATACCAATTCGACGCATTTGCCGGTCAATTATACAGACGATCCCTTCGAGGCGCTCGACCTGCAGGACGAAATCCAGACGAAATACACCGGAGGCACAGTTATCCATTTCTATCTCGGCGAGGAAGTCGATGCGCAGGGCGTCCAACGCCTCGTTCGGACGATCTGCCATCGTTACCGATTGCCCTACTTTTCCATTACGCCCACGTTCAGCGTCTGTCCGGATTGCGGCTATTTATCCGGACAAGTAGAGCAATGCCCTCGGTGCGGAAACGAATGTGAAATTTACTCGAGGATTGTCGGTTACTTGAGACCGATCCGTCAATGGAACGACGGCAAAAAAACAGAATTTCTATGGAGAAAGCCTTACAAAGTTTATCCCCATTGAGCGTATCTATCCCAAGTCGCGATAGAGATTCATGTTCCACTTTTTCTAGGAGAACAGTCTATGCAAACGTACGCATATGGTTTCCCAAGGTTAGGAAGAGCCAAGGAGTACAAAAAAGGAATCGAAGATTTCTGGAAAGAAGGCACGGATGAGAACGCCGTCGTTCATGTCCTTTCTCAACTCCACGCCGCCATTCAGAAGACCTATCAGGAGCACGTCGATATTTTCCCTGATGGCGAAATGACTTTTTACGATTCTATGTTAGATACGGCAATTTTGGGCGGCCTTTATTCTCCTAGCAATCTTAAAGAGTATTATGACCTCTGCCGAGGCGACAACGCCCTGGAAATGACCAAATGGTTTAATACAAATTATCATTATTTAGTTCCCGATTTTAGCACCATAAGCGAGCCTTGTTTCCACCTCCATAGAGAGAATATTGCTCTGCGATTCCAGAGAGGCCGTTTCCCAAAGTTGATCGGCCCTTTCACGTTCTTAAAACTTTCCAAAGGGATCCGGCGGGAAGATTTCGGCCGATTTTTCTTGGCTTTGATAGCGGTTTACCAAGACCTCCTTCTTCATTACGAGAAGGTGCAGATTGAGGAGCCGGCATTTGTTTTGGATTTGGAAAGGGAAGAGATTGAACTGATAAAAACAGGTTATCAGTTGCTGAAGGATTGCGGAGATAAAATTATCCTGATGACTTATTATGATGCGGTCGATTTCATGGAGGAGTTGTTGAGCCTCCCGGTATCGGCGATTGGGTTGGATTTTGTCCGAGGCGTATCGAGCTATGAATACATCGTCAAGCACGGTTTCCCGAAAGAGAAAACGCTGATTGCCGGCATGGTCGATGGACGCAACATTTGGAAGACGGACATTGCAGCGGCGGTGGCCAAGCTTCGGACGCTCTCTCAAAAAATCCCCAACCTGATGGTCTCGAACGCCGCTCCGTTATATCACCTTCCTCTTACCGTTTCTGGGGAAGAAAAACTGGATGAACCCCTCAAAAAGTGTATCGCATTCGCCGAAGAAAAGTTGGCGGAACTCAGGATAATCGCCGAATGTTTCGAAGGCGTCCGAGCGATTCCGGAAAAAGCCGTTTTAGGCCAGTACGGCCGAGACCCCAAAGTGCAGAATAAAATCCAATCGCTCCGGCCGGAAGATTTCGTAAAGACGGTTCCTCCGGAGGAACGACGAAAAAGGCACCAGGCACTATGGAAGCCGCCCATGTTTCCTACCACGACGATCGGAAGTTTTCCTCAGTCGGCGGAGGTCCGGAAGAAAAGGGCTGACTATAGAAACGGCCGGTTGTCCCCCGCCGACTATCAGGCGTATCTCCGAAGAGAGATCGACAAACTCATTCAGTTTCAAGAGGAGTTAGGTCTGGATGTGCTGGTGCATGGGGAGTTTGAAAGAACCGATATGGTAGAGTTTTTCGCAGAGAAACTTTCCGGATTTGCCGTAACTCAAAACGGGTGGGTGATTTCCTATGGAACAAGAGTATATCGACCGCCGATCATCTTCGGGGATGTGAGTCGGCAGACGCCCATGACGTTGGAGGAAATCGCCTATGCCCAAACGAAAACCGCAAAACCTGTCAAAGGGATGTTGACCGGCCCCGTCACCATGATCGCCTGGAGTTATTGTCGGGAAGACATTCCTCTGGCCGAAGTCGCCTACCAAATTGCTTTGGCGCTCCAAGAGGAAATTCGGGACTACGAAAAAGCAGGAATCCTCATCGTTCAAGTGGATGAACCGGCGTTTCGCGAAAAGGCGCCGCTCAAAAGACGCGATTGGGATGCGTATTTCGATTGGGCGGTCCGTGCCTTCAATCTGGCCACCAATACCCGTCCAGAAACGCAAATCCATACGCACATGTGTTATTCCGAATTCGGCGAAATCGTGGAATACATCGAACGGATGGATTTCGATGTCATCTCGATCGAAGCTTCCCGAAGCAAAGGAGACATTATCGATGCCTTTGAGGGACGGCGTTTTGATCGTCAAATCGGCCTGGGCGTTTGGGATATCCATTCTCCGGCGGTTCCTCCGGTAGAGAAAATGGTGGACATTGTTCATCGGGCCTTGCGCAACTTCCCGGCAAACAATTTTTGGATCAATCCCGACTGCGGCCTGAAAACCCGGGATTGGTCCGAGACAAAAGCCTCGCTACGGAATCTCATCGAAACTGCCAAAATCCTCCGAAAGCAATACGCTAGGCAATCGCGATGAAAAAAACGTCGCTTCAGCCGAACGGAGGATGGATGGTTTCCGTCCCATCCGGCCTTCTGCTGCCTGGCGTCTTGGCTGACGGAGGTCTTCCCCCCAAGAGAGGACTTGTTTCCGGAGTTTTCCCGAAGATGAGAATCGGCGGATTGGTTCCGTGTTCTCTTGTGGATTTTCCGGGTAAAATAGCGGCGGTGATTTTTACGCAAGGATGCAATTTTCGATGTTTATATTGTCATAATCCTCATCTGGTTTATCCAGAACTTTTTACCAGGTCAGTCCCTTGGGAATATATAAAGGAGTTCCTGGAAAAAAGGCGAGGACTATTGGAAGGAGTGGTCTTCTGCGGCGGCGAGCCAACCATCCAGGACGATTTGCTCGATCGTGTCAGGGAAGTCCGTTCCTTAGGATATGCCGTCAAACTGGATACCAACGGCAGCCGATCGCAGACGGTGTCCGACGTCTTGCCCTACCTCGATTACTTAGCGATGGATATTAAGGCGCCTTGGGGGCCGCGCTATTCCTATGTCTGCGGCGTCCGTGTCGATGAAAGGGAAATCCAACGCAGTATCGACTTGATTCGCAGATCGGGCATTCCCTATGAATTTCGCACCACCGTCCATCCCGAATACCTGCCGAGGGAGGAAATAGAGAAAATACGCACCCTATTGATGCCCGAGGAAAAATATATCATTCAAAACGTTCGCCCTTTTAAATTGACTGTATCTACCCGGCCAAGCCCCCACAACTTGTAGGGGGTAAGAATCGCCTCCAACCCAACAGATTGTGGTAATTACTTCCAGTAGATACAGTCAAGTTAAATTGCCAAACCGCTCCTCACCCAAACATGCCCCCTCTGGAAACCAAATGGCCGAACAGGCCGAAGGAACTTATGTCGAAAAATGTAACATTTTAGCCGAATGAAGCAAATCGCCTCTCCCCTGGCCGTCGAGAGGCCGGCCTGGCCTTCGGCCAGGTCGGGTGAGGGGGAGAAAAAAGGCGTCTGTCCACTTTCGTGTCCCCCTCCGTGTCCCCCTCACCCTACACTCTCCCGCTGGGGGAGAGGGATTCATTAGGCACGACCAGCGTGCCCCTCCATTCGGCTAAAATGTTACCGAAAAATAGGGATTCCGTCCTGCGGCAAGTGCCTTTTGCGATCCACGGGGCCAGCAACGATGCAGAAGGCGAAAGTCTATGGCGGCGGGAGATCCTTTTCTTTTGCGAGCGGGAATGCCCGCCGCAGTGGAACATCTTCGATCGCGGGAAATGCATTCCCCAAAGGCAACGAATCTCCACAGAGCCGATCTGAAAAGGCATTCCGTCCGGGCAACAAGCTGAATGAAGATGTCCCCTTGGAGGGACTTGCTTGTCAGGTCCACGGGCGTGATCAACGTGCCCCTCCATTTTGGGAGCTATCTCCCTTGGATCGCCGCTTTGGCGGGCCTGCCAAGCGAGCCCCTCCGTTCGGCTAAAATATTATCCGTCCGATGATAAGGTTTTACCGTGCACTTTCCGGCTTAGGAGTGGGCGGACGGAAAGGGCATGAGCCCGGATTGGCTAAGGCTCCGTTGACAATGGGTGGGGTGGGCATTTAGACTAGAAAAGTTAGTTCTGAGTCTATCTAATTTACCTATTTTTTCGAGTTGTGCTGTGAGTTGGAAACCTTGGGGCGGTGTATTTACCGAAGCCACAGACCCCCGGGTGGAGGGGTTCACCGAAAGTGTGCGCTTCGACCGCCGACTTTTTGCGCAGGACATCCGCGGTTCGATCGCCCATGCGCAGATGTTGGCGAAGGTCGGCCTACTGACGCCGGAGGAATGCCAACAAATGGAGCAGGCTCTGCTCGAAATTGAGGCAGAGATTCGGTGCGGCCGGTTTGTCTTTCGCCCTGATCTGGAAGACATCCACATGCATATCGAGCGGGCGTTGATCGATCGGTTGGGCGATGTGGGCCGAAAGCTCCATACCGCCCGAAGCCGAAACGATCAGGTCGCCACCGCCATGCGTCTGTGGGTCCGGGAGGCCATCGACCAGATCGACCTGCTACTTCGGCAGGTGCAGGAGGCGTTGGTGGGCCGATGCGAACGGGACGGCTCGGTGATCCTGCCCGGTTATACCCATCTGCGGCGTGCCCAGCCCGTGTTGGCCGCCCATTATTGGCTCTGCTACTGTGAGAAATTCCAGCGGGATCGGGATCGGCTGGCCGACTGCCGACGCCGGGTGAATGTGTTGCCGTTGGGCTCGGCGGCTTTGGCCGGGACCAGTCTGCCGATTGATCGGCACGAGGTGGCCCAACGGTTGGGATTTGTCGATCCGACAACCGGCCAGGAGCAATTGTCGGCCAACAGCCTAGATGCCGTCAGCGATCGGGATTTCCTGTTGGAGTTCGTTTTCGATCTGGCCTTGATTGCCGAACATCTGAGCACCTGGGCCGAGGAATGGATTCTTTGGTCGAGCCAGGAGTTCGGTTTCCTGAAATTGCCGGAGGCCTTTTGCACTGGCTCGTCCATCATGCCGCAGAAACAGAATCCCGATGTGCTGGAACTGATCCGGGGGAAGACGTCCCGAGTAATCGGCGATTTACAGACGCTTTTGGTTTTGATCAAGGGGCTGCCTTTAGCGTATAATCGGGATTTGCAGGAGGACAAGCCGCCCGTGTTTGACGCCGTGGATACGGTGCGGGCGTGTCTGGAGATGGCCCAGGCGTTGATCGAGCAGGCAGAATTGATCCCCGGCGCCATTGCCGAGCGATTGAACCACGGCTATTTGGACGCCACCAGTGTGATGGAATATTTGATTCGGCGGGGCGTGCCGCAACGAACCGCCCATGAACGGGTGGGCCGATTGGTTCGGCGGGCCATGGAGTTGGGACTTCCGCTGGCTGATTTGCCGCTGGAACAAATGCAACAAATCTGCCCCGAAGTAGACGAGGGCGTTTTCCAGGTGTTGGGAGCCGAGCAGGCTGTGGCGGCCATGCAAAGCTACGGTTCCACCGCGCCGGCAGAGGTCCGTCGGCAGATCGCAATATGGAAACAGCGTTTGGCGGCAGAAAAGCTGACTCAACCACCGCCAACCCATCCCTAACCTGGCAAAGGCCTCCCGCAACCAAACGGCTTGCCTTCCGGTGAAACGATCTTGGGAGAGACAAACCTTCTGGAGCGGCCAGAGACGATGAACGAATATCACTCCCTGTATAGAAGCCGCCGGGTCCCAGCCGGCTTGTGGCCCATGAGTGCGAAGGTGTTGAACCGGAGGATTGCTGGGTCCCCAAGGCATCGGGTCCCGGCCCTGGTAGGGTGGGTCTTGGGACTGATGATGGCGGCAGGAGGATGGGGGGGCTGGGCCGAACGGCCGGCTTGGCCGACAGCGGAAGCCCCAAGGGTACCCAATCCGGCGGAATCCAAAGGGGCAGCCCAGCCGACGGTCGCCCAAGAGGCACCCCATCCGGCGGCCGCCCTAGGGACGCTCCATCCGGCGGAATCTCTAGGGGCGACCAGTGCAGGGAAATTACCAACAGCGCCCAAGGCTCCCCATCTGGCGGAATTCCAAGGGGTGACTCGTCTGCCGGGAGTCCTGGCGTTGGCCAATTCCCTGGCCATGCTGGCGGCGGCCAATCCGCCGGAAGCCAAACCGGCCACCAAGCCCTCGGAGGAGCCGTCGGTGCCCAAACCGGAAGACCCGGTGGTGGCCGCAATTTTGGCCACCAAACCGACTACTCCGTTGCAAAAGCTTCAGGCGGCCGAGCTATTGGCCCGATTGGGCCGGGCCGACCTGGCCAAACGCTTTCTGAAAGAAATTCTGGACGCTAAACCGGCCGAGGACCAATGGGCGGATGTGGGCGTGGAACTGGGTTCGGTCTTTTTCATGCGCTTGGCCACCCGGCAGGAGCTAGCCCCCGAAGCGCAGCAGGTGCGGGATGCCGTCTTTGGGGCGATGAAAGCTCGGCTGGAGGATCCCAAACGGCTTCAGAGGCTGATCCAGCAGTTGCAGGATGCTTCTTTTGAGCAGCGGCAACGGGCCGTGGCCGGGCTGCGAGAGGCCCATCAGGCCGGGGCGGTGGCACTCATTGGGGTGTTGGCGGATTCGGCCCGGCAGGCCGAACATGCGGCGGTCCGGGAGGTGCTGTTGCAAATGGCCGCCGATGCCGCTGGGCCCTTGTTGGCCTGTCTGGAAGCGCCGGATGACCGGCTGAAAGCGGAGGCGGCCATGCTCCTGGCCCGCATGGAGGTGCAGGAGGCGGTTTTGCCGCTCCGGGTCTTGGCGGTGTCGGAACAAACGTCCGTCCAAGTTCGGGCGGCTGCCGGGGAAGCCCTTCGACGCCTGGGTGCCCAGCCCCCCAGTTCCCCCCGGGAAGTGGCCGAATTGCTCCATCGGCTTGCCCAGGACTATTACACCGGCCAGCGGCTGCTCCCCGCAGACCTGGAAGGCCAAACGGAACTTTGGCACTGGGATCAGGCCCAAGCCAAACCGGTGCGCCAGCGACTGCCGGTCCGAGAAGTGCGTCTTCGGCGTGCAGCCGAGTGGGCCCGGAAAGCCCACCAGCTTCTGCCGGAGAACCCGTCCATTCGGCTTTTGTATCTGGCCACCATGCTGGAAGAGGCCAAATACGCTCATGGGCTGAACAAGCCTTTGCCCGGGGGGAAGGATTCGGCGGCGGATCGGGCCGCCTCGTTCGGTCTGGACACGTTGGAAGCCGCCCTGCGGTTTGCTCTGGACAGTCGGCATCCGGTGGCGGGTACTGCCATCCTGGAGGTGATGAGCCGATTGAAACCCTCCGAGGACATCCTGCGGCGCAGCAGCGGGCCGTCGCCGATCGTGCAGGCGCTTCGGCATGGGGACCGTCGGCTGCGGATGGCCGCCTTGGGGATGATTGTTCCGCTTCGGCCCACGGGGCCGTATCCGGGGGCCAGTTATGTGGTGGAGGCGTTGGAGTTTTTTGCCGCTTCGCAGGGGCAGCGGCGTGCCATGGTGGTCTCGGCCCAGCAGGAAGCGTGCAGTGCATTGGCCGGCTATTTGGCCGAGGCGGGCTATCGGGTCGATACCGCCCCCACAGGCCGGGAAGCGATCCGATTGCTGCTGAGCTGCCCGGATTATGAATTGGTTTGGCTGGATGCGGCCCTGCGCAATCCGGACCCGGCCGTGTTGGTGCAGCAGCTTCGCCGAGACAGCCGGACGAGCGATCTGCTGGTAGGAATATTTTGCCACCAAGAAGAATACGAACGCACCCGGCGCCTGAGCGAAACGGAGGAACGGCTTTTGGTCTTTGTGCGGCCCTATCAGGAGGAGTTGGCCAAGCAGGATGTGGCCCGGACGCTGGCCTTGGCAGGTCCGGAATGGGTAGGTTTTGAGGAGCGGCAGCAGCAGGCCGTCCAGGCGGTCCAGTGGATTGCCGAACTGGCCCAGCAGAGTCCCAAACTGTACGACCTGCACGTGCTGGAACCGACGCTGCTGGGGGCGTTGCAGGTTTCCGCTTTAGCCGGTCCGGCGGCCAACACATTGGCCAGCTTCGGCAGCCCGGCGAGCCAAAAAGCCCTGGTGGATCTGGCAAGCCGGGGAACTCAGCCTTTGGAACTTCGGCAGGCCGCCGTCGAAGCCTTCCGAAAAAGTGTTCAAAAGTTTGGTATCCTTTTAACCACTGCCCAAATCGAACGCCAATACGACCTTTACAATGCCAGTCGGCATCTGCCTGTGGAAACCCAGAAGATTCTCGGCCAGATTCTGGATGTGATCGAAGGGGCTGCTGCCACCGGAAGCAATCCACCCGACCAACCGCCCGTGGAGCACCAGCCCCCGAAACACCCGAAAAAACCATAGGAATTCGTTCGGCTAAGGCCCGCTGGAGTACCGCAGATGTCCTGTCTGCATCCGCGTACCGCAGACGGCCCGTCTGCATGCGTTCCGCCACTGCCCTGGCGGGGAGGCGGGGGACCGACGGGTTGGCCGGTGCAGGGGCGCCTGATCGCCACTGCCCTGGGGGGAGAGGCCGGATGAGCCGAAGGCTCAGCCGGGTGAGAGCGGCCTGTGTGTCATTCCTGCGCAAGCAGGAATCCAGAAAAGAAACAACGGGATTCCCACTTTCGTGGGAATGACATACAAGGGCGGCAAAACGCCACTGCCCTGGGGGGAGAGGCCGGCTGAGCCGAAGGCTCAGCCGGGTGCAGGGGGCGTGGTACTACAGATGTTCCGTCTGCATCCGCCGGGAGTGCGGGCTTTCGGCTCGCCCATAGCTGCGCCAGATGTTTGTCCGCCCAGGAGGAGTCTTCCGTCCATTTCCTCCGGGCCGAAGGCCTGCCTCCAAGGGGGTGGGACGCGTCTGGTGGGCGACCCTAGGACGTTGGTTCCCGCGGCGAAAAGGTTCCTTTATTCTTTCCTTATTGTCGTTTTCAGAAACCGTTCGCCTGGCATGGGATTGGCAAGAGTGTTTTCGGCTACCGAACCGTCGGCCGGGGCGGTCGAACCGCTGCCGGGGTTGATCGGCTCAAGCCGAAAGATGCAAGAAGTCTATCGGCTGACCCGGCAGGTGGCCGGGTCGAATGCCTCCGTGCTTTTGCTGGGCGAAACGGGGACCGGCAAGGAATTGGTGGCCCGGGCGATCCATCGGCTTAGTCCCCGAGCCGGCGGCCCGTTCATCCGTGTCAATTGCGGCGCATTGGCCGAAACCCTGTTGGAAAGCGAGTTGTTCGGCCATGTGCGGGGTGCCTTTACCGGGGCTATGGAAAACAGGACAGGTCGATTCGAAGCCGCCCATACCGGCACCATTTTTCTCGATGAAATTAATTCCACCAGCCTGCATCTGCAAGTCAAACTCCTCCGGGTGCTCCAAGAGCAGGAATTCGAGCGGGTCGGCGATACCCATACGATTCGGGTGGATGTGCGGGTCATAGCGGCCAGCAATCGGGACCTGCTGGAAGAGGTGCACTCCGGCCGATTCCGCGAAGACCTCTACTACCGGTTGAACGTCATTACCATCACGCTGCCGCCGCTTCGGGAACGACGGGAAGACATCCCGGAATTGGTGTCTCATTTCCTGCGGGTTTACGCGGAGCGGAACGGACGGCGGATTCGCCATGTGGAACCGGCGGCCATGGAGGCCCTGCAAGACTACGATTGGCCGGGCAACGTCCGAGAACTGCAAAACTATATCGAACGGGCGGTGCTCCTGGCCCCGGGCGATGTGCTCACCGTGGATTTACTGGCCGATCCGGTGCTGGGGCGGGGGCCGCAGCGCCGTCGGCCCACGGACCAGATGGACCTGGAGAGTCTGCTGGAAGAATTCATTCGCCGCCTCTTGGCCGAGGCCCAACGCAGTTTTTCCTCCGAGCCGCTCTACGAACAGGTGCTCCACCGGGTGGAACGGGAACTGATCCGGCAGGTGTTGGCCGACTGCGGTGGAATCCAAGTGAAAGCCGCTGGCCGATTGGGACTCAACAGAAATACCCTTTATAAAAAAATCAAGCAATATGGCCTGGAGACTTCTTCGGAAGGACCTCCAATGGGAAGTTGAGCCGGTGTGCCTTTCTTCGGCAGAACAGTTCGGTGAACGGAGAACCTTTTTACATCGGACCGGTGCGGGTCGAGCCGCCGCTTCTGATGGCGCCGATGGCCGGCTATACGAATTACGCATTTCGGCACTTGCTCCGCCAGTTGGGCGGCGTGGGACTTCTGTACACGGAGATGCTCTCCGGCCAAGGGCTGTTCCATCGACGGCGGTATCGGAAGGAGTTGCCCGAACAGCTTTGGCGGGTGAAGGAAGAGGATCGGCCTTTGGCGGTACAGGTGTGGGAAAATGATCCTGGCCGATTGGCCGAGGTGGCCGCCTGGCTGGTGGAAGAATTTCAAGTGAGCCTCATTGATCTGAATTTTGGCTGTCCGGCCCGGCAGGTAGCGCAGAAGGCCCAAAGCGGGGCGTATCTGTTACAGTTTCCGGAACGGATCGGGGCATTGGTGGAACGGGTGGTGGCCGCCTGCCGACCCACGCCGGTAACCGCCAAAATCCGTCTGGGACCAAGCCAGCAGCAGATCACCGCCCCTGCGGTGGTCCAAGCGATCGAACAAGCCGGCGGAGCCGCCGTAACCGTCCATGGCCGCACCACCCAACAGCGCTTTGGCGGACGGGCCGATTGGGAGGCCATTGCCCGGCTGAAAAGCCATCTGAAACGGATTCCACTGATCGGAAACGGCGACATTCGCTCGGTCAGCGAGGCGGTAGCCGCCTTCGGTCAATGGCCGGTCGATGGGGTGATGATTGGCCGGGCCGCCCTGCGACGGCCTTGGCTTTTCCGCCAGGCCGCCGCCGCTTTGCAGGGCCAGCCCATCCCACCAGAACCCGCTCTGCCGCAGCGCCGCCAATGGCTGCTAGAGTACTACGAGCTGCTCCAGGAACAACACGGCCCGGAAAAAGCCACCCTGCTGATGCGCCGATATGCCCCCCTGTTTGTGGACGGCCTGCCGTATGCCCGGCTCTTTCGGTCCCAGGTGTGCAGGACGAACAGGCCGGAAGAATTCCTTCGCCTGGTCGATGAATTTTTCGCCGCCCAGCCTTATCGATCCTCTTTTGTCCAAGCACGTTTTCCTATTAATCGTTGAATAACCCGTTAACCTAGGGTTTCGGCTATTGTTGATTTTGTTGATCTTTACAAATTGTAGAGGCACGAAACTCCCTGGTGTTCAATCGGTTTTGTGTCTCTTGGTTTTGCAAAGATGAATAGATGTTGGCTTTCGGCCGTCTGTTGCCGAACCTTTTGGGGTTGGCAGATTTTGTCCTCCTCGACCGGCCGGGATATTTTTAAGTTAACTGTATCCCCGAAGATCAAGGGTCTCTATCTGGTGGGGCAATCGCTTTTTGTAACAATTTAGCCGAAAGAAGCAACTTGCCTCTCCCCGGCGGGCCAAAGCTAGGGTGTCATTCCCGCGCAAGCGGGAACCCAATGTTTTTTGGATTCCTGCTTACGCAAGAATGAAACAGCCGATCCCTTCCTTCAGCTAAAATGTTACCGCTTTTTTTAGCCCCTACCCGTCAGAGAAAGGCTGTCGAGTGGATACAATTCAACTAAAAAATTAACGAGGCAGAGTAGTACTACCGGGCTAAGTTATGCAAAAACCACAATCCGTTGAAGGATAGCCACGGTGCAACGCAACCAGGAGTAGGAAAATAGCAACTTGAGGGTGTAATACGAGCTTGAGGTTCACCAATTTCCGTAAGTCTCGGTTTTTCCCAGACTCACCTAGTAAAGCTCATCGGTACATGCAGTTTCCTAAGTCCAAGATTTACAAAGAATTATGGCATTGCCTTTATAGCGGATACTCCAAAATAGTAAAAGTGGAGACTAGACTTGTTCCCAAAATCCGGCATCGGAGGATCTCTATTGAACGATGGGTCTGCCGCCTCGATCATAAATGCGTTGACCTTTCGCCACCAAAATAAGACGATATTCATAGCCGAGCTTTACGATGATCTTTTTGAGTTTTTGGAAATGATCAAACGAATCGTGGAATATCGAAAAATCTAAAAACCATCTCTCCGGGGGAAAAGGTCGTAATCGGGCGGCGATTTGCTGTTCGGCGGAAGGGTCGTCGAGGGGAATCCCCGCATAAGGCTTTGGCGCGGTCAAAATATGCTGGGCGGTCTCTTCGATCACCACATATTCCTCGGTATTTAATCCAAGGCGTCTGCCTAGGCTATCATATCGATGCCAGACATACAGTCTTCCGAAGCGCAACTCGAGGGCCACGGAGTTTTTGCCAGATAGACGTTCCCGAGGAAATCGGAGAGTTTGGGTCCGTTCATGGATTTTTTCTTCGAGTTCTTTTTCGAGGTGGGTCAATTCTTGTTGACTTTTCTGGAGCTGGTTTTGAAGTTGTTCTTTTTGTCGGTGGATATTTTGTATTTTTTGCTGGGTTTGGGAAAGTTGCTGCTGGAGGTGTTCCTTTTGATTTTGGAGATTTTGGCGATCGAGTTCCAGTTGTTGGACTTGCTTGGCCCATTCGACGGCTTCCGGAGAAACCAATTGCTCCAACCTATCCCGATCTTTCTGCAGTTGTTCATAGCGAAGATGAACTTCTTTCCACTTACTCCGGAGTTGGCTGGCTTGAGAAGGAGAGACAAAGTTTTTGACCAGTTTCTGTAACCTTTGCGAAGAATTTTGCACTAAAAGAGAAGCCAACATCGTGATGAAAATGACGCACCCGAAGGTATTGCATATCGGGTCCAAGAGGAGTTCTAAGCTATTGAGTGGGGTGCGACGTCGGGGAGTCATGAACTTGGCGATCCTTTTCCTAGGAAGAGTTTTTGACTATCGCCTAAAACGTCCACTCCGAGTTGAAAGCCCAAAGTTTCTAGTTTCTTCCGAAGTTCATCGTAAGCGGGAAGCCCGCTGGGTCGGACGAAAAGGACAAAATATTCTCGACGGGGGTCTCGGGACCTGGCCCACTGGATAAATGCAGAGATTCTTTCTTGCATGGGATGCTGGGGAAATGCCGTTTCGATCCGGAAGGTCTCTGCGGAGACGACCGTCCAGGCCGGCCCGGCCAAATCGACAAGCCAAGGCATCAATCCGCCCGGAACAGGATTAAAAATAAAGAAGTCCTCTTTTTGCAGTTGATCTAACTTAGCTTGAAGTTGTGCGATCTTTTGTCGGAGTTCGGCAATCCGTCTTTCTTCGGAATCCCTGGCGAATTGCTTTTCTGCCGAGACGGCTTGCTGATTCGCCTCTTGAAGCGATGTTTGCAATGCGTCGCATTCGCTTCGTAAGTGCTTGCATAGTTGCTGCAGCTGAAGATGTTTTTGCTTCAGTTGTTCGAGAGATCCTACGGCGAGCTTCATATTCTCATAAAGGGAATTCAGTTGGTCTTGGAGTATCTGGCACTGTTGTTCTAGCCGGGTGGTCTCTTCTTTCAGACGTTCGGCGTCCTGACGGGTCAGATCCGAAACATTGGGCGCCCGATGCACCAATTCCAGACTTAACAATAGGACAATCAAAAACACTACCCCCATCAGCGAGGTCAAAATATCTTGGAAAGAAAAAAGCGATAACGGGCTCCCGCTTCTCTTTCGCATTCCCAGGTCTCCCTTTGAGCAGATCAATCGAGAGGCAGAAAATATGGGCTAGCAAAGATCCTACCAAGATATGCCACAGGCCAAAGGTACTTTTTTGCCTCAGCGTTCCAGTTGGTCCACCAAAAGGCCGAATGTCGTCCGAGAGGGATCATGTTTTTTGTCGGCTGGTTGTTGCTGAAGGCCCTGTTGGGAAAAAATAGAGTTTCGGGAAGGGAATGTGTTTCAATCCGTTTTTTGGTCGGGTTCGAAGGGGAGCATGCGCAACCGATCGACGATATGACGGATACAGTATTCTGTGCAGCGATCTAGGAATTCTTCTTCGGACTTTTTCACCAGGGTAAAGAGCAGATATATCCCCAAGGCGGCCACCAGAGCGACCAACGTGGTATCAAATGCGGTGGCCAATCCTCCGGTAACGGCCCGTAAACCTTCCGACACGGCGTTGAAATCTTTTGCCTCTTTAAGGATTTCGGAAAAGGCGCCGATGGCCTGGGAAAGCCCCAGGACCGTCCCGATGAATCCCAAAACCGGAATGGCCCATACAAATCCGTACACTAATGCATAGCTGGTCTCCATGGCCGATTCATCCTGAGCCGCCTGGGAACGAAGAATATCGTCCACATCGCCGACCCGGCCAAGATTCTGCAAATTCGAGAGAGCAATGAGAATCCGGTTAAAAAGGAGAAATTGTTTGGGATCATCGACAGTGGCGTAGATCTTTTGGAACACCTGTTCTGTTGTAGCCGGTGCAAGGACAAAATCATGCGATTCGGGGACGACGATGTAATCCAAAGCTTTGCGCTGGAAAGCCAATTTACGCCATTTGAGCAGAAGAATCGCCAGGCACCAGAAGGTAAAAAGCACCGTAGCATATTGCGTGGGGCCGCGCTCCGTAAAAAGTTGGGCCCACCACGTGCCCGTCAGAGGGATCAGGGCCGCATAAAAGGCGGCTGTGGCCAATAGCGCCATCAGGAAGGCCAGCCAACCGTTCGGACGTGTAAACCGGCCGCCCGAAAATCCTAACCGTTGTTCTATATCCTTCCGGTGCCAGGCCAACGGTACCTGAGCTAGGGAAGCAGCCGATCTGTTTTCGACACTCATGGAAGCAATCCTACCACGAATAAGCAGCCACTCCGGAAGCAATACGAATCATCACGACAAGAGCAAAAAGGCCGATCAAAATCAACCCCACAATATATCCAATCCCTTTCACTAAAAAGTAATAATAAAGCTCATAAAGAGATTTTTGGAATATCACGGGAGATCGATTATATAGGAGGTTTTTTAACGAAGCGGTATAATTATACAGGGTCAACGCGTATAATCCCCAAACAATCGCAAAAATTAACTCTCCTATTCCCCCAAAAATCATTGCAGTGGAATCCGCCATCCGTTGATGAGCCCCTATCGCAATCAGGATGACTCCCGAGACAAGAAACAGGAATGCGCTAATCCAATACATGACCACCAGGAAGAGGGTCCAGGGGCGGATGCGTAGCGCCGCATGACAGAGGTTTTCCGGCAAAGTTTCTTCGGCAGGCGATCTGTCTGCTCGGAAGGGGAAGGGTGAGGTCTGTGGAGCATGCGGCGGCAGAACCTGATCTGCGGGACACCAGGCAGGCAATCTTTTGTTCCAGACAATGACGTTTGGGGGAAGTCTTCCGGCGTCCAACATCCTGCGCAGCTCGGTTTCGGAGACCGGGCCGACCGAAGCGCCGTCTCGGAGATAATACCATTCATCCGCCGTGGACGGAGATATGCCGACAGGAGGACCGCCTGTCTTCTCTAAAGGGGTGGGAGCGGATGGAACGAGAGATGCAGGTTGAGGTTCGGTAGTTCCGGAGGGCCCGGGGGCTGGAGAATCTGTTGTGGGGACTTTCTCAGGCAGTGTCCCAACGGCCCTTTTAGGGATGAAGGGCAGGGGGAAAAATTCGGGATGGTTTGAGGCCCGCTCCCAGTTCATGCCATCCGGAGAGACTTCGTGGATTCGGGTGAATTCCCCTCGACAGGCCAGTTCCTGGAGTTTCTCCGTAGAAAAAGGCCCTAATATTTGTCCACGTATCCGAACATACCATTGGGCATCCATAGGCGATCTTTCTCAAAACGGGCTATTTCGAACCTCCCTGAGTGGAACTGGGAGCACGGAACATGCCAAAGATCGGACGATGGTTCAGCAAGGCTCCTGGCTCTAGCGGCTGTTGGATCTGGATTTGACCCGTTTGAATTTGGGCTATCGGGACGACTCGACAAATCCCCAGCCCCTGCGGTGCTAATACATAAACATTCCCTTTTATTTCGGCGAGCTGGGACATTTGTTTGGCAGCACATTGGTATCGATCTGCTACCGGATCATACTCCAACAGGCCGATCCACTGCACCCGCGGCAGACGATGGGCCGTGAACTGTTTCCACAGTTCAGCCGCCTTCTGACCATTCTGTTGGAACTCCGATATGGTGAACTTTTGGAGGAATTCGGCGGCCCGCTTGCGGCGCTCGGGATAGCCGGGGGCATCGGGGTCCAACCAATTGGCAGTGAAATCGATGGGGGCGATATCCATCCGTTTTCTCCACTCCGCAAAAGCATCTTTTAAAGCATAACTTCCTTGGGATCCGGTCCGGAGGATTTCCTGCAGCAACCATAGACGAAGGATCGGGTCTATGGGGATCGGATCCCCAGGAGTGGTGAGAATTTTTTCCAACATAGCGTAAAAGTTTTTCTCCCAATTTTCACTTCGAGTATTTTTGAGCAGATAGAGAATATCTTTACACAATTCTACGTGGGGAGCTAGTTGAACAGCCGGATTTTCGGTATTTTCGGTAAATGAAAAGCGGCGGCGTTTGGTCTTAAGGGCATAGTCGGCCAGATATTCGAGCGACAGGAAGGGGGCAGGGGTTATTTTCGGAGGTTGCAGAAAATAAAAGAACTTTTCTGTACCCTTTTCTGCGCCCTCAACCTCGATATATCTCAACACCCAAACATCTCGGAAGGGAGGATTTTCCAAGATGCGTTGCAATCGGTCTTGGCCGGCTTGGTTTTGATTTTGGATTGCAACCAGATGCGGTTTCACTTCCTCCAGGGCTTGTGTACCAGGAAATCCTTCCCAGGCTTGGAATGCTTCCTGCCATTTGGTATTGTGGATTAAATTCCATCTGCTTTGGCCGCCGGAATTCCAACGTTGGGCATACTCATTCCACTGATCGAGTTGCTTCCAATAACTTTGTTCTTCCAAGAGGCGTTCGTAAGAGGCGACGCAGGGGGAATCAGGATGTTGTTGGATGTATTGTTTCAGCTCTCGGGCAAACTCATCGTGATTCCCAACTAGCTGAAGCAAGCGATTTTGGTGCTGTTTTTCTTGAAACTTTTGATGCCAATGTTTTTGGATGTTAGCCCATTTTTCTTTTACGAGAGCAAGTTGTTTTCTCATGGAGTCGGAGATATCTGGATGTTGTTTATCCAATGCTCGTAACTGAGACCCAATCTCCTCCAGCTGGTTGAGACACTCTTGAATTTCTTCGACTTTATGCGTTTGCCGTTTTTCAACGGAACTCAGTTGGACGAGTAACGGACGCATTTTTTCGCTAAGTTCGTCATCTTTAAGTTTCTGCCAGGCGGCTTTTTTGTCCAGGATTTGGCTTCGCAACTGGTGGACTTGTACCTTCTGGCGTTCACTATAGGCTAATTTTTCTGCCTCTTGTAAGCCAGTTTCCGCAGAGGCGAAATCCGAGGAGTGGAGGATCTCTTTTTGCAGAATTTTCTGGACCTCGCCGATATGAAATTCCCATTGCTGTTTTCGGGCTTCCCATTGTTGCCAAAGCGCTTCTATTTTTGCCAGGATTTCCGGAAGGGGTGCGCGTTGGAGATGGGGAAACTTCTGCTGTTGGAGTCGGTCCACCACTGCTTTGGCTTCGGCGAGGATTTTCTCTTTTTCTGCGTCCGGGACTTGTTCATAGGATTGGAGAAGCCTTTGGAGGCTTTCGGTGATCTGCCGGTACTCTAGATACCCTCGATAGGTATAGATTCCCCAACCAGCTGACACAGCCAGGAGAACCGTTAGGAGGAAGGTGATGGCGAACTTTTGCCACATCCGGACTTTGGCGGCCTGTTCCAACTGGCTTACCCGAAGTTCATATTGACGTTGGAGATATTCCGGCAAGTTTCGGCCTCCGCGGGTAGCTTCCCGATGCCATTTTTGCAAGACCGGGAGGCGTTTTTCGCCCCGATCCAAGGCGCGTTCCAGGCTAGCCAAGGCTTGGCGGCAAGCCCGTTCCTCCGCATCTTTCTCGTCCTCATCTTCTAACCAGCGGAAAGCTGGCGCTGCGGCTTGGTGCAAAGGATCGTCCGGGGCCAATTGAGCCAATTGGGCCATCTGCTGCCAGGCCTCCCGAACGCGTCGGCCCTCTGCCACATCCAATCTTTCCCAGGCTTCGTGCAACTCCCGGGTCAGGTCCTCCACCTCTTTCCGAGCGATTTGCCGAGAAACCTGCTGCCGGTGTACCTGCACCATCCGAATCAGCTCCTCCGGAGGCAGGCAGTGCCAGTCGGGACTCGTCAGCTCCCCCTCTAAAGCCCGAAGGGTTTCTAAATCACATTCTTGGACGGCCGCAGCCAATTCCTTCTGGATCTGGCGAAGCCGCTCCTGCTCAAAAACCTCTAAGTCTTTCTTCCAGTGAAGATTCTGAGCATCCAGAGTAACAATCTGCCGTAAAAGCCGAATCCGTCGTCTTAACGGAACACGCGCCAATGCATACCGGCGGTATTGTCGTAAAAGCTCCTCTAGAGGTTGCTCCCTGGCATAGGCCTCGTTCAACTCAGCGGCAATCTCTTCATCCAATGGCGGCGGCACATCCACGCCAAAGTACTGGCATAGTTCTACAAAACTATCCCGTTCCGGAAAATTGGCCTGAGCCACTAAGTCCAAAAGATTCGGCTCTATCTCCGCCAAACGAATGGCTTCGCTTCGCTGGCCTTTTCGGAGCAACTCTCCACAGCGCACGAGCCGCTCGTTAATCCTCTCGCACAGCGTCTTGTAATCTGCGGCTGCTTTTCGAAGCGATTCCGTCGGCCCTTCCAATGGCGTAAAAACCATCAAACGTGCTGCTTCTACAATCTGCTTGACCTGCATCGCTCGGTCCCCTCCGAATAATGCCCATGCCGCTCTTATCGTCCTCCTGTCCGGCACGGTTTACGGAACCGGAAACTCGAGACCATGGGGGCCGCTTGGTGGGACCTGCTTGTCAGGTCCGTTCCAGCCCGGAAGGAGGCTATTGCACCCGTCCTAGAAGGTCCGAGGGAAGACCAACGCATCCCTCCATCCGGCAGCCTGCTGTCGGGCCGATTATTTGGTGGGCATCTAGTCCGGCCCCGGCAACATCCTCTCGTCCGTAAATCCTACATATACACGATACTCTTTTTCCTTGTCATCTTTCACTATATGATAGATACAAAAATGGATCTCAGTACCCTTACACCACTTTTCTAACCACCTTTTGATCTGCTCATATTGCGATTTTTCCTTCGCCGGAGATTTTCCACAATCCCCTGGTTTATTGCCATCGTTTTTCAGCTTTTCGATTTGTCTTTCGATCTCCTTTATCTTTGAGTTGAGTTCACGTATAGCATCGTTAATCGTGAGCTGAGACACTGTTAAGCCGGGAACCGTCACGTGGTATTTCCAGTTGATAGAAATTTCTCCGCCAAGCGGAGGCTTGTCTATATAAATCTCTATAACGGCTGACTTACCACCTTGCTCCGAGTCATGCTGAACCAAAAAAGTGGGCAGAGGATTTGGATTAGACGAATCTTTTCGTAAGCGTTCTCCAGGAGGTTTCTGCAGTTGGGGTTCAAAGGTTAATTCTTGGATAGGGATTTTCGTGGCCCGTATCTCCGTACCGTCTGGCAGGATACAACGGGGTTCAAAGGTTAATTCTTGGATAGGGATTTTCGTGGAAATGTTCCTGACTCCCATAGAAAGAGTTCCAGGGTTTAGCGGAAGCGGTTCTAGCTTCGGGGCTTGTCTTAATTGAATATAGGCCAAAGGCATTTCGCCTTCTTTCAGAAGAAGTAAGCTGTCGGCTAACTCTGATTGCCAGGTCGGCCAGTCCTGAGGCACGGGACTTGCCCATTCAAAGTGCACTGCCGGGGGCCGTTCTTGAGTATGGAGAGTAAAACTACAAGATGGTTTTGAGTGGATCTGATCTTTTTCGTGAATCGTGAGTCTCTGATCCGCCGCCGCCCAAGAAATTTCGGCGTTTTTGAGCTTTTGAAACGCGTCTAATTTCTTGGGCTTTGCCCATTCTAATCGAAGCGTTTGAGGGTGGTTGGAAGAAAGGTGCTCGGGCAATGGGATCTTTACTGGTGGGGATGCTCCGGTTTGTCGAATTTCGCTATTCCAGTCGGGGATGGGCAGCCAATATCGCTTTGGTTTGGCGGCGGGGGGTTCCGGATGAGGTGGTTTTCCATCGGACTGCTGAGTGCGCTTAGGGGTAGTGGGTTCCGGCTGTTGGGAGCCCGATTTTCCCCCCGGTGGCTCGGGCGGTTGGTGTGCTTTGGAAACAGGGTTATCAGGTTGGGACTTGGAAGGCTCCCTAGCGCCGTTCAGGGGGGGACTGGACGTCTGGGATTTTTCTTCAGGTTTGCTTGCCTCTTTCGCCTTTTCTGAAGAAGTATTCCTAGATGAGGAGGAGCGTTCCCCCGCCGGTGAATGTTCGGGTATTGACCCCTTCGGTTTCTGAGAGTCGGAAGCCGTAGCGCCGGCCGAAGGCTTGGAGTCTCCGCCTGGCTGTTGCTTGGACTCGGAGGTCCCTTTGGTCTGATGGGGCTTGTCGGAGTCGCCGGTTTGCTGGGTGGGTGTCTGAGAGGAATCTGCTTTTTTCCCCTGAGTGGAGAGGGCACTGGTAGTCGTTGAATTTCCCTGAGTATCTCTCTTGGAGATCTCTATGGGAAACTGTCCCCATCGTAGCCACAAGGAAACCCCTATGCCTAACAAAAGGGCCAAGGCGACGACGGCGACCGGGAGGACCCAAAGCCAAAGTCGTCGTTTTCGCCGAAATCCGTAAATAATCGGCCCAGGCAGAGGCACTTCCGGGGCCAGAGTTTTATCAGGAAGAGGAGGTAGCGGCTGGCCAGGAACGGGGGGCTGGATCGTCGAAACTTCGGATGGCCTTCCCATCCCGGCAAGGGGAGCCACAGGCCAAGCCGTTTTTTCCGCCGTCGAGGTTGGCCTGGATCGAACAACCGGCTCCGGAGTAGGCGGGCGAATCCATTTGCCTTGTCTAGCCGCCTCCACAGCATCGGATGCCGGTGCAAGGCCCATCGGTCGTGTCAAATCCAATACCAAGGCCCCCCGGGTTCTTCGGGCCGGCAATTCCTCCGGAGTGCCCTGGAATACGCACCGCCATTGACATTCGATGCCCGAAGGCAGCACACCCAGGTAATAGGTGGTGAAGGTAACTTTCCAGCGGAGTTCTGGCGGGAGCAAGGCTAGGGCTTCGGCCAACAGCGGAAGCGGATCAGCGCCCACGGGAAACACCAGGACTGCCGGTTGGCCGGTCAGAGCGGTTTCGGCTAACAGGCCGGCCCAGCCCGCATCGCCGGTCCAACGTTGCCAGGTGTGGCAGACTTGGGGGGCGATCGGTTTGGGGTCCGGCGGCACAGATCGGCCCCTAGGCAAAAGACGAACCTGTCCGTCCCACCGGCTCTGCAAAAAGCCAGGCTGACTCATTAACCAAGCCGGCCCACTGGCCGGGAGTTCCGCCTCCTTTAGTACCACATGATGGGCCAGTTTATTGCTCCGACGGGAATAATCCACTCCGGCCGAGCCAATCCGGGAAACCACATGGTATTCCACCCCTCCGGTCCGAAGACGCAGATGAGAATAGACCACCGGATTCTGCTCTTCCTCCGGGGTGCCGGGCGGGAAAAGGTGTCGGTAGCCGCTTAAACTCTCCAGTTGCAAGGCCAGGTTGCCCGGCATCCCCTGCGTAGAGACGACCGTACAAAATCCTTGCGTTCCTGGTTTGAGCCCACGAGGCGCCGAGGTATAAATCAATTCTTGCGGCATGGCGGCTCCTCCTACTTGGCCCTCCTTCCATCTGGAAAAGATATCCCGTTCCCCCAGAGGGAAACGGATAAGATGGACCAATGTGGAACAGCCTGGTGTGTGGGTGATTGGGTGTAGGAATTCCTATACTCATTTTTGGACCACACTCTATCCAACGCCTATCCTCTCTGCAATTTTTGGGTCCTCTTTCTCACAGCAACGAACGATATTTTTCCGTCTCTGGGTATTTTTCTGTGTCAATTTGGGGTTGAAGGAGAGGATTCGGACTACCGGGTTTTCTGTCTTTCCCAGGGTTTGCTGGAAGGCACGGCGTCTTCAACAATTTACACAGGAAACCGAAAGAGCCTCCCCTGAGGTAATCTGGTTTTATAGCTTTTTCCGGAAGAGGGGTTCAATCATTTCGGAAAGGGGCTAACCCCGGTTGGATTTTTTGCTGAGCCTGCCCGACTCTCTTTCGGTTGATAATAATGCACCAAACCGGCCATCCAACGACTCATGAGGTAAATGAACGGAACCTCCACCCAAATGGGTTTGAGATTTCGGGGGCGAAACCCCTGGGTTTGTTTTTCCGGATCCACTTCGGGCGAACAGCCTGTGGCGCTGACGGGTAAATAAATCACCTGAGAGGCGAAACTTTCTGCCACTCCGACGATTTCCGGCGAAAGCTGTTGCAATAAGGCCCGCAATTGCGCCGACACCGTATGCACCGCTTCCCATCTAATCGCGTACAAAGACGTATTAGGGATAGGAACCCAAGGATTCGGCAGCTCTGGCAGTAAGGTGCGCCAGGCGTCATATTTGGTGGCAATGATAAATAGAGGCTTATCGTGCCGGCTGGTTTGCGACAGCCCTGCAAACCGACGAATCCGTTGGGTCGCCTCTGTAAGGATGGTCTCCTGACGAATGAACGACTCGCGGGGCAACAACCAGGTCCGCGGAAGCATTTGGGGATCTTGGGTCCGCCCCTCACAAGCCTTACGGAACCGTACATCCTGTGTGGGATCAAAAAGGAAGAAAATCGCTCCCGAACGCGCCAAATGCCGGGTTACGGGGGTCATTGCCGTATCTGCCCCGGGCAGAAAACTTTCTCCCGCATTGTCATAAATGCATAATACTCGAGACGCGATTTCCGCCTTCTCCGCATTGACATGGCCCTTCGTGGGTTGGAGGTGAAACAGAAACGGCTTTAAATAATACGTGGTCATATCCCCATAGCGAACCGAATGATACAGATCCCCTGACGTTTCCGTCTTTTCTAAAAGCACTAACGCATCGGGATTGGGGTTTAAAAACTGTTGGGATTCATATCGGTGAAGACGATCATTCAGAATAGCGTCCGCATCCGTAAAACTCAGAGCAAACCGGGACGGCAAAATGGTCCGCAATCGCCACGTGACCGAAGCCAAAAAATACGTCTTCCCACACGTCGGTGATCCTAAGATCGAGAGGAAAAAGGCCTCGCTTTCCAAAAAACATCGCGGAATCACCAAATGGCAATGCGGACACGCCAACTCATGACACACCATCCCTCGGAGGTCCAAGGCGCGGCATTGGACATCGAACCGGCTCGGCAAAAACCGACTCTGCACCTCGGCCCCCAACCGCTCGTCTCCGACTAAGTCCGGATGCTCCGAAACCCATAAAATCTCTTCCGGGGGAAAAGATTCCCAACAGTGCGGACATATCACCCGGGATCGAAGCCGAAGAGCGTATTCCGAACCCTTTTTCATCCCAACCCCCTCCCGCAGAAAAATCTCTATGCTCTGAGAACCACGGAAAGGACTCTTTCTTGTAACACTTCTCCCAGATGGAAGGACTTCGCCTTTCCCTATTGCGGAACACTCCCACGGAGCGAAGCGAAACCGGCTGCGGCGTTGCCTTAGTTTCATTTCCCCCAAAGCGGGAATCCAGAACGTAAAAGTTCCCATTGCCTGGGTTCCCGCCTGGGTGGAAATAAACCTCGATTCCTACTTCCGCAGCAATGAGACATCGTTCCTCATTCGACTCCAATAGTACAGAAAGCTTTTCCACTCGCCATGCAAAATCCGTTCACTTATTTTCTTCAGCGAGAGGCTTCCACTCCCATTGGGGAGAAAATCGCTCCGTCTTTTCCCCATACTCTCGCAATCGGCTATCCAATTGCTCATATAATTTCCTACATTCTGGATCGATTTTGCTGAAGGGGCGGAGGACTTGCCAGGCCCTCAGCGCCTCGGCATAGGCCTGGCCATACTGACCTTGACGGGCATGTTGTTCGGCCCGTTGGAAAAGTCGCCGGGCCTGGCGAAGAGCATCTTGCAGATCCTCTTCGGTAGGTGGAGATGGAGAACCCGAAGGTCCAAGCAACACTCCCGCTCCCGACGAGGAATCCTTGCTCTCGGAATCGGGCCGGCCCATTCCGGCCGAAGCTTCGGCTGATCCATCCGAGCCTCCTGCAGCAGCCCCTCCAGGGTGTCTGCCAGAACCGGCATCGACGCCTTCCCTTGAGTTTTCTGCTCCGAAAGGCCCAGGGAGCATAGAAGAATCACCACGGGAGTTTCCGTCCTTTGGTTCCCCTGGAACGCCTTGCTTCGATTGCCCAGATTGGCCGCCTTCTTTGTTTTTCCCAGAGGGAATCTGCTCCGGGCTTTCCCTTACCTGAACACCTTGTGGTGGGGATTCTGACTGCTGGCAGCTCTCAAAAAATAACAAGCCCACTAAGACCAAAACCAACCCGAATACAATACCCAAGGGAATCCAGAGTGTTTCAGCACTCATCGGGAACCCTTTCTGGCAAATAGATCATCTTCGTGTTGTTGCTGAAGAGGGGGCCCCAAAGAGGGGGGAAACTTTAGACAATAGCGGACTTATATACCTCCAATGTATCTCGCCGATTCCAGGGTTTCAACCCCAGCCGGGGCAAAGCTTCCCGGTTTGACGCCTCGAAGAGGTTGTCCCGAAAATCCCTTTTTAGCCCAGATGGGAGTCAGGCCCAGCTTAATATATGTCCTCCCAATCCGGCACAGACTTACAATACTTTCGCCGAATGAAGCACGTTGCCTCTCCCTAACTCGTCGAGAGCCCCGCCTGTCGCTAACCCGCACGGGTGAGAAAAACAGATACCGCCTCGGAAGTTTATGCCTCCCCCTGATGCTCTCCACGACACAGCAAGAGGGGAGGAATCCTACGAGTCGGCTCTCCGGTTACCCCAAAACAAAAACCCTTAGGAGGGTGTCCTCTCCTAAGGGTGCAAAAATGGGGAGCGAAGTTTCTGGCTCGCGCTTTGCTCCGAACGAGCCCCCCGATTTTGTTTAGGGTGGTCTTTTGCCTGACGTGGCCAAAGATGCAGTCCCGCCCCCCTTCCGCTTTGGGCGAGATCCTAACCAAAACGGTTCAGAATGAACCTTTTCGCCTCTCCCATAGTGGGAGAGGTCGGCCAACCGACACCGTGGGCCGAAGGAGGGGGCCGCCTGTGTCTCTGCCGCGAAAGCGCCAGTCCAGAAAGTATCCCCGAATTCCCGCTTGCTACACCGCGCCCCAGCAGCAGACCCAAAGCGGCCTGGACTGCTGCAGGAGGCCATCGGGGTTTTCCATTCGGCTAAGGTGTTCCTGGATTTTCTGCAGGTTTTACTTCGTTTTTCTCTTGTTTCGAAGTGGGTTGTTTGGTTTTTGGAGAGGGCGGCTTCGATTTTTCCGCTCTTGCATTTAAGACCGGCGCGACCACTTCCTCAGCAAACCACTGCGCTGCCAAATCGGGCCGGGAGTCATGACCGCCGCCTTCGAGGACTTCGTGTTTCAGATGGATGCAGCCTAGTTGGCGTAAAAAGGCCAAGGTAGCAGGGCCTTCCGGGGGGCCCAGGTTGCCCTTTTTGATGATCAGCGGATGGTCATTCGACCCCCAAAAGATGTAAATCGGACGTCGTTGCCAGACCCTGAGATCGACGCCCCTGGGAGGTCCCAAAAAATTCGGACTCCGATAACATAAGGCGGTAAAGATTTCCGGATGGCGCATGGCAATCAACGTGGTGGGCAACCCTCCGCCGCTAAAACCCGTATGCATCACCAACTGCGGATCGACATTCAAGGAGGCAAAAACCCGTTGGAGGATTTCAAGCAACATTTTTTCATCTTTGCTCACCAACATGCCCAGTGCTCCCCCGCTTTGTTTGGGCGTCTTGACCCAATAGGTGGGGCAGACGACAAGGAATCCGTACTTCTCGGCATATTGGGCCCATGCTTGAATCTCCGTGGTCCCATCTTGATTCGTCCCATGGGCCGACACCACCAAAGGCATGGGCTGCTCATGTTGATACGCTTTGGGCACATAGACCCCAAAGGGCCTCTCTTGCCCATACGTCTGGGTGTAATATATTCTGACTTCGGCAACTGGTTCAATCACCAGCTCTTTGGGAAGTTTCGGATTCGGAAACGTTCGTTTGGCGGCTGTCTTGGGCTGTCGGATCGCCGGTTGTTTTTCCGGCTGGTCTTCAGCGGCCGAAAGGCCTCCGGCCGCGGGCTGCCCAATCGCCCAACAACTACTCAGAAGCAGGACGGCCCACCCCAAACGTCGAACCCTTGCCCGCTTTCGATCTCTTTGTCGCATGTTCATAAATCCACTCCTTCGCGTCAAATACTTCTCGTTGTTGCTCATCCACCCTCTCCGTATCATCCGCTCTTGGAAAGCCACTCCCCTCTAGGTTAGCGGACTGTATCCCGCGGGGCAATTCCCCCATCGAGGAGGCTGTCCCAAAATCGAGTGCCGGAAAGTTTCACCCGATGGTTTCTCAAGCGTCCTGTTAGTATGTAGGGAACATGTTAGCCGATGGAAGCAACTTGCCTCTCCCCCGGAGAGTAAACCCAGCGTGTCACGGCCACGAAAGTGGGAATCCCGAACACAGAGAGCCCCCGTTGCCTTCGGCCCGCTTGTCCCAGAGGAGCACTGAAGCAGGCACAATGCAGCTTGGAGTGCTGCTTTCGCAGCTGGGACATATTGCCGCCTGCATTCGGCTAAGGTGTTACGAATGGAGTTTTGTGGAACGTTTTCGAGCAGTGGAGGCTGCCCATTGGCGGCCCCAGTCGGCCCCTCATGGCATTTCGGAACAGCCTCCTGGAGCGCGATCGGACGTTTCGCCCCGCCACGGCGTAGAGGGTTGGCCGTGTGGGGATACAGTCCCATATAAAATAGTTGCCGCAGTAAAATTTTTCGTAACATTTTAGCCGAAGGAAAAGTCCCTTGGAGGGTCCTACGTCGGAGGTCCGCCTGCTCGCCTCTCCCTTGGTGGGAGAGGCCGGCCAACCGACAGGTGAGCCGGGTTAGGGCTCCGCCTGTGTCAGTGTCGCAAAAGCGGCAGTACAGAAAGTATCCCTGAATTCCCGCTTGCTACCCAGCTTCACAGGAGCAGACCCAAAACAGCCTGGACTGGTCCTTCCGCAGGAATGACACGGAGGGGCTCCGATGGCCAGGGAGAGGCGTACTGGGTTCCTGCTTGTGCAGGAATAACCCTGGATGCCTTCTTTCCCAGGGACCAACCTGGGCTGCTGCTTCCGCTGGAACACCCTGAATTCCTGCTTACGCACGAATGAGACATAGACTCCTTCATTCGGCTAAAATGTTCCGAAAATAGAAAACCGTAGGGGGCAGATTATCCAACCTCCCCCTGCGGTTCAGGGGATCAAACAGGCGATCGAAAGGGGCCGGGCAGGAGAGACGCCCAGCTTCTTACGGTTCAATCAGGTAGGCTTGGCCGCCCAGGTTCACCATGACCGGCTCGTCGAAGACCAGATACTGGGCCATGGTGCGACCGTAGCGGTTGGCCAAGTCGAAGTATTCCCGGCTGAACTGCTTAATGCGTTGGACGTTTTGCTGTTGCTGTTCGGTCAAGGTGGAGTCGATCCACTGGTTTTGCCGGCGGTAGAAGGTACGGTTGCCGATTTGGCGGATGTTTTGGGCCGCCTGTTGGACCTCGTCCACCGCCCGATCCGCATCCATCGCCATCCCGGCGCCGAGGGATTTGCCGGCTTCTTTGAAAGCCTGAGCGGCCTCGGCCAACGGCCTCAGGGCATCGGCACTGGGTGCCGCCGGAGCCGGAGCGGCCTGCTGCGCCCGATGGAATTGTCCGCGGAAATCCCGCTGGACCACGCCGCCGAAGCCTTGGGTTTGGGCTAAGGCTTCCAATCGCCGGGCCGCCCGCTCCACATTGGCCGTTACCGCACCGATCGGCGCATTCTCGTCGGCCAAGAAGGAGGTATAGGGGGTTACCACCCCGTGTCGGGTGGCCAGTTCGACCAATTCCTTGACCAACTCCTCGTTTTTGCCCTTCAGATCGATTTCGTCCAGGATTTCGCCGATCCGACGGATGGCCCAGAGCTTCTCGACAAAGCCGAGGCTTTCGTCCGGGCTTTTTTCCACCAGATTGGCTGGGAAGTCCAGTTTCTGGACCTGATCGCCCACTTTGCCTTGGACCACCACCTTGGCAGCCCCGGGCTTTTTATATCGGCCCACCGCCACCAATTGCTGACCGGCAAACAGATCGAACTCCGCCTTCGGATACATGCGGTTGACCACCGGCCCTTCCTCCGGCTTGGCCGTATCCACGGTGATCTCAATCTTCACATCCGTCATCACCGGAGATTCGATCCGGCGGTAGAACCGGGAGACCGATTCTTCAATATCCTGTTCGGGCCGGACGTATTCGCTCTGGCCGAAGTTTTCCGACACCAGCCGATCCAACAGCCGGGCGTTCACATCATACCCGACGCCGAAGGCAAAAATCCTGGCCCGCACCTTGTTGTTCTCCTTGGCGTTGGCCACGATCTTCATCTCGTTGGTTTCCCCGGCCGTGGGCAACCCGTCGGTTAAAAAGACGATATAACTGGGTCGGCTGGAATCGGTCAGTTGGGCCAGGGCGGTCTTCAGCGCTCCGTCAATGTTGGTGCTGCCGCCGGCATAAAGCCCTTCGATAAAGCCCAGGGCGGCCCGGCGGGTTTCCTCGTTGTAGCGCTGAAGCTCCGGCCGAAAAGCCTCCACCGTGCTGTCGTAGGCGATGATGTTAAACGTATCGCCTTCGCGGAGATTGTTCAGGATGAATTTGGCGGCGTTGCGGGCCTGCTCGATCTTCTTGCCGCTCATGCTGCCCGAACGATCCACCACAAACACCACGGTCTTTGGGGGCCGCTGGCCCACCTGCTCGATCTTCGGACTGGCCAATAGCAAGAAATAGCCGTCCTCTTTGTCGTTGGGCCGATAACTGAGGACCCGAGTGCTCACCACCCCTCGGCCCACATCGTAAAAGAGCCGAAAATCACTGGCCGGTATCTGCTTTTCCACCTTCCAAGTAACCACCGCGTGTTTGTCGTCCGGCCGCTTAATATCGACCGGATGCGTGGGGCTATACACGTTTTTAATCTCGTCCTGGCTTTCAATGCTGATCCGGAAATTGATCTCGTCCACCGGATCGGACGTGTATTTGGCCGTGCTCAAGGGGAACAGAAAATCCGTTAGCCCCTCATACTTCCGGCAAAGCTGGTTATACCGGAGAATGACCTTTCGCTCGGCGCCCGGCGGCACCGGAAACACACTGGTCTTAAACAGTCCTGTGCCGATCCACTCCAATAGGGCCGGGTCCTTGTTTTTGCGAACAATGTCTTCGTAGAGTCGGCGGGCCTCTTCCGCCTTGAGCAGTTTGGCCGGGTATTCCTTCCCATCGACCATTAGGGTCAGTTGATCAATGGCTCCATCATACGGCAACGGAAAGACGAAGGAAACTTCCAATTGTCGGCTGCCGGTATTGACGAACGACTGGGTAACCTGCACCGAAGCCACCTGATCGACAATCTTAGCGTTGACGCTCAGTTCTTTGATCTTATAGGTGGCCGGCGGCGGAGGCGGCGGGGGCACCGGCCGAGGCGGATGCGGCGGCGGATAAGGCGGAGGCCATATAATCCCCGGCCTGGGTAGCCGAACCGACTGCCCAGGATCCTCCACCACCAAAACCCCTTGGGCCTGGGCCGCCAAAGGCAACAGCAACACCAACAACAGCCCTAAACCACCCATCCCCAACAACAAACCGGTCATGCGTCGTCCCATGGCCAAACTCCTTACAAAAAGGTTCCCTCACACCCAGCGGCAACCCGCCATCCGCCCATCCGCTGGAATATCGTTCCGCTACTTTGTTCCCCAAATTATTGGACGCCGGGAGGAAGGAAAAAGTTTCCAAGGATTCGGGGAAACAAATTAATGAATGGGCAGATTTTCCAGAAAGGGAATCCGGCTCATGGAAATCTCGCCGCAAAAATAGAGAAAATAAGCAATTTAGGAAATCTCTATCCTATGAAGGGAAAAGGCCGGTTTTACTGGGGGCATATTCGGATTTGCCCATGGGCCGCTTCGACCAAGATCGCCCCGGGCAGGGTCCAACGGCCGATTTTTCCCCTCGGCCCGGAAAGGGCCTGCCGAACTGCCTGGACCAACAGATCCCATTCCGCCTGGCCCATATCTTGTTGGGACCAGCCCTGCTGACGCCACAAAATACGAAAGATTTCCCGAATAAGAAAACTGGGCAATTTAGCAAGCCGATCCGCCCGAAACACCCAACCCCGGCCCTCCGGCGTGGCCATCTGGTCCAAAAGCTGAGCCGCCTCTTGGTGGATCCATTCGGCCACCTCCCCGGCCAATCGGCCCAGACGCAAGATTGCCTCCTCTACATGGGGGTTAAACTGCCCCCTAAGAAGAGGCAACAGATGGTGCCGAATCCGATTCCGGGTAAACCGAACGTCCTCATTGGAGGCGTCCAGCCGATACTCTTGGCCCAAATCGGCCAGATATTGGCGCAGTTCTGCCCGGGTGAAGGTCAAAAAGGGGCGGATGAGGGTAACCGCCGGGCTTAATAACCGGGTCCGACGCATCCCAGCTAGACCGGCAATGCCGGTCCCCCGGAGAATCCGATGGAGGATGGTTTCCACTTGATCGTCGGCCGTATGGGCGGTAGCAACATAGCGGGCACCATATTGTTCAGCCACCCGGCAGAGGAAAGCATACCGGGCTTTTCGGGCGAGGGCTTCGGAGGGCTGGCCTTTGGGGGTTCTGAGATCATCCACCGAACGGGGGGTACCGACTTGGCATTCTACCCCCCATTGGTGGCAGAGGTTTTGGACCCATTGGGCATCTTCGTCGGAAGCCGGCCCCCGGAGGCGATGGTTAAAATGGGCCACTATAACCCCCCTGAGAGATGGGGTTTTCTCCGGACAAAGGGCCAGCATGGCCCGGAACAGGGCCACACTATCTGGCCCCCCGGAAAGGGCAATCACCACCCCTTTCTGGTACCAGTCTTCCGGGGGCCAAAGTTCTGCCAGGCGTGCCTCTACAGAATGCCAAGCCAATGGACTGTCTCCCTTCGCCAGTCCGGGCGAAACTCCCATGGGAGGGGCATACCCCTTGGTGCCCGCAAAAACCCTGCACGCACAGAGCCCCTGTCGCACGGCCTCCAAACGGCATTTTGCGAAGGCCTGGAAGTTCCAGGAAGTTATCGGAACCTCTAGGGCAAAGACCACCCGGGGGAACTATCGGCCCGGCCTCTCTATCCCACTTTTCCTTATCCCACTTTTCCTTTGTAACACTTTTGTAACACTTTAGCCGAAGGAAACAACGGGCCTCTCCCCCAGCGGGCTAAAACCAGTCTGCCCTTTCCCTCTCAAGGAGCACCCCCTCAAGGAGCAGCTATCCGGACAGGTAGCTGCGAACCCGGTTGCTATCCGGCGGTGGTGCCTTTTCCGGCAAAAGAGCACTCCGGACAGGAAGGAATTGGGTATTGCTTGGCTTTTTGTTTCTGCGGAAACAAGCCTGGACTGTTGCTTACGCTGCAGGCCACCCCCGATCCCTCTCTTCGACTAAAAGTGGTACAAATAGGATTTCTCTCCGGGGGAAGGTATCATCCCCCCTCGTCTGGGGGAATCTGTTTGGGAAGCCCTCGGGCATACGGGGGGACTGTGAGGTATTCTTGGTAATATAAGCAAAATACACAAAATAGGTGTTTTTTATCGGCAATCTCCGAGGAGTTTTTCCCCCGTATGTGCGGAATTACGGGTGCCGTCTGGTGGGACCATCGTCTCCGAATCGACCCGGAGACCTTCCATCACATGGTGGAGGTTTTGCACCACCGAGGCCCAGACGAGCAGGGGTGTGTATTTCTGCCTATTCCGATGGAGTCAACCCATCCAGGCCTTGCTTGCCAGGCATTTTCCATTCCAGGCCAGCCCGCTTCGACGGATTTCCTGCCAGCCCCGGGTACCTGTGCCTCTCAGGGAAGGGGGGGTGGGGTGGCCTTGGGGATATGCCGGTTGGCCATTATCGACCTGGCCGGCGGCCACCAACCGATGTCCAACGAAGACGGCACCATTTGGGTGATTCAAAACGGCGAGATTTACAACTATCAGAGCCTTCGGCAGGAACTGCTGCAACGGGGACACCGGTTCCGGTCGGCCAGCGATACCGAAGTGATCGTCCATCTGTACGAGGAGCACGGACCGGAGTGTCTGAAGCGGCTTTGGGGGATGTTTGCCCTGGCCATTTGGGACGGTCGCCGGAGGCAACTTCTTTTGGCCCGGGATCGGTTGGGCAAAAAGCCGCTTGTGTATCGCCAGGATCCGGGCCGACTCCTATTTGCCAGTGAACTGAAAAGCCTGTTGGCATTGCCGGGGCTGGAACGGCAGATAGATCCGGCTGCTGTGGACGCTTATCTTTTGTATCAATACGTTCCGCCGCCCCGGACGATTTTGGCCGGCTTTTGCAAATTGCCGCCCGCCGGGTTTTTGCTCTATCGCCAGGACCACATCGAACAGGGCGTTTATTGGCAGCCGGACTTTCAGCACGAAGAGGATCGGCCCGTTTCGGAATATGCGGAGGAGCTTCGGGAGTTGCTGAGCGATGCGGTTCGGCTTCGGCTCCAGAGCGAAGTGCCGTTGGGGGCGTTTTTGTCCGGCGGGATCGATTCGACGATTGTGGTGGGTTTGATGCAACAATTTTCCTCGGAGCCGGTGCGCACGTTCACCATCGGCTTTTCGGTGCCCGACTACGACGAGACCCGGTATGCTCGGATAGCAGCCGAGGCGCTGGGTACCCGGCACGAGGAGTTTCAAGTGGAGCCGAACGCCCTGGCGGTGCTGCCCAGGCTTGTATGGCATTTTGACGAACCGATGGCCGACAGTTCCGCTTTGCCCACCTGGTATGTGGCCGAACTGACCCGGCGGCATGTAACGGTGGCCCTGACGGGCGATGGGGGCGATGAACTTTTTTTAGGCTATTCGCGGTATCCGGCAGCCGGGTTAGCTGGGTGGGTAGATCGGTTTCCCCGGTGGCTTCGTTCGGTGAGCCGATGGGGACTTTGGCGGTGTCTGCCGGCCGGTGGCCGGCGAGGGAACCCTCTGCGTCGGCTTCGTCGGTTTATGGAGGCGGTTAGCCTGCCGCCCGATCAACGGTATGTGGAATGGATCTGTATCTTTAATCAGGCCAGGCGGTTGGCCCTCTACAGGGAGGAGTTTTTGGAGCAGTTGCCTGCAGAAAGGGCGGAAACGATTCTGATCGAGGTGTTTCGCCGGGCCGCAAGCCGGGACCCGATCACCACCGCCGGCCTGGTCGATCTAATAACTTATTTACCATGTGATCTTATGGTCAAGGTGGATATTGCCTCTATGGCCCACAGCCTGGAATGTCGGCAGCCGTTTCTGGACCATCGGGTGGTGGAATTGGCCGTTCGGATGCCGCTTCGGCTGAAATACCGATGGGGCCGAGGGAAATGGATTTTACGGCGGACCTTTGCCGACCTATTGCCGCCGGCCATTCAGCGCCGGGGCAAGATGGGCTTTGGCGTGCCGGTGGCCGAGTGGTTCCGTGGGCCGCTCCGAACCTGGATTACCGAACTCCTTACCGACGGGCGTCTGTTTGGCCGGGGCTACTTCCGGCCGGAAAGCATTCACCGCCTTTTGGCCGAGCACATGACGGGCCAGTTTGATCACGGCAACCGGCTTTGGGCCTTGGCCATTCTGGAACTTTGGCACCGGTTGTGGATCGACCGTGAAGAGCCGTCCGAACCGTCTTCTGCCGTTCAGAGCGAGTGTTGAATTTCAGTGCGTCGCAGGGGCGTCTGGTTTTTCGCCTTGTCGATGCCCCATCCGTAGAATTTCCCTGCCGCCTCGTATTCCTACATAAAAGAGCAGGAAAAAGTACCAGGCAATGGAAGCAAAGACCATCACGGCCCAAAAACCTTCTGCGATCTTTTCCCACGTTTCCATAGGGGTAGGCTCCTTGGCTATGGGCGGGTAGGGGCGGTTGGGTGGGGCAGAAACGCTCGGCCGATCAGCGAGCCGAAAATCATCCCGGCAAAGGCACATCCGAAGGCGGCCAGACCGGCCATTTCCGGAGCAATTTGCCAGGGAAACCGATCCGGATACCGCTCATGAAGGAAATTCACGATGAGGAAACTGATCGGCCCCACCGCGCCCAGGATGATGGCCGCTATGGCCCCGATCCGATTGGCCGACGGCCAGTACAACGCCCCTACCAACAGGGTAAACAAACTGGCCAGATAGATATTGCCGGTTACCGCCAAGTAATCCCAAGCTTTCCCCGGCAACGGATACCACAGACCATAAAAGACCAAAAACAGCCCGATCAGCACCACGAGAATTCGGATGATCAGAAGCCGAACCTGCTCCGACGGCTTCCGCCGTACCAGGGGCATAACCAGATCGTTGTAGATGACCGTGGCCCAGGTGAGCAGATAGCCGCTGTCGGTGGACATCTCTGCAGCCAGCATGGCGGCCACCATCAGGCCCAAAAGGCCCATCGGCAGCAGGGTGGCCAAAAACCGGGGCATCGCCCGGAGGCTATCCACCCCTTCGGGCAACCCGCCCAGATGCCAAAAATAGAGGAAGGCGGCAGCGCCCCAAAGGCCCGGCAAAGCAAACCGTCCAACAAAGTAGAAAGCGGTCCGACGATAAACACGTTTGGCTGTCCTGGAATCTCGAGCCGCCAACACACGGGCAATGGTCGTTTGCCAAGTCGTTACCACAGCCAGGGCGGTCATGGCCTGCCACAGAACCCACATCCAGCCCAGTCCGCCACGCCCCACCGGATTAAACGGATTGCCCATCTTCATCCCCTTGGGCAGGGGAGGCACAGAGTCCGCACCAGCCGGGCGGAGGGCCTTTCCACGGTGCGAGTCGGCAACCTCGCTGGAACCCAAGGAAGCTGCCTGGGGGTGCTCTCTGGGGTCGGTCGCCGTAGAGGCGGACGGAGCCTTGGAGGAAGAATCGGTTCTGGGGGGATCTTTTTCTTGGCTGGCCAGGGTGGCCTGGTGGGCCAGGGCAAGTTGTTGGGTCAACACCGGCCAGGGCGTATTCCAAAGCACCAGCACCGAGGTAACCACAATCCCCATGCCCATGACCAAAAACTGCAAGTAATCGGTTACCAGCACCGAAAGCATGCCGCCCAGCACGGTATAAAGCAGGACCAGGGCCAGCAGAGCGGTCATGGTCCATTCCAGATACTGCTGGGGCAGGCCGATCAGATGCACCAGGAACTCGCCGCCCAGGCGGAGAAAGATGCCCATATTCAGCACGCCGCCCAGGATGATGACCAGCCCGGCCAGCCAACGCACGGCCACCCCAAATCGCTTCTCCAAAAGTTCCGGAATGGTCATCACTCCGGTGTTGCGCATCGGAACGATCACAAACCCGGTCAGCCCCACCAGAAACATCGCCAAAGCGGAAAGCACCCCGAAGGTGGCCCCGGCCGGCCCGTTGGTAAAACCCATCTCCGCCGTGTACATGATGGTTACAATGCCGACTTCGGTGGCTGCCAAGGAAGCCACGCCCAGATAGACGTCCATTTCTCGGCCTGCGATGGCAAAATCCTCCACGTTGCGCACAAACCGCTTCATCCATACCCCGGCCACCACACAGCCCACCAAATACACCACAATGATCGCCCAATCCAACGGGGTCAGCGTCATCGGGATCGCCCTCCGGTTTTCAGGAAAGAGAATTTGGGAAGGAGCGCTCCGGGTGCTCCGAGAAAAACGCTGCAAAATGAAAAAGGGGTCCACACTGGGCAGGTGCTTCCGTGGCAAACTGGCCAGCGGCCGGGACTCACTCGCATCCCTGAAGCAAATCGCCCTGGTGGGGAAGTATAAGATCGGCAATATAGCCGGACAAAGGGTGTTTGGCAACTCTGGGGGCTGGGAAAAAGCCTGAACGGACCAAAGACGGCCCGGTAGGGCTTAGCAAGCCTGCAGGTGCCGGCCGGTGGTGCATCCCGGCTAAGAGGTTGTTCCGAAAGTGGACTCTGGCGGCGCCCCGGACCGTTGCCAAACCCTTCCGATTTACCAATAGGGGGTGGGCAGTCTGGGGGGCCGCCGGTGGGTGCTGCATCCCGTTCATCTGACTGTATCGACCCGTCCGGCCCTCTACCAGATGGGGGCTAAAAATCGGAGCGAACACCACAGATTGTGGTCGTCGTTGCTGGTGGATCCAGTCAAGCTAAAAACGGAATTTCCGGACCGCTTTCCGCCCCGCTTGCCCAAGAGGTCTCCTCCCCGTAGGATACTTTAGCATATGCGCCTGCGTGGAGCAGGAGGATTGGACATAAGTTCCTTTTCCTGGGGCCCGGGTGCACGGGACGGCTATGAACGAGCAACGAATGGAAACTCCTCCCAAGGCCTGCCGGAATGCGGAAGAAATTTTTCGTCCCAGTTTGATCATTTCCGGGGGGCAGACGGGGGTGGATCGGGCGGCGCTGGAGGCGGCCATTGCCCTGGGAATTCCCCATGGCGGTTGGTGTCCGCAGGGGCGATTGGCCGAAGATGGCACGATCCCCGCCCGCTACGCCCTCCAAGAGACGGACAGCCCTCAGTATGCGGTGCGCACCGAACGCAACGTCCGGGATTCCGATGCCACGTTGATCTTCTGCCGAGGCACCCCCACCGGCGGCACCGAGTGGACGTGGATTTGTGCCCAGCGGTTTGGCCGGCCTTGTTTGATCGTGGATCTGGACCAACCGGTAGACTGCCGGGCGTTGCGACATTGGCTGGCATCCGTCCGGCCGAATGTGCTCAACGTAGCCGGTCCCCGGGAAAGCCAGGCCCCAGGAATTCAGCAACAAGTCCAACAGCTCTTGATTCGCCTTTTTACGCAGTAAGCGGCTGTCCCGAAATGGGCAGCCGGACAGCGCCAAACCGTTTCCCAAGCCTTCCGGTTTATCAAAATGCCCCCTTTTTTATATGGGAGGGTTTTTCACAGATATATGAGAGGATTTTTCACAGGCGGGGGCTACCGATGGGGGCCCTCCGGGTAAAACCGCAATTTACCCCCAGCCGCTAAGCAGCTGTCCGGAAATGGACACTCCGTCGGACCCCGAGCGGTTTTCAAACCCTTTGTGTTTCCAAAATGCCCGTTTCTTAGGGTTTTTGGCAGGCTGTGGCTGCCGGTTGCTGGTCCATCTGCCTAATTTGGCTGTATCTGCCCGGCCCGGCCCTTACCGGTTGTGGGGGCTTAAGAATCGGATCGAATACCACAGATTGTGGTCGTCGTTCCGGGGGGATACAGGCAAGCTAAAAACAGATTTTCGGGACAGGCTCTAAGGATTTTGGGTAACCTCATGAGGGTAACCTATCGGAATGCAAAGCCGAAAGGCCAATGGAGTTCCTCTCTTGGAATGGAGAGCAACACCAGATGGACGTTTGGCGGGTTGGAATGATCGGGTTTGGGATGATCGGCAAAGTGCATGCCTATGGGTATGCGGTGTTGCCGTGGATCAGTGATCCGCTGCCGCTGCGGGCGCGGATTGTGCGGGTGGCCACCGCTCGGCCGGAAACGGCCCGCCGGGCTGCCGAACAGCTCGGCTGTGAGTGGACAACAGATTATCGCCAGATCACCGAAGCGCCGGACATCGACATTGTCCATATCTGTACGCCCAATCATTTACACTGCGAAGCGCTGCTGTCGGCCATTCGGCATGGCAAACACATCTATTGCGACAAGCCCCTGGTGGCCCATTGGGCCGAGGCCGAACAGATTCTGGCCGCCCTCCCTGCCTACCGTGGCATTGGCCAGATGACGTTCCACAATCGGTTTTTCCCCGCCCTGATGCGGGCCAAGCAACTGGTGGAGGAAGGTCGGCTTGGCCGGGTGTTGCAGTTTCGAGCTTTGTATCTTCATAGCGGCAGTGCCCGACCGGAAACGCCGCTTCGGTGGAAGCTGTCGGCCCAGGCGGGCGGCGGAGTCACCGCAGACCTGGCCTCCCATCTATTGGATTTGGTCTGGTATCTGTTGGGCGATTTTCAGCAACTGCTGGCCCACACGCAGATTGCCTTCCCGCAGCGCCCCTGCCCGGACGATCCCCAGCGGATGCTCCCGGTGGATGCCGAGGAGGCCGTCTGGATTCTGGCCCGGATGCACAACGGCGCCGAAGGTCTGATCGAGGCGTCCAAGTTGGCCACTGGCACGGAAGACGAACTTCGGCTGGAACTGCACGGTACCGACGGGGCGATCCGGTTTTCGCTCATGGACCCCCACCATCTGGGCTTTTACGACGCTCGGCAGCCGGAACAGCCTTGCGGCGGCCAACGCGGCTGGACCTGGATCGACTCCGGCCATCGGTATCCCCCGCCGGGTACGGAATTTCCTGCCCGGAAGGCGGCCATCGGCTGGCAACGGGCGCATGCAGAATGTTTGGCCCATTTTCTGCGGGGCGTGGCCGCAGGCCAATCGGTTCAGCCCGACCTCATCCAGGGTGTTTATGTTCAGCATCTGATCGATCGGGTGCTTCAGTCGGCCCAAACTGGCCAGTGGCTGCCGATCCGGCCCCGCCAGGAGTTCCAGATCCGTGCTGGCCGATCCCCGGCTTGCTCGGCTCCGACCGGCTGACCAACAGACCACGCACCGGGCCGTGATCGCCCCCCAGTAGACGGCGGGCAACCGGCTCTGGTCCGACCAGCGTAACACTTTAGTTTGACTGTATCCACCGAAACTAATTACCACAATCTGGAGGGTTCGGGCCAATTTTTACCCCCTACAAGTTGAGGGGCCTGGCCGGGCGGATACAGCCAAATTAGCCAAATGACGCAAACCGCCTCTCCCCTCGCTGTCGAGAGGCCGACCGCTGTGCCATTCCTGCGCAAGCGGGAATCCAGCGGGTGTCATTCCTGCGTAAGCAGGAATCCAGGAAAAAGAATCCACTGGATTCCCACTTTCGTGGGAAGGACACATAAGGCCGCCCCCCGTGTCATTTCCGCGAAAGCAGGACCCCCGGCCCCCCCTGTGTCCTGCCCCCCGTGCCATTCCTGCACAAGCAGGAATCCAGAGGTTATCATTCCCGCGCAAGCAGGACCCCCGGCTCCTTGGAGGGGCAGGACATGCGTCTGGCTGTCCATGGTGGGAGAGGCTGGCGATGCCCTCGGCACCGCCGGGTGAGGGGGCGAAAAAGAAGGCACCCGTGCCCTTCTGCTAGTCCCCCTCACCCTACTCTCTCGACGGCCAGGGGGAGGGGAAAACATCGCCTCTTCATTCGGCTAACATGTTACCTTTTTTCCCTATTCCTATTTTGCTATGGTACCGGGATAATGCGGACGGTCAACTCGCCCGCATTATCCCCAAGTTCAGCAGGCGATTCGTTGATCCGGAAATACAACGTGCCGGAAACGCTCGGTTTGAGCGTGGCTTCCAGGCCGATGGGGATCGGCTGTAAAAGTCCGCTCCGGCCTCGCTCTGGCAAGCCGTCGGCAGCCAACGGCCGCTCCACCCCGGAGGTTCCCGCACTGGGCAGAGCCTTGGATTTGGTAGGGGCGGATGCCGTTTGGCCGGACGCCTCCCTTCGGCCTGTTTGGAGCCCGTTTTCCAGGCGGCCTTCTGCCCAGAGCCCAGGCTGCTGCTTGCTCGGGCGGGATGCCGTTTGGCCGGAAGGTGGCACCGGGGACTCTGCTTGGAGATGGTCCGCCGACCAGTTGTCCCGCCGGTCCACGGGCGGGGGCTTGGTCGGGCTGGATTCGTTCAGGCCCTGGACCGCCGAGGGGGACTCCGCCGCATCCGATGGCCCCGCTAGCGCCGGTCCCGGGAGCCTACCAGGTCCACCGGCCCCCGATTCAGCTGCCCCCGTGGACGATTCGGCTCGAATGGCAGCAAGTAGCATCCCCAAAGGCCGACCCCGATAATACCGGATGGTTACTCCCCCCGGCTCGCACCACCAGACCTTGGGCTTTTGGGCCACCTGATACCGGCCGGAAGCGATGAGCCGGTAGGTTCGGCCTGCTTCCACCTGCCAGCCGCTGGATTGCCAACCCCGGTCTGCCTCCACCCGCACCTGCACACCCTCTGGGGGAATGGGTCGGCCCGGCGTAAACTGGATCGCACACCGTGCAAAATCATACCCGTAACAAATCTCGTCCACAAACAGTTTCCATTCCTCGTCCAGCAGCGCTCGGTCTTGGCCCACCAGGCGGAAGAACCGCTCGGTAAAATCCCGGGCCCGCACCCAACCGACCATCTGCCGAAACGCCGACTGATACCGAGGATGGCTATCCAAAAATACCGCCAACGCCCAACACCAACCGTAAAGCTCATTTTCCCCTGAAATCTCTGGCACAAGCCGAATCAATTCCTCCACCGACATCGGCCCCCGTCGCTGGACGGAATCCCGCACGATTTTCACCCGCCCCCACATCGGCACCTCCTCGGCAGACCGAGGAAGGTATTTCACCACCAGCCGACCCTCCTCCCACCGATGCGTGGCCAAAAGTTCCGCTATCCCCTCCATGTACCACGTCGGCCCACAGGAACCCAATAGCGTCAGCATCAATCCATGCACCCCCTCATGGAGCATTAAATGCCGACGGTAATAGGCGCTGGGCTGCTCATAAATCCAAAAATCGTACCCCTTGGTAAAACCGTGGACAAACTTCGGCAAATCCGCTGGCAACAACCCCACCCGCCGAAACCGCTCCGGATCCCGCATCAGACACCCCCGCATCCGCCAACCGGTGTGTTTGTCGGGGTCCAGGGCAAAATACGCACAAAACGGCTCAAACGCCTGATCAAACACCTCCGGCAAGGCATCGACTTCCGCCTGTGGAGGTAAATCTGTATAAAGGATTAAATGTTTCCCCCCCAGCCGACGTATCCCCATCCTCGCAATCTGCCCGGCATCCAACCCGCCGGGCGAAACCTCCGCAGAAGACCCGCCAGCCGTCTCTGCCCCTAACCCCCTGCCCCCCCACGCCAACGCCCCCCCAATCAGAATGCCCAAGCCGAATGCCCAGACCACAGGAAATCGAAATTTCCGGGATTCGGCACTCCGGTCTGCACCGGTCAACCCACCGGCTTGATCACCTCTGCTACATGGTCCGATCATGCTCTTCCCCTCCGCACCAGTCCCGTCCACCATCTGCCGAAAACCCCTTGGCCCATCTCCCGACACGTCCCGGCACCAATCTCCCCTCTCCCCAACCGCATTCCCCGGCGGCCTGTTCCAATATACCCAGGTAGGTCTCTCCTAAAAACCCCCAGACGCTGGCTACGGAACACTCCGACAAAGATATAGAGGGCGGTCGTGGCTTAAGATGATCGGGGTTTCTGCTCGCTGCTGAACACCCAAGCAAATCGATTGAGGGTGTCCGGGAATTCGTTTTGTCGAACTCCTTGGAGAATAACAAGATATATCAAACCAATATGGGCCAATGAGGCGTCGGATGGGTGGGTGTCGATGGGAGGGCGAAACGGGCAGGAATTGGGCATCTGCCCGCCTCGGAATTTCCGGACACCCTCAATATAGTGGAACCTCTGAATAAGTTGATGTGGACAAAAGATGCGTATTTCGGGAGATTTTTCGAAAAACCTTCTCTATTGGGCTACTGGCAACGCGAGCACCCAATAAGTCGTGTAGCTCTCCTCGGCAACCTTCAAGACCGAAAACATATTCAAAAGTCCATATAGTGCCTTATATTGTCAGGATTTTTCAGAGGTTCCTCTAAAAAACCCATCAATGCCTCTCCCGCATAGTCCCTCCGCCCGATCCCTGCCAAACCCCGGGAAAGATAACCTAATTTGTAACAGTTTGGCCGAATGAACTCAATCGCCTCTCCCCCGGCCGTCCCGCCCCCTGCCCTACGTGTCCTTCCCGCGCAAGCGGGAATCCAGCACGCCCCTCCCCACCGCGGGACAGGCCGGCCAGAGCCGCGACCGCTAGGGAGCGGCACGCTGGCCGGGTAAGGAGGCCCCATGTCCTTCCTACGAAAGCAGGAAGGACACCTCATGGGCTGGCCGGTGGGGCGGGAGGGGCACTCCGGAGGTTGGGGAAGAGGAAGGGGGTTACTTTTCGGCGGCTTGTAAGCGGAGATCGTCGGCCGAGAGTTCGCCTACCGCTCCGAAAAGGCCGAGCCGAAGGATGGCTTCGCGGGCCCGTGGAGGCACATTCACGCGGGCCTCCACCTTTTTCCAGTCGAAGGTCCACCGCCACGGTCCCAGGACGGCCTCGCCGGCGGGTTCTCGCTTTTCGTCGTAGAAAAGGATGGCCAGGATCGGAAGTTCACCGGCTGGGCCTGGACGGATGTCCTTGCCCCGAACCCACAAGGAAACATCCAGCGTCTGAACCTTTCGGCCATCGACGGCAAAGGCCTGGAGAGCCTGAGCGGGGCGGCCCGGATGCGTGTTGGAGAAGGTGATGTAATGCCCGCCGGAAGGGGCTTTGGGGTCTTCGTGCCAGCTGAGTTGGCGCTGATAGTGCCAACCGACCGGCTCCGGCGGATCGCCCATGGCCTGCTCAAAATCGCCGTTGACCAGACTGGGGTTAGCCGGATCGGGCTGCACCTTTCGGAGCAACTCGGCCTGGCCGGTCATCGGCACAAATAGGGCGGGTTTCAATGCTTCCTGGACCAATTGGCCGTTCTGTTTTTTCAGCAGATAGAAGAGCTGCTGGTAGCGCTGGCCGAGGGGGATAATCATGCGTCCCCCTTCGCGGAGTTGTTCTACCAGGGGCGGCGGTACACTTTCCGGCGAACAGGTAACAATAATCTTGTCAAACGGCGCCTTTTCCGGCCAACCGGCAAAACCGTCGCCCGCTCGCACAAATACATTGTCGTATTTGAGACGTTTTAACGTTTCCGCTGCTCGACGGGCTAGGCTCTCGACAATTTCAATCGTATAGACCTCCTTGACCAATCGACTTAGGACGGCCGCCTGGTAGCCGCTGCCGGTGCCGATCTCCAGCACCCGGTCCGTCGGCTGGGGATCCAATTGCTCGGTCATGTAGGCCACCACAAAGGGGGGTGAAATCGTCTGCCCCTCGCCGATCGGCAGCGCCATGTCCAGATACGCATATTGCCGCTGTTGGAGCGGCACAAACTCATGCCGGGGCGTGGTGCGTATGGCCTCGATGACCCGGGGATTTTTGATCCCTGCCCCCACAATCGCCTCCCGAACCATGCGCTGTCGGGCCTCGTCGAACCGGCTCTGCGCCTGGCCGACATCCGCCCAACCCACCACCAGCAACATTCCTACCCCGATCCGCCAAAACCGATCCGGTTGCATAGCAATTCCCTTTAAAAACTGCCTCCTTTTTAAGTATAGGCTGTTGCGGGGCATTTCGGCTACGAAGAGAACCTTTCCGGACCATAGGACCCGTCTGCCCGAGGAAAGCACTTTTCCGGTAACATGTTGGTCGAATGAAACAACCCGCCTCTCCCGCAAAGGGGAGAGGCGTATTTTCCCCTCTCCCCTCCGCGGGAGAGGGTTAGGGTGAGGGGGACTTCTCCCGCAAAGGGGAGAGGCGTATTTTCCCCTCTCCCCTCCGCGGGAGAGGGTTAGGGTGAGGGGGACTTCTCCCGCAAAGGGCAGAGGCGTATTTTCCCCTCTCCCCTCCGCGGGAGAGGGTTAGGGTGAGGGGGACTTC